>ERZ1292642.283-Hain-H14-01um-R1-283-length-33532-cov-9_pt2 | contig 30032 bp, 50 predicted proteins | sample MGYA00564403_ERZ1292642 | MGnify/ENA primary metagenome ERZ1292642 (study PRJEB36523, sample SAMEA6512643) | groundwater metagenome | collected 2019-01-09 | study: AquaDiva: Metagenomics assemblies of 32 groundwater samples
CTCATCTTCTTCGTAAGCTCTAAGATCTCTATCTGTTTCTTCAATTTAACGATCTTATCATCAAGAGCTACAGTCTCACGTATCCTTTCATGAATCTGATATTCATACATAACCAATAGATTATCATCCATTTTAAATCTCCATGAGATCAAGGGTATCTTCGATTTGCTCAATCTCAATCAGAAACTTATTTTTCATCTTCTGATACGTGCTAAGATTTTCTTCTGCTTCTTCAATGTAAACATTGATGTTCTCAATCTTAGATCTTTTGCTTTCGATCTCATCTCTTAAATCATTCAATACTTTCTTTCTATCCATAATATCCCTTCCTGGTTGTTTAGAATCATAATACATGTGTACTGACTCCGAAAAGTCCTCAAGATTTATCTTAATATCCATAAAATTTACTCCTCATTTCCCTAATACTTTCAGGAGTTACTTTTTGTCCACCATTATTTCCAAATCTTTGTCTTGCCATAGCGGCGTATCTAAAGGCATCACTGCCGTGGGAAAATTGATCATGGACAGGAGTGTTAGAATATACATTCATTTTGTCATTAAACTGCTTGTGATAACTCTCTAAACACCGAATTAGCTGTTTGCATTTGTTCTGATCGATATAACATATAGCCAACAGACTTCTAGCAGCTTCGATTCCTACTTCAAAGTCATCACGAGGCAATACGGTATTCTTTAACCCAAGATCTTGAGCTATCTTTTGAAGTGTCTGTCCTGTTTGTAAGCTTCCAGAACCAGCATCATGAGGAAAGTAATGCATGTCATAAACATAAGGCTTCTCATTGATCATCTTAATGTAATGAGGAAGACCCTCTCCATGATTCTCATAGTAGTCTATTATTCTGAATTCTGTCCCCACAGTTTGCCCAAAAATAATTGCAGTAGAATCGCCATAACCACAGTCCCAATAAGTAGAGACACTCGAACGGGGCTCATAATGTACATTCCCAAGACGCCCTTCGATACGCAGTTTAGCAATAAGCCTACCGTAATAAGAACCATCAACACCACGATCGAAACTGCAGTAGTATTCCTGTTGAACAATTTCTTCCGATCTACCTTCTTGTTTTTCACGTTCTATTGCCTCCTTGGAAATTAATCCAGTATCTTCAATTGTAAGCTTCTGACAGAACCAATAAGGAGATCCTTGAGCATTATCCCAGAGATCATAAGCATGATTTCGTCCTTGAGGAGTAGTATTGAATATAGCCCATCCATTGTTTTTAACTAATATCGGCGATAATACTTCTGTCCATATTCTAGGATCTTGCAGAGCATACTCTGAGAGTACCACTCCCTTAGGGTTGGTTCCCCGTATTGCATCAGGATTATCAGAACCAATAACTTGAATAATCGAGCCATTTGTAAACCTCAATTTCATTTCAGTTTGATTAGGTTTTCCGTCTATAAGATCTTTAGGAATGTAATCTAAAAGCCTTTTACCAGATTCGTCTATACCATCCCATATAACCTTCTTACCTTGTGTGTATGAAGGAAATATATAAAAATAAACTCCAGGCAGGTCCCTCAATGCACAATAGATTGTGAACATGAAGCATGAGAAGTCTTTTCCCGCACGTCTATGATAAAGAAGAAATGCCCTTCTCTTACCTCCAAACATTGCTTCTTCAAAATCTTTCTGATAGTCTCTTGGCTCATAATCGCCTAATATTATTCTACTTTCTTTCATCCATTGAGCCTTTATTATTTAGTGAATAATTTACTCCAGATTCTTTTTGCTCTAATCCACAAAGTGTTTTAAGAATGAATATTGTTGTTGGCACATCCATTTGAGCTAATAGAGCTAATGCAGATTGATAAGCTTTATGTTGCATTTCAGAATGAAGATCATGACGAATCAATTCAAATTGTTCTCGAGACTTTTCCATAGCTTCCAGAACGTCATTATCTCTTGCCATCCATGCATAAATAGTGTTCCTATCGCATCCAAGATAATTTGCAACGTGAGCAATGACTGGCCCTTTTTCCTTAATTCCGCTGATTATGCTATCTTTATTCATCTTAACACCAGATATACCCATTTTCCACCTCTTTAAAAATAATGTTGTATATCAACATATTAATTTAGTTGAAAGAACTTTCGTTAAAGGTTATGTTTTCGATAAAATTGGATTTTTTTAAAAAAAATAGGGAAAAATTATGGCACTAAAAAAATTGACGATTGAGATCGATTCGGAACTTTTGTTGGAATTGAAACAATTTTGCTTTGAGAATAGATTAAATTATTCTTCGGCAATCGCAGAAATTCTTTATGGTTTTTTTGATAACTCCACCTTATCACAAGAATTTGAGATGTCTGATGAATATCGAGAAGATTATGTCGATGATTACGGACACGTAAAAAAAAATCCCAAATACTAATAAAATATTTCAACTTTTACGGCGTAAGGTCCTTTCTCTTGTAAATATTCCCAAGTGATACGTTTATCACCATCTGCCCTACCTTTCGCAAGACCAGGCAAAATCTGGTCTGCAATCTCATCGCGAATAGATTTAAAAGCATAGACAAGATTATCAAAGTCTAATTGTCTTGGAGAGATCCTTGTCAATTTCACTTCACATGGCAAGTTAATCTTTGGTTTTTCGTTGAAAAATTTAAAGCGAATGATGAGCTTTTGATTTCTATTCACTTTGCTTTTTATTGCCCAACATCGTGAAATGTTAGCCTCACTTTTCAAATGAAAATGAAATAACCATGAGATGTGATTTTTTTTACTGTCACAATGGTCAGCTAATTGCGAATTTAAGGCATTATGAGGAAAATTTATCATCGTTCTCTCTGTCATCTTCCATGGCCGCTACCTTTACCCATATTTTGATAAATATCGCAAGGATGGAGGCAAAGAATGCGAATTTAAGGCATTTGAATAGTATTATTGTGGTCATATTCATCCTTCGTTTTGTTTTAATCTATCTTTGTGGAACTCATCGGCTAGTCGTGCTCTAGTACGAGTATTTTTGGTTTCCCAATACTTGTTCTCTAGACAACTGGTTAAAAATCCCATAGGAGATTTGACAAAATTCTCTTGGCTAAATTCTTTTAAATAAGACATAGAAGCGGCTATTGGTGCAAGTCCATATTTATTCTTCCATCGAAAAAGAATTTTAGGATCAATTCTTGACCCGTCGTCGAATTTAAAATTGTCTAGCATTTCGCTATGTTCTAGTGAGTCATAATAGTCATGCTCTGTCGCTAACAAATTTTGCGCTTGCGCAAAGGGCAAAGGGGTCTGTGGCGAATGTTTATAACTCGCATCAATAAATGGAGTTATACTAAGAATATTTTGCGAGTTATGAACATTTCCACAGACCATATTGTCTTTTAAACGCGAAGCGTTTAATACAAACAAACAATCTGTATCCGCCCCTCTCGCCGCCCCTAATTCATCATTTTCACTATGAATTCTCGCCGCCCCTCTCGCCGCCCCTTCGCCGCCCCTGTAAAAATCGCAAATTTCGTAAATGGTTGAGCTTGTGATCCTTATAATTGAGCCGCTCGCCGCCCCTGGCCCTCTTTTTTGGTTCCTGGGATAGGTCTTAACAACCTGGATATGTCCAAGTTTTTCAAGTATTTTCTTTGCGTGTCGATAAGTCTTCTCACTTTTTAATCCTGTTTCTTGAAATCCAGTTACAAAACATTCATCATAATTTAAAGTTGAATCCTTGTTCATATCTTGTGCTTTTTTTGCAAGATAATCAAAAAGTTGAGATGGGTTCTTTAAAGTCTTCAAATGTTCCCATTCGGGTGACATATAAAATTTAAGAAATGGCTTAGTCATGACTCACCTCACAAGAATTATCTAATGTATGTACTGGAAAACCTGGACCAGGACCAAAATGCACTTCGTTTTCATTTTCTATATGACATGAAACAAAGATGAGAAGAAGAAATAAAAAAGTAAAATAATTATTCATCATTCACCTCATCATTTCCAACTGAAATCCAGTCAAATAATTGAACTTTGATGTCACAATAAGCGCTATCTTCAATAATTTTTATGAATTTGTGATCTTCTAAAACATGAACAATCCTATAGAAGTTTTCTATCGATTCTTCGATTTTTTCTTCTCGGATTGATGGAATGTCTTTTCGTGTAGATTCATAGCAAAGATCTTCTTCAAATTCATATACACTATATAAACTAATGACACTTGACTCTAAATTTTTTTCTTCAAAAGCTGAGTCATATAAAATTGTCAAAAAAATAAAAGCATCTGGTTGATATTTTCTTAAGTAATGGATTTCTTTACGATTAGATGGGACGTATATTTTAGACATGAATGAGCCTCCTGTGTTTTTTTGTTGTGAAAAAATCAACAGGAATGCTAGAATAACAGGCACTAATTGTTCCTGTTGTCCTAGAATTCCTGATCCGAATTCTTCTTTTTTTTACAAAGCCCCTAGTTGATTTTAGGGGCTTTGTTTTTTCTAATACTCTAGCAAAACTTCTCTTAATTACCAAAGACATTTCAAAAACCTTTTAAGAAGCTGAATGCATTAATCCATTTTCGTATTCATATTCGGCCATAATGATCACCACAGAGTCTTCATCTTTTGAGAAAGACCACTCGAGAAGATCGTTTCTATTAAGCTTTCTTAGGTTGTTAATGAAACATGTCCAGGACTCGCATTCTTCGTCTCTAATCTGCTTTCTAGTGAGAAATATTCTATGATCTGAGTCTTGTGTTCTCCAAAGGTTTATGTATGTATAAACGGCAGCTGGACAATTCTTAGCAGCGAATAATAAGTACTCAAGAGGAGGACAAGCAAAAAAATGCATATGATCCATATTTTAAATCTCCGAATGTGATTATAGATATTTACAGAAACGAAAAGACGGTTTAGAATAGATGTCGTTCGTTTCTTAATCCATGGAAACTAAGGGTATATCGAGGTTGTAGTCGATATGCCCATTTTTCTTTTTGTATCCCTTCGAGCCTTATATTACAAGAAAATTTAAAAATAATTGGGATCTTTGGTGAGACTGTAAACAATAATTTCCACAATTATTTCTCTTGTTCGAAGTCCTTATGCCTCACTTTTCCCTTAGTAAGAATCCTTATCTTCTCCATAAGTTCTTTACTTGGCTGTCTTTTTCCATCTAGGATGTAGTATAGATAGGTTTTACTGATATCCAAATGCTTTGCAAGTTTTGTTCTTCTCAACATATTTATCTCAATCCACTCATTAAATTTCATAAATTTTATCTTTTTTTATTTTTTTATCTTATTTTGTGGACAAATAATCCACACGGTTGTTATATTTATGACAACACGATACAACAGATCGTTTAAGATGTCAAACAAAACAAGGAGAAACAAAATGAATGTAGAAGATCAAAAAAAAATAGTTAAAAAGAAGAGTATAGAGTAAAGTAAAAAATTAAGTTTGGAGGTTCAAATGTACCAAGAATATATCGATGATTCAGATTACGATAACAAGTTTGATAGACGTGATAGACAGATAAGAACGGAGATGGAAGACAAAGCGGATAAAGCCCTCGACAAGCTAAGCAAAGCCGTCCATCCCGAATTTGTACATATATTTGCTGACCTGATTGTTGAGAACTATCACGGTAGAATAGCGAACAATATAGCAAAATCTCTTGATATAGAAGAAGACGAAATCTTTTCTTTAGATAGAGACATCTACAATTACAAGAGATGGCTTGATGATCGTATCATCTCAAACATGTCGGACTATGACACAAGTGATTACGAGGAAGCATACCTATGAATGATGAAGAAATACTACCAGGTTACCTTAGGGTAACCGAGGTACTATCCCCATATTCTGGATATGGTTCTGTACCTAAAGTTATATTAGATGCTGCTCAAGAAAAAGGAAAAAATATTCATAGATATGCCGAAGGTCAAATCAAAGGAATAGGATCTTGGGATATGTGTGATGATTACCAAGGATACTACGATTCGTTTGATAAGTGGTGGAAACCTAAAGAAATGGAAGTCATTTGCACTGAAACTAGATTCTATTGTCACGACCATAGGATAACCGGTCAAATGGATCTGATTATGAAACATGAGGGTAAAGTTAAGTTGATAGACTTTAAGACTTCATGCAAAGAAAACAAGATATGGCCACTTCAAGGAGGAGCATATCACCATTTGGCTAAAAAGAATGGCTATGAAATAGAGGAAATTATTTTTATTCATCTTCAAAAAGATGGAAAGGAACCAAAACTACTACATTATCATTCGCATTGTTTTCAAATGTTCTTAAAGTGTCTAGACCTGTACCACATATTCTTTAAAAAATAGGTAATAAAATGAATCAATTAGAAATATCACATAATTTTACAATGGAAATGAGTGAAGAGAAAGTAGAGCTAATGAAGAGAACATTCTGTAAAAGCTCAACAGACGAAGAGTTTGCCTTGTTTTTGCATGCATGTGCAAGAACTGGACTAGATCCATTCATGAGACAAATATACGCCGTAAAGCGATGGGATGGGTCTTTAAAACGAGAAGTAATGTCTGTCCAAACCGGTATTGATGGCTATAGACTGATAGCCGATAGATCTGGTAGATATGCTCCTGGTAAAGACACTACTTTTTCATACGATGAGAATGGATGGCCTATTTCAGCTACTTCTTTTGTTAAAAAGCAAACACCTGATGGTACATGGCATGAGATAAGTTCAACTGCATACATGAGGGAATATTGTGCATTTACTAAAGAAGGTAAGCCTACTCATATGTGGGGATCTAAACCTCATATTATGCTAGGTAAATGCGCCGAAGCTTTGGCTTTAAGAAAGGCTTTTCCTGCTGAGTTATCAGGTCTTTATACAAAAGAAGAGATGGAACAGGCAGACAATGGAAAAGCTGAAGCTAAGATCATTCCAATTGAAGAAGAAAAACAACTTACTGAAGAAGAAATAAATCAGTATGTGGATAAATTTGGAGAAGATAGCGATCTGATGTTGAAGTTTTTAACAACGGTTTCACTTCACTATAAATGGTCTATTAGTCATACAATAATGGAATTTGAGAAGTGTCCGGATAAGACTAAAGAAAAGTTTGCATCTTGGAAAGAAAAGCAGATTTAATTAAATTCGATACGCTAAATGGAACGGTTCCTTTTAGCCGACTCAGAACTGTGTCGAATTTTTCCCTAGAGAAATCTAGGGTTTTTTTTTATATCGAAAAGTTCTTTTTTTCTCTTGGATTGTCGGAAGGATTCAATGGAACCTGACCTGAATATTCTTGAGAAGGAAACTTTCCTCCGTCAGTACCTTGGATTCCTTTTACATATCTTAAAGTAGCTTCTTCTCTTTCTCTTACTTCTCTTTCACATAAAGATTGTTCAAAAGCTGTCTTATGCATTGGATTAGGTACAGAATACTGCCATCCCTTTCCGAATCCTTTCTCTGTGTATCCTTCAAACTTTTCTTTTTTCATCTTTTATTTCCTTATTTAATCGGATATTTTCCGGATGGTCTTTTGATTTCATAAACCCGCTATCAAGATGGGCTTTTATGGCGTTTTCCGCGTCTCTTTCTTTTAATCGATCAATATCGTGATGAAAATTTACTCGATTGTGATTATTCGTGATGTCGTAGCTCCATGAAGAAATCACTTCTTTTTTCCTTTCTTCTTATTCTTTTTAGTACCTGATTTTCTAGCTACATTTAAGGCTATAGCCACTGCTTGCTTCTGAGGCTTTCCTTCTTCCATTTCAGTTTTTATATTCTCACCGATGGCTTTCTTAGACTTTGATTTGATTAATGGCATAATTTTCCTTTAGTAAGCTCTATAATGATAAAGCATAGATACTGAATCGTTTACATTGAAATTATTTTGATTTAAAACAACAGCAGCTCCATCAGCAAAAAATGCCCCTGAATAAATTTGCCCGCTATTCGTTGTTCCCATGAAAAGATTTTGAGGAATTCCACCTCCGGAATTACTATAATTCATAAAATTACTATCGGTTGAATCGTCTGTATTTTCATATGGAAGAGTGAACCTCAAAACATTAGCACCTGTTCCGTTGGCGGTAGCTGTGTTAAATTGAAAGTTGATTTTGACAAATCCATCCAATTTTAATTGATATCTTACAAATGATGATGCATCAGTAAATGTAGGTCCTAAAGTTCCTCCGTTATTCTGAAAATAAGTTACTGGCCCACTTCCGTTGACCCCTTTAGGCATATCAAAATATGTATTTTCATTGAATTCACCTATTCCGTCGTTATTGGCAAGAGTTTGAACGGTGTAATAAATGTTTGCAGCATTGACAACATTTCTCATCCTGAAAGATCCTAAACAAATACAAGGCTGAGAAGCGTAATCGGCCGCTGTAATTGCTAATAATGAGAAAAAATCAGTTTGGGAAACATTTAAAATAGTACCAGCTTGAGATATTTGTGCAGCTATCGGACTAGCAAATGCACTTGGATTTCTAGAAATCATAAATGCGATAGCAGATTGATCAGACTTTGATACTGCATAAAGAAAAATAGGCATATCCTCAGTCCAATCAGAAGAAGCAGCTCCATTAGCATCTACTATTGGAACACCAGCTCTCCAAGTTCCTAAATTTCCTCCCAACCCATCTGTAAAAGTCTGATTTGCTGTAACTGCAATTGTTGTCAATAATCCAGGAGTAGTACTTTGTAAAGTGATGTATGCTGGATTAGATGAAGAAAGTGCAACGCCATCAGAGCCTTCGACAGTAAAGGTACCTCCAGCATATGCAAAACCTATATTTGTAGATCCTGGAACACTAGAAATTTTAGAAGAAACCCAACCATTAGTATTTACAGTGAAGTATTGGGTATCAAATGATGCTATTCCAGCAAGATTATCATTGTTTGTAGTTGCAGTAGCCGTGCTTTTCTGAATCTGATATGTTTCAGTGCTAACCGCAGTATTAATGCTGAAAAGTGGCTTGGCATTAGTACTATTATTTACTACTTGACCAAGGAAATTAATATTTCCTAGTGTTGGCGTTACTGGAACACCGTCATCACCTGTAACTTCTGAAACAGTACCAGCTGCACTTGTATCAAAATTTATTGTATGATTATTTGGACTAGCGGTTGATCCTGTGATAGTAACCGTTCCACCTGATGAAGTAAAATTCATCGTCCCAGTACTATCAGGGACAATAGGAGAAACACCAACAGGAACAGTGATATTTAGTAATGGTCCTGAAGTTCCATTACCAAGAAGTATCCATGTGGCTAAGTTATTAGCTATTCTAACAAGTGCCCATAGGTTTTGATTTGTTCGATTTATCCAGGTAGATGTAACAGGATAATACCCTTGATTTTTAGGATCTCTTAGGTCTCCAGTAGTAGGATCTCTTGGATGAATATAGGAAGGTACAAATTGATAATTTTGACCTAAATATCTTGTTACATTTCTTGCTGAATCAGCATTTGGAGTTGTCATCAAAACCTATAGATATTCAGTAAATATTGCGACACCTTGTTTACCGACTGCTCCTGCCGTAGCAACATTAGTTCCAAAAGCCGTACTACTAGAAGCCCCAGAACCAAATCCGGCTCCTGAAGTAGAATTTCCAATATTATTTATCGTTGCAACTACATTAGCTGGTCCACCTATACCTAATAGACTAGAACCTCCCATACCACTCACAACAAATGTAGCTGCACTTCCTCCGGAATAACCACCTTGATTTCCATCGGATGTATGAATAATTGTTCCTGTTCCAGTAGTTACAGCACCACCATTAGCTCCAGCTTGTTGACCTCCTGCACCAGCTCCTGAACCAGCACCTGCTGATCCTCCGGCACATGTCCAAGCTGCTGCTGTAGCAAGAGTAGTATCACCACCCGCACCACCTGCGTTGTTTCCTGCTGTTCCTGCTGTTCCTGCTATTCCAACACTTCCAGTTAATGAAGCTCCAACTTGGGCAGCCGACAATAAAAATCTAGCGTAGCCGCCGCCGCCTCCGGATCCAGAAAAAGCCACATTAGCACTTGTTGCAGCTATACCACCAGAACCACCACCACCACCGACTAATTCCACTATAACAAATAACATTCCTGCGGTAGGAGTATAAGTAAAAGCACCGGTTGCAGTCTTTCTTTGAACTACTACGGACATTGCTAAAGCAGGATTAGATTGCCAAGAAGGGGGAGCACCAGTGTTTGCAGTCAAAACTTGTCCTGCTGTTCCATTAGCTAGAAGTGATGGAACTCCAGTATTGTTTGTAACAAGAACACCATTATTTGCAGTAGTTATACCTCCTACAACATTGGTTGAACTACTATAAAGAATTTGAGAAACTGTTGTTGTAGCTGGATATGTAGCTGTTGTCGCCACCCAATTAGTACCGTCTGCCCTCATTATTGTTCCAGTACCTGTAGCTACCGCTGGATATGTAGCAGTGCTATATGTAGGATCAGCACTCGCACCACCTGACTGCAAAACTTGTCCTGCTGAACCCGCAGCAGTTGCCACTAATGCTGATGTTCCTTGCCCAATTACAACACCATGATTTGTAAGAGTAGTAGGAGAAGGAGGGCCAACAACGGCAGCTGTAATACTTCCGCTACCTAACGTCCACTGAATATTGTTTCCATTGGTAGGAGTACCAACCCTAATATTAGGTGAGGCTGTTGATCCTATGAGAAGTTGACCATTGGAAGTTATTTTTGCTGAAACAGGAGTTCCACCAGAAAAATCAACGTTATCTGCATACATCACATCATTGTCAAAACCAGCCATATTTCCCCTTAACTTACATATGTGTAGGTAGCTAATACCCGCCAATTAATCGTCAATCCCACGGCCCCTGTTACTCTGATAATTGCAGTATTTCCTGAAACTACTAGATCAGCATTACATGCAACCAATGCAGCTTCTTCATTGACAATCTTATCAGGAGTTCCAACAAGTGTTGCTGCTGCTCCTGTTGTCCTTACCGTTCCAAATACTGCATATCCTGCGCCTGCTGGCGTTGTAGATTCAAAGGCACATACCTCAGCATCTATAACCAAAGTTCCTGGAACTGCGCCTAAATTTGCACCTGAAAGTGTAAAAGTAACCAAGTCAGCTGTTGTAGCTCCAACTGTAGTTCCAGTTCCTGACAATCTATTGGAAAGAATAATTGATAAGATATTGGATCCAGAGGATCCATCAGTATAAATTCCACCAAAATTATTAGTGGTGACATCGTTACCTAATACATTTAAAATATTTAATGCAGGTATTGCAGGTGAATTTTCATCGGTAACATAAGTTGTTGCTACCGCTGGTGGCACAGGTCCACTCGAGGTATTTATAATTCCTGCTTGGCTCATTAAATTACCTCGTGTAAAAATCTACTAAATAAACCAATCCTGTACCTGCACTTCCTTTCACATAGAAAACGGTACCTTCAGATATGAAAATACCACTTTCTCTCCCACTGTTTGCAGTCACATCATAAAGAGTGAATCCATTAGCAGGTATATAATCGTGATCTGCCGTACCGTCCCACGAAACTGTAACAGCGACAGTACTATTATTCACAATTTTGACCAAAACCGCTTTGTTGGCTAAAGCTACACCAATAGCTTGATAACTTCCTGTGAACGTGGCAGAGTCAATAGACCTTAAAGCTTCTGGGAAGAATCTTACCCCTAATGTCATGACTGTTCCTTTTCAGAATCAACATCACACTTAGATTCTGCTTTTTCGTTTTCTTTGATTTTTTCCAATATAAAATTTCTCATCATATTGAGAGCATCGTATATTTCCCCAAGAGGAGAATCAGGATCGCATTCAAATGTATAAATGCGATCTCCTGTCTTCTTTTCAAGAGTAGTCTTAGATTTAATATTCATATTAATCCTCAATTTTGTCTTACCATGAAATTTTATGTAGGTCTTACTATAAAGTATGTAAAGCTAGACACATCATTAGTTTGATTTGAGCCGGGTGTCCCCAGAATCACGCTAGTGACTGTAAAGCTAGTAGCATTAATAATTGTATAAGTTAACTCACCAAGTGTTGATGATAAGTTAACCGCTGTTCTTGATAGGAGAATTACATCACCCGTCGCTATATTTGTATTAGCAATTGTCGTAGTACCCAAGATAAGAGTTCCTGTTCCAATAAAGTCCGTAACTGCACCACCATTAACAAGAAGTGTTTTTGCTACTGATGCAATTGCAAGGTGACCACCTGTTACGTTTACGTTTCCGCTTCCTGAATTTATTGTGGTAGTACTTGTTGTATTTGTAGATCCAACAGTTACTGTGTTAGCTGCTGCACCTGTACCGATTGTGATGGTATTGATTGATGCACCTGAACCAATACTTATTGTTTTACCCCCTGTGGAGTTAGCAATATTTACTGTTTGAGCGCCTGTACCTCCGGCAATCGTCATTGTTCCTGTATTTGCTCCAGTACCACCAAAGTTTATAGTTCCACTTGTGGTTGTAGGTGCAAAAGTATAGGCAGTTGTTGCAGCTCCATCTAAGGAGAAGTTACCTGTACCAGCTAATAGGTTTAATGCACTTGTTGTGGTTATCGAACCGATAGTTATGACATTGGCTCCAGCACCCGCACCGATGTTTATTGTCTTACCACCAGTAGAGTTTGCTAGATTGATTGTCTGGGCTCCTGTACCACCGAATAGAGTCGCGGTACCTGTTCCAGCACCTGTGGATCCAAGAGTTATAGTACCAGTCGTCATAGCTGCACCAATTGACACAGAACCAGCTAATTGGGCATTAGCTAATTGAAGTGTAGTTGCACCAGCACCACCTGCGATAACAAGAGTATTTGCTCCTGAACTTGATCCCAATGTCATCGTTCCGGTTTGCGCTGTACCACCAATTGCAATTGTTCCAGTAGTAGTACTTGCACCAACTGTATAAGTTGAATTTGTAACGCCATCAAGTGAGTAGTTACCTGTACCAACTCTTTCAACAATTCCACTTGCACCAGTTACATTACCTATGGTTGTTGTTGAAGGTCCGGCTCCAGAAGCAATATTAACAGCTTGTGTACCTGCACTACCTGCTCCAGTTAAAATATTAACTGTTGAATTAGCACCTGCAGCTCCAGAAGCAATATTTACTGTTTGAGCTGAAGTGTTAATACCATTACCAATGGATATGGTATTACCTGATACACCATTACCGATATTTATGGTCTTCGCGCCGTTTAAGTTAGCTATCGCAATTGTCTGGGCTGCTGTACTTGCTGAAATTGTTATTGTTCCAGTCTGAGCTCCAGTACCTCCAACAGTAATAGTACCTGAAGTCATCGAGGTACCCATCGTGATAGAACCGCCAGTTTGTGCAGTTGCCAACTGAAGTGTAGTAGCTCCCGTTCCTCCAGCTATAACCAGAGTATTTCCACCTGAGCTTGAACCAAGAGTCATCGTACCAGTTTGTGCAGTTCCACCTATAGAGATCGTACCAGTTGTAAGTCCTGTTCCTACTGCAACACTTCCTGCTGTCTGAACGTTAGCAATTTGTAGTGTAGTAGCTCCAGATCCACCGGCTATAATTTGTGTATTGGCGCCAGTTGATGAGCCAAGTGTCATAGTCCCGGTTTGGGCTGTTCCTCCGAGGGTGTATGTTCCTGAAGTTGTACTAGCTCCTACCGTGTAGGTTGAGGTAGCTGCACCATCTAATGAATAATTTCCTGTTCCAACTTTTTCAGCTATTGAAGCTGCACCAGTTGTGCTTCCTATGGTGATAACGTGGGCTGCTAAAGAGTCACCAATATGAATTGCTCTTGCTGTTGTTCCAAGACCAAGGTTAATGGCACCTGCTGCGTTATCTGTTCCTAATCCTAGAGCCGTTGCACCTGTTGTAATTGCTGCACTTGCTGTGAATGTTGCCAATCCACTAGCTGAAAGAGTAGTAAATGCACCTGCTGCTGGGGTTGTTCCACCTTGTGCAGGAGGAGCAGCGAAGACAGCTGCTAAGTTAGAAGGAGTAACGAAAAGAGCTAAAACACCAGTAGATGCTGTACCTGCTACTGCTTCGGCATCAGTTGCTAATTCTCCAATACCCTGTGTTACAGTTGTTGAAACAGGAGCACCAGCAATCGCAATTCCATCTACATAATCTTTAATAAGCTTTACTGGAGGAACAATTGTTAATGAAGCTGCATCAGTTGCAATGCTAGATGAGAGTGTAACTAGACCAGGAGTTGTTGTAGTAGCATATGCGTTGGCACCTGAGCTCCATACTGGGAGTCCTGAAGTAAAACCAACAAACTGGAAAGAGGCTTGAGTCAAGATATTGATCCAAAAGGTACCTACTCGATAGTGCTTGTCGCTATTACCTGGATCTCTTCTTGCTTTGATTAAATCTGGAGGATTTGTAGCGCGAACACCTGAATAAGCTAATGATTGTGGAACTGGATCAAAACCGCTCATATATACCCCTGGATAGAGTTTTTATCAAATTTAAATATCTATTGATATTCTTATACCTAGACTTATCAAACTAAATTATTTAATGTATATAGAAATGAAGAAATTATTCTAGCTTATGCTGAAAAGGCGTTTTTGCTATGATTGAGGAAAAGGAGAAATCATATGACAACTATATCTTTGGTAATCGCGGTAATTTCAACCATAATTTCTATTATTGGAACTCTTGGAACTTTCATGTATTGGCAGTATCAAAAGTTAGATTCTGACATAAAGAATGTTGCTAATAGTCTAGATGGATGGACAAAACATCTAACTGCAATCCAAGCAGAACAATCAAAAAGAATTGACAAGATGCATGAAAGAACTGATCAAGTTTATAATTTGATTCTAGACATGCTGAAGAAAGGGAAATAATATGGATAGAAAATCTTTGATAAAATATATAAAAGAAGTAAGAAATAAAAAATCAATGATTAAATCTAGAGAAATAAATAAATATTTTCAAGATTGCTATCAGTATATGAATAATAAAAAAGAAATATCTGACATGTTTTTATATATGATGAAGAAAGGAAAATAATATGACAACTATATCTTTGGTGATAGCATTAATAGCAGCAGTAGTTTCCATTATAGGAACCCTTGGAACATTCATTTATTGGATGATTTCTAGAGTAGACAATGATATAAAATCTCTAAGAAATGACATGATTTTAATGAATAATGAATTTTCAGGATGGACAAAACATCTAACTGCAATGCAAGCATCTCAATCAAAAAGAACGGATGAACTATACAGTGTGATTATAGATATGTTGGAAAAAGGAAAATAATATGGAAAACGAAAATATTACCAATAATTCTGTGAACGATCTCAGAAAAATAATTTTATTTGAATGGTTTTCTATTCTTGGTGTTTTGGCTGCGATTATGATTTTTCTATCTGCACAAATTTATCAACAAAGTTGCAGATCAGATAAACTTTATGAAATGTTCTATGAATTGATCAAAGAAAAAAATGAAAAAAGATGAAAAACATAAAATATATCATATCAACTCATATCATGCCATTAATTATAGTATTTATTATTTTATTTGCAGCATATTCTACAGATAAAGATTCAAGGGAATATTATAAAAATTCAAATATAAAATTAGAAAATCCTGGTAGATGGTTTGATGTTGAAAAAATAAATTTCGATAATCATTCATATATAATTTTTAAAAATAAATGGAATTCATCTGGAGATGCAATTTTACATGATCCAGATTGCGAATGTATGAAAATAAATAAGGCGGAATGAGATGATTTTATGTATATATATATTTATTGGTTTTATTGTCTTAGGAGAAGCATTTAAAGAAGATGATGATGATGAATATGAATGTCTAGGAGGAGAATAATATGATTTTTTTAATTTTGGGGGCAGTTTGTGGAATTTGTTCAATAATAAAAGAAATTAGAGAAGAAGATGAAGATGAATATAAATATCTTGGTGGATATGAAGATTAAATCTTTGTATTTTTTTTCTTCAATTCAGCATTTATTTGTTCTAAATGTCTAATAGTACCTGTAGCATTGTCTTTCAGAGATTCTTTTACTACACCCAAATAATGTTTTTGCAGAACAGGGCTTTTCCCAATCCTATACAATAATTCACCTGTTTTTAATGCCCCATATCCTCCTACAGCTCCAGCTATTGTGGGTAATATAGCTCCTGGATGTTGATATTCAAATAACGTAAGAGCGGGTGATGCAATCAAACTTGGTTTAGATTTAATCCATTTTCCAATATTTTTTGAAACTTTTTGACTCTCTGCTATCGTTCCAAATGCTTCATTAGCTTCTTTATGATATTTTAAGAATTCAGGATTCGACTTTCCATAAATATTTATCGCATTTTCTATATCTTTTTTAACTGGGGCAAATTGTTTTTTAGCTCCCTTAAGTAATGCAGGATCTTGCATCAATTCATTAAAATCTCTTTGAGCAGCAGTAAGATCTTCAATTTTTATCATTCCACTTTTAGATTTCTGTAAAATTTCGTCGATAGGTTTAATTACAGCATTTTTATTTGGAGTAGTTACACCTTTTTCTAGATTTCTTTTCGTTTGTTCTAATGATTTTACTAGTCTTGATGACTCAATCTCTGCTCCAGGAGGTATTAATGAATCTCTTTTTTCGTACAGATTTTTAGAAAAATTTTTAACATTTCCTCTTCCTAAAAGTCCTGCAATAAACATTGTACCCATTTTTGTTAATGCTTGTGTTCCTTCTCTTCCTCCTAATTCTTTAACGCCTTGTTTTGCTAGATTTGCAGCTAATGCAGTACCTATAGATCGTGCAAAAGGTATTTTTCCTTTTACTGGAATAGCTAAAGATGCGATGTCTGAAATTAATTCGTCACTGAATTCTTCTTTTTCCGTTTGAGGTTCAGTAAATCCTTTAGTGAGTTTTCCTATTGGTTCTCTAATTTCTCTTGAAGAGGGTATATTTTCTGGTAAAAACTCATCACCTTGTACTGATGAAGGTCCTTTCTCCAAAGCTTCTCTAAATGCAGGTAATGGCTTTCCTGCAATCTTTTCTGCCCCATAACCCAATCCAGTTTTTAATAAATCTACAATATCACCAGGTAAACCTGCTAAAGTTTCTACAACTCTCGATCCAGTTCTAGCTGCATGTCGAGGGATTTCTAATCCTTTTTCTTTTGGAATAACATTTTCTCTTTGGTTTTCTTTTTCTTCATATAGAGTTTTTGCCTGTTCAAAAGGATCAGAATTTTTAGAATCTATCAAGGGAGATTTGTTTTGTTTTTTTAAATACATTTCTTTAGCAATGGAAAATGCATCAGAATTCATAACCATCTTCTTTAGCCATTAATTTGGCTTGTTCTTCATCTCCGCTAGACATTTCAAAATATTTTAATGCTATTTTAGGATTAATTTTTGTTCCTTCAGCTACTTTTTTTCTTGTAGGAACATCATCCAAAAGATTATCTAAAGATTTATATCTTTCTAAAAGATCCTTCTGAGCCTCTTTTTTATAAACATTTGCTATTTTTTTGGCTTGCTGACTATTGATATTATCAATTCCATAATGGTCATAAACTTCTTGAAGTGTTTTATGATCTAACTCATCAATTTCATTGAGGATTTCCATTTGCTTCAATATAAGTCCCCTTCCTTCTGTGCTATTTGCAAGAGTAGGAAGTCTCTTCATAAATTGCTGAAGATCAAAATTAGTTACACGTGATCCATAACTATCCTTGGCTTTGGTAGTAAAATCGTTTACCGTCTTTACGAACAGTTGAGTTTCAGGAGATAGTTGAGCTGCACCAAATCTCGGTTCTCCAGTAACCCAATTTATATTCCATTTTTCAAATCCCGTCGGCAATTTTCCAGAGTTGTTTAACTGTTCTAATCTTTTAAGTGATAAACCTTGATTTTCAGAACCTTTAACTTTTCCTACGATATCCTGATAAAAGGGTGTATTTGTTTTTTCTCTTTGGTTTTGTAGTTGAGCTTGCTCTCTTGGGGTTCTGGCTTTAGGTTTTTCTAATTTAGGAAATTTAAAACCTTTTTCTTTTGGTTGAGAAATATCAGAAATATCTTGGTCCATTTCATTTTGTTCGCTAACTTGTTCAAAAACACCTTGAGGAAGCATTCCCCTCTGCTCAAGATCTAAAAGATTTTTAAGGATAGCTGTTTTTCCGCCACCTGTTGCATTAGAATATAAATCTGCAATATCTTCAGGAACTCCTCTTTTTAATAAGGAATCTTTAACTTCTTTCTTTTGACTTAAATTTTGTAAATTCTTTTGTTCTTCTTGCAAATTTTTTTGTTGCGTTTCTGATTCGCGTTGTTGGAATTTTTGTTGTTGAAATTGTCCTCTTTGATTCATTTCCTGTTGATTCTGAATAGACTGAATAGCTAACTTCTTTGTCTCATTGCTTATAGGAGCTCTCAAGACTGCATTCAATTGTGATTGAGGATCTTGTCCCCCGTGAGACATGGCTTGTTGAAGTGCCGACATTTCTCTTTGTTGGTTTTGCTGTTGTTGCTGTTGTTGAAATTGATTAACTAATCCGGATTGCAATCCACCACCTAAACTTTCACCAATTGCTCTACCAAGCATTCCACCGTAATCTTGTTCTTGAAATATTGGAAATGACATTAGAATCTTCCTCCAAAGTTAAGACCTGGTTGAGGATAGTTTAATCCAGATAATGATGATTGACCAAATCCACCCGGAGCGGATTGTTGAGAATTATTATTGAATAAATTTTGTCCTAACATATTTCCAAATCCTAATCCTAATCCTCCTGTAATTCCTCCCAATGCTCCTGCCGCTAAAGGAGGAACTAATCCTTGAGTCCCTGAAGTTTGGTAAGGTTGAAATGATCTTATTCCCAAAGATGAAAGCAAATTTGATATTGGCTGTTGGGCAAATTGACCAGCTTGAGGTATTAATCCAGCAGTTAAATTGGCTCTTTGCTGACCTAAAATAGATCCTAGATTTTGCATTCCTTGAGATAAACTTTGATTTAACCCACTTGAAGATAGCGCTCCTGCTCCTGTTCCCATTCCTGCAAATCTTTCTGCTATCTGAGGAACTATTTGTTGTTGGAATTGATCTAGAATGGGCTGTTCAAATTGTTGAAAAGCTTGTTGTCCTCCACCAAGTAAATTCTGAAGATAAGATGATCCTTGTTGGTATAGAGGATTAGAAGCTAAAGGATTTTGCAATAATTGATTTAATCCCTGCTGCTGACCAGGTTGCAAGAGTGATTGTTGTTTCATTTTTGGCTTTGACCCAAACAGAAACCTTCCTAACATAACCATACATTACCTATATTTATTTAAAATAATATCTAACAAAACAACCTTTAAGTCTTCAAGTACTCAAATACCCAATAGCATTGTGTCAGAACCGCACCCGTATTATTTGTGATTGTTACTTGTTGAAGAGCAGGAGTCATTACGTTCGTGGTTACAAAAAGCAAAGGATCATTGATAAAGAAGAATCCATTAGCGTTTGTAGCAGCTCCATAACCATCAGTTGGTATCAATGAATTTGCAAAGGGAATTAAAGGGGGTATTGTCGTTGCTGTTAACGTAAAAGTCGTAGCCCCTAATGGTATAGCCACCCCAGCATTAAATGCTACCAAATCGAAAGTGGTGCGGAATCCATATCTTGGTTGTCTTGTTACTGTATCGCTTGAAGCTTGAGAAGTACCAGTGTTGAACCATTGTTGTGCATCCAAAAGCTCTCTAAGTTCATATTGAGCATTTTCTTTAACGTTTAAAATAGTAGCCGTTAATCGCTCTCTCTCAGCTATAATCTGACGAATATATTCTTCATCACCCTGTACCTGAAATTCTGGATTTAGGTAAGCTGTAATAGTATTTGAAGGTGCAAAAGTCATCCTCGAATCCTACCCGCAGGCCTCATCCAGCCTACAATTCCTTGTAACTCAAATTGAGCCTTTCCCTTCATAGGATCATCTATCTGGTCTTGGGAAAGAGTGAATTGAATCTGATGCATATGGGCAATAGCACCTAAATAAACTCTAGTATAGGTTGCATCGCCTTGAGGTTGAATTTTCTGATATATATAACCCGCTGAGGTGTAGACTAGACCATTTGTGTTAACAACCATTGTAAAGGTGGTTGCATTAACTACTGTTACTGCAAATGTTTGATTATTCAATACATTTCCAATTGTTCCTACAATAGCACCTAATGTCACGAATTGTCCTGTTTCAAGGTCGTGATTTTGAGTCGTAACTACTGTAGTAGTTGCTATACCTGGGGTAATCGTAAATATGTTTATCACGCCTCTATAGTAGGTTGCCATTTTTTTTGTAATAACTGGAGAAGCTTGATCATCTACATAATGTTTTACGGTGATCTCACCTTCAGGCTTCATTGTACAATAAATATCTATATAGGAAAGCTTGGCTTTAAGCCCTTGAGAAATATAAGGATTGAATCTCTTAGTCCTTACGTCAAAACCAAAGTTAGTTTCTGAAACCGTTCCTTCCATATCGGAAGCGTTTTCAGTTACATCATAAACACTATATACGTTCCCATTGCTAACATCACCGGCAACTACTAAAGGAAATTGTAATTGTTCATCACCTTGCCATGAGAAATTGGCATCTGACCATGCAAAGTTAGCGTTTTGCCACTGAAGGTCATTGAATTGCTTATAGTAACCGAATGTTCTAAATGGCTGTTTGAATATAGCCCAAGTTTTATCTAAATAATTGTAAGCAAGAATTCTATTGTTGGCTGATCCTTCAGAGGTATCCTGATAGCACCAGTAAGCAGTCTGTCTATAATAATCTCTTATACCCTGTATGTATTGTAATGTGGCAGCTGAAGATCCAAATTTCATCTCAAAGAAAGTTTGATCTGGAATTTTTTCATCTATTCTAGAAACTTGGTTTGTGTCTGAAACTATAAAACCTCTTCTGCTGAATGTCAAAAGACCATCATCAAAAGAAATTGTGCTTAACATCGCTTCAGAACCATATTGAGTATTTAATCTTTGCCAAATAAATGGCAAAACCTCATTTCCAGAATATGTTAAACGCCATGTAGAATTTTGAAAGAAAACAATTAAAACATCTCTTATAATAGCACACGAAACAATTCTCTCTGTAGTATCAGCATCTACGTAACCGCCTCTTCCAGGAATATCATCTCTCCACGCTGATGCATCAGTCACAAAAGTTCCAGGTGGAACAACAACAGGATCGCCACCAGTTGCAGGAACATAAGGAGTACCCAACTGACACCATCTCGCTCTCTGAAAGAAGCTATTTCCTGCACCTCCTAATATGCCTTCAGTTGTATTTAAAACAACAAGTCTTCCTTTATATGGAATGACCATTCCGCATTTCTGAAGAACATTCGTTCCATTTAATGTAGGTCTTTGGTTATTCCACCCTCCTGTCACTCCCAAAGTACCAGGAGTACCATTCCAAAATCTTAATGGATCTACATTATTTGTTGTCCAAAGACTCCCAGCAAAATTAGATGTCCAAAAAAAGTCAGTGACTGAGCCGGTCCAAGAAATAGCTGCTCCCGTAGTTTGAAAAAAGCTAATATCACTGAATTGAATGGAAGGAGTAGCAACTAGCAAATAAGCCTTAGTAGTGCTAAAACCTATCAATTGTTCTTCTATGCTTGCACTTGTATTTAGGTAGTATGTTTTAAGTCCCTGGATAGGAGTGGTAGGAAGAACGGCTAAAAGAGCATATCCTTCTCTCTTTCTAATCGTACCTCTCCATGAATAGGCATCTTCTAATACTTCGAAAGCTTTATCACCAGTAAGCCATGGCTTATAGTAGTTTTCGAGACCTCCTCCTTCAAATGGTGCTATAAGTCGTGGGTCTAGCATTAGTTACCTATGGCTATCCATGAAAATTGAGTATAACTATTTGATGCAGACAAAAATTTCCAGTTAAATAAAGATGTTGTCAAGGTGGCAGTATCATAAGCTACTGTAGCAGGATTAGCATTACTAGGAGTAGCTGTAGTATATGCTAATGAAGTTATAACAATAAAAACAGCAGTAGGAAATACTATAGGAAAGTTTACAGTTCCTGTTGCCCCAGGAGCCAAAGCACCTGTTACTCTTCCATATTGTACTACAGCAGCTCCTGGAAGAATTGTATATCCCCCAACTGCATTAGGCTGAACGGGTCCAGTTAACTGAGTTACTAATCCATTCCCAGATTCATAAATTAATTGCTGATCAGCAGATACCGTAACTGTAAAAGACTTTCCTACGCCAGCAGTAGCCGGTGGATTAACAAGTTGATTTAAGAAATGCACAACAGTGTGATAACCATCGGGATTGTTAGGTGAAGGATTTGAAGTACTGGTAAAATTGTGATCTTTACCATAACTTTCTTTTAAATAAGTGAAGTTTCCCGTAATCAATGGTTGGCTAACTGATATTAATTCTGCCCCTGAAGCTGGTTCTGGATCGGTATATGTTGCCATTATTCCCCTTATTTTATTCTACGAGTTGGTGCATAGCCAGAAGTAGTATCAACATTTAGAAGATTGTTTTTGTAAACTTGACCTTTTCCCATTTTTCCAGATGACTTTTTAGATGTATCTGAAGCAGATTTATAGTCTTTCGGATTCTTGCTAATGCTATGTACATAATTTTTATCTTTCATGATCTAGATATAAAGAATTATGTTGATAAATTGCATTAAAAATATGAGTGATATTGAATACTTAAGAAAAATTGGTTAAAGTACGCTAAAAGGGAGATTCAAAATGAATGAATCATGGATACAAATTATTTCTTTATTTATTGCAAATGCTGCCTTAATCGTTTGGTTCAGAACAGAATCAAGAAACGATTGGAGACATATGGACACTAAATTAGAGGAATATAAAAAAGAATCTAATCAAATTCTTATTGAAATAAAAAAAGAAATTAAAGAATTTCAATTAGCTATGAGAGAGGAAACTAGAAACTTTCAAATAGTTATGATGCAAGAAAGTAGAGATTTCCATGGAAAATTAGAAAGACAAGACGCTGAATTTAAAGCTCATATGATGTATGAACATAAGAAATGAAAAGCAAAGAAGAATTGTTGACGATTTTAGATGAGATGATAAAGGTCACTGGTAAATATCACTTACTCAACTCAGATCGTATTAATTTATTTATGTTTGGATTAGAAAGGTATTTTTCTAAATCTATCCCTAGAGATAGACCAGAACTTAAATATGTTATTTTGAATTATCTAAGAATAGCCATGGAAAATATTAGTAAACTGGAAAACTAGGAATTCCATTTCCATATACACCACCATTGTTATTCGTGCCATAAACGGTAGGTATTCTTTGATTTGCTAACTGTCTTAATGCCTTCCTTTGAGCTAATAGCTTTTGTTCTTCGAAGTAAACCTTCAATCTTTCATATTCTTGATGGTCACCATCTTCAGCGAATATCTTTAAAGCTGCTCCATATGAGATTACTTGCCACCATTCATTGAACTGGGGTAAATCTGTACCTGTTCCATTAAACCCTTGAATTGAGACTGTAGAGCTCGTTGGTGCGCTTGTTGGAGTAGTAGCAGGATCAACTAAGAGACTAGGAATTACCGTTGCGTTCGTTGCAGCACTTATGGCAGTAGTAGGAAGAACAGTAGCCATTATCTTTACAAGATATGTGTCATTTGGAATGGCTCTGAAAAACAGTTGTTGTTGGAAAAACAACACATCATTAGGTCTTGAAGGTGTGTAAGGATGATAATGACAACTGCTTGTTGTATTATTAGGAGGAGCATTAACATAGTTAATCGTAACGGCACCAGTGAGGTAGTTAATTGTTCCTGTTCCGCCCTGATTACCAGTAAGAACACCCTGAGAATATATTCTTTGAACTGGAATATCTAGAGGAACTCCAGGATCACTATCAGTAAATGTCTCCATATTTGCAAAATTGGAACCACTAATATTGGGTTTTAAACCAATAACTACCGTACCTTGTTGTATAGCACTCAATGGAGATGAGTTTATATTTGAAGAGTTTTGTGCCATGGGAAGAGTGAAAGTGAATGAGGAGGTAACACCATCAGGAGTAAATAGATTCTGTTCTATGAAGTTAAATTCTGGCCATATTCGATAGAATTCATCAGGAGATTGATGCCAAACACATTGATAATTATCTATATAAACAGGTGGTTCAAGCTGTATGATGCTCTGAGGTACATTATAAGTTCCACAGTTAGGTAGAGTGGTAAAAGTGAAATAGTCTTTTAATCTTAGACTTTTGCATTGCTCAGGAAAATCATATAAATAGAAATCATTTATGTAGTCATCAATCCCTGGGGGATTTGAAATAGAAGGCTCACCATTGGAAGAATCAGGCAGTTGATTTACATCGTATTTACCCGTAAGTTTTCTTACTGCGTATCTTAATCTATTCAAATCCCATTTTGTCAAAATGATCTCACTTTAGTAGTTTTCTACTATAAATTTGTATCTGGCTCTTTTCTCACTTGATTTCATAGGGTTACCTTGTGGATCAAGTATGTATTTATGAGGCTCATAATGGCATCTTTCGTTGATATGGCGAGCAACGGACAAAGGTACTGTATACTTCTCCCCATCCATCATTACTTGCTTAAAATAGGGCATCTTCTTGTAGTATTTACAGCAAATAGGAGCAGTCTGTCCTGGATATTCAATGTTAACGAATGTTCCTGTTACTTTTTTGTCGGTTTCAGGTGTCAGTGCTTCAATTGAGTCGAGATTCACAGGCTTTCTACTTATTGTCCTATGAAAAAAAGGATCTTGTCTTATTTCTTCTGGTACAATCATTTTTTGCATAATTACTCCTAAAATGGGATTTTCTATGTTGATATATTTGTGTATGCATCTTCAACTGTAGATACACATGTGTTGTTAATTCTTTGTGAAAAAGTATTTAATTGTGGTGTAGGACCGTTTCCAATCGGTATTATTTGCGGCGGTGTGCCTGTTCCTACATTAGTAAAAGCTTGAAATTGTCTACTGTCTATATCTACAGCAGGTGGAACTTGTGTTTTCTGTAAACTAAACATTGTAACTGATACTACCGTAATAATTGCTGTCTGATGATCAAGTTCTTGCATTCCATAGGGCTTAGGTATATTTAAACGAATTACTTGTCCTGTTGTCAAGTTATGATTTGAATCAGTTGTAACCACAGCAGGGTTTGCCTGAGTAATAGCTGTAATTGTCTGAGGTAAAGGATAAAAAACCATAAGTTATTTCTATTTTATAGGTGGTATTTGAAGCCATTTTGTAACTCGTTCATCAAATTCAATTTGTAGATCATATTTGTACCCTTTTTTTTCATTAAATGAATAAAATTCACAATCTTTATGGGTTACTAATCCTTGTAAATGTCCAAAATGAATTTCCTCGCCTCCAACTAAAAACAATATTTCTTCATATGGTTCTGGCAATTTTTCACTTATTTCTATCCAGGTCATAATTTAGTCCTATACACTCAAAAGGAGGGCAAAAAGCCCTCCATTTCTAATAATTATACGAAAAAATCGTACAATTCAATTAAAGGTCTCCTCTCCATGCAGTCCAAGAGATAATGTCTTCGGCAACAATACCGATGACAGCTCCTGTTGCAGTTAGAAGAAGTCCTGCACCAATGTTAAATCCTTGGAATCCAACATTCGTAGTCGCATCATCCAGCTTATCATCATACCAGAAAGGAGGAGTTGCAACGATAGAAGGTCCTGATCCAACAGGAATAACAAAAGCAGGAGTAAATGGAAGTGAGGTAATAGCAGGCCATGCAAAAGCTGTAAATGCACTTGCATCGATACTACCAATAGTTAATGTATCAGTAGTAACAGCTGTGATCACACCTTGCAATTTATCTGCTTGAGTCATTCCAAATACCGTAGGTACTGCTAATTTAACTAGCTGACCTACTGTCAATCCATGAGCTGTAGAAGTAGTTATAACAATAGGATTTGTTGCACTGATTCCTGTAATCGTAGCTCTCTGAGGATAGAACAATGGTCCTACAGAAACTTTTCTATAAGTTGTAACTGTAGTCGCTGTAAAATTTGCTGTGTTTGTATTGATAGGAATAGTGAATGTATTAGCACCTGTTACAGTAACAGTAAATCTAATACCACCCAACTGATTCATAGCTGTTGCAGCAGTGAAAGGTCCTGTTACCAGAATCTGATCACCAGTCTGCAAACCATGAGCATTCGAAGTTATCTGTGCTGGGTTAGCTTTTGATAAAGCACCAGCAGTAACAGCAGCTCCTAACAATACACTCTGTCTTCCGTCATAAAGGCTTATTCCATTTGATGTTACGTTAGAAACGTTCATCGCTGTAGAACTACCTGTATGCCATTCAACATAGTTATTTGTAGAACCAAAATCAGCATTCCAAACTACTCGCTCCCATACTAGGTCTGCGCCGTCATCACCAATTTGTGTTCTATTAATTAGCTCAATCTTTGTAGGCAAAAACCCACAATTTATACTGATACTCGCAGGAAGTGTTGCTGTTTGAGAAGCAGTTGTCACACCCTGAAGCATAAAATGTTCTGCAAAAGGCATATTAAATCCTCCTTCCTATTAAGAATGTGTTGCGCGAAGATTAAACATCCACGCGTCGTTCAAGATTCTAGGAACCTGAGCGAATTTATATGCACCTAGTTGCAACCTACGAAGAGGATCGGTTGGTCCTCCAGGAGGTGTATAAATGAATGAAGCTGTAGCCTGTGTAAGATCTACAATCGCATAAGCTTCCTGGCCAGTAACAAAAATGTTGTAAATCGTGTTACCATTCAATGAAGCTGTAGGACTTGTAGAACCTTTTGAGCTATAAAGGAATCGTACGTTAGATACAGATCCCCATTCAGCATTCAATACATTCATATTTGATGGATACTGAGCTTGAGATATGAAACCTGTTACGGCTTCAAGGTCATCAATAACTCCTGTATTCATCATTGCCCAGAAGGCTTCCCTTACTGGAGCTGTACCAAATTTCAGTGTTCCCTCGATATTATCAGAAATCATCATAGCATCATTGCTTAACAACGCTAAAATAACTCCATCAATATCGCTACGAGCTAATTCTGTAGGATTGTCTCCGTTAACCCCACCAGTACAGTTAATAACTGCAGCTGTTGAAGCTAACATGTTACGAATTAGTTCGTCTTCTGTCTCTCTCATAGACTGAGCCAATAAGCTCACAGTCTGGTTAAGGACAGGGTCTTGATTTATGAACATGACTTGATCAGTAATAGTTACGTATGTTCCGTAAAAATCAAGTCTAGCATCAATATCAACTGCATTGAGAACCTGTCCAGGAGGAGTTAATCCTGAATCTGGAAGAGGTACTGTAGCAGTTTGCAAGTTCGTATATCTACGATATCTTGCAATGCGTCCACTGTTAGGTGGTAGTTCTTTCTTCAGTGCCATTTGCTTGTGAATAAGCTTTGGCATTGGTCTAGACAACAATACGTTGTCAAACCATTGCTGAATGGGCGCTGGTAAGGCGTTGGTTGTGGTAATAGTCATTTGTTATCCTCATTACCCACCTTTAGCATATTTCTGAGACATCTCCCATATCTTCTGTCTATCTCCACTTTCACGTGGATCAAGCTTAGAAAACTGATCCGCTTGAGTTTTTAATGGACTACCTACAGCAGCACCAGAAACAGGACGTGAAGAGTTTCTTAAGATCTTCTCTGCTCTTGGACTAACTTGTTGTTTTCCCATTTGATCCTCATACGTATCTGATAATTTACCAAGCTTATAGGCAGTTTCAGCAGGATTTTTAGATGTCATCACCTTATGAGCTAAAGCTGGATCGTTTTTGATTAGAGGAACAGCAAAATTATCTACAACATAGTCATAATCCTCATACTTGCCACGAGCTCTTTGCTCATCATTAGAAACATTTTGTTCGTGCATGTATTTTTGAATGATTTCCTCAGCAGCTTTCTTTGCTTGCTTTTCAGCCAATTTCCCGGCTAAATGTCTTGCTTTTCCAACTGTAAGGTAATCTTCTTGGTCTAGGCTCGCGAACTCGTCTTCTTCTTCAACGACTTGCTTTTGCATTTCTGCATGGGTTTGTTGTTGGATACGACTTTCAAGTTCTTCGATTCGTTGTTTTTGCAATCGGAGGACTTCGTTGGCTGCTTTCCAATTATCGGCAGGATTATTTTGAGTTTGCTCATTAGATTGAGCCACATCTTGACTAGACTGTATTTCTTCTTGTTGGACCTCTTGTGCTTGAGCGATTGGCTCTTGCACGTTTTCATTTGTTTCATTTGTCATATTTCCCTCGTATGTGGCGACCATACATTACGCCCATTGTTGTTTTGCCCTTTTCAGTCGGCACCACTGTACATACACTCTCATGCATGTGAAGATCATATTCGTGGTGTCACGAAAATGATTTTAGCTGTTATATACATGCGGTATTCCCGCATTTTTCATTTTTCTTATAGCGCATTTAAAACAATGATGACCTTTTCCCATCATAAGATAAGTAATATCTTTCATTGGTTTTTTGCATTTAGGACAGATTTGACAATCTTTATCTTTTATCTCTTTCATTAGTAAGCCAAGAGCTTGTCTAAATCATACTTAAGACCTAATTCATTGATTGAACCTATGGTTTCAGCTATAGGCTCATTCGTTCCTCCTACACTCCAAACAGGCCAACTCCCAGGAAGAGACCATTCTAAAGTCAATTTTCCTGATGAATTGTCTATTCCGAATAGCATGCAAGAAAGCATCATGGAAGGCTTTACATTCATTGGAATGATCTTAATCTTGATAAGATTAGGCTGATTAGGAAAAGGCTTACCATGAACAAGTACATAATATTTATCTGTCTTGTCTTTATACTTTGAAATTACATCTTCCAAGTCTTTCATTAGCCTTTGAGTCATAGCTTGGCGTGTTTCACCAAGCTGTTGGCCACTTGACTCGTATGGAACTTCAATTCTAACCATTCTTAAGCAATCTTTGAGAACTTGTCGTTGACAATCTTTTTGGAATCACGCTTGATGATCTCGTTTTGCATCTTCATGTATTCATTCCCTCTCATTGACTTCTCTGGGAACTTTCCACCTAATTCTGCATATTCATCATCTGACATATATCCCTTGTCAAACTTGTGTTCGGTTTCTCTAATAGTTCCACCATGATCAGGATTGCTTCTCTTTAATGATTCAGAATTAGCCATAAACGCCTCCATAAAGTTAAATTAATTTTATAACTATCAGAGTCTTGAATTTAGTCAAAATGAATTTTGAGGAATTAAGTTTTTGTTAATTATTGGCAAGTGGGTATAGCTGAAAAATCCCTAGAATTTCTTCTAGGGATACCTAAGTTAATAAACGTGCAGATTGGAATAACTACACCTTAGGTAAAAAATTGGGAGATGAAAAACCCAAGCCACATTTTAAGTGGCCTGGGAAAAAACAACCGGGTCAATTCATGAAAAAGGTAAATTTAAAGGAGAAACTTACCTTAGGCCATTTAAATCATTAAGTGAATATAATTCAAGAAAAAAGAAAAAGAAATAGTTTGTGTGACTTACCAGCGCCCGTCCTTAAGACATTCTAGTTGAGTTCAAAGCTAATTTCACGTATAATTTTTGGTAAAAAAGGAGATCTTATGAACAAAGATTGGATTGGACATGCTGAATGGGTAGTTGTTTTAGTTACATTACTTGGGGGATTCTATACATTAGATGGTAAAATAGAGAGACAAGGAAATAGAACTGACAGAATTTATGAAATATATTGTGATCAACAACAAAAAATTGATCAAAAATTTTACGATATCCTTAAAGAATCTAAAATACAAAAATAATTTAAAAATGAGAAATATATGGAGTGGACCCAAGCAGCAACTATCATTGGAAGCAATTTAGCTTTATTTTTATGGGCTACAAGACAGGCACGTGCTGATTATCTTCATATAGACAGGAAGTTTGAAGATAATCGAAAAGAAATGGCTCAAACTATCAAGACTTTCACAGATCAGACTAATAAAATACTTCATGGTTTTGACGAAAGAATAGGAAAAA
>ERZ1292642.335-Hain-H14-01um-R1-335-length-29966-cov-6_pt1 | contig 29966 bp, 40 predicted proteins | sample MGYA00564403_ERZ1292642 | MGnify/ENA primary metagenome ERZ1292642 (study PRJEB36523, sample SAMEA6512643) | groundwater metagenome | collected 2019-01-09 | study: AquaDiva: Metagenomics assemblies of 32 groundwater samples
CTGATGGTAGCAAGATATGTGCCAATTTACTGGCCGTGCTCGGCTTTGAGAGCGACGTAGTGGCGAAGGACCGAGGAGGCATAGACGCCGCTACGGAGGGGCACATCGGTCGGCCTATTGCCGCCGCGTCCGCCGTTGTACGCTGCAAGAACTGCACTCAGTTTGACGGGAGCTGGCGCATCAAACGTGTCGGCCCAGTCCATGAGATAGCGAACATGCCGGCATCCAAACTCTATGCCCACTTCAGGCACAAACAAACCCTCTGGGGGTTTGGTGCGGTCGTAGCCGCGTTCGACAGCAACCACAAACATGCACTGCATGAGCCCGTATGACGAACTAATTCGGCGCGGGTTGAGCCCGTCCCATTCCGGCTTTCCCTTCAACAGCCGATTGAAAAATTGGCGCTCGAAGCGGAAGCCGTCAGTGTTACCGTCCGACTCCTGTACGACAATCGCCTCGACCAGAATCGGGTCAAGCCGGTGCGCCTTCGCCGCTGCCTGAATTTCGGCCCAATACCTCGTGCGGCGTGCCATTACCGCTTCCGTTGCGCTCCGAGCATCTTGAAGCCCCGCTGGAGCGTCGTATGAATCTTGTCCAGCTTCTTTTCCATACGGGGCAGGCCGGATAAGTGATTGGTAGAAATCTGAGACACTGGGCCGTTTTTTGATACGAGGATGTAGATAATCCATGCCAGCAGACCCGCCATGCCCAGTCCACTGATCTCGTTCAATGCCTTGATGCCTTCACGAATGGGTTCGATGTAGTCCACGACTATTCTCCGTAGAGGATGCGCCGCAGGGCTCGAAGTGCGGGGGGTTGATCGATGAGCCGTAGGTTGGCCTCGGGGCTGAGGGCTGATTCGACGCCAAACTCAGACATTGGGAGCAGTGATGGAGCAATCCCGCTTCCGGGTATCCGACCCCCTGCGGCGGCTCTTCCCAGCATGGCCGCTAGGCCGTAGGGAAGCCCATAACGGGCCGATGCGGCTACGCCGAGGGGTATGGACACCGGGACATCCGTATCGGCTGTGGCAGCTCCGTGAGCTGCGCCAGTTCCGCCGTAGAGGGCCAAGGCCAGTCGAGTGCGCTTGGCTGGCGACAGACCTGGAAGCGGTGCTTGAGCACCCCTTGGGCGGATTGCTTCTCCCACCTTGCTAAAACCTTCTAAGAATTGATTGATCGGCGTACGTCTGAAGGGCTGGATATGCTGCGCTACGGGGTTTTCGAGAGCTTCTGCGACTCGACGTGGAAGAGGCGCCTGGAGTAGCGCTGAACGGGCTTCCTCTGGTGATGCCCCTGCACGGATGAGGACCTTTTGCATTGCTTCGTCTACGGACCCCATGAGCTTACCAGGGCTCGGAATACGCGAAGCTGTGCCTGGGGTTGGTGCTACGTAGCCCCCCGTCTTGTATGCTGTGCCGATATCTCGGAGGGTCTGTGTCTTGAACAGTTCACGGATAGGTTTGGTCGAACCTGTCTCGATAGCCCGTTCTGCGGTGGCGCCGATCCCGCCCAGTACAGATTTTGGGAGGGCGAACCCAGACAGCATGAGCTGCTTTCGGAGGGCACTTAGCCCACCCAGGCCAGTTTTTGCCACGGTGCGGGCGCGGGGACTAAGAGCCAGAAGGCCGGTGAGCCCCCCTGCAATAAGCGTGCCAACGCCTGAACGACCTGGACCCCCAGTCTCGTCGGGTGGGATTTGTGGAGGCGCAGCAGGAGCCGCTTGTGGTTGTCCGGGCTGTCGACGAACTCGAATACGAACTCTCGGCATGTTATCGTCCCGCACGAATATCTGACAGGGCTTTCAACAAAACGGCCGAAAGACGCTTGTTGGAGTTACCGTGACGATCCCGTAGCGCCGAAACAGGCGTTGGGGCGTTTGCGAGGGACTTCCACGCCTCGGGCAATTTCTCGACTTCAGCAGCCGTCGCAAAGGGGTGAGAGGGTGCTGCTCGTGTCACATCTTTGGCCGGCAGATACGCAGTTGGACTATTCGATGAGCCAGACTGGAACGCACGAGCACGGGTCGGAATTTGCAGTCTGCGACTTCTAGATTCCAATTCCGCCAACAAATCCGTACCAAACCCGCTCAGATCGTCTCCCAGATCCAAGTCCTGTACGATAGACTGTCGTGAGCCGGCAGTCAAACGCCGAATAGATTCTGGTGTTACCGTTCCAAGTCCTCCTTCGGGTAACGCCTCAAGAAGGGGGTTCGTCGAACGTGGCACGTTTCTTGCACCTGTTCCGGCATCGATACGAATTTGGCGAAGGAGCCGACCTGGAACCGATGCTGCCACTTCGGCCTCATCGGCCAGCTTCCCTGCCCGACCCACAACGCCACTCCCAGCAAGCCTCATCAACGCTTCCACAGCAGCTCCGCGTGCGAATCCTGTTTTACCGCCTTTACCAGTAAGCACCTTCGCAAGCGGTTCTCCTGTCTCGCCTGCAACGTCCCGAGCCACGGCGAGTGCTTGATTGGGGTTTGTGGCTTTTTGGATACCCCCACCCTCGGCCGTCACGCGCCCAAGCCCGATCTTCGGGGGACCGAAGCGTTTGAGCACGGGAGCTAGCGATTTCAGTCCCCTGGCGGCAAAAAGGGCCGGTATCGCTGTGAGGGCCGTTTCTGTGGCCCCACCGAGGCGCGATTCGTCTTCTTCCGGGGCAATGACTTTTCGTACAGCCCCAGGAGCGGCCATCAGTGCAGACAGTGCCAGCAGTGGCCCACTTTGCGGTCCGGGGACAAGACCTGCTACCCCGACAGGAGCTGCTCCTTCGGTCAACAGATCCGTGAACTGACGCGCTTTCGATTGTGGCCGTGGGGTCTTAACTGGGGAAGGAACGACCTCTCTCAGAAACTTCTGCGAACGTGCGAGGGCCGCCTTGGCTTCATCGAGGGGGTCGGCCACGTACCCGCCCCGGCCCTCGTTGGCAAAAGGGTCGTAACGTCTCGGCATATTAACGCCCTTCGAGTATTTGTTGGAGCCGTAAGAACTGCTCCGGGGTCAAGTCTAGTTCGGCAACATCTTCGTCGGGTTCAGTGTTCGATATTGCTACATCATCAGTTGGCGGGAGTGCTGCTTCGGATTCTGGGCCTCGACCCAGGAGTCGACTGAAGAAGTCAAAAAGCCCGCAGGGCTTCTTCGCCCGTGCCCCAATCGCCGCTTGTCGTTCGCGCTCAATCGCAGCACGACTTTCCCGATTCAACCTATTTTCCCCAGACGCAAACTGTTCACGACCGGCTCGCTCGCCCGACGTGAATCCCTGCGCCTGTGTCTGACGCTCCAGTGCCTGTTGGCCGATTGCTTCACGATTGGCTGCAGCTTCCCGCGCACGAGCTTCGGCCGTTCTGAGCTGCCCCTCCTGTCGAATCCCTTCTTGTCGGAGTCCGTATTCGCCGGCGACTCGTCTCGGGAGTGCTGCGGCTTCGCCCCTGGCACCGATCTCTCCAAAGATCCGTTTCAGGCCACTGACACCAGATCGTTTTAGCGATTCTCGGCTGGGGATGAAATACGGTCTTCCAGACTCTTGTCCGGTTGCACCGATGTCTTCCTGGGCGCCATACAGGTCTTCCTCGGGAATCATCTCGGCCAGCTCGTCGTCGGTCCCATAACCCGCGTAGCTTTTGGGCTGCGCGCCGAGTAGGATTGCCAGGGCATTCGGGTCGCGTGGATATTGTGGCATTAGCGTCGACCTCTCAACAGCGCCTCAATAGACGCACGAATTCGATTCTGGCTCGATGGTAAATTCTGCGACTGGGTATACCTTGGAGTGCGCCCACCGGAGAGTGCATCGATGTTCTCTTGGTCTAGTTGTCCCTCAGTATACCCGGCAGGCAGCCCTGGTTCAGCAGGCCGTGCCCGTGGATTGAGTTGAGCGCCCTTGGCTTTGAGCAGATCGAAGTAATCGGCCCAAGGACCCTGCAGCCCGACACCCGGTAGCTGACCCGCGTTTCGCGCATTGCGCGCTCGACCAATCAGCGTCCGGTTCTGCTCAACTGGGTCTAGGGAGGCAAAGACCTCTTCGGTGTCTGGTTGAGGTTGTCGAGGCGGGCGCCGAAGGATGTCGAGTGCATACCCCGTAGGGTTCTCGGGAGTACCTGGGCCCCCACGTCGTCGCTGTACGCCAAAGAAAGCCATGTTAGTATCTCAATCCCTGTAGGAGTGCCGCAAGACTCGGAGGCGTTCGTTGCCCAAGCTGTGGTCGAAGGAGTCCAGTGCCCCCACCCAGTGACTCGCCTCCAGCGCCACCGACATCTGCTGCCTGGGAAAGCGCGGCAAGACTTGGTGAGGGGGCCGAGGGCGGCGACGAACCCAGTGCTGTTAGCGGGGACGATATGGGCGCCGCTGCCGCTGCTGGCGTTGACACTGGAGCCGGCACTGGAGCCGGTGCAGGAGCTGGCCTCGGCACAGGGGCCGGCGCTGGTGTCGGAGTCGGTTTCGGCGCTGGCGGCGCAACTGGTGCAGGCTTTGGCGGTGGGGGCGCGCTAGAACCTGCCTCTGGGACATCGACGAGCGTATCCCACCACGACTGGCCTTGGCCTTGTTTTTCTAAAACATCCTTAGCCTTTTGGGTTTTGTCCTGGAAAAAGGAATAGTTATATGCACTGCCTCCCACGTCTTTTCGAGCAGCCTTGCGCGCCATGTTAGTATAGCCTCTGCCCCGCATTGAACAACGACAGCAACGATTGCCGATAGCCCAGATTCTGACCTCGCTCGGTCAACCCAGCCGCACGCTCCCGATCTGATACGTCAGCAGACCGATCCAAATCCTGAATCAGTTGCTCGCGTTCGAAATCACCCAAGTCGCCGGCCGCGCCGCCAATGATATCTGCGGTGCCACGGACCTCGGCTCCACCGCCTAGTAGTCCACGCCCCCCAAGAGCCTCACGAAGGCTGGTCAGGCTGGCACGGGCAACTTGTCCGGCCCGGTCTTTGGCCCTGGCAAATGCAGCCGCTCTGGCAGCTTCTTCGTTGGCGGCTGGTCCGGCGGCCCCCCCGCCCGCCTCGCCAGGAAGCGGCAAGGCTGAGACTTCTTTGAATCGCGCAAATCCGCGCTCCTCAGCCTCACGCCCATATTTCGTTCGCTCGGCCAATGACGCCGATTCGCCCTCGCGCTGGAGCCGCGCAGCCAACTCGGTCTGGTCTTTGGCGTGCAGCGCCGCACGATTGGCCGAGGCTTCATCGCCCTGTGCGCGAAGTCGTGCCGCCAGTTCAGTAGCCGAACGGGCCTCCTCGGCGGCTTTTCGTGCAGCTTCGGCCTGTGTCTTGGCAGTTTGCCCTGCGGCTTCTGTTTGCAGTCCGGCCTCAAATCCCGTTTGTTCTCTCGTGAGTCGTGCCGCGCGTTCTTGATCCTCTCTCCGCGCTTGACGTGTCTGCTCGAACGTTGGCCCAGTCGGAGCAGCAGGCGTAGCATATTCCGCAGGTTTATCTATCGCCGCTCGTAAGCTGGTAAGGCTTGGACTGTTTTGTCCCTGTCCTCCGCCCCCAGCGAAAATTGTCGTAGGATCAACTGCTACCGGGCCGGCACTCGTTTGAATTCCTGTCGTGCGAGCGCGAGGCTGATAAGTGGCCGTTGTGGGGTCCCAGGCACTGGCCCCTGTTCCAACTTCAGGAGGCGGGGCGTCTTTTCGAGCCTTCCGCTTGTAGTACTCCGCGAGCGGAATCGTCTGCCCTTCGTATGTGATACTCTGCGTTGGCATGCTTTGATCCTTACTTACTATTATACAGCCCTACTGCTTATGGTTAAATGACCTGATAGGTAAAAGTAAAGTACATCGGTTGATTGGTAATATCTGTGGAAACCCATACCATTTCGGCCCTATTGTTAGTTGCATCCCCACGAATCGCAGCTCCCTGACCTGCAATTCCACTGGCGAATGCCGTTCCTCCACAATCTTCCTCTGCCCCAATATTCGATGCAATAGGAAGGGCAATACCGAGCCGTGTAGTAGTCGCCGTTAGTGTCGGAGTAACATTGACCTTCCCACCAACAGTGACAGTTGACCCAACTTGTAAATACTGGCACTCAAAACCCGAGGATGTTAAGTTGACAACGTTTGTCAGTGCCGGTGTATAGGTACCATAACCAACATTTCCTCCACCAGCACCAATCGTGAGTGTAGATCCAACATCAGAGCTTCCGTCAACCTCGAAATCGCCGTCTTCGTCAATAGAAAGGATGGTAGCATCGGCTCCTCCCCGACGACACCTAACGGCAAATACCTGTCCGTTTGAGGTAACATTTGCTAAGGCGTTCGCCCCGTCATGTTGAGAAGCATAGATTTCAACGAGTGCCCGTGCGGTAGTTCCACCGGTGGTGGTCGCCTGTCCCCCATAAGACGTAAGAGTAAGGTTGGTGGCGACAACCGCGTTTTCACCAAGTGCCTGAATATTCACGCCGCCAGTCAAGGCAGCATATTTAGAAACGCTCAACCAATCGTCAGTCTCAACCGCCTGTGTCGTAATAGTTGTAAGGCCAGTTGCCACATCGCTCGACTTGGCACTAATGGCATGATCATCGTTGGCCCCCTGATTGATCGTGAGGCCCAGCGCATTGTTCGCGTTCGATGTATCATTGATAAAAATAGTTCCCGCTACCGTGACATTGCCTAGGCCACTAACGACAAATTTATTCACGCCACCGGCGGCGATGTTCAGCAAATTGAATGACGCATTCGCAGCGCGTGTCGTATCGAGATCCAACAGATTCCCTGCGTACGTGACATGGGTGTCACGAAGCAACATGCCACCATTAGATGCTGTTGAGCCAAACAACCACGACTCAGCCGTGACATCCATTCGGATCGGTGACAGATCCGCGCGGACTTCGATACTCCCAGCAGTCGTTGCCGAAGAGTTCAACCACTCAAAAAATGGCCGATTAGTGGTGGTGGGATCAAAACGGAACCCGGCGACACTAGCTCGAATAATCGCTGAAGTCGTGGTACCGTTGACGGTCAAGGCCCCCGAAGTAGTGATTGCTCCCGCATTCCAGACGCCAGACGTAACTGTGCCAGTCCGTGTGATGTTATCCTGTACAGCACTTGGGATGGTTGTTAGGACTTCGATATCGCCCGTCAACGCCGTATTTCGTCCGAGTAGCGAGGCGGTCGCAATCGTTGTGATATTGGCAAGCGCAATATCGGTGCCTGTCCAAACCCCAGACACAATTGTCCCGAGGCGTGTGATGTTGTCTTGGACAGCGGATGCAATCGTCCCCGTCAGTTGCCCGGCGGGCAATGATGTAAAATTGGTCCCCGCAAATGTGGGAGAATTCCCACTTTTTACGCTCTGGTCAAACCAATCCGCAAGTGTCGGATTCCCGCTGAGTGTCACGGTGCGGTCGGCGTCTCCGGTCGTCAGCGTCAGTGTTCGCGCAACAGTGAGATTGGTCCCTGGCGCAATGGTGAGTGCGTGGTCGCTGCCGGTATCCAAGATCTTCAACCCTGTGTTGGCGATCCCACTGAAACTATAGGCTCCGGTGATGGACTCGGCCGCCGCTACACGGGCGAGAACCGTTCCGTCCGTGATGTTAGCCTCAAGAATTCCCGTAAGATTTGCTCCGGATAGATCGGTGAAGTATGTTGAGCTGATCGCTGGTATTTTCGCCCATGACGGTGTCGTGCCGCCCTGGAGGAATGTGCCTGCCGCCCCAATAGCAAGTCGTGCCCAGACGGTCGTGCTACTGGCATACAGGAGATCGCCAGTGGCCTGGGAGGCGATCAGCAGATTGGCCGCTGGAAGGCTTGTTAAATTGGCCGCGCTGAGATCATCGAGAATTGTCGACGAGAGTGGACCGTTGATCTTGCCATCTGCGCCAATTAGCGCAACAATACCCGATCCAAAGGTCCCACCACCTGCGACGGTCAGACCACCTGTCAACGTCAGAGTTTGTGCGCTCCCGAAGGTTGCGGCAAGGACGTTGCGAGAATAGATACGCACATCGCCAGAGACATGAATGGCTTGTAATGACAGACCCCCTGCGCCTTCGACTTGAACCAATCCACCAGACGGAAATGATGCACCAGATTCGGTGTAGGTTGAGGAAAACGCATACACACCGGTTGCGGTGGCACTGCTATCGTTTCCAACGGCCAGGTTGCCAAAATTTCCAGTCCCTGCTGTTGTATTCCGTATCTCTAGTCGGTTTACCCCAGTGCCGCCTGTACTGAAACTGTGTGTACCAAAGCCACTAACTGTTAGGACCGTCCCATTAAACGCTAGGTTAGCGGATTCTCCCCACGTATTCGTGGAGGTTGCATAGACCACACGATCGGCTGTGGCGCTATTTGGTAAGACGAGCGTAGACCAAAGGGGGGCGGTACTCACGCCCCCTGAACGGAGGTAACTTCCGGTGGCAATGTCTGCGAGCTTGTTGAGGGTATTCGCCGCTGAGGCATACAACAAATCGCCCGTCGTGTAGGTCGATTGGTTCGTACCACCATTCGCTTCGGCCAGGACGCCGCTGATATGCGTGGTGAGCCCAATCTTTCCCCAGGACGGCGCAGTCGTCACCCCTCCGCTGATGAGCGCGTTTCCTGTAGCAATATCCGCAAGTGCCGTCAAAACGTTCGTGGCACTGGCATAAAGAAGATCGCCCGTGACAAATGTATCTGGAATCGTGAAAGTTGAGTACGCGGGAGCCGTGCTTGTTCCAGCGGCTCGAAGAATGCGACCAGCCGCGACCGCTGCTAAATTGCTATAGGTATCGGCCGCAGAGGCGTAGAGGAGGTCGCCAGTGGTCGCACTATTCGTCCAGATCGTCGTAGACCAAGCCGGTGCAGTATTCGCGCCGGCCGCTCGAAGGAACTTTCCAGCCGTGGATGCCGCCAGCTTTGCTAAGGTTGTCGTCGTATCGGCATAGAGCAGATTCCCAACCGCGTAACTGCTAAACCCGGTCCCCCCGAGGGTCGCGGGAAGCGTCCCTGTGGTTTCAAGAAACAGATCCTGAAACAGAATGTCGAACATCTCATCGATGTTCTCAGACTGCTCGGCCGCATTGTCAACGACATACGGCTTGCTGCGGGAAGTGCTACGCGTTGCCACGATTATCGCCGCCCTATTTCGTGATTAGGGATTTCATACCCATAAATCTCGACGGGTTGGCCAGCCGTGCTATGGGTCAAATTGAGTCGCACCATTTTGCCTCGGCCCAGCCGGCGCAGCTTCTCCCGTCCAGTCGACATCGTATGGCTGATGGCCGTACCGGCTGAGGCATTAAGATATCCCACGGTGGGCGTAATCGTTAGCGTACCGGCAGACTGGGCCTTACCGAGCACGGACAGGTGGCCCCAATACTTCTCGATATCGGGCGTGTTTTCGTCGTGGAACTTCGTCAACGCGTCAAACGCAATACCCGTTGCGGTGCTATCAGTAGCCGTAGATTGCTCTTTCCACACATAGCCCGTGGAGTTACCAATCACCGGAAGGAGCACGTCATCAGCGTCTGGAATGATAAATGCGCTCGTCAGCGTCGTTACGGCATCCGTTTTGTGTGGACCCCACCACGTTTTGTCTTGCAGGTCGTACTCGACCCAGCGATTCTCGACGGAGTCGCCAGCATTCGCCAAAAACAGCCGATACTTCAGCCGGTTCGTGTCGATCATCGCAAACGCGTACTGGAACCTCGCTCGATTAAAATAGGTATCCGTCGTAAACCAGCTCCGGACGCTTCCATCGCTGATATTCTTCAGTCCTCCGGCTCCCCACTGATAGACGCCATCCTTCCACAGAAAGAAGGCTTCATCCTTATGGACAGCTACAGATTCCTGAGACTCTATTCCTGCATTTTCCGCGACCTTGATGATACGAAAATTATTAGTCTCCGTCCCAACCACTTGGTGGATACCGTTTCGTCGTCCAATCCCAAGAGCCTCCTTACGGGCTGCCAGGGCAATGACACCACGAGAATCGGCACCTAATTTCGGAACCAATGCTTCATTCGTTGCCGGCCACGCATACATCAGTCCTGCTTCAGACCACCGAATATAGTCAATGCGATTCCGAGCCGCACCCCACAGACGCCCTCGCCACTCGGCAATCAGGGTAAGATCCGGTGCAGCCCCGAGCGTGGGCGCAGCCACTAGGCTCAGAGAAGCGTCTGCGAGATCGTCAATGACTGATATTTGTGTATTCCCATCCAAGTCTACCCAGGGAAAAAGCGTCGAGCCATCCCCTAGTGTTACGGTTCGATACAACCGCGATCCAGAGATCGAACTCGTATCCGTTGAGAGATCGATATCGCTGGCAGAGAGAAACGCACTCGTAATGGCGCCACTACTGCCACTGAGGGGTCCATAATCACTCTCGGCAATGATGTTGCCATCGTCATCTAGAATTAGGAACGTCTGTTTGGCAAGGAAGGTTCCAGACAGGGTCGACGATCCAGAGGTGGCCAGTGTCATCTTCGTGGCTGGCGTCTTTGGGGTCAGTGGACGAACCGTCCCGGCGGCGTCAATCGTGATAGGACGACTAGAGCTATTGACCATCACGACGTAGCGGTTGAAAATGGCGAATCGTGGGGCCAACGAGCTGGAGAGAGTCACACCCGTCGGTAGCGTCAGTGTCGTCAGTGCCCCCGCTGTACTGATCGACTGAAGAGATGTTCCCGCTTGAATGACAGCGAATGGCATGGCTAGCTTCGAATGACGCCGAATGCGCCCTGTGTGGTATTCGAGGATGGGATACTTCCGTCTCGATCCGTGTAGGTACTCCCGTCCGTGCTCGTGAGCAGCCCGGCGGAGATCCCCAAACCCCCACCAGCGAGAAAGATCGTGCTGTTGTCCACGAATGCCCGCATCAGTGGAATACGAGTCGTGGCCGTAGACGCGCTAAAGGCCGTACTCCAGCTCGTCCCGTCATACTTATGCACTTCCGCGACATTGGTCGTGTCGTCATTCCAGTAGGTCGCGTACAGCGAGCCGCTAAATACGAACATCTGGAGAAACGCATTGCCGGCTCCAGCCGTTCCACCCGGCGCAGCCGTCCGAACAACCGTCCACGTTCCCGAGGAGTCCCGTTGTTTGATAGTCGCAAAGTTCGCAGCGGCTCCCATCAGCCCCGCGTAGAGCTGTCCTCGAAATGATTGTAGGCTGCAAACATTCCCGACGTTTGCCGCCGTCGTATGATCCAAGGTCCACGTCGTATCCACGCCCGGCCGAAAGTAGTAGACTCGTCCTGTATCACTCAGTGTTCCGGTATGCGTTCCAGCCCAGAGGCGACCCCCATGCCATGCTAGTGCGTAAGGCAAGTATCCTGTTGTAAAGGTCGTCCCCAGCAGCGTCAGCGACCCTGTGACAGTGCTGAGCTGGAAGACTCGCCCTCTGAAATCGGTATTATCGGTCCCTCCGTCGATTGTGGAGAGATAAATCGTTCCGTTCGCTACCAGCATGGACATGATACCTACGGCGTAGGTATTACTCGTGTCGGGATTGTTGGGGATACGACAGAATTCGATATCTGTCGTGCCGTTCCACACAAAGATCGTTGGAGGCCCAGACGCGAGCGTGTATGTGCCTGCGTAGTAGAGTTTATTGTCGAGGACGACAGATGCTCCTGGCGAGCCCCCCAGGGTACTGTGATTCCCGCTGGAGATTGCCGCAATCTGGTTTGCGCGGGGAAGTCCAGGACTGGAAGTAATTTCGGTAGCAGCCGTGGCAAAGGCGTCAGTTGAGCGCCACCAACCCACGGATGCGCCCAGTCCGCCAGCAAGACTACTCTCACCCATGTAGTAGGTACGAGTTGCCGTTTGAAGGAGGGGCACGCCGACACCACCAAGCACGCTTCCAGCGGCGGCGCTGCCATTGACCTCAATCAGCCCCGGTCGATTCTTCAATCCCCCATCGACACCCAACTGATCACGAATGGCATTCTGCGACCGCGTTAACTCATCGTCGTCAAGATGTACGGGCGACTTGTCGACATTGACACCCTTCTTGCCGAGGTTGTAGACGTTGAGTTGTCCCATGGAGCGATCCTAGAAATACTCGCCGCCCTCAAGATACCCCTCGACGTAGTCGGGCTCTTGCTCTTGGCGTGGGGTCAGGCGGGTCAGGATATTCTGCTTCTCGGTGCCGTAGACAGCCAACCAGTTCGGGTCAGGACTCCGGTCTTCGCGTTCTTTGGCACGCGCGTATGCGACTACCCAGGCAATTAATGCTTGATCGCTTTCACCGGGAATCGGATTGGCGCCGTTGGCTACGACATCTGGCATCGTAGGAATATAGACCACGCGCAGGTTCAGCGAACTCGTGAGCTGTGGCGCGATGTAAATCGTCGGCGCCCCAACCGGCGCGCCAGCCTGTGTCACCGTGTAGTAGATGATTGGTCCAGTTGCTGGGTCCTGATCCGCTTGTCCAAGTGCGTTGATAAACTCGGCCGAGTTATAGTCCTTCGGCACGAACTGCGTATTGCGGCCAGAGGCCGAGCTGGACGTATCTCGGGGCTGAATCAGCAGGACCCGAAAGACATCAGTCGGTGCTCCGGTGATCGTTGCCGTATCCGCTGCCAAGCTGACGTTTGAGGCGTCGACCGTGAAGAAGTGCTCTTGGTGCAGGTCAACAATCGCGCCCCAGAGATCCTTGATGCCGCGATTGCAGAGATCAATGAGTTCGGCCGATGACCAAAACGAGGCCGTTGTCTCGTCGAGATGTCGTCGGGCTTGTGTCTCAAGCGCCGAAAGGAGAGTGGCCACGGCTTACGTCCAGTAGAAGCGCATTCCGGTCAGGGTCGCTCCGGCGGTAATCACGAAGGTGGTCGTGCCGCTTGCCAGTGAGACGGTGAAAGGATCTGTGAGATGCATAGCAATACCCGTATCGCCCGTCACGCCCTTCAGCGTAATGGTGACAGCATTGGCCGCCGGCGGGACACAGGTGCACGAAACAGCCGTGGAGCCGCCCGTGGGTGGCGTAATAGTATTCGCCCCCGATGCGAGGGTCTTGATTTCGACAGATCCAGGACTCGCCGTGTTGGACGCCGCAGCAATTTGTTGCGTGCCCACGGTATCGACCGAGTAGGTAATGGTGGTGGTGCGGGTTGCCGTAACAGCCACGAGTGTTCTCCGGGAGAGTAGCGAGGGAGTTTACTTCTTTTTCTTGAGGTCTTGGTCCTTGGGAGGCTCGGGCTTGTCCCACTCCGCGATTTGGAGTGTGAGCAGGTTCTCGATGCCGATCAGGGCATTGAGCTGTCCGATGACCTGCTCTTTCTGTTGCTTGACCTGGGCGAGCTGGGTAGAAAGTGAATCTTTGGTAATTGGTGCCATGTGACGATCCTCCTAGTTGCTATTTCTGGTAGATTTCTACTACAGAGCTACTGTTCCCACTTGCCGTCTATAGGCATCCCACGTGACGGTGCCTTCAACGCCGGTTGCACTAGGAACAAACGTCAAATCCGCGCCCGTGGTCAACGCGACTCCCGCCGCCCCAAAGTCGTAGTCAACCTGCGCCGGTCCCGTGGCCACACTGACAGCGCCACTCAGCGGCTTTCCTGCGCTGTCTTCAACACTCCACGTCACACCTGCGAGACCAGAAGCCGCATGCACACTGAGTCGTTGCACATAAATCGCGTGATTGGTCTTTCCCGAGGCCAGCGTGGTGGTCCCAATAAAAGGTGTCACCGATAAACCCCCACTGTAGTCTCCGTACGTTGAACGATAGCGTCCTGCGTCCATGATGTACTCCTGACATGAGAGCGGCCATCGGCCCCGGTAGACCGATAGCCGTTTCCCTAGTTACTTCGCAACGAAACCGAACTCCGCCTCAAAGGTTGGCGCAACCGTTGTCGAGGCGCTCCAGTGGACCAGCACCATGGACTGGCCGGGTCCAATCATGCACGGTCCCCAATTGACGGAGACATGGGTTAACGATGCCGCGTTGTTGATCAGGCCTGGATTGAACTCGGCATTGGGATTGCCCCAGTTGAAGGTCACGGTGTCGTGTACGGTTTCCACGGTCACATACTTTGACTGTGCGTGGCCGATGATTCGCCGGGCACCCGTCGCCGCCGTGGCGACAACCGCCCCGTAGGTGATGATGGCACCCGATGTGGCTGCACTGGCCATGTTGTTGTTACTGATGGTAAGAGCAGTGCCGGCTGACGAATACCGATTACCCGTATCAAGCGTATTGGTCCAGTTATGAACCGCCGCCGCTGTGGTCGAGATTACCGTGTTGTGCATCCGCAGGTAATGCGGAAAGATATTCAGAAGCCCGCCGTTGTAGAGGACCAACACGGGTGTCGTTTCAACAAAAGTGTTGACCACACCATGAATGATGCCAGTACCCGGCGTTGGGGTGATGGCGGTATAGTACCCGCCTTGTTCTGCGAGGGCCGTTTCGCGGCCGCCTGCGATAGAAGTAATGAGTGTCGATGTGCCTTGAAGTGACATGGTATTGTGTCCTTGTTAGAAGTTACCGTGCTGAAGACCCTTCCCCGTGGTGCAAGACCGGGGCATCCGTCGTAGAGTCGAGTTATGCAATTGTTGCTGCGGTCACAGTGCCAACCGAATAGGTCACGGTCATAAAGCTGCGTCCAGCCGTGCCAGTAGGTGTCGTCATCGTAATCAACCCAATAATGGACTTGGCGGTCCCGTAATAGGTTCCACCGTTGCCAGCGACTGCTGTGGTTCCACGGCGACCAGTGGCAGCAACCAAATATACCCCTTGCTTGCCGCCCCAGTTCGTGTCATCGCCAATACTTAGTACCTCTCCTACGAGCAGATCCGTAGCTGCCAGGTCCACCTGGGTAAACCAACCATCCGCGTCGTCCGCATCCCCAATATCGAGCTTTGTCTGGGCGTCGGTCCAGAGGACGGTACTCGTAAACTGGATATCGTGCAGGGTTGACCCGGCGGGCAATACGACAGTGCCCGTATGCGTGGTTGATGTTGCGTCCTCGGTAAAGGTAATAGTCTTGGAGACGACAATCCCAGTTGGCGCACCTGTAAAGGCTTCGGCTCCGCTATGTGTCTCTGCTCCAGAATGGGTTTCGACGCCTGAGTGCGTCTCCGCGCCGGAGTGTGTCTCGGCCCCAGAGTGCGTTTCGGCCGCAGCATGCGTCACGATCCCCGTAGCAAAGGTTTCTGCCCCGGTGTGAGTCTCGGCTCCGCTATGCGTTTCTACACCTGAGTGGGTTTCTGCACCACTATGGGTTTCGGCCCCACTGTGAGTCTCGGCCGCTGAGTGAGTCTCGGCTGCACTATGCGTCTCCGCGCCGCTGTGCGTCTCAACCCCACTATGAGTCTCCGCGCCCGAATGAGTCTCCGCGCCTGTGTGCGTTTCCGCGCCTGTATGAGTCTCTGCTCCCGTATGCGCATGCGCAACGGCCGTTGTCGCCGCAGTCCCCTCTTGAATAAAGGGATTGGACGCCACATTCAAGTCAGACTGAAACTTGCCCAGAACCGGATTCCAGATCAACTGCTGGTTACTCATGGAATTCTCCTATATATCGCAATCCCAGAGTTAACCATCAATCGTGATACCACCGGCTGCATTCGTCCAGGCCCGTGCATACCAATTTGTACCATCGCACCACAGATCGGCTGAATCGCCGATGACTGAGGTACTGGCAACAAACGTCACATCGGTTGCCGTAAACGCCGTCTCGCTATCTTCATCGGAGCCGGCACTCGCATAGACTTGTCCAGCGAGAATCTGAGCCGAAGCGGCCGTCCGAATGATATACGCTGTCGTTGGGGCAATCTGTACGTAGAACTTGAAATTCAGGCCAGCCGCAATGGCTGGAAGCGTGACGGTAAAACCCCCCGCCAGGGCCAAGAAAAATGTTCTACCAGAATCGGCCGCAGTCAGCGTTTTGGCGGCCACAACGACCTCGGACAGGGCTGCACCGCTAGCCTCCTGCACAATGGTCTCGGTCGTACCAGTTCCAGCAGGAATCATCTTCACGCGGTTGTCGTCCGAGTCGACGTAGATAGGAACAGACGTGGCACTGGCGTAACCACGAGCTGCGGCATTTCGCACAAGAGAACGGACACCAGACATACAGAAACCTCGTTAGGCTGGAATGGGCGGTGACTAGCCTGCCCACCCATGTGGCCCTTGAGCCGTTGAAGGAACTCTAGTCAGTTAAGAAGAACCTACGCCGCGCCAGCGATAATGAACCCATCGGCACCATCGGACCCGTCTGTCGAGCCTTCGATGGTCGTGTGTTGGGTAATGGTTAAGCCAGTCGCCTGTGCCCACCCATTCGGGTAGACCATAAAGGCTTCCTGGTCGATCACATCAAGCGGAATCGAGAGCGACTGTTGGGTCGCCGTCGTATCAACCGTTGTATTCTCGAACATCTTGACGGTGTTGTCCGTGCCCGACGCCAGTTTCTTCACGTAGAAGAAGTAGACCGTCGAGGCGGCGTCCAACAGATTCGTTCCATCGTCGTCGTCGGCCTGAGCTTCACTAAATCCGACAAACTGAAGATTGGCCCCAGCCTTTGCGCCCATCCAGTAGTCTTTGAACCCACGAAGAGCTGCCTGAGCTACCGGCGTCGAACCCTTGCCGCTGACGTTTTGACTATTGAGCCACGCTTCTGCTTTGCGGAAGACGTTGGCCGGTGCTTCAAGTGAGAGTGCCATGATCCTTATGCCCCCACAATGATGAAGCCGTTACCGGAGTCGCCGGCCGTAGACTCGGTGCCGTCCTGCGCCGATGTCTCGCCCGACAACGTGATGTCTGTGCCGAAGATCAGACCGCCTGGATACACCGCTGCAACTTCCTGATCGTCCACAGATGTCATCAGCGCTACGAACTTTGTTGCATCCGTGACGTTCGACGTATCGTTGGCAATCGTCAGCCACGAGTCCGTCGCCGTACCCGTACCAGATGTCCCCGATTTCCTGAAGTAGACGCCGTAGAGCGTCACGGCTGCGGCGATGGGGGTGTATCCCGTCGCCGTCGTGAGCAGGGCATCGCTGAATGACTGAAACTGGAGTCGCGGATTGCGCCCCTGTGTGACGATGTATTCCTTGAGCGCCTTGAACTGTCCCTGGATGGCCGGATTCGCGTTGTGTAGCGCCTGTCGAACCTTTGACCAGACCAGTCCGCCATCTTCGAGTGTGAGAGCCATGTGAGATTACCTCGCCGACCGATAGTCAGATTTGAGGTGTCGAAAGTAACACTTTACGTTACTCTCGGCAATCAAATCCCCAATCCTGCCGTGCTTCCAGAGGTTGAAGAGGCTGTTTGAGTCTGCCGCTGCCTCGTTCGCGGTGCGTGGAAATCTTTTGTACGAATCGTGGACTGTCCCGTCCGGTGCTTATACGACCAATACGCATCACCCGAGCGGTTCCACAGGTCGTCTCGAATGTCTGCCCGAATTTTCGCCTTCTCGTCGGCTTCCTGCTGTTCGAGCATGTCGGCGACCTTGTCAGGCCCGCCATGTGTCCACAGATCGCGCGCCTGCAACGACCGAATCACCGGGTCCGGATTCCAGCTCACGCCCGTCTTATACATCACGCAGACCGGCACCAGATCGTACAGCAAGCACATCTTGGTATCCGGCTGGTCGCAGGTATCGAGGAGGGCTTGATCAGTGAGTCCCTTCGAGAACTGTTTCCGGCGGGCCACAACATACGCGTAAGGAATTTTCCGACTGGGCAAAATTACTAACATCGCGTCCTGGTCCCAGATGCGCTGCAGAAAGTACGCCGGAGGAACCTCCATACGGGGGTTGTCCGGCAGGTAGTTTCTGTAGACCCACGGGTTTGGCTTGCTATGTCGTGCCACAGTAAGTAATCCACGTCTGCGGGGGCCACACCGGCGGCCATGTTGGATTCGTCGGATACGATGGGTAGACTGGATACGATGGCACGTATGGCGCAAGATACCCGCTCCGACCGCAGTATGGACAGTATCCGCAATTCGGACAAGTCGACCGAGGCGTCTTATCGGCAATGTCTCGAAACAGCTTAAATACGTCGACGGGATTGTCAGTTGTTGTGGTACGCATGTTACGCTCGACTCGAAAAGTTCGACAATCCGCTCACGGCCGCATTCGCCTCAGACCGGCTCGACGCCATGCTCTTCCGACCCTTGCCCCGCGTCACCAGCTTCGCCTTCGAGTCGGTGCCGTATTTGTCCTCAAACCACCGCTGCTCGTCTTCCCGACATGGCCGCTGGCAGTGGTCTTCCCACTCGGCTTTGGTCAACGGCGTGCAGTCGTCCTTGCCCTTGACACCTACCAGATACCGACACCCCTCGATCTGCGGATTGTAGGGGTCCTGCGACCCCATAATCGGATTCTGGTTCTTGGCGTAGGGCACCACGACCGCCGGCACGAGATTCTCGCCGGGCACCAGGGTCTTACTGGCTCCGTCGAACGTCACGTCGATACTGACCGGCGCGCGATTGACGAGTACGACTTGCTCAACGAAGACACCAAAATTACTCATTGTGTTCACCCTCCAGGTGTTTGTTTAACGATTGCCGCTCTTCCCAGTGATGCTTCCGGTGACAGTTCGCGCAGAGCACATCGCACTTGGCGATCTCTGCGAGAACTCGCGTTCGAGATCGCAACGAGTTGACGTAATACCCAATTGGAAAATCTTTCTCTTCCGGGTTCCTGTGGTGAAAATCTAAAACCCCGGGATGGTCTTCACCACACCGACAACACGCAAACCGAAAAGTCGCCAACCATTCTTTGGCGCGTTGTTTCCGTTGCAACTTCGCCTGCAGGTACTCCGGCCGATTCCTCCGTCGCCACGTTCGCATCCGCGCCGCTGCTCGGCCTTTGCCTTCTACTGTCCTTCGTCGTCGTTCTTCACACGCTCGATGACACGCTCTACACGCTCGACCATCTTTCGTGAGTTTGGTGTTCTCGCGTGTGTACTCGTGTCCTTGTGGGCAGTGAGTCTTACTTCGCTGAAAATCCGGTGCTCCGATACCGTTCGTATTCATGTTGGCCTCCCCAATACCAGTATAGCACTGGGGAGGCCCGTCTGTCCTGCTACATCTGAAGGACTATAAGTCCTTTAGAATGTTAGAGATCACGGACAACCACTAAAGTTTGGCCGGTGACCCCGTCCCAGCGCGCATTGACGCCAGGATTGTGGCAGAAGTACTGTTGGCGTCGGAAGTAGGTGGCCTCGTACGCATGACGCGCCGTTGTGCCCGACCCTTCCCGCACCCACATGCTGCCGTCCCGATCCATGAACTTGCCCTCTTCCGCCACGTAGCGGACGAACTTGGACTTCACGGTATCAAGGAAGTAGACCTGCGCGAGCCCGATGGTCCGCAGCGCCTTGATCTTCACGTCGTCGACAGTGATGTCGCCCTGCGTGAAGGCTTTGGTCGAGGGATCAGGATTCCGAAGATCCGCGCCGCTGTAGCGCCGATCCGCATCGGTGATCTTCAACCACTCACGCCGCGTCGACGGGTGCATCGCAATCGCGTTGATGACCCCGCCGAGCTTCGTGTAGACCACGTCGGCCGTGAGCTGTGCGGTGTCCATCGACATCGCGCCCACGCTCGACCGCACGTACGACTGAAGACTGAGGACCTGTGTCCGCAGAATCCCGAAGTAGTTGTCGCGGTTGGTACCGTCGTCGACGAGCGCCGGCAGACCCCAATATGCGGCTTCATAGCTGGTATCGAGGATGTCGGTGACGGAGGTATTCGCCGCCATCACGACGTAGTCGTTCTCGGTCACGGTCGGGTCGGCGTTCATCGTTACGTCCGAACCGTCTGTGTTGAGAGCGGTCACGTTCTCGATGTTCGTATTGCGAAGGGCGCCGGTTGCCGGATTCACAAACGCCAGGAACATTCCAACATCGATGAAGCGGTTGCCGAAGTCGTTGCCGGCCACGTTGCCCGGCGCGTCCAGCTCGACGGTCGTACCGGACGAACCTGTATCAACCAACGCTAAGACGCCGCGTCCATCCATCCCCAGTGAGTGATTCTCGCGTCGGGCGATGTCGTTGATGAGCCCTTCCTTCTCGTCGGTCATACCGTTGCGGAACGATGCCTCGCTCGATACGAGGTCTTCCATCGACTCTTCGGTCATGCGGATACGCCCCATGATCTTCTTGACCTTGATGTTGCCCTTGGAGCTGTTCTGATTGCCAGCTACCGGGTAGGCCGCATCTTCGTTGGCGAAGAAGGGAGACGTATTCCGTTGGTGTTTGTGGTTCCAGACGTGACCCGCGCCGCCGTTGTACTCGGCCTGCTCGGTCTTGAACCACTCTTTCAGATCGAAGCTGTTGTTCAGCCCGACGCTGATGGCCTTTTCGTAGACTTCCTTCTCTAGGCCGGAGAGTGTGACTGTATCTGCGCCCATGTGTCTTTACCTCTTGCGCCCGAATTCGCCGCCGCGACTTTTGAATCCTTCGACCAAAAGATCATTAACGGCGTCGTTGTTGGTTACGTCAATTTTCTTTTCCGGCTGCTGGGCAACCGAGCGATCTCTTCCGCTCGGCACGCGCCGCTGCCGGTCTAACTCATTCGCTGTCACACGACGCTGTGCGGGCTTGAACCAGTCATCCACGAAATCCTTGACGAACTGCTCCAAGTGAGCCTTGTCGCCGCGCTCGTACGCTTCGGCAAATTCCGGATCGTTCTGGACTTGATGCGCATACGCCGCGAGAAGATTTCGCTTTTGCCGATCCGTCAAGTCGACGCCGATGGCGTCAGCCACGAGGTCTTCGAGCTGACTCGTCACCGATGCTACATGACGATCCCAGTGATTCCGGACAGCGGTGTCAATGTCCTGCTTGGACGTACGCAGCTCACGAAGAGCGGTGATGTCTTCAGCCGTCAAACCCGCCAACTCGGGATAAATCTGGGCAAACCGTTCACGAATCGCCTGAGCTTCCGCGTCCTCCGGGGACAGCGTTTCGACTCCAGCGAGCGCCCTGACGCGTCGACGTTCGGCTTCGAGCGTGGTTTCCCACTCTCGACCCTTGGCTTCTAGCGCCTGTCGTGCTTTCCGTTCTTTTTGAAGATCGGCAACCAAGCCTTTGTAGCGCGCATCGTCCGTGTCTTTTTGGACGGGTTTGGGCTCCCGAGTCGATGCGTCCGGTTTGGGTGTCTGATCGGGTACGTCGGGCTTTGCAGCCGGCTTGTCAGCAGACGCAATGACCGGATTGTCTACGACTACGTTCTCTGCAGCCATGATGTACTCCTTGTTAACCCAGTGGGAGACTGGGATGGCATGAGGTTTGCTACGACGAACTGTCTACTTACCAGTGTAGCAAGTCTGGCATAAGGTTTGCAAGGACTATGCGGGGCCTTGACGTTGGGCGCCTTCGCCACTCCCGCTCGGCTCGTTCCCGCTGGTCGACTCGCGGTTGGAGTTGTTCATGCCTTCGGCTGCGCCACCGACCCGACCTTGAGCGGCTGCCTGCTGTCGCATGACCTGCTGAGCGCCCGCCGCATCGATATCGGCGAGGTGCTGGACGAGTAACGGCTCAAGCTGCGGCTTCTCTTTCAACAACTCTCGAATCTTGTCCGAGTTGGCCCACTTCACAAACTCCTGTCGATGTACCGTCGGATCGTACCAGGGCTTGAAGTCGAGCGGGGTGAACTTCAGCATCGACGGCGGGGGTGGCACCGACCCATCTGGACTTGGCGGGGTAGCGGCCAATGTCTGCTCGTATTCCGTCGTCGCCTGTTCGGTCTGTTGCATTGACATTTGCTGTGCTTTCTCGTTCGCTACCCACTGCTCGAAGGCGTGTTGCTTCTGTAGCGCCGACTGGACGTTGATATCGAGCGTCGGTACCATGCGCGTCAGGCCAAAGGACTTCAAGCCCTCGTATTGGGTATCTGGGTCCTGCATGTTGAGCATGCCAAGCTGAGACGCGTGTTCAATCGCCGCTCTAAAGCCCAGCGAGGTCTTCGGAATGTTCGATCCATCCTCGACCACAACACCGACCGACCCTTTAAGCTGCGCCCGCTTGAATGTCTGATAAGTCCACGTCCGACCCGGCTCCAGCGTAAACTTCGTCCGCTCGTCAGGGCCGAACTCCCGCTCCAGCTCTATCGCAAACGAGTACCACTGCTTGTAGGCGTCCCCGCGCGAGGTAAAGACCCCCGCAAACCGACTCTGCGACCGCTCAACGAGCAACTGTAACGCGCTGAACGCTTCGATGCCGGTCGGCTTCTGGCCCTTGATGATGTCGAAGGTGCCGGCCAATTCCTCGATATCTTTGAGATATTGCTCACGAAGCTGGAAGAGCGACGGATGCGGCCCGACGCCCTCCAACCGCTCCGGCTTGGCATTACCGCCGCCAATCTGCCAGTTGTACTTGATCACGAGCCCCGGCATGCCCGTTAGCCGCTCAATCTCCATCCCCTTCGGCTCCAGCCATACCGGGTTCGACATCCGCGACACGGTGAGCTGGATATTCGAGTCGAGCTGATTGAGCTGATCTTGCTTTTGGATGATGACATCGAGCGGGCTGGAAGCGAGAATACGCCCCCCCACACTATCGTAGCCAGCGTGCGCGAAGGTAAACAGTGGATTGCCCTCGGCGTCCTTGTAGGGCAGCGGGCCAGGAATGGATTCCTCATCTTCGAGATGCGCGACCACCGGATTCGCGTCTCCGTACACTCGAAACACGAGCCCATCGGGATACTTATCGCACGGTTTCATCCATGTTTCAAACTCGGTAATGCCGTCTTGCGAGTTGTCGCCACCCATCGTATCGGTGATGTAAACCGGCGTCACCCCCAAGTCGTTATACATACTCAGGGACTTGAAAATCTGGAGACTGCGGTCGCTCGGGGCCTTCTGCCAAACGATCTTCTCGACAAGGTCCTTCAGCGTCGGATGATTCTTGAAATAGGTCTTCGTCCGCCACCGCATTCGCACGACGTAGGGAAGATCGTCAAATCTCGCATAGTCGTTCGGAAAGGCTAGCTCCAGCGGTGACAACGGAATTGTGACCGGCTGACCCTTTGGGGATCGCTTCTGCAGCGGTGCCCCCGTCTTCGGATCAATTACATTTTCGAATTGCGTACCTTGGCAGTCGGGGCATATGCCCTTTGTCTTAGCCAGCTCACTCGACTTGGATTCCTGTCCGCAAGCAACGCACTGCTCCACGAAGTCGAGAATGGCCCCATACTTGAGATCGTAGTCGACAAACGTATGGAAAAACGCATTACCCAGTGTGCAAAGCCAGAAATCGAACTCCGACTGCACGCCGTTCATGTTGTGGGCGTCGTGTAGAACTGGCGCCAGTTCGTCACAAGTGGCAGCCGTTGACACAGCCTCCGGGCTCGTCCCATTCGGCCGAACATTGACCCCAAACTTGATCGCCGTGAACATCGCACGCAAGGCTTGGACGGTTTCCTTACACTTGTTCGTCACCGGCCTCGGAATCCAGCGCGCCATACGCTTGTCGCGCCAACCACCGTAGGCCGAGAAGTACTCAATCCACTGTCGACCGAGTACGTAGTAGATATTCCGCATCCACTGTCGCTCGAACACCCAGCGGTCGGAAAACGACTCCAGCCGGACCTGCTTCCACAGGTCTAGCAATTCCTGATCGTCGTATTCGCCCGTGATTTCGAGTTCTTGATCGTCAATAGGTGAAGCCGGGACGCCGGCAAGAGGAGTATCCGTAAACAAGTCGTTGAAATTCGCCATGTTATTTGACCTGAGCCATCGAATCTACGACCCTGCCCTCGTCGTCCCAATCGAGGCCCAACTTCCGCGCTGCGTCGTCGCCCACGTCCTCGAAATGCGGCACGTTGTGGTACGCATCGATGCGGCTTTTCGGCTGTTCCTTCTCGATGGACATTTCGGGCACGGTCACGCCCATGTAGGTTTTGAGTAGCACGGCGCGCTCGTGTTCGAGCTGGGTAATCCGTACCCTGAACCAGTCGAGCGTAACCTCCTGCGCCTTGTTCTGTTGGGCCAGTAGGGCGTGTTCGGTTGTGAGTCTGGTAATGGTGTGACGAAGATCGTCAATGAGCGAACGCGTAATCCACATAAGACATCTCCCTCAAGATGGAGCCGAAGACTGGATTCGAACCAGTACCCCGCTGTTTACAAGACAGCAGCTCTACCATTGGAGCTACTTCGGCGTTGGCACGATTCTTGCTAAAGTCCTACTTCTATGTTACCACGGACTATTGGCCGAATTGAACATACTCCCAATCGGATAGCCCTCTTCGTCAGGCTGGAGGTCCTTGTTTGTCTCCTGCGCGTTGAACTCCCGCCAGCGCTCGATCTGGACGCGTGAACGATCATCAAGTGCATCCCAGCGGGCTTTCTGAGCGTCAGTCATCGTGGGCGATTCCTCTTCCGGCAAGACTGGCCACCCCATCACCAAGTAGCGGAGTGCGTCCGGCAGCTCGTCGTTCTTCTTAAAAACTTGCTCTTTCTTTTTCTGTCCGTCTGGGGCAGTGTTGTTCGCGCGCCGGTAGGCTCGCATCTGTTCAATCGTGCGTGGTACGGTGTAGGCAAAATACATCTGTCCACTGTGTAGCCAGCTCGCAACCCGTTGAATCCCAATTTCGTGCTTACTTTCGGCTTGGATAATTCCAATCCCTTTCAGCCCGAATTCCAGGCGCAAATTGGCCTCGTTCTTGTTGGCCGACCAGCGAATCTGATCACGGTTTGCTGGCAGTAGCACCGAAAATCTCGCCAAAATGGCGGGAAGCTGCATGGAGATGGCTTTCATGCGCTCCAAGTACTCTGCGACCACAACAAGCCCGAACTCTGTCACGACGGCAAGCACGGCCCCAAATGGGTGGTCCGCGCCCGAATCCAATCCCACAAGCCGCAAACGCGCAGGACTAATCTGTGGCCACTCAGGAATGATTTTCCGCACCGCAGCATCATCAAGCAGACACTGCTTTTCAATCGTTGCGTAGTCGTAAACCAGCCTCTCAGCATTTCGACGCTCGGCCTTATACTCCTGCGCGAAGAAGTCCGGCGGCATCGTCTTTCGCGCCCGCTCGATCTGCTTCATCATCACGGGATTGGTCTTGAACAGCGGATTCTCTTCCGTCCAGTACCGACACGTCCAGTACCCCGGCTCCCGATACACCGACGCGCGTTTCTCGATCTTGTCGTAGGTCCAATCGAAGCCCAACACCGTCGTCGTGCAGATAATGATGCCGCCGGCCTTGATTAGCGTCGGCTCGAATACGTCGTAGGCGCGCTCTGGCGCCTGTGCGGCCTCGTCGATCCAGCCCCAGCTCACCCCGTGTGGGCCACGTGCCCGCTCAGGATCATCCAACGACCGAAAGGCGATCAGTGCCCCATTCCGAAGTGTAATTTCCGTGTGCTCCGGGTCCCAGCGGGCCACCCACTCGGGGTTGATGCGCCGCACGAGCGTCGGGAAGGTCGAATCGTGGAGAATCTTGTACGTGGCGCCCATCACCCAACCGATGGAGTTCGGGATCATCATCTCTTCGCGGGCAGCATGGGCACCGATCAGCGTTTTCCCACCACCACGACCCGCCAGCACCAGAAACCGATCAAAGGCCCGAGGCGCCGTGAGATTGGATACGTGATTCGTCCCGCATTTCTTGCAAACGAAGGTGCCATTCTCCGACATGGCGCCCATCGTTTTGCAACTCAGGCAGAACCGCTTCCGGCGTGCCTGCATGAAGCGGTCATGATACGGGTTATAAAGTAGAGGCTCGTGGAGGTCAGCACCGCAGCCGGGCGGCAGATGGACAGGTGTTCCAATCTTAGGCACGATGTTTATCGTTCCATGTGATGATGTCGATGATGATCACCAACACCAAGACGCCAACGATTACGACTGCTGCTGCAACCTGATCCATGTTTACCGCACCTTACGTTTCAGTGCCTGGACCGAAGGACGTTTTAACGGAACAATCTTTCCCCCATATTCACGGTCCCACCGCTTGGCGATCTCTGGATGGCGTGCGTGCATGAACTTCCGCTGTTTCTCACTACGGTAGGGCATTGTCTTCGACTTCCTCAAGCCGCATCGTCAGCTCGCCACTGTTCGACCCTCGAAACACGAGCTGACCCATCCGCATCGAGCCAACCCCGATGTCTTCGGTGCGGACTTCCAGCCACCAGTCACACGTCGAGTGCGCCTCATCCCAAACCTTCCGACGTATTGACTGTGCAGGTATCCGGTCCTGATTCCAGATCCACGGTTTATCCACTATGCGTTTCCGCAAGGTCCCCCTCCACGTAGGCCGAGACGCCGTTGATTGTATTTTCACGGACTTCTTGTTTGGCACCCGGCGGGTACTCGATACGAATCGCCACGACCGTCTGCTGCTGTACAGGTCCCTGCTGCAACTGATCAAACTGCTTGAACAACGTGCCCTCGGCAACACGCAGCGCGACCTCGGTCTTGACAGGTACGCCGGTATTCCGGTTTCGCTCGACATCGTCCAGCGCCTCGTCCAGATTCCGTACGACCTTGTGCATCATCTGATATTCGAGTTGCTGCTTGGGGTCGGCGATGTTCAGCCAACCGTGCTGCCCGGCGATATACACGTAGTTCCGGATCGTCTGGACGTGCTTGATCTTCAGAATCTCGGCAATTTCCTTGTCTTCGAGGCCAGCGGCGCGCAGGGCGACGATCTTGATGGCCTTGGAACGGATGGACGAATTGGCCGGATAGGTCCGGATGCGCGGAATCCCCAAACCTGGTGCAGGGGCAAGACTTGCGGACTCGGCTATGGTCTCTATAGGCGCATCAGTGGCCGATTCGTTGGCCGGTTTGTCCGATGTTTGTGTACAAACTTCTGACAGAGGTGTCGGAGTAAGATAATCCGGCTCTGACTGGTATGCTGTAGGCACAGATGGCCACGCTGTAGGCACAGGTAGCGGGGCTCCCGCTGTCGATTCCTCCTGAGCAACCACCGGAGGGAGGGACGGTAGCACGACCGACTCCTTCGCCTGCTGCCTTTTGAGCAGACGAGCCGCCTTCCGCGCCGCCTCTTCGGCTTTGCGCTTCTCGGTGGCTTCGATATGCTTCTGTAGACGGCGGCTGAAAAATCGGCGGGGTTCTTCGGACAACGGGAGCCTCCACTTCCAGTGTAGCATACGACTGGCATAAGTATTGCAGGACATTCATCTATGGCCCATCCACATGTAGAATTTGCTGCTGAAATCGCTGAGGAAGAAAAAATTGTTGAACGCCGCTGTACGGTACAAGAAATCTTCGAAGAGGGTTTCAAGCTGGGACTTCAACAAGCAGGGCCGACTGAAAACGCCGAGCTTGCGTACAAAGACTGGCTCCTCGCTAGGTCGTTATGGGTCGACGTGTCTTCGCCCGACGCCCAAACGGCGTTCTGGCACTTCAGCCGGGGCTGATTCAGGTTAATCCCGACCAGACGCTGACCACGCCTATCGTCCTCGCCGATGGCACCACCTACGAGCTGGAGCGCGTCACCGATGTGTATATCCTCTATCGTGAGCTGGCTTCGAAGACTCCGTAAGCCACGGTGTTGTGAATGCAATGGCACGAATCTTGCACTGATTCAGTGGTGTGAGGGTACGCAAGTTGCGTGGGTCTGTACGCAGTGTACAGTCAGGTGGGGCTACAACTTCTACCTCGTTAGCTTGCGCGAACAGCTTGAACAGCTCCTGGTCGCGGTGCCGCAGGCGGAGCGACCACTCTAGAGCCACCGCCTCCAGTCACACGATCCCTCGACGCACTGCTATACTGGAAGAGTGTTTCTCGCGGACTGGCCGGAGAGTAACTGGAGGAATGCCGTGACGCAGATGAAGGCAGATTTACGTATTCACCAGGAAGTTACCCACCAAATTGAAATAGCCGACATCCAAACCTTGTGGGAAATCGCTAAGCGCCTGAACGTTACCATTGCCGTTGAAGCGCCGAATACGATTCCTGGTATCGAAGGAGAAGGCGCATGAGGGATCGCCCATCCGATACTGCCCACCGCCGAGCCGCCGAACGCAAACTCGGCCGAAAGCTCACGTCGTCCGAACTCGTCCACCACCGCGACCACGACAAGTCCAACAACGCCGAGTCCAACCTCGAAACTGAGTCCCGATCTCAACACACCACCCGCCACAATCGCCCCGGTGAGCGGACCCTTGGGAGGCTCCGTAAATCACTCGACATCGTGAATCGTAAAGGCCCAACACTCTACTGAGGGAAACATGATTATGTCGTCTTGATTGGTTTCGGTTTTCAGGATTCTCAAAATTTTCGCTCAGGGACCCTTCGGCCCCAGGACGATCAATCGCAGCGAGGGTGTCCCCTACGTCGGGATGTGCGTATATTCATATATTCATATATGCGCATCGGCGCATGGATTACGTGCATCCACATAATGGGATGCCGTTGCACACCTAATTGCGTAGGCCGGCGCAGCGTTCAGCCTTCGTTACGCGACTCCACGTAACGATGACTTTATGACGCAAAGTCCAAGGGGAGCGCCGCTACGCTGTTGTACGTAATGGTTAAACTGCGGATGGAATCAGCGAAGGCAGGTCTACAGATACGGTCTACCGAATGCCCGACGTCACATCGGTATCCTGACAGATAAGCCAATACACCCATCGGCCGGGCTGTTGACTGTTCCAGCGATTAACCGCTGCAAGTGCTTCACAGCGCGTGAGTTTTGAGTCGTCAAAATGTCCGATGCCACGCGTCAAAGTCGGCACGAAAATCCAGCCAAAACGCCAATACTGAGACTCAGTCTCGATTGTTACCGTTGGTAACACGTTGGAGGGTTTGGGCATAGACGCATCTCGGAGAGGCATGGGTCAGATACCATTCAGCGTTGGGCGCGTTACGTCTCCCGCTCATAGCCGTCGAACCACGGCCCATGGTGGGGAACGACTGACCGCTACCGTGTCGTTCGATTCTATTTCAATCGTGGCGCAGTCCGACGCGGGTTACCGCGTGGCTTGATGTCCTCCGTGGTCGTTTGGCTGCTTCATAGTCTATGTGTGGGCGAATCGTTCCCTTCTTGGTTACCTCAAATACTCGCTCGCACGTCGGACAACGGCCATGGATAATGTGTCGGCCGTTCCATCCCGTAAACTCCCGGATTAGTTCTGTTACGACACCACCACGGCATCGTTCAGAGCCACAGATATACGGATGTCTAAGACTCATTTTCGGCGGCCTTTGGCAGGCGCGTCCTTCAATCCGCACGCGATAAGGAACCGGTCGACGTTGAACCGTGGATTGAACTGTTTGAATAGGCAGATATACGCTTCGGCTGTCCAGATAGCGCGAAGCACATACACGTCAACATTGCCCCCGTTCTCCGTATCTATCTCGATGCGTCCAAGCGGGCTGAACGCAGTCCAATCACGCTGTAGTGCCCAGTCCGGTAGGTCGTTCGTCCATTCGCCGCTCAAGATAGCCTTGACTTGCTCTGCGGCTACGATGAAGTGTCGTTTCGTCATTGGTGACATTCTCCAATCTGAATCAAGTAATGAGCCATCCGACCATACGCACCTTGCAACGTCCACGCAAGGCCGGTATCAATCAGATGTTGGAACAATTCGATAATGCTCTCGTCGTCGAGTTCGCCTGATTCGTAGGCGATGATGGCGCTAGTCACGTCGTAAGGTGTGGTCATGGTGTCACTTCGCTTTCAGTAAAGCCTTCAGCTCTGGTTCCGCGACTACGAATGACGTGCTGCGCGTCCACGTCACGAGCACGGTCGATTGATGATTCGTGACGCGAATATCGCCAGCCAAGTCAACAATGCGTTGTAAATCGGCCAGCGTGCCGACAATTTCGATGATGCGTGCAGCTTCGATTTGGCCATCGGAGAGTCCTTGCCCGTAGAAGAACGACGCGCCCTTGAAATACCGTTTAGTCAAATCGACTAGCCCCGGTACGTCTTCGGTGTAGAGACGATAGGTGACAGCGGTCTGGGCGACATGGTGCTCTTGAGCCGCTGCGAGACTGCGCGTGAGTGTGCTGGTCTGTTTCATGGGTCGGTTCTACTTTTGATAGAATCAATCTACTACTAGATGTTGTTTGGCTGATGCGTCGAGGATTGCTGAGCCCCCCACGCCCGACACCTGCGCCGAG
>ERZ1292642.286-Hain-H14-01um-R1-286-length-33316-cov-6_pt2 | contig 29815 bp, 56 predicted proteins | sample MGYA00564403_ERZ1292642 | MGnify/ENA primary metagenome ERZ1292642 (study PRJEB36523, sample SAMEA6512643) | groundwater metagenome | collected 2019-01-09 | study: AquaDiva: Metagenomics assemblies of 32 groundwater samples
TCACCCCGAATTATCGGGAACCTAACGGACGGCGCCTAGCGGCCCGTTGCAGGAGGAGCACTTTTCCCTAGTACATTATCGGAACTTGTCCATACTTATTCAGTGTGGTGTAGTAAAAACCTCATAGCATGAACGGATGAGTCCCGATCTTCCCGACGCGAACCAATCTGCCTCAAAGACCGTCAGGATGCGGTAGGCACGGCCCGTGAGCTTGCCGCCACTCAACACGACGCTGCCGGCATAGCCCAAGACACTACGGCGGATCGTCTCCGGCTCCTCTTCCAGAGATTTAATCAGCTCGGCCACCTGCGGCCACTTCGTATGCGGATTGATGAGCAACCGGCACAGGTCAATGGCCTTCTTTTCAGTGTCGAGAGATAGCAACGTATTGAGCTGCTGCTCCTCACCTTCTAAGCCTATCACCTTGTGCAAGGACTGAAGCGCCTGCCGGGCCGAGCCATCAGCGAGTTCAACGATACGATCAAGCACCTTTTCCGGCAGGTACGCCTCTTCCTTGCTGGCCACGTCTGCCACAACCTTAGCCAGTTCCCCATCCGCCAGAGGCGTCAGCTTCAGTTGCAGACAGCGGGTGCGAATCGTCGTCAGGATCTTGCTTGGATCAGTAGTACAGAGGATGAAGTAGACATGACTAGGCACGTCCTCCAGCATCATGAGCATGGCCTGTTGCGCAAAGGATGCACGAGACAGTGACTGTACCTCATCAAATAACCAGATACGACTGCCACCAGTATTGAGAGACTGCAATCTCACCTTCTCGGCGACGTTACGAATGGTCTCAATGGCCCCATCCACGAGGGCACAATTCACCTCGAAGAAGTCAAGGTCAGCACAGTTCAGCTTGGTCTTAAGGATACGGGCGAGTGTGGTCTTGCCAACACCGGACGGGCCGCACAGCAATAAGGCATGGGCCATCTCACCACGTTTGAGTAAGTCCTCAAGAACACGGACGGTGGCGTCTTGACCGAGTACGTCCCGGAAGCGTTTCGGTCTATGCCTGCGATAAAGCTCCATGACCACTCTCCAATCAGTTGTTCTCGATACCGTCAATCCGTGCCCAGTCGGCCACCCGCTGTAGCACATCCGAAATTCGTTCAGGTGGGAGATTCGTGGCGGTCCCGCCGTGTCGATCCTTAGTACCTAGAACGAGGAGGAAACACAAACCGTCGGGTACCTCTTTGATTAGCCAGTTAGCTAGCCGTTCTAATAATGCGGCCATCTCATCCTCGTCCCTGCCTTCAAGTTCTTTCACATCAAAATCCCTCAGCCTGTCCAAGTTCCAGAGCACGTAGATTCCGCTTGGCCTGACGGAAGTAACTGGGCTTCAGTTCTACACCAATCCCCTGCCGGCCATTCTTGACGGCGACGTACACCTCACTGCCAATCCCCATAAATGGTGTTAGAACGGTATCTCCTTTCGCCGACCACAATTCTAGACAACGTTCAATTACATCTAATTGAAGAGGGCACACGTGCTTCTCGTCGTCGTGTTCCCGTCCCTCCCTGTAGGGCAGGACACGCATCTGCCGGATATCCATCCACACCGGTGAGGCATACTGCTGCCAGATCCAATGGGAGCGCTTGTTCTTCGCCGGTACCGTGCTGTCCGCAAAGTGATCGAGATTCGAGGGTATTGCTCGGGCACCATGATATTGAGTCAAGCCACGTGGATGGGGAATCGGTATGGGATTCTCACCCTTTTTGCGGAAGGCCAAGATATAGTCCGGATTGCCCATACGGCACAGACTACTATCCGACACGATCTGCTTGTGAGCCAGTCCAGCCATCTTGGTCCTCATGAAGAAAACGAGTGGGTCCTTCCAGATCACATGACGGCTGTGGAACAGGAAATCATGTTTCTCGAAGCAGCGGATCAGATCACCCGGAAAGTCGTACTGAGCAATGTAGCCCTGATCCTGCTTGCGAATCGGCAGCTCACTACAATGGACCGCAACGACGCGGCCGGGCAACAGCAGGCGGTGCAACTCCTTGACAAGGAAGTGGAAGTGCTCGAAGAACTCCTTGCGGGTCCGGGAGTTGCCCATATCCTCGGTTGCTTCGGAATAGGTGTACAAATCACAAAAGGGTGGTGAAAAGATCGAGAAGCCTATTGACTCCTTGGGCAGTTTAGGCAACACCTGGCAGCAGTCACCCAGGTAAATACAATACGGATCTGTTATTACTTGATTATTCATAAGGCAACTCCCCACGGTTCGCTGAAGTGAGCCAGGCAGGAACCTCGACTTTCAAATCTCCATTGGTTATCTCCGGCTTCAGTCCTCGCTGAAACTGTCCCATTTCTCGTAAGATGCCCGAGTACATATCGTCCGCCGCCCGTTCCTTGCGGAGCATATTGGACAACACTTTGGCCTCGGCCTCACTGTATACCAGGTGACAGGTCACGGATTTTTTCTGGCCAAACCTCCAGCACCTGCGAATCGCCTGGTAATACTGCTCGTGCGAATGCGAGGGGAAGTAACTCACATCGGAACAGTGCTGCCAGTTCATTCCAAAAGAACAGATCGAAGGCTTACTCACCAGTACCCGGATCTGTCCAAGTGAGAAGGCGTTCAGCCGCTCCTCCTTCAGGTCATCAGGATCCGATCCCGCTACCTGGACAGCATCAGGTAGGATCTTTTCCAGACGATTGGCCTCGGCATTGAGATGCGTCCAGCAGAGACAAGCACGATCACGGGGAAGGACTGCCCAGACCTCATTGCACCGATCTTCCAAGGAGCTTCGTTTCTCCCGTCTTTGCTCAGCCAACGTCGTTGCCAATCTAGGTAGAAAACCATGATGTGCCTCGCTGGCAATCTTGTGCAATTCCACCTTCAGTGGTGGTAATTTGAATTCACCATCCTCGTAGCCTAAATCAGAGGGCCTGCGAATGGCCCGCGCCCAAGAAGCCAACCACTGCCAGAATTGCTTGTGAGCGTGTCCCTTGAGGCGGTAATGGTGTGTCGATTCGATATTGCCGACCGGATCGTCGTCCTGGATGAAAAACGACCGCAGCATCTGATTACGATTCAGATTGCCCAATGCTTCTGACGAGGTACCCAATTCGACGTAATCATTAGGAGCCGGTGTAGCGGAGCACAGCAAGCGATAGGGTATACCCCTCATGAAGTCCGTGATGAGCCGTCGATACTTACCAGCAAAGCTTTTGAGACAGCTCGACTCGTCACACACGATACCAACAAAGTCACTAGCCTTCAAATAGTGGAGTCGGTGATAGTTGACGACAGTAATGCCCTTATAAACCTCACCGACCTTACTCCGTTTGGCCTCTATACCAAACTTCCCCGCCTCCCGAATGGTCTGCTGAGCCACGGCCAAGGGCGTGAGGATCAAAACCTTCTTGTTGGTCTTACGGACAACGTTCTCCGCCCACACGAGCTGTTGTGGTGTTTTGCCAAGACCACAGTCTTCAAAGAGAGCACATCTCCCTTGTCGGATAGCCCAGTCCGTCAGCTGGTGTTGAAACCCATACAACCAGTCTGGCAACCAAATCGGCTTGAAACCGAAAGTGTCCTTGCCATGGGCTTTGGTCTCCAAGAATTTCTGGTAGTCGCTCACGTTACGTCCTTCCACGGCTGCGAAGTCAGGGGGATGTTGTGGGCCACAACATCGCACGCCTCCTGGTAGGCTTCCCAAGCTTCCTCGGGAATACCATTCTCGGTAACAGCCCACTCGTCCATCGCGAGCAGTAGCCGGCGGATGAGGTTTACCAGTTCGCCCCGTGTCATACTTTCGGTTCCCATACTCCCTCCAGTTCCACCCAAGACACTTTATCGAACCAAGTGCCACCCTCCGGCGAGACTTCAACCTCAATCTCTAACGGCACACACAACCACTTCCACACCTTTGGTAGCTCCCGTGTCATGACCCGCTTGGCGAGGCGGATGTAGTCCTGCACTTCCATTATCGGAACGTCTGCCAACAGACTGTCATGCACTTGCCCGACCAGTTTGGTCTTCATTCTTCTCTTGGTCAATTCCTTCTGGATATAGATCAGACTCCACAAAAGGCAGTGGAAGGCACTACCCTGTACTGCATAGTTTAGCACTTCATTACGTCGATAAACTCCACTACAACGGAAGCCGGTAAACATCTCGAATTCACCAGCTTGCAAGTATTTCTCGTACCAAGACCTCTTCCACTGAGCGTAGACGCGGAATCGGTTGCCCCAGAAGTCCCGCTCCACCTCGCGGATGTGGTGCTCGAATGTACCAGGAACAGGATCGAAATTCGGATCGCAAGTGCCTAGCTCCTTGATGCCATAGCGTCGCAGGTGTTTCCGTAGAGATAATCCGTCTGGTGTCTCCAGCTTGTGACGTTCGATAGCGTCCCACAGATTCGGGGCACACTGAAAGTAGACCGAGCCGTAGAACTGTGGAAAGACGAACATGTTCTTCGCGACGTAACGAGTTTGCTTCGACACCTCTTCCACTTTCAGCTTATAACACTGGGCTGCCATATCCCGGTGCATGTCCTTAGTCGGATCCTTGATATACTCGATCAGCACGGGGTCTTTGTTGTAGCACGCACTGACCCTGACCTCAATTCCCACATAATCAATCTCTACCAGGACTCTCCCTTTCCGGGGAATGAAGCATTGCCGAACAGCCTTACCCATCTCGGCGTCGCGTGTGGGTAGGTTTTGGAAGTTCGGCGAATCGCCACTGGATCGATAAGTCTCCACAAGATGTAGATTAAATACTGGGTGCAAATAGCCATCTACGACCTCGCGGCGGATACCCTCCAAGAAGGTGTTCTTGAGCTTCTTGAGGTCTTCCAGTTGTGTGTAAGAGCGGACGAAGGGTAAGTCAATACCACGAAGTATGTCATCATCCGTTCGGTAGCGGCCCGTGCCTGTGAAGTCAGCCCGATACGGCAGCTTGAGTACGTCGAAGAGCATCTTACCCAACTGCTCACGGCTGCCGAGATTCGCCTTGTCGCCGAACTTACGTCGCCACTTACCATACAGTGGATCGGCTCGCAACTCGTCCTGGAGCTTCTTCATCCGCTCACCGGTCTCGGTGATGGCCCGATCCAGGTAATCAACGTCAATCCGGATGCCAGCATCTTCCATTTGTGCTAGTGCTAGAGAACCTTTATGGAGTAACTTATAAGCATCTGTGGTCGTGACCTGCATAGCTAAACGTCCAAGAGTACATATTTCCCCAAAGACGGCTCTCCGGGCTTAGGTTCTTTGACCTGCACTTGGCGGATTTCAAGAACCCGATACATCATCGGGATTTTGACAAGCAGGTCCGGATTCTCATACCTTTGCAGCGCCTCGATCAATTCCTTGACGGTCATGTCATCCTCACAACAGGAATCCGGCCGGCCGCCACTTGCGGGTAGGCTTCGTCACCCTACAAGGCATGTTCAGGGCGGCACGGAAGACTACTCGAGTTTCGCTCCCATCTGGACACCCAGATGGGCAGGCGGCCGGCCGGAGGTTACTTCTCCAGTGCCCGTTTGATGAAATCAGCAATACATTCCTCAGCCCTTGCCAAGACGCATTCATGGCCCGGATGAAATTCATAGCCCAGCAAGACCAGGTCTCCTATGGACAGGTATACCGAGCGGCCGCTGATGAGCCTTAGGGCCAAGTTCAGCCTGTCCTCGTCATGTTCGGTCATATGTCCTCGGTTCAGATGTTCACCAGAAATTCCCCATGTCATAGCTTCACCCCCAATTTCTTCGCCTGGATCTGGGCGACATGCCATTCCATCAGGCTGTCCATTGCACAATATTCAAGTAACTTGGGCAGAGCCACCTCGCGAATGCGATTTGGCTCATTCGATCCCTTGGAAGTGAAGAATGGTTTCACCGTATCATCCCACGAATCCACACCCAGGGTCACGAACGCCTGGAACTTGATCGAGGTAATGCCAGGCCGGTTGTCGAAGATGTGGGCGGCCAGCATGGTATCCCAAGCCCAATTGCGAACACCGTGGCCGAATACCTTGCGAGTCCAACGCTCCTCGAACTTGGCATTGCTGGCAATCTTGGGCACTTGAGATACCAGTAGTTCCTTCATCCAATAAACCACGCTAGCATGCCAAGGAAAAGCATAAGACATTTCGCCATCACAAACCGACACGCAAATGATCTCCGCCCCTTCGGCGTCTGGCTTGAGCATGTTCGTTTCCACGTCCCACGCCACAGGTCGAGAAGGATCACCCACCTTGAGATTGACAAAGATGTCCTCAGCTCGATCCTGATCGAAAACCAATTCAATTTGCCGGTGATAGTCTGGCAGCTTCCGCCACGGCCTCCCCTCCAGCTTGCAGGCCGCCTCCAGATGTTGCTTGAAGCACAGCTCCATCACTCCACCACTTTTACCATCCTGTTCGCGCAGTACAGCAGCCGGGTGCCACGTCGGGACCACCCAGGCGTTGATCTTCTGTGAAGGAATCTGCCAACCAGCCCAACGGCCAATTCTGCCCACGTCCTCTTTCCACAACCAGCCAATCACCGACCTCACAGGGGCAGCACCCAGCAAGATCACAACCTCTGGTTGCAACTCTTGAATTGCCCTGACGATGTTCGGCCGACAGTGGTCAATAGCCTTCTCGGGTAGTTTATTCTTTGCAGGTCTGCATATGGCTGCATTAGTCACGTAGCAATCACGAAATAGATCGACACCATATTCGGCCAGTACGCCTTGCAGGTACTTGCCAGACTTGCCAACGAAGGGCTTTCCACGAGAATCCTCGGTTCGTCCCGGGGCTTCGCCCACAACCAATATCTTCCGCCGGCCATTCCCCGCCACAGCCATCTTGGGCGACTGGCAAGAGCGGTATAAACCACACTCTCCACACCTAGGTAGTAGGGGTAGCGGAGACTTCGTCAGGCACTCGGAGGTCGTGAAAAACCCGTTCATCACATTCTTCTCTCAGCTCTTTTAATCCGAGTGCGTGACTGCCATTCCTGAAAAAGAAGCTCAGCAACCTCACTTAGTTGACGATAAGCCCTACAGACATTACATCCACAAGAGTCTCGATCATGTCCCAGGCGGGAAGTTTCCTGGTATAATCGCTCACGGGAACAATTGACAACCGCCAGACACTCATCAAATGTCTGTATAATTACTTGCATCAACGATCTCCCGGACGTCCAACGATGCACACCAAGTCGCTGTCGAATTCGACGTGTATATTGAGCACCGGCTCCAAGCGCTCACCAAGCAGCCGGTCGTAGTAGACGATCTCCATATTCGGGTCGAGTACACTCAAGCGCTCGATGAATTCTCCCACGGTCATGACTTAACCTCTACAGGCGAGGTCCGTTTGAGTTCCTCCAGGGCATCCCGCAGCCGCTTGTTGTCAAGCAACTCAACCTGAACCTGATGCCATTCCCCAGCCAGGTACTTCCCAGCTCTCGTGGACTATGACCAGACTGCAATCCTCGTCCCGCACCGAGAGCGTTTCATCTTTGAGGGTACCGCAACGTGAACACCAGAACCTCCTGACATTATTGACCTCTCCCAAGCATTGCATCGTATGTGAACAAGTCAAGCATGCCATATGCTAGCCCTCCTTATATATTCCACGCTTACTAACAATATTCCATATCATTCCATGAGAGACTCCTACATCCCCGGCAATCGAGCGTGTCGATTCTCCAAGAGCATGGCGATTTTGAATTTCCTTGATCGTTTCCAAGGATAGCTTCGAAGGCTTTCTGAAAGGAGTATAGAAAGTCCCATGACGTATCGCGTCAGAGCGATTTTCAGACCTAGTTCCCCAAGCTAGATTACTCAGACAATTATTTTGTGGATTACCATCGCGGTGAAGACACTCCCTCCCTTGGGGACAGGGGCCTACAAAAGTCAAAAGTACTAATTGATGAACATATCGTTGGACCAGGCCATTTTTAGTACGAAGAGTAATCTTGAAATACCCTCCTCGCTGGCAGACAACCCCACGCAAGGTAGTCCAAACCTTACCCAGTCCCCATCGTGTATTCCAACGACTTTGGATAAAACCGTCGGGACAGGCACGATAGCCTAGAAAACCAGGTATTCCCTTACATGTAATGCACGGCATTACTCACCTCCTGACACTGCGCTAACCGGTATGTCTGAGCAGCCATGACAGTAACTATGAGTAACGCCCTCTACCAAGGACCACCCATCTGGTTCTGAATAAAAGATATGATCCTTACTGATCTGTACTCGGGTGATACCACCACACTCGTGCAGATAGACGAGCACGAAGCGAAAATTATGGCAATGATCCTGCCAGACAATAGCTTGCTGGATATCTTTTTCTAGATCAGTCCAGACCCCATAGGTTTTACACTCCTGCCGGGAGTAAATACCCCCAACTCCCGTAGGCGGGAAGGTAATAAAGTCACGGTATTTTTCCTGGAACCAGTCTGGCCACCGCAGCGGGTAGTCCTGAGTAGTAAAAGTCGATCGGAAACCCATATCACTCACCTCCACAAACATCCGCATCGAGATAGAGAGTATCCACGTCATCAAAATCGTGCTGCACGAAGGTCATCCATTCCCAGACACACGGACCTGGAATGGACCAGACATGAATCCCATAACTCGGATCCCACAGGCAATCGATGAGCGTACTCCACGATTCTTTACTGCTCAATTGCTATCCTCCTTGAGAGCATCTCGCAAGTCCTGGTAGATGCGGTAGCCGTCCCAAATACCCAGGTCGTGCAGCAGCTGGTAACGATCCACATCCGGCCGTACCATCAAGAGCTTCTCGATCAGATCACCAACGCTCTTGACGTCGGAACGGGACAGCACCGCACAGACGTCCTTGATGGTAATCACTTCTCTGCCTCCTCCTTATCACCCCGACGTTTCTTGGGTTTCGCGGAGTGGGCCTCTCCCTGAGATACCGGCACTTGGCTATCTCCTTCGGGTTTGCCCAGACAGGTGACGTAGGTGTAATTGCCCTGCCCGGCCACTTTCAGCCGATCCGGGGTCAGCACGAAATCGTTGTGTTGCTTCACCAGATCGATCAAGATCTGCGGGGCAATGCGGAAGGTCAACGGCTCCCCATTGTAAACGACTTTCTTGGTCTCTCGGTACCAACCCGTGACTCCTACACTTTTGATCCGCAATTTACCGTTGGTCAATTCGATAACTACTCGGTCCGCCTCGGGATTCTCGGACGAGAAGATCTGTGCCTTCTCCGCCGCTTCGACGAGTCCCTTTGGCAAGGTTGTTGGTGTGCCATCCACTCGCAGGAACTTGGTCAGATCCGGGAAGTCCTCCGCATAACGGCGGCAGGACAGGATCAGTCCTTTCGGATTACGGAAGTGGATCCAGGCATCGGTTTCAGCCAGCTCGGTCATGCCCAGAGAGACGACGTGCTTGATCGCCGACTGCCTGACCAGCAGTGACTTCTCGACCCCCGTCTTCAGATTCCATCGGCAGATCTGGTAATTGTCACAGGCTTCGATCCAGTCAGGATGTAGGTGGAGGCAGGTCAGGTGGAATTGGGAATCGTCCGTGCTGGCACAGTGCTGCACCATGCGCACGGCATCGGCGAATTCGGCTGGGAGTTCTCGCCACGTTTTCGGCAATTCGACGTTGGCGATCGGTAGGTTAACTTCCGCCTCCATGCGAATACCGGCCCGGCGAGCCTTACCAACGATCAATAACTCACCATCACCATTGCTGACCTCGATCTCCTCTTCAGCCAGCTTGCGGAGGATGTTGAGCAGCGGTTCGTGAGGCACAGCTCCGGTGAAGTCCTTGGCGAATGGTCCCTTGATGCGGCAGGCGATCTCATCATTGTAGGTCAGGATCCGGCCATTCTGAAACACGTAACAGCTGGATTGCTCTACTATCTCCCTCTTTGATAATCCCGGCTCGACAGACTCCAGATCATGCAAAAAACTCTCCCGATTAATTCGCATATAGTTTCTCCAGCTCTTCCTTCAACGAGTCCACACATATTATCGGAAGGTCCCTCAACTTGTCATACTCCACACATTCCTTCGTCGCAGTGGAACTTGAAGAATCCATCTCGGTCATCATCTCGTAACTGCACTAAATCGAGTGGAATACATTGATTATGCACGTAGAGAGTCTGGTGCAACCCTTGACTGGCAGAAGATCCTTCCGAGCGTAAAGCGTGATCCACCTCTACAGCTCGTTGCCACCCTTCGGGATCGTGATCCCGCAGCTTCTTCCATTCTCGATCTGATTTGTACGGGCAGAAGACACAAGCCGAGCGAGGAGTTACATGTGGTACCCGATCCCGTAGATAGGTTTGGCATTCAGCACGGATCCAACCTAACTCCAGCAAGGGAAATTCCGGTTTGGACCAAGTGTGTTTCGTGAATCGCTCCCGGATACGATTTGCCCGAATCCGTTCGTCGCGGGAAATCCCGAATGCTTGAATCACCTGAACATCCGCCGGGACATGATGCCGAGGCAATATCCCCAGAATCTCCTGGCGAATAGTCTGCTCGACTACATTGATCTTGTAGAATTTAGTACACTCGCGTGGTACAATTCCTTTCTCACAGCCCGTCAGCAGTCTCCGCTCCTCATGATTGGGAGCGGTATAAGCGGGAATAGAATGATGACCCGATCCCGACCCATCTTTCCCACGGATCAGATCATCTCCTAATTTACCCGCTGTGCGAATGAGAATGGGAGTACCTCCCAGACCTTGCAGCCACTCCAGATGATGATAAACAGCTTGCGGCTCTTCCTGAGTATCGGCAAAGATCGCATAGTCGAAAGGAGGGATCCGTCCCTCCAGAGCGAGTAAATAAACCGTAGTGCTCTGTACACCTGCACCCAAGTTCAGAATTCGTACCCCTTCTCCGTTCATCACAGGTCCTCCCCATCTCAGCGAATTGCGAAGAGTCCCCGACCAGTCTTCTTGAATCTGGACTGCTTACCTTTCTTATGAATTTCACCGAGTAGAGCCGATTTGATGTTGTTCTGTGGCTTCTCACTCTTCGATGACCGCCAATATCCCTTGGCAATCACCTCTTCGGTGATTTCCCGATAGTGCATGGGCTTACCGGATTCCTGGAGTACCTTGGCGGCAGCCTCCAGTCCACTCATGCCGTTCTCCGTCTGTGGCGGCTGCTTGCTCTTCTTCGCCCTGACCGGCTTGGTCACCTTACTTTCCTTGATCGTTTTCACCGTCTTGTCCTTACCAGCCTTCACTTTCTTCTTCTTGGTCTTTCTCTCCTTGCTATCCTCGATCGGATCACCATTGGTTGTCCCCTCTGCATAGTTCGGCTCACCATTGGTGTCCGCCTCTGCCACCTGCTCCACCTTGAACTCGATTGTCTCCCCCTCACTCAGAGCGTCGGAGATCGAGCGGAGCAGGTCCATGTCATCCTGTTCGGTAGGCTCCTTGCAGTCATTGAGGATCTCCACAAACCGGATCTTGTCCAGCTTCGTCAACAACCTGACCGGCGTCCACTTGTGCTCGGGTTTGCCCAGAGCACGCATCAACTTCCGCAGGGATTGTTCTTCGACTTGCATACCACACCTCTCAGGTTTTGGGGAGATCGTTTCGCCATTGACATTATCGGAACCTGCTGCAACTGGCACCACTTCGGTGGCCGGACTCCAGCGCTTCTCCTCGGTCTTGCCATCGACCGAAAGGGCTATTTTACACTCGGACTGGTTGCTGTCAAGGACCACACCACGTAGAGCACCATGCGGAGTCTCGAAATGGCTACCCACAGCCAGGCACTCCAGCCGGACGGGCCGGCGCCGGGGCAGGGAGAAACTCTGCGTGATGCGTTTGCGAACCTGCTCAGTCGCCTCGGCGAGCAGTTCGGCCGTCACGTCGGCCGGCTGCAAGCCGTACTCACCGAGCACCTCCTCGTAAGTGCTCCAGTTGGTCACGTTGGCCCCGCGTGCGGCCACCATCTCGACGATGGCCGCACGCGTCTGCTTCTTGTTCATGATTGTGACTCCATTGCTCTGGAGAGATACCGCCCCATCCGCTCTGTCACTTCCACGTACTCAGCGAACTCATCCGGAGACAGCAGAGACACGGCGAAGTAGAGCCGTTGTTCCAAACGCTCGATTCCTGCCTTCTGCTTTTCCAGGTTCTCATAAGCCGCGACCGCGTGTCCAATTTTTGCGTTCATCGTAGGTCTCCCTCAACGAACAATGGTTTTCCGATCACATATTGCCGCCGCAACTTCTGGGAGCTGCGGATCCGCACTGTCCGCTCGGTGATCGTATTGCGGCCGATCCAGCCGCCGTAGGGGGACTCCTCCAAGATCTTGACCGGTACGAGCCGGCCACTGATCTTGGCGATGTACACTTCACCAATCTTGACGTCTGCATTTTTCACTGTGATTCTCCTTCAGATCAGGTAACAGGATCCCGATTACGCAGCTGTTCACTGATTTCTTTGCAGAAGTGGCCAGCGACCATGGACTTCAACTTCTTGGCCAGACGGTCGATCTCCTTCCAATCCGCCCGATCAAAAGACTTATCGACCTCATGCCGCAGACTATCCACCAGAGATCGACACTGATACAACCTGATCTCGTCGCCGCTCTTAAGCAGGTCGTCCGCAGTCATGTAAGTCTCCTTCGATTTGATGCCTTGCCAACACGATCCGCACCCGCTCGATCACTAGGCCGATCCCGTCGGCCCGGCCATAGATTAACCCGGTCTGGTAATCGTCGGCCTGGTTCTTCAGGCCGAGGTCGTACAGCTTCTCGGCCTCGACCTCCAGCCTGTCCAGCACCTCTGTCAACTCCACCACGGTATTACTCTTCTGCACCATGATCGTCCTCCCGCAAGTGCTTCAGGTAATTCTCGATTTCGACCGCTGCCTTGCGCAATCCCTTGGCCTCACCGTACGCCAAACCACGTCGATACTCGCTAGTGTCATTGTCTGGCTGCTCGTCGATGACCTCTTGGGCAGCTTTCTTGCAGCCATCAGCGAAAATGGCCAGGTCGGTGATGATCTGCCGCATGTCGTACATGCCCCACCTCCTATCGTTAGACCACTTCCCCCAGGTTGACACCCGACTCTATTAGCACAACCCGGAACCCCATATCCTGCCCGTTGGAGCCATTGACCGCGCGCCAGGTAGCGATCTGCCACTCCGCATCGGTCCTGCTGTGATGCAGTCGCCCGACTCGATACCACGTGCCCAACCAGAGAATCTCGACCTGATACATTGTCTGCTCTCCCTGTAAGTTTCAATTCCTTCTGAAAGTTTGTGACACGAGCGTCCAGGATCACTGGATTCGCTCACAGCATAGCGGGAGTCGTTCCGTGACTCCCGGAACGCGGCAGCGACGGACCTAGGAGCCAGAATCGCTATTCTCCTTGGCCCGGAGCAGCTCCATTTCCTGCTGATCCCGGATGCAGTCGCGATATAGCCGGACATCCAGAGCCAGTTGATTGACATCCCGGGCCAAGACGATCAGGTTCCACAAGACATCGTCCAGATGTTTGGAGGCCTTGGCCTCACCGAATTCATCGAGGAGAATACGAGTCTCCTCATGGATACGTTCCAATTCCAGCTCCCTGTCACGTCGTGATTTCTGCAATTGAGTCAACTCACGTCGTGATTTCTGCAATTGAGTCAACTTTGCCATGAGAGTCTCCCTCGCCTCTTCGGACCGATCCACAGAGATCGAGAACATCCCAGCCTCTGAAAGTCCTCCCCCGGGGCTTGCACCCGGGTGCCGCTGGAGGAGGACGAGCGGGTTCTTCTTCTACACAGCAACGGAGTGGCCTCCACGCTGCTGGATCCAATTCCAAGCGGCCTTCTGAGCCTGCTCCCGCCTACGATAAATCCCCGTGGTGTGCAGCAACTTACCGCTGGCATTGTCGTACACTTCGCCGTAGTAACCCTCCGGGCGCGCGCCGTATTGCTCCGTCCAGCCGATGCTCATGGACATGACGGTCTCCTGTTCATCGTTTTGGCTCTGCGTTGTCTCGGGCTTGCCACCGTTCTCCTCCCGACATCAGGAGGAGAGCCGCATTACACGGGCGTCCATGCCTTGTTACTTCTATACTTCGTGTTTGTGGTCTTTCATCCATTCTTTGGCGCGTTCCTCCGCAAGTTCGCGTTTTGAGAATCGTGGCGTTCGATACAGACCTGTTCCCTTGACTGCGTCGTGTACGGTGGCTTGCCAGCCGGCTGGAAGCATGTTCCATGCTTCGGACCAAATAACGCTGAGGCTGAAAGGATTGTCACTCATGGTTAATTCCTGCTTTGAAGGTTTCGCTCGTGCTCGTCTGGCTGTCACGTTGACAGCACTGAGTTTGTGTTACTTAGTTCCCTTTTCCGCCCAGCAGTCGTTACAATACTGGGTCTTATCCCCTCGCCAGCCGACCTTGAAAGCCTTGGTCCTAGCAACACGCTCCGCCCGGAAGCTGTCGCCTCGTTGCCGGCAAACAAGGCCTTCGAACCTAGCAACCTTGTTGCACGTGACACAAGTAACTTGCAGACTCAGCATGTTTTTCTCCACAGAAAGGTTTCGGGGTTCGCTTGCCCCATCATCAGAGGGGAGACATCACTCCCCTGACCTTCCTGCCTGCGACTCCTCACTGGCTCACACAGGCTTCCCCCTCTACTTCGGCTCTGGATGGGTTAGTCACCGCCCCACGCCTACTACCGAGGGTCCAAGTTGTCAGAGAGCAATCACCGCTGTCGCGTGGCTCGCCCCGCTCCCGTGCGGGGGTCGCGTCCTTACTCGCTTCCCTACGTTCGTCTCCTCATCTACATAGGATTATAAGGAATCTAAGGAATCTAGTCAAGCCCAAAATGGTCGAATTTTCCAGAATTCCACCAGATTTTTTCGATCGGAACACCTGTTCAGAAAGTGGAAAGAACGCAAGGTTCGGCGAGGGGGAGGCAAGTAGCGCAGTGCAAATAGCGGTCGCTGCGGAAATCCCCTTCACGCTTGAAGGCCCAGTTGAGACGCATGACACCAGCCGCCTTGTCGCTCGCCCGGACGTTGATACCAATCATACTAGTGCAATGGGCATTCTTGCGTTTGTCTTCGGAAAAGCTCCGCCGGTCGAGTGGTCTGTCTTGCTCGTAGGCAGCCGCCTTCGTCTGCGTTGCCGTGACCACGAGACAATGCCGCTCCTGCGACAGCCGGCGGAGTTGCTTCCAGATCTCGTTGGTGCGGTCACGGCCATCCATGCGGCCTGTACCCTTCGGGGGAGCGAGGATGTCAGCGTAGTCGATAACCACCACATCTGCCACCCAATCCTCAGCCGCCCACAGAACCAACTTGGCATCGATATCGGCTACGGTCAGAGTGGAATTCGGATGGCATTCCAACCAAAAATACTCTTTGAAAGACTTGATGATATTGCGACGTAACTTCCGGCAAGCAGCCCAGGCCAGCGGCCCGTTCAATGCCTCCTTGAACGACCAGATACGGTGTTTAACTTCGGCCACACCATCCTTGGCACTCGGTGATTGGATTGCCGTTGGGTAATTCACTTCGCAGGGCCACGAGCAGTCCTCATTGGTACTCCGGTATGGATGGCTGGCAATCCGGGCCAGGAAACGCCTCTTGATTTGCCGCTTGGACATGTCACCCGCCTCAAAATAAGCCACCCGTTTACGTTGGCAGAAAGCACGAAAGGCCAGGTCCAGCAGCCAGAAGGTTTTGCCAGTCTTCTCCGGGGCGAGGAAGACCACGAATGAATCGCTGGCCAGGGCATCACCGAAGAACTTGCCGGCGTCTCCAGGATATTTGACGACAGCTTCGGAATCCTCGGCGAAGGCGGAGAACACCTCTTGCTTGTCGGCTAGCAAGGAGAACTTCGCTTGCTCGTTAATGGGCACGCGCTTGACCGCCTGGATCTCTTCCCAGGCATCGTCGAGATGACCGGTGCTGAGCTTGGCCTCGGCGGATTCCAGCAAGCGTCGGAGCTTGACCTCGTTAATGCGTTTGTCAGCCTCGTCCAGCACGTAGTGAGGATTCAGCTCCTTACCGAGCCGCTGGTACTCACCCGACAGCCCAGTCAGGTAGTCAGTCACCATCTCCACAGTCTGATCACCATCAGACCGACCCTCGGCCCAGACACGCATGATCGGCTCGATGTGCTTGCCCGGGGCCTTCTGGTGCTGACGATAGTAGGCGATGCACTGCTCAACGATGATGTTCGACACAGCACTGCCGAACGGGTGCTCGGTGCACTTGTCGGCCAGTTTAGCGATCACCTCATCGGAAACGATGATACCGGTAACGACCAGGTTCTCACGGGGGCCGCCGTCGAAGCGACGCACTTTCATGATACTCTCCTACCAGCCCTGGTCTTTCTTGGCGGGTTTACTCTCGTTCTCAATGCGGGTAGCACAATCAAGGATACGGGGAATGTTCTCACAGAAGGTCTTGGCGGCATACACCACAACCATGTATTGGTGACCAAATTGCCTCTCATATTTGGCGAGGGCCTCCTGAACCTTCTCCAAGCCAAAATCGACAATGGCCTGTCTGAAAGAAATTGACCAAGACCTGACTTTGTATTGGCGAGGGGTTATCTTGTGATGACGAAGGAGCAATTCATAAAGCTGAACGGCGAGGACTTCATGGTTTGGACGAGGCTCTAACTCACCGTTTGAATCGGTGAAGCCACCTGCGGACCGCTGTCCGGCGGAGCCGGCAGTGTTTGTCTTTCTTCCCTTTGTTAGAGAAGATACGATAGTATCTTCTTTCTTTCCAACAGTAGTTCCCGTTGGACAGTCGTCAGATAATTCCGGCGACTGTCCGTCAGAGAATTCCGGCGACTGGGATTTCCGCTTGTAAACGGTGTCCTCGATCTCCTTGATGTTGATCCAGACGTAACGTCTTCTAGGCAGACCAAAGTACCTTACCAAGACGAAATGCTTCTCCTGAAACCACCTGAGCATGACGGCTTGCGTATCCCGATCCCAGTCCAAGGAATTCTTGAGAAACGCTACCGTGCATAAGCAGTAAACCCGAGACTTATCGTCCTCGTTTACGATCTTCCGCCTCGCCTTTCTCATGGTAACTCGATTGATCAGGTCCTGGATGAAGAGGGCTCTGCTTCTGTTCATGACCTTGGAGGTGACGTAGTCCCTCCGGAAGGAGAATCGATTCTGTTCACTCTGGGCTTGCAAGAGTTGTTCACAGTAGACGAATTCGGGATCACCCATTTTCATTACGCCTTCTCCTTCGAAGGTGAATCCAAATATGTTGAAACGTTTCTGAAACGGCTGGGAAGCTTCGCCTGGAAATGATTCGCGTTGAGCATGGAATACCTTACCTTTGAGGGCTACCGGCCGGAACACTGCGGGGTAAGGTGTGAAACCGCAGTGTCCGGCGGAGCCATTGGATTCGACGGGAGATCAACCCCGCCGAGCGATCACAGTATTCAGTTTATGGATTCCCTCCCGGAAAGCAATAATCAATCCCGCCAGCGCAGCCGCAGACGGATGTTTTCATCTTCATCTTCACTGAACTCGACCTTACCCATCGAGCAAAACCTCATGAACAGCAGCAGGGCCTCACGTACCTTGGGATCATGACTGTTGAACATCTCGTGTTCCTTGGCCAGGTCCAGGAGACGATCCGCCGACATCCACCGATCACGCCTGTCTTTCTTTCGCCGCGTCGTAATCATGATGCACCTCTCTTGGTTGTAATGATCCTCCTTTCGTTGACAGGACAGCGATGTCCGCAAATCCTTTCACTTCCGATAATATCTTACGACGTATTGGATTTCAATGAACAATCCGGACAAGCCAGTCCGCTGCCCCGGTGCGTCCAGCCGTCCTTGATCAGCTGATCCTCGATCAACTCCAGTTTTGGTGCTTGATAGTGGTGTCGCGTCTGGCACATGTCACAATGAAACTGGAAGACGAAGTAGACGCCGTTCTTGAGCCACTGTTCCAGTTCTTCCTTGGTGATCTCCTTCACGGCTTCCTCGCCTTCAGTTTCTTGGGGTCGAGGCGTTGGATCTTCCATTTCTTGTGCTGGCAATAGCCCTTGATCTGCCGTTCATCCCAGGTCAGCATGTAGTTGATGATTGGTGCGGCTCGATGGCCGACGACAATACCGGCGACGAAGTGCGGGGCGACGATGCGGTAAAAAGGTGCGAGGTTGTAGCTTATTTTCATGACGATTCTCCTAGTGCTTTGCTGATTGCTTTTCTGGCCTCCTCAATTGCCGTCCAGGCCATTGCGTCCGTTTGCTGGTGGAATGGGAGAGAGATCTCCAGCAGGTTGTGCAAGGCTTCGAGCAGGTCTGGACAGGATGCAATGAGCCGGGCATTGGCGACGACTTCTTGTCGTTGGCCATCGGGTAGCAGGAGTCCAGAAGGGAAGGTGTAGGCCACAGCTCCGTGTCCAGGCCCTTCTGGTCCCCACACGATGGTTGGATCACCCGCGTGGTGATTTGGGTCTATGTTGACGGACCACGGTCCGGGTGTGTGCTGGCTCATGACCTTACTCCAAGTGGACGTGTTTACCTTCCTCGACCAGCCTCTCCAGAGCTGCTGTTGGCAGGCTGCGGCAGGCGTTGACGCAGGCGATGATACGGCGGGCATCGTCCTCGGAGACTTCACGCGCGACCCAAGGGTGGAAGAATTCTCCGGGATCGTATTCGATTCTCGCCTTGATACCAAATAAGCGTAATTCGGTTGGATCTTGATGGATCGTCCAAGGTTCGTTGGGGTACTGACTCATGCTTATCGACTCCACAACAATTTGTTGTTAAACCTTACTACAATTTGTTGTAAGGAACACTCGTGCCAGACGTTGACACTCCTCGTCACAAAAGACATTGTGCTTGCTCGCCGGCAGGCCGTTGCGGAGCCGGTAGCCGCGAGCCAACTCCTTCTTGTTCGGGTGGCCCGCGACCAGTACAGCTCGCCAACGCCGTGTCCGGTGTAATTGCAGGAACTCCTGTCGCAGGTCCTCGGGCACCCCGGGTGTGTTCGGGGCCATACCTTTGGTGATGCGTAACAAGGTTATCCGGCTGTCGGTATTGATGACTCCATCCCAATCTTCAGGGACCGAAGCCAGTGCTCGCAGCGCGGCCACCAGTTCGGCGACGTTATTGGTGACCGAATCAGCTTCCACATGCTTTCGTGGTAGGATCAGGCCAGCCTGATATCCGATTCTCTCGCCGGTCTTGACGTGGCAATAACACCAGGTACCGCCCAGCCTGGAAGGATTCCGACCCATAAGACCTCCGTCGCACCATAATTCAATCGCTTCTATCATTGTGCTGCTCCTCCTTGGAATCAGTTTGCTCACGGGCGGGTCGAATTGAGTATGGTTCATATTTGGCCTTGAGCCGTTCGTACACGGCCCGTTCTGCCGCCAGAGCCTCGGGACTGGTGCACCGAGCTTCCATATCCCGCTGCCACTCTTCATGGAGTTCGGTCCGCAAGGCTGTCAGATCAACCTGGAGTCTTTGGTCGACTCTGAGGAGTGTGGCTTGGTTAGCTCGTGCGGTACGTTCGTGGGAGTGTCCTCTGTCGGCACAACGAATGACCTCTTTGGTCAGGCATTGAGCCTTTTCCAGGGAGCACGTGGCCAGGTCGATGACGTCATCGACCTGGCCTTCTTCGTAGGTCAGGTACAGATAGTAACTCACGGTTGAACCTCTTTGCGTCGGTAATACACGGTGATGATGCCGGCGATGCCCTTGGTCCCAGCTGTTTGTGTGATACCATAGACATCACTCGGCTCAAGAGTGGCCAGGAGTTCGAGAACGCACAATTTTCGATCCTTGAGGATGATCTCTTCCTTCGTGTCACCATCCAGTTCTCGGTCGAAGATGCTCGTCTTCTGACTGTGGAGTTGGATGAAATTACATTGGTGAGTGCAGAAGCTCATTTGATGAACCTCCTTAATTGGTTAATTTCCAAGTAACTTGCGACGTTCTTTTTCCGTCCATTCGTGGAGAGGGCGTGGTGGCAATCGTTTTGGATTGTGAAAGATGCCAAACCAGAAGCGGCCGTCAGGTAATTGTTTTACTTCCAAATCAGCGTCTTGTGGAAGGCGTTGTTGTTTTCTTCCTTTACCAAGTTGTAGAGTTTTGTCGGGAAGAAGAGGTAGGTGAGCTTCCGTAATTGCTTGGCTATCGCCGAGCAGAATTCCGGCTATGAAGTCTACCTGTAATGCATACATCTCACTGTCAAATCCACCCTCTTCTATTTGGTGATTGTCGATGTCTAAGTAGAGATAAATAGGTCCACCTATGTGCCAGGCTGCGGATTGGATCAATTCAAAAAGGATTCGACAGGATTGTTCGAGTCCTTCACGACCATATACCCGGTGATAGACAGCGGCCCCGCGATTTCGTTTTGATTTTGTTTTCTTCATTTTTCACCTCATTACAGAAAGGTTCGCCTGAGTTGATCAATTTCCCTTTGATTGGCACTGCCCGGGTCTTTGGCGTTGAGCTGCACGAGGTAGGTCGAGCCGGGGAATGCCTCCAGCGCTTCGCATAGTTGGGCTGCCCGTATCTGGGCCGCCGGCTCGGAATCGAAACAGACTGCTCTCACGGGGTATCTGGTCAGCTTGGAGAGTTGTGCCCGGGAGTAACTCACTCCGAGTGTGGCCACAGCTCCAGGACCGATCCGCCACACGTCGACCGGGCCTTCGCAGATCACGACCGCGTGTCCGGCCAGGTCGGACCCATAGAGCAATTCCTTGGCCGGTATCGCCTCCTGATCGGCCGGGGCACTGATGTAGCGGGGCTGCACCTGCTCGGAGATCGCTCGCGTCGTCCAGCTAACTATCTGGTTGCGGTGGTGTATTGGAATAAAAACTCTCCAACTGAGGTTTGTTGTCAGGCCAATGCCTTGGAGGTTCCAGAGCTGCTCTAGTTCATCAGGATCGAAGTCTCGGTAACGGAGATAGTCTTTGTGGATTGATTGAAGTGGACCTAGACCGCTCGGGAGGACTGGATGACGTGGCCGACTGACCTGTACGATGGTTTGGTTAGCGGCCCGATCTAGCACGGATCGGACCTGCTCCTCAGATAGCCTGGTAATCTGAGCCAGTGTACCGGTGAACGAGTGCCTCCCACATGTCCAACAGGTCGTCGCGTTCGTGGCGAGGTGGAAACCGAGCTTGAACTTGCTGGAGCCGGGGGAACAGTAGATACAATCCGTACCGACCCATCCTTCCGTGACATGCCTGTTTTCGCCTGGACGTCGATAGGGAACCTGATATCTGTCCAGAAGTTCAGTAAGCTGCATAGAATGCGTTCCTGATTGCGAAATTCTGCTGGGACGTATCCAGAGTCGATTTCTGCTCTCGGAAGCGTTCCTGAGCGATTCTATGCGATCCTACGTGGAATCTACGAGCATTCCTGAACGACTTCCAGGAGGTTCCTCCCCGTTTTCCCTTGATCAGATAGTGAGCTTCTGTTCCGTGTCGGATTTTCCGACACTACAAACGATACATGTGTTCATGTTTGCTTCTCCTCCGGCTTGTCCCCTTCGTCTTCTGCACGTACCACCTCGCGCATCATCAGCTCGACCATGCGGGTCATGGAGATGCCACGTTGGGCGCAGTACGCCTTAAAGTGCCGGTGCAGGTCCTTGTCGATGCCTTGCAGGAACAGCACACCTGTCCTTGGTTCTTTCGGTTTTTTGACCATTGTTAGCCCCTCTCTTTCAGCATCAGGTTGCACACCTGATCGTAGATGTCCAATCCTCCACTGCTTTCCTTGCCATCCAGAGTTTGGTCGAGTACACCTTGTTTGGCTTGTAACACTTTGGCGACGTGTTCCTCCACCGTGTCTTTACCGATCAGCCAATAGATTGAGGTTGGTAGATCTTTATGACCCCGGCCGAGACCGTGCGCTCGATCACTGGCCTGAGCATGCTCGCCAGGTGTCCAGCCTAGCTCGGCGAATGCTTCGGTAGTTACCCCTTTGGCACTCCAACCCATACCCGCCGCCTTGAGCTGGCCGAACAGCAACCGTGTCTTGTCATGGTGCAGGAATTGCTGGATGGCCAGCTGCCGATCTTTGCCTTTGATCGAGCCATGAATGATTGAACATTGGTTGTGGTAACGTTTTTGCAGTTCTCCGAGAATCTTGCGGTGCACGGCGAAGACAATGATTTTGCCGTCTGAAGCCCTCAGGAAATCATCCAACCAATTGCAGACACTCAGTAGCTTGAGCAATCCAGCCAACCGTTTCAGGTAACCGAGTCGGACCAATCGCTGAGCTTTCAGAGCCGAGGTCAATTTCTCTGGTTTCGTTTTCGCTAACCAATCGAGGAAATCCTGCTCGGCGTGCTGGTACTGTTTTCGGTCACTGATGTCGAGCGTTACTACAATTTGTTGTTTCGCGGGGAGTTCCCGCAAGACGTCCTCCTTGCGACGTCTGATCATCACGTTACGGACGAGCAGGTCATGTAATTCACTCAGATGACTTGCACCCTGGAAACTCCAGCCGCTTCCCCAAGGTATACGGCGAGGACCCCCGAACCTGTGACCAAAGGTGTTGTAGCTCGGAAACAATTTGGGCTTGAGAATGTTGAGCGTCGGAAAGAACTCGATCGGCCGGTTGATAATAGGTGTGCCACTGAGGGCGATCACGTAGGGCACACCCTTGCACAGCGCCCGTACGGCCTTGGTGCGGCGTGTCCACATCGCACCTAAATACGATCCGCACTCGTCTACTATTACTAGCTTAGGACCGAGGGCTTTCAGGTGATCGAGCCAGGCGTACAAAATATCATAATTCAGAATCGTGATGCTGCTGGGAGCGAACGTCTTGCCCGTGTCCGGTCGCGTACCCTCGATCACCTCCGCGTTCCAGCCGAAATGGTGAACACACTCGTGTTGCCAGTTCCACTTGATCGTGGCGGGACAGACAATAATGATGGGCCTCGCTTCTGGGTGCCGGTAGGCCCACAGGAGACTTTGGAGCGATTTACCGAGGCCCATTTCGTCACCGAGCAACGCCCGGCCGTCGAAGGTCGAGATGGCCCGAGCGCCTTTGATCTGGTAAATGTAAGGTTTGGTGTGCATCGTTAGTTCCACAACTCATAAACCTTCCGTTCTAGTGCTGGGCCTGAAAACCCCAATGCATCTGCAAGTGCGATGATATGCTCTTCGCCAAGATGAGGCTTGCTAACACCTCGCTTCTGGCTTTCTTGATAGCTCGCTTCCAGATCACTTAACAGTCGTTGTAACTTGCGATTCTTGGAAACCTGGTATGAATCCTGAACACGAATACCAAAGGACTTGTCGATGTCCACTAAGGGTTCGCCTTCCCGGCCGATGAACCAATCGTCATCCCAGATTTGGACAAAAGGGCCACAGGCGTGATCGACTCCGAATGCGAATGTGTAACGATCATTGCGGATTTGATGACGGCTCATGATTGTGCCTTTCGCTTTGCGATAATAGCTTGGTATTGCCGTCTGATCTCTTCACCCGTCGCGTGCCGATTCTTGGGGTCGTTCCAGAGCTGCCCGTAGATGCAATCAGGTTTTTCGTGACGGGGGCACTTACCACACTCCTTGCAGCGGCTCCAATCTGGTGTACAACGGCAGATTGTTTCCGAGCCACAACACCAGCACGGCTCGAAGGCATACTTGCTCGTCATGATTTGACCTCCAAGAGTCTCGCCGCCCATTGCACGGCGTTGCGCCGCGTTCGGTGCCTGGACGGCATTTCCTTGCCGTCCAGCGTCACCATCCAGTGGCTCTGGTAATAGCCCGCACCGTGCCGGCGGATGAGGACACGGCCGTCTAGGCTGCGGTAGAAGCCACTATACACTCTCACGGTTTTCATGATTTCTCAATCTTGGACAACTACATTGGTCTTCTGACCATTGAAAACGCGATCTTGGATTTGCAGCAGCTTGCTTTGCAATGGCCGGTGCTTGTACGGTCCCAACTTAGTTTGCGACATGGTTGGACTTTCGTACTCAATGTACCAGCCCTCACCAAAGATCCGATAAACACTGATGAATGGTACTTGGTTGTTCATTGCAGTACCTCACGGATTTCGTGGAATGTTTTGAGAATACGGGAGGCGGACCAGCCCGCTTCCAGCAGCAGTTCGACCAACCTATTACGCAAACTGATTGGTTTAGGTTGATCGAGGAATCCTCGTTCTCGCGCCAGCGAATCGAGAGCGTCACCGAGTGTCAATTCGACTACAGCGCGGGCGTCGGTGGACAGTTCTTCGAGTATCTCACCAAGTCGGTTCATCGGTCTAGCGGGCAGTGCTTCCAGTTGGTATGGTACCTGTTTGTGGTTGCCGAGTTTGCGAAGTTCATTGCGCCGGTCCTCAGCCAGGCCGTACCAGACCTTCGTCTGTACCCAGGTCGTCAACCGGCTCTTGCCCGGGTTGTGGCTGTGGCAGGCGCGCGCGAAGTGCAGCTGGGCCTGGCCGCAGATCTCCTGCCAGTCACCACCGAAGCGTTGGTGGAAGTGGTGGCACAGGCTGAAGATCAGTGGCCGGACGGACTCGTAGGTTTCGCAAGATGGGGTCATGTGAATTCCTTACTACCATCGTCCATCCGTTCGGGGTGGCAGGATCCCATAGGAGAGGACATAGATCATGTCCTCGATGATTTCCCGTTTGCTGCCGAAACGTGACCTAGTCGAGATGGTGGTGTCGCGTAAATGCCAGGTGTTGCGATTCAATTTCTTGACGATGAATAGCCGTCCGTGGCTGGTGAACGACATCAGCTGGTTGATCCGATTTGGTAATCGCGTGGTCATTCTATCTCCTCGGATCTACGTAGCCAAGTCTCGGCTCGTTCCGGAGAGCCAAAGCAGGCTGCGGGTACGTGGTTGTACAGGAGCTGGCACAGGGCTGGGATGGCCTTGACGTTGTAATGGTCGGCCCGACTGACGGCCGTAAACAGATCGTTGCTCAACACAGCTGTCAGGAAGTGACCCTGCGGTATGTGATTGAGCACGTACTCACGGACCGCCTGTTGGGTTTGCAGCGGGATTTCCTCGCGGTAATATGCCAGGCCTTGTTCCAATCGTTCGGCAATTCTGTCGGTTGTTGCCGTCAGTTTGAGCGTACTCATCGTCGTGTCTCCTGTATTGGGGGTTAGTAGCGGAACTGGCTGTAGTACTGATCGCGGATGCGGATGCACATGCGGTAGAGGTCGTCGGTCACTTCTTCACCATGCTGTTCGTCGATTTCGTGGTGGCGTGTCAGGTAGTATAACAGGTCCTGCACGTCGTCGATGCTCGTCAGTCTACCAGCGATGGCGAGGTCACCGAGGACGCCCGTCTCCTGCAGCAACTGGCAGTACACCGGGCACAGTCGAATCGGAAATCGCGATGCCATGATAGGCCTCCAGGAGTCAGGAGTGATCGTCGTGTCCATACTAGGATTCTAGTGAATCTAACGTTCCTAGTCAAGCCCACTTTTCCAGAATTCCGGTCTTTTTCCCAAGATTTTTCCCCTCCCCGGATTCCCCTAGCAAACTGATAAACGTTTGGATAAATTAGCATTTGTTCGTGTCAATGCTGAAGGAACTGTAATCTTGTCCAGGATCAGGGCATGATAAAAAACCAGGCCAAGCGTAAAGGTGACAAGAAACAGTCCGCTTTCCAGGACAACTCGGGTCGCTTCGCTGTAGACCATCTCCTCCGTAACCACGGCTACTGTATTTACCGGCGCTGTGGTAAGGGGGAACCGATTTGGTTGAGGCAAGGCGTGCAGTACCAGCAACGAGAGGCCCTCTTGCGCATCGCCAAGTTTCAGGTGTCCGATGCGCTCTGGAAGGACGAGCAGTATTGGGAGGAGTACCAATGATCGTCAGACCAGTCAGTTGTGACTTCGAGATCACTTTCAATGCTGAGACCCACTTCCGCTACATCAACCACCGTGGTGGAATAACGGACCGACGTGTCATCTCCCGCCGGTTGCTGTACGGCAGCACCGAGTACTATCCTGAGCCGCAGTGGTTGCTGGAGTGCTGGGATCTCGACAAGAACGACTATCGCACCTTCGCCTTGAAAAACATCTGCGTACCGGGCTGATTGTCATGACTGCTCGCAAGACCAAAAAGCCAAGACCGAAAGTGCATCGCAGGTACAGTGAGGATGAGAAGGCCAATGCCCTTGCTGCTGTGGAGGCCAATGGTGGCAATGTCAAGGGCACTGCTGAGCAGCTTGGTATTCCCCTTGGTACTCTGGAATCCTGGGCTAGAGGAGAGGTGCACCCAGAGGTCTTGAAAAAACAAGAGATAAAAAGACAGGCAATTGCGGATCGACTGGAGGAAATTACCCATTTGCTGCTCGATACCGTACCCGACAAAATTGGGGATGCCCCTCTGCAACAAACCATGACCTCGGTGGGCATCGCGATTGACAAGACACGCATCCTACGTGAGTTGCCCACCTCAATTGTTGGCAGAACCGAGATAACCGATGAGGAACTTGTGGCGCGAGTGTGCCGACTCGCTCAACGTGTTAGAGAACGTGCCGCCCGAGCTGCTGACAGCCGAGGAGAGCCACGAATACAGCTTGCTCCTCCCCAGGATCGAGAAGAGCCAAGATCGGTTGAACTATGAAGAATCCTTCACCCACTTCGTACGTGAATTCTGGGAAGAAGTGCCCGGTGCCGGCAAGGTGCAGTGGAACTGGCACCTGGATGTACTCATCGAAGAATTGCAATTCGTCGCTGAACGGGTTTTCCTCGGTTTGCCAAAGCTTTATGATGTAGTCTTCAACGTCTCTCCTGGAACCAGTAAATCGACTATTTGCAGCATTCTGTTCCCCGCATGGGTATGGACTCGCTTCCCGCAAGGTCGGGTGATTTCTGCCAGTCACACCGAGACCCTGGTGCTCGATCTTGCTGCCAAGGCTAGGTATGTGATTCTTGGTGAAAAGTATCAGAACTTCTGGCCACATATTCAGCTGCGCGAGGACCAGGCATCCAAGGGGTATTACGCAAATACTCTTGGAGGGGATCGGTTGACCTGTACCGTGGGTGGTAAAACACCAACGGGCTTCCACGCCCACTTTTTGATACCGGACGATCCGATTGACCCGAAGAAAGCGGTGTCAGCCTTGGAGCTGAAGACGGCTGCGGATTTTATGACGAATGTCTTGCCGTCGCGCAAGGTGGACAAGGCGGTGTCGGTGACGTTCTTGATTATGCAACGCTTGCACCAGGATGACCCAACGGGCGTGCTGTTGAAGAAAGCCAAACATGTCGATACAAGCGACATCAAGCATTATTGCCTGCCGGGCGAGACCTACAACGGTTGGGAGGTGTCACCTCCTGAGCTTAGGTTGAGATACGTTGATGGCTTGATGGATCCGGCACGCCTGCCTAAGCCAATCCTCCGCGATTTTGAGGTGATGCTTGGTGCTTATGGATATGCTGGTCAATTTGGTCAGAGTCCACGCCCTCTGGGCGGTGGTATGTTCAAGCCCCAATACTTCAACAACAGAGTGAAAGCAGCACCATATGAGTCAAAACGTATCCGCTATTGGGATAGGGCATCGACCAAGGACGGGGGTTGCTATACTGCCGGAGTTCTTATGGCTCTAGACTCTGAAGGGAGATACTATGTCGAGCACGTCGTTCGCGGTCAGTGGGAACCTGGAGAACGCAATCAAAGAATTAGGGCAACAGCTTTCCGAGATCGAGACCGATATGGGCCGAATCAGGAGCCACTTATCTGGATTGAGGCTGAAGGTGGCAGCTCTGGAAGAGATGCTTGGCAGAGCGTTGCTCGGACACTTGCTGGATTTAACGTCCGCGAAGATAAAGTGACCGGTAAGAAGGATACCAGGGCCGAGCCATGGTCGTGCCAATTAGCCGCGGGTTCAGTGGCACTTGTGGATGACGGTACATGGGATGTGGCGGCCTATATCGAGGAGCACGTCAACTTCCGCCCCTTCGAGGATGGCCCTCTAGGCAGATTTAAAGATCAAGTAGATGCTTCAAGTGGAGCATTCAATCTACTTACCGGAGTGAAAAGGGACTTGAGGCTACGTGTCTTGTCTCTCGGTCCCGCTCGCCAGAAAGGTTTACGTATCATCGTCTGTACGGCAGAGCAGCTTTCTCGTACAGTAATTCAGGAAAGAAGCTTGTTGATTTCTATCTCTGATCCCCAGCGAAAGGAGGTGGCATGTACTGATCTGTATCCACAAATGCTAGTGCGGACGGGGGCGGAGGCTGCTAATTCCCCTCCGCCCCCGCTGTCTGATGGAAAGGAGGTGATGTCCATTGCTCCCGAACATACTGGAACCGTACAACGGGAATCGCTATGTGTAGGTGTGAATGGAAAGGAAGTGGTGCACGGCCTGAACAAACTGCTGGATACGTTACACTTGGAATTCGCTGACCTTGATCCGGCTGAGGTGCAACAGGCTTGGCAAGAACCGATTGAACCCTATGGCCGCTTGGCTGCCGAATTGATTCTGAAACCTGAGCAGGCCAAGCGGCTATGGTCTTTCGTGCTCAAGAAACGAGAACCAGTTGCTGAATTGATTGTTGTTCAAGACCAGGGCGACCGGCGTGCTTTGTCGGTCGCCCTCGCCCTGTGTGATACGCTACGTCTGTCAAGACGGGCAATCGTAGCCCGTCTTGACGTGGAGCCTGATTGGGAGATCAAGACAGATTACGAGCCGCCTAATCGTCATGTGTTTGCACAGGTGCAAGCTGGTAGAGGATTGGTGGTATGAGGAATAGCCAGTACATATGTCCTGGTTGCCAGAGACTTCTGGTGAAGGAAGACCTGCGTAAATCGGGCCGGAGCTGCTATCGTATGGTGTCGGCCTTGGAGATTGTGCAACGGCCCAACGAGGCCCCGCGGGTGCGTTGTCGGTGCGGCCAGTTGGTCATACTTCTGAAAGGTTCGGTGTTGTCGTGAGTGAAGAACAATCGGCCGAATCAAAGTCGTTGCTCATGCTACGAGATTGTGTGATCGGTGTTGCCCAGATGATGGAACGCTGTGCCGAGGAACATACTTGTGTGTTTACCGGCCGCCATTACGTGCCGGTGGAATATCTGAGACTGTACTCCAGTAACCTCCGTATTCTGGTTGAAGGGTACTGCAAGGAGAAATCATGAGTCTTGCCAAGGCGGTGCTGGAAGTAGTAAACTTCATGGAGGATGACGTGACTTCAAACATCGACTCCGTAGTGGCCCGGCAACTGCTCGGCTATGCGCGCATGCTCAAGGTGGCTGTGCAGGCCAATGAAGGAGCCACGTCTGTTCAGACTCCGGTGATGCCTGCCGAATTGCAACATGCGGTCATGATCGAGAAGGCCCGGGCTGAGTTCCGCAAGGATAAACAGGAGGAGAAAGAACCTGCTGTCACTCTCCTAGTAGGTGGTAACTCTGATGGTGATTGCATTCCCATTGACCCGGCCATGCCCATCGGCGCCAAGATTCAGGTGAATGGCCAGGTCTACCAGTTGCAGGCTGATCACAAGCTGCACTTCGTCGAGACAACTCCAGCCAAGTAATCTCATCTTTACATTTCAAAATCTGTTGATATAAAAATGGGATCGCGGCGGACAGCACTAGGCCATCCGCCGCGAAGACTGAGCAGTCCTTGCGGACGAAATCATTGTACAGAAGCATGTCAATCTGTCAATTCTTTTGTCCGCCAGTTTCTTGCGGAGTTCTTTCTCTGGGGAAGAAAAAGTAACTTCGTGAATCGCCGGGAGATGCTGGTGTTAAAAGGTCCGCCAGCAGGTAGTAGATGCGGAAAATCGTGATGAAGGCAAAGGCAGGTTTCACCTTGGCAACAAGGTCTTTCACTCCGGGCAACGATGTAGTAGTCGATCTACTCAACCCGACCTGCGTCCCGGTCCATATGATGGTTAAGGAAATGTGCCGCTCAAGCCTT
>ERZ1292642.338-Hain-H14-01um-R1-338-length-29764-cov-5_pt1 | contig 29764 bp, 29 predicted proteins | sample MGYA00564403_ERZ1292642 | MGnify/ENA primary metagenome ERZ1292642 (study PRJEB36523, sample SAMEA6512643) | groundwater metagenome | collected 2019-01-09 | study: AquaDiva: Metagenomics assemblies of 32 groundwater samples
GAAGAGTCTCCGGTGAATATAATCTACTCGCAGAAACTGGATGAGGTGTTGGTCAAAGCTACCGAGCTTGACAACATGTTCACCACGTTGGCTACGGGAATCAATACCACCAAGCTGAATACGGCCAACGTAGAGACGGGGAGCTTTGACTATAGAACGTTGAAGTATCCGCCGAAGATCAAACTTTCTCGCCGGTTCGGGTACCCGGCAGCTTTGACCTTCTCCGCTGCTTTCTCTTCCTACTTTGCGATATTGGAGTCGGTTCTGTCTCACGATAGTTCACATACTACCGCTACAGATCGAGGAGTGGCTGGTCGACCGGTAGTCCAAGTGCGGTCAAAGGTATATCTCGGGGATGTGAAGATTTCGGCCTTGGATGCTACTCGGTTGGTGAATGTTCAGAACCTGTGCATAGGAACCTCCAGTGATGGAGGGGTGACTTGGACCCCACGGACCACCACGGTACGACCCACCGGTGAAGGCTGTGGTAGGGCCACTCGCAACTACAACACCAACAATCAGCTTCACTATATGGATGCTTCTGCCAACTACTACCCTTTCAATCTCAACTTCGAGCGGGGAGTTCAGTTGATCGCCTCCTTCGGAGGCGATGTGGAGAACGGATCGTTGGCCGGGATCAACCGTTTCTGTGTAATGGTGGATAGTACCACGGTGAATGCTTCGGCAGGGGGAGTAGGTAATCTGTTCGGGGCTATCTTCCTCTCGGCTCGGGAGAGGGGGTTCTAATGCCTGTGATTCTCAATGCAGTAGGTTCGACACTGGATGCTGTCATCTTGGATGACAACTTCGAGACGATTCAGGATCTGTGTAGGTCGGGAGTCCTGACCGCGGACTTGCTTGCCACCTTCGACCGCTACAAGGTGACTCGATATACGGGAGGTCGCCTTCGCACCACCACGGTAGGGACCAATCCATTGCTACTCAAGGAGCGGGGACCGGTGGATGGGGAGCTGGATATTTCTTATCGGGTAGGGACGGAGGATGCCGGGGATCAGACCACCGTCAATAGTCGGGTGGAGGCGGATACCCGGTCGGCCTATGCGATGGAGTTGTTGGGTAAGCCCGGCCCATCCTTTCATCTCCAGTGGCAGGAAGATAGTAGAGCAGCGCCGGTGGCCGGAGGCTGGCCCCCATCGTGGTGGCCCATCAATCGCTATCCGAAGGAGTTGTGTTTCAGCCGCTGGTTGACCATTCCAGATTGTGCCGTCAGGGTCTTTCCTGATGAACCCTGTATTGCTCGGATTACGGCGACGGCCAAGGGGTCGTTGAACATGTTCCGATTGCTTTCACTCTTCTCGGCAGTCGTCCCTTTCAAGCCGACAAATAATGCCGTGATGAACCATATTCATGCCGGGAGGTTTGGGCTGGTGGTCGATACCAACCCTCGGCTATTCACGGATGAGTTTGCCACCTCCAATCCCAACATTCTGGATCCCATCAGTGGGGCTCAGGCGGGGTTTGTGTCGTGGCGGATCCTGGAGGATCATACCTTCAATCTTCCGCAACGGGCCATTATCCAGATGTCGTCGGAGGTAGCACTCAAGGGCCGGAGGCATTACAACTTCTCAATGAAGTTCCGGGATGCTGCCCATCACGGGTGGGTGGATATTTCGGGACCGACCTGGCAGGACACCATTTGGGAGTCGGGGATAGGGGGAGCCGCCCCCAATGCTCCGGTGATGAACTCCTTCTGGACGGGGTTCTTTACTGCGCTGGGCTTTCCCGCCTCTGCGACTTACTACAAGAAGGCTTTCTATCCCAACTGGATTGCGCTGTGGGAGAACTGCTCCATAACTGTGGAGTTCGACTACGGGCGAGATGAAGCCTTCGTGACTGATTCTACCAACGCCGAGTTTACGTCCAAGCCGACGTGACATAGGAGGCTTCATGCCCCGCTATGAAGATGATGAGATCGAGAGCCTGGGAGCCGATCAGTACCTTGCCGGAATCGGAGGGGGCGCCCTCACAGGAGCAGTCTCCGGGTCCACCTTCGGCCCTATCGGGACCGCGGTAGGAGGAGTGGGAGGAGCGTTGCTGGGAGGACTCGGAGTATATCAGCAGAACCAGCAGTACAAGGACTCCCAACTCCAGCAGGCGGAACTGGAAGCGAAGCTGGAGGACAACTCCCTCTATGAGGGATTGATCCAGCAGCAGGGAATGAGGGAAGCCCTGGCTCGGAGGCAAGCAGAGACGGATATCTCCGCGGCGGCGGCTCGGGGAAACTTCACTCCGGAGTCGGCGTTGGGGTTCCAACGACAGGCGATCACGGATCGAGGAATCCAGTCCGGCATCGAACGGGCGAGTCTGTATACCGCCGCACAACAGATGGACCAAGCCCGTCGACAGCAGATCCTCCAGGAGGAAATGGTCAAGCAGCAGCTCGCGGATGCCACGGCTCCAGACAATACCTTCCAGCAGGCGCTGGGAGGAGCAGCTCAGGCAGCGGCGATGTATGGGACCATCAAGGGTCAGGTAGACCCGGATATCTACAAGAAGGCAATCCCTACCGAACCGACGGGCACGAGCGCGGAGTTTGTTGGAGCGATGGCAGCTCCTTGGGTGACGCAGGATCCTGCTGCCCATCAACGAACCATGGCGGATCCATGGGGAGTAGGTGCTCCGTATATTGCAGCCGAGGCATTCACTCCCCCGGTCGCAGCCCCGGTCGCAGCCCCGGTACCTGTAGCTCCTGCGGCCCCCGCAAGGGCCCCTGTAGGGCCCCCAGCCGCGTCGGGAGCGTCCCGCCGTCCCGTAGCTGGTGCGCCGGTGGGGCCGGCTGTGGGCGTTCCTGGGGCCGTTTCTGCGGCCCCGGTGGCGGCCCCTGGTGGGGGTGTGAGTACAGAAACGGTGATGGCTGCGGCTGGAGGAATGGATCCGGGCAAGCTGCTGGATGAGACGCTCCAGAAGGCTATGGCCCCGGCCGCTACTGTAGCTCCGGCTCCTCCACTTCCAGTAGGGGCCAACCAAGGAATAGGTGCTCCAGGTATAGAGAACGTAGTTTCCAGGGCAGCTCAGGGAGTAGGGGAAGCAGGATGGAATGTAATGACTGGAGATGCTCCAACCTGGCAGCAAGGACTATTGAACACACTGGTAGTTCCTCCTGCGGGTGCAGCTACTCAGTATTCTACGGGGATTCAGTCCACCGCGCCACCCCCCACTGGAGTCATGTCTGCTCCGACACGGATGGTTCAGCCGTCGTCTACTGTGGACCTGACCATGGTAGGAGAGGAGCAACTCTGGGCACTGGCTCAGAACAAGTTTCCGGGACAGACTTCTTTCAAGAACTATGGTGGGACCACGGTACCGTGGTCAAAGTTGTCCCGAGAAGAGCAGGAAGGTTACGCTTCCTACGGTCTGGAGTAGATCATGGCCGCCGTCGTTCGTCGTCCTGACAACCTTTCCGGTGCCTTGACTGGGTTGACCGGTGCCTTCCAAGGAATGGTGGAAGGGGAGGCCGTCGTAGAGGAGAAGCGCCAGTTCAATACGGAGCAGGCATTCAAGGAGAGGCAACTCCAGCAGCAGCAGACTCAGTGGGACTCGGACATGGAGTTCCGCTACAAGTCGCTCCAGCAGATGAAGGAAGAGGGACTCCTGGGGCGTGAACATGAATCCAAGCTCGCCCAGCTTGACGATATTCGTCAGCGAGCGATGCAGCAGATAGGTATCGAAGCTCTGGAGCGGATGACCCGGGACATTGAGCAGCCGTGGAATGAACTCCAGAATGCCCGGGATCGGGAGGTCCAGAAGCGGGGGCAGGATAAGACCTACTCGGCGTCGGTGTACTCGACCCGTAAGGGGTTTGAGGCCAACATGACCCAGTTGGCGGATCAACGCAACAAGATCCAAAGCGACGCAGGTAACGCCATCCGCATCGGGAATGAGGTGCTCGGGAACGTGGACTACAACTCCCTGGCGCCGGAGCAGAAGGAGGCGGCCGAGCAGCGGTTCGTGGAGATGTTTGGAACGCCGGAGCGGGTCCATGGTTCGGAAGGCGTACCTCAGATGTCGGACCAGGAGTACGCCGCGGCCAAGGCTCGGGCACGGGATACTCTGGCCAATCTGACGGCGAGGAAGGATACCTACTACAAGGATCTGACCAGCATCGCCGCGGCGGAAGCAGCGGCGAGAAGTGGTCAGGTCGCCAATGCTACAGGCAGAGTAGCCTTGACATTCGGGGAGCCGAACAAGGACTGGACTGATGTGTATGGGGCCGGACTTCCTCCACGGGATGATACCAGCATGTCGGTTTCGGACCAGAACCTCGACAACGAAATCTTCGTGGAGGTAATCCCCGGTATCCATGCGGAGGCTATCAAGGGGGATGAGGCTTTCCGGCAGTCCCAGCTTGGACCGTGGAAGCAGAGGATGGATTCCAAGCTGGAGAAGATGGGGTATATGTCGGACGAGGTCCGTAATTACTATTATGAAGCACTCAACCGAGTGCTCTTTCCCTCGCAGTACGCCGACATGGCCACTCTGACTATCGATGAGGAGGGCTGACCATGGCGGATGATTATGGAGCCGCCTTCCGTTCCATGGCGGTGGGCTTCAACGATGACGATGATGCGGAGAACGATGCCAAGCGGCAGCAGTTCCAGGCATTGGAGTACAATCGTCTCAAACTGGAGGCTCGTCAGGCCAAGGCCCGGGGATTGATCTCGGATGATGACTACAAGCGGTACATCAGCGGAGACAAGTCCAACGTCATCCAGCGAATGCTCCATCTGGAGAACCCCGGCAATACCGGTGGAGTGCTGGAAACCATCGGGGACGTTCTCTTTATTCCTTCCTATCTGGCAGCCTCTACAGCCAAGGCTACCATTCAGTCTGGTGGAGGGATAGGGTTCTCCCCGGAAGCATTCAGTCGGGCATGGCATGAGAAGACCGACTTCATCAAGCTCGCCAATGACTACGAAGTCCTTGGGGAGGAAGGGTCCACCGCCAACTTCGTAGGAGGGCTGGCGGCGGATATTCTTCTTGACCCTACCACCTACATGACCTTCGGAGTGTCAACCGGGGCCAAGGTAGCCCTCAACGCCACGGAGGGAGTAGGTAAACGGGCATTGGAGAAAGGAGCCCTGTCTACGGTAACCGGCCGGGTGGATGCTACTCTCACTCGGTTCGGTCGGAAGATTTATGGGCTGGCCGCGGAAGAGGAAACTGCCCGGATGCTACCTCAAATGGTGGCTCGTAATGAAGAGAGGGCAGCTCAAGGGCTGGCACCGTTCAACCTGATGGATGAGTTCCTGGCTACGGAGTATCACCAACGGATCGCTGCTCGGATGGTGTCGGACTTCGACCGGCTACGCCTCAAGGCGGCTGACCGTATCACGTCCGGGAGGACGGGGCTGTGGGGGAGGACCGTAAACGGATTGAAGACCGCTTCCGCGGTGCTACCGGGTACTGAGGCCAACGTCAAGCTGGTCCAGATGATAGCGGCGCAGTCCGGGAGAACGGCGGAAAGAGTACTAACGCAGTCCGTGGACGACATGTTCCAGGAAACGGCGACGGTACTGTTCAAGGAGCGGGGACTCTACAACTCCACCAACCTCCAGAAGCGGTTGGCGGGAGCGCCGGTAGTGGGTCGCGGGTTCAGTCGCTTCTTCGATATCTTCGACTCCGGATGGGACGCAGCCCCGGAGGTGGTGGCTGCCATTCGCAATTCCAAGGTGGCGGTTCAGACGGAGAAGCAACTCCATGTGGATCGTATCTTCAAGCAGTATCAGCAGGTCGCCAAGCAGTTCGGAGGCTTGACGGATGAGGAGGTGGAGTCGGTCACCCGGATCGTGGAAGCCCGAGGATCCAACGTCGGCTATGGTGGACCCATGGGAGCCTTTGCTCCGCTGACGCCGAAGATGGAGGCTTTGGTCTCCTTCTTTGAGAAGGAGATGGATGACATCCTCAAGATAGAGCAGACGGCCGGATTCAATACCGGGACGGCGCAGGGCTATGTCAACCGCGTCTATACCAATCCTCACCATCAGGATATGGTGATGGATATCGTACTGCGGAGGCAGGGGCAGGATGCGGTAAAGAGCCACAACCGGTTCGTGCAGCAGCGGTTGATCGCTTCTATCAACGACGTAGAGGAACTCTACGGTCGGGGTGCGCTGCTCATGGACTCCATGAAGCTCCTTGCTATCCGGAGAGGGGCGTCTGTCGAGCTTCTGCATACCAACAACCTGTTGACCACCATCGCCCGGGACCATGGAGCCGCGGCGTCACTGATAAAGGATCTGGAGAAGGGGGCCCCGGAAGGAATGATCCGGGCAGCGATGCGGCGGGTAGCCACCGGCGTCCATGAGGTAATGCAACTCGATCAGGTGTTCAAGGCCGGCAAGGGTCGGTTGACCCAGCTCGGGTTCCGCGAAGGGGACCACGCTCACAACCGTCAACTCCTTGAGTACCTTACGCTACCGAATACGGCGGAAGGTAAGTATTCTCCCCATTGGACGGAGGTGGCAGAGAAGCTCGGGTTCAATGAGGAAGCCCGTCTGCACTATGATGCGGCTACTGCCTCAGGTCGTGGCAAGGGCTCCCTCCCATCGACCTTTCGCTGGAAGGAAGCGACTCGGGACAAGTTCGATATTGGCAAAGGTGGGCGCATCAAGTGGTTGGAGGGAGATGGATTCATTGACACTCCTGTAACCGAAGCCCTCAAGATGTTGGAGAACCCAGCCCACCCGGGGTGGAGGCGGCTATTCCAACAGTCGGTAGGAGGAGGAGAGAGTCGGCTGGCTCGAGCCAAGGGCTTCATTGGGGGAGTGGACCGCTACCTCAAGAAGTATCTGGACACTCCGCTGGAAGGGATGATTCCCAACGTGAGGGAGAACATCATCAAGGCCTTCGCCGGGGACGAAGGAGCCAAGCTGGTGGTAGCCAAGGAGGGTGAGCAGTCGCTGGAGGGTTTCCATGGGTTCATGGATCGACTGGCGGCGCCGCGGGAGATTGCCCGCATGGAGCCTCAGCTTCCTCCGGAGTTCATCGACTATCTGAGGATCCAGCGGCGGCGCTACGGGATCTTTACTGACACGTCGGCTCCAACCAAGATCCAGCATCAGGAGATTACGGATCTGGCCGGTAAGCTGGGCTTCACCGCTACTCATCTTCGGGATATCGGCAAGGTGCTGTGGGACGAGGAGAAGGCTCGGACCATGGGGCAGGCGGATCAGCTGATCCGTACCCTGCGGGGCCAGCTCCGCCTGACGGACGATGGGGAAACCGTCATCACAGAGTTCGTGTTCACTCCCAACCGAGGGAATGTACTGGCTCCGGTTAGGAGCAGCGCTCTGCCCACGGCGGGAGGTCGTCCTCCGGCTACGAGTACGGCAGGACAGGTGTTGGAGGCTACGGAGGAAGGAGCCCTCCGGGCTGGAGTGGTTCCTCCCGAGACTACCATGTTGGGAAAGGGATTGGATACTCTTCCCCGTAAGGCTCCCACGGCAGCGACGGACAAGCTCGCGGAGGATATCGGGACGTCTACTGTACAGGCTACAGGTCATCTACCGAACAATATTTCTTCCGTCCAGCAGCGTATCAAGGAGTTGAAGGTTCTACTGGATGAGTACAGGATTTCTTCCAAGGGAACCAAGGGTCTTCGCAAGACGTGGAAGTCCAAGGTCGAAGAAGCCAAGGCCCTCAAGGCAGCAGGGAAGCCTGTGCCCAAGGAGTTGCGAGCAGAGATTGATGCTCTTCGCGGAGCCAAGGAGGATATCCGTAAGGCGAGGGATGCCTCTGGCAAGGTGGTATCTGGAGTAGAAGGAGCAGGAGGCACCGTCAAGGGGGCTTTCCGTGCGGAGAAGCATACGGCGAAGTACGCCGCGGACCTCAAGAAGTCTCTGACCCGCGAGGAGAAGAACCTCCAGCGTCTGCTCAAGGATCAGAAGGCCAAGGGGGAAGGAGCCGTCGGACCGGTGACGGATGCGGGTCGTCCGGTGGGAGAGGCGACCAAGGGAGGAGTAGTAACCAAGGGGGCGCCCAAGCTCCAGGACGTTCCCGTATACGATGATGCAGGTCAGCTTGTAGGATCTGAGGCCAAGGTGGTGGGAGACAATACTCCCATCAAGGTGCCTGTGATCACTGACAAGGCCACGGCCAAACTGTTGAAGGAGATGATGAGCCCGGACATCAATCCGGACTGGGCACCCCTGGTCAAGCAGGCGGTACTCGGTTACGACAAGCTCACCAACTTCTTCAAGTCCAACCTGCTGCTCCCGTGGACCGGGACGTGGGCGCGGAATGCTGTCTCCAACGTCCTCATCAACTATCTGCGTAACGGGTTGGCGATGTTCCACCCGGATCGGGGTACGGACTACCTCCATGCCATGGGGTACATCCTTGGTACTCGGACTACACTTGGAGAGACTCTCGGCGTGCGGGCTGGGAAGTACCTCAACGCTGAGGACCATGGACTTCATCTGGTCGTAGCCGAGAATGGCCGTAAGCTCAGTATGAAGGACATGGTGGAGGAGGCTGCCAGATACGGAGTTCTCCGCGCCTCCATCAGCAACGAAATCTTTACCGGGGCCGCGCCGGTAGGGAAGTTCGGTCATGCCCTTTCTGGAGGGGCCGCAGGAGCGACCCTGGGCGCGGTGGCCGGAGGCGTTGCCGGAGCGGCAACCATGGAAGAGCCGGCGGGCGGATGGTACGCTCCTCAGAACATCGGATCTCTATTGGGAGCGGTGGCCGGCGGGTTCCTGGGAGGGCGAACCGCTGGCAAGTATGCGAGTAAGGGAATGGCGGATACCGCATCCAACGTGGTCCAGTCCAACTGGAGGCCTTTCCTCCGGGCCGGAGAGATGGCTACAGAGATTCCTACCCGGATGATGCTGTTCATCAACGCCTTCAAGGAGACCGGGTCCACTGTGGAGGCGGCTCAACAGGTGTTCCGGCATCTGAATGACTGGAACGCGTTGGGAGTGGTAGAACGGCGGGCCATTCGACGGGCCATTCCTTTCTATAACTGGACCAAGCTGGCCATCAAGCAGACGGGAGTTACCCTTCTGGAGCACCCCGGACGAACGGGTAATCTGCTCAAGACCGTACGGGACTGGAACGAGTCCGAGCATGTGGACCCGGAGGACTTTCCTGACTTCCTTCACGAGAAGTTGGTCATGGCCGGAGAGTTCTTCGGGAACAAGTATGCCGTAACTGGTATCGGAGCCCCGATAGAGGACGTGGCGGACATCGCCGGAGCCATCCTTCCTGGAACTACCGACTCTCGAAAGGAGATGACTCAGCTTCTGGACGGTGCCCTCAAGCGGGGAGGGTTCGGCGCGGTGTCGGTGATTGAGGCTCTCACCAACCACGACTCCTTCACCAGCGGTCCTATTCTTCCCGATACCCGGAATGGGGTGTATACCACCCGCTTTATGAACGGGGAGGCGTGGGATACCTCTCCATGGTGGATGCAGAAGTTGGTTGGATACACTCCACCTACCGAGGGTAGCAAGGCCACCGTTTCTCCAGAGATCGCCTGGGTACTCGGAGAGGTTCCCGTAAGTAGGTTCCTCAATGTCTCCCGTCAGGTTTATGACGCCGACGATCCCAAGGGATTGAACTACCTGGCCATTGCCCGAGTGGTGTTGGGAGCCGCGGCCTACCGACAGGATCCCAATACCAACAAGTATTATCAGAACAAGGGTCGCATCGACCGAATGAAGAATCTCCTGGCCCGGGTAGGAACTCTCCGAACCTATGAGGGGTTCGTGGATGTTTCGACCAAGGACCAGGATTTCCGTACCGGAGGGGGGAGCAGGAAGATGAGGGGGCTGACGACTACTTCCTCTTGACCAGTCCTACCCCTTCTGCCTGCACCCGAGGCACGCGAGCCTCGATGTCTCCCAGCCGAGCCGCAGGTTTGACTACTGCCTGCGTACCTCCTCCATCCGGATTCTCCCGAGCGATCAGCTCCCTGGTATCCTCTGATGCCTGGAGATTGAACATCTCTCCCACTCGTTTGGGGAGTACGGTGATCTCTCCGTCCCTGTCCTCGACGGCCAGCCCCCGTGGATCTCCGGCGATGTAGACCGCCAGATCCTGAGGGGTGGTCTTGATCTTGTCTGTGGCTACGTCGAGGAACTGCATCCGGGCGGCGACGATCTGACGACGTTCCGATTCCGTGGTGAGAGGAATCGTCCGGTAGAGTACCATCACCGGGATTCGCACGAGCCGGTCGAAGGCTTGGGAACGGACATGGTCCGGCATCGCCTTGTTGCGGATGGTTTGGATCAGAGCTTGCAGCTCCTCAGCTCCCAGGTTGTTCCCGTCCTTCCCTGCTTCCTCGTTCACCCTCATTATCTGGAGCCGGGCGTCCGGGGCCGGGGGATGGAAGTCGATACCCATCTTGATGAGGAACTCTTCCATGGGGTCATCGACCGGCTGAGGCTGACCGTATTGGTCCTTGACGGTGGTTGGCGCCTTGTGTGACGGAACAGCATGGAGTCTCTGCTGGACCTCCTGGAGCTTCTCGGCCCGGATTTGAGCCGGCGTCTTGACGGGAGGCAGAGGAGGTGCTGCTGCCGGCTCGAATTCCTCTTCCAGCACCACGAAGCGGTTGAGGAACTCGGCCAGCTCCACCGATACAGGGAAGTATTCGGTGGCGGAGAAGAAGATGTAGACTTCCTCCCGGCCGTCATCGGTGGGCATTACCTCGGTATCGAGGACGGGGATGCGGATGTATTTCATTATTCTTCCTTCTGATGTTCGTGCCAGGGGTGAGAGCAATAGGGGAAGGACTTGTCCATCCCACAGTGGGGGCAGCAACGACCGAGTAGTTTGATGATGAACATGTACATGCCCGCCATCAGAATAGCGAAGCCGATGATGCTCTTGATGATCACAGCAGCACCTTGAGGGCGGCGAGGTTGAGGACTGGATGACGGCCGCCATGAGCGTCAATCCATTCCAGAGGAGCCAGAGGGAGCCAACGGGTGCGGTCCCGAAGGGTGAAGGACTGCACCACGTCGTTGGTCAGAAGCCACACTGACTCATCCTTCATCTGGATTACGCCACAGGCAATACCTCCAGATTGGGAGATCAGGAGCATCTTTGTCTTCTGAAACTCCGAGAAGTAGTTTCCCTCCATCTTGAGTTCCAACCCTACGAATCGTCCTTGGATGGACCCAATGATGTCAGGGATTCCAGGTGGGTCGAACTCGCTGGCATGAAACTTCCAGACGAAGTTCTCCCCTGGAAACTGAGTACCAATGGAGAACATGACCAGATGTTCCAACCTCTTCTCCGGTTTGGGACCGGAGGTGGGCTTGGGTCCGGACCAGTGACGGGGTTGCATTATCCTCTACCTTCTTGAAATATGGACCATGTTCGAGGGAACTCCCGGGCGATGATCTCCCCGACGGCGTTGGCGTACTGCCGGATCTCCCATTGGGCTCCGGGGTCCATCCGGAGGGTGAGGAAGGCGAGCCAGTTCCGAAGGCACGTCGCCGCTCGCATCTGCGAGTAGCGACCTACGGGCATGGCACATCGCGCCAGCTCTTTCGGAACTCCTTCCGCGAGAGAGTTCTGGTAGAACTTCTCGAAGATTACATATCGCGCGATAAGCCTCTTCCTGAAATCCATGGCACTCTCCGGAGTAATACAAGTAGCGCCCTTGATTGTCCCCGCCTGCCGGTTCGTGGTCGCCTGCGCCCCGAGCATGATCCGCTCGATGGTTGGCACGTAGTTGAGGTCAGGCAGCGGTGCGTACCTTGCACTCATCTCGTTGTACGACTGGGTCCGGTGCCGATGCCACTCGCGGAACACGAAGATCGGTGCGCGAACCTCGATCACCATCCCAGCAAACTCAAAGGGGGTCGCGTGCGGCGGGCGGTTCGTGAACAGGAACCGGAGGAGTTTCTCATCCTGGTCCCAGCCCCGAAAGCTGCCCTGCGTGGACTGCCGAGCGGCCTCGATGATGCCGGCCTCGGGTTCGCCCGCGTCCCCTTTGCCCCACGTCTCTACGAGACGGACAAAGCCGTGATCGAGAATGTTGATGGTATTCATGCCTTTGGCATCCTCGGTAGTTCTTCCCTACCTATGATGGGTTGGATCGATTCAGTCGGTGCTGGTGCGATCTGAGGCCATCTTTCGACGAAGAACTCCAACTCATCCATAACCCACAGCGGAAGGTGCAGGACGAGCGGATGATGGTAGAACGCACAGGTTTCAGGAACTGCTCCGTACATCTCCGGTCCCCCACAGAGGAGGACCGGCTTGCCGAGAGCGATGGCCATTCCCAACTCTGCATGGGTACCGCGGCCTCCGGGCAGAAGAACCACGACCACGTCGGCCTCGACGACCCCGTTCAGTTCGGCGCAGGCGACCTCCCGAATGACCTTGGTCCCGGCCTTCCAGACCGGGCCGTGAGAAGTCCAGTCGTAGGTGATGGAATGCCCTGCGACGATCAGGAAGTCGCGGACGGTATTGTGCTGGAGGTGATTCTCCAGCCGGGTGGCGATATAGAACTTCATGCCAGCTTTCCTCCATGCCGGAAAGGCCGGCTCTCATTGTAGCGCATCTTGCTCCTTCTCGCCGTCAAGCTCCTTCATATCGGCTTCGAGCGCCTCGACGCACCGATACTGCGTCATCCAACCCTCGCCCTCCTCGATCCACCGATCCACGCGGGCCCGGGAACCAGCAGGGAGTTCGTGCGCGTGATCGGGATCGAGCCCAACACATAGATGGGCCGTCCGCGTTGTCACCATCCTGTACGTGTGGCAAGACATCCCGTCGCCGAAGTCGCCGTCGAACGGGTCGATCGACAGGTAGTCCTTCTCGCGTTCGGTCCGTGCCGATTCTTCGTTCGTGGTCATCCCCCCTCCTTCGCGGCGTGCGCGCCGCTCTCGACGAGGGCGTGGTCGAGACAGTTCTCCGTCGGGTCCAGAATCTCGCTATCAGGGAGCTTCTGCGCGTCCCACCACCCGTGCTCGCGTGAGCAGCGGTGGGCTTCCTGTACGAGTTGATTGATGGTGAGTCCATATGGTGTTGTCTTGTTCATGTCTTGTCTCCGTCGTTGAACATCTTCTGCTGGTTGATGGAAGGTGGGGTCTTGATGAAACGGCCTCGGTGATCTCGATGCTTGCCATCTCCCTGGTGAGTATATGGAACGAAGTCCTTGCGGTAACGGCGGGGGTCCGGACCTTGACCCTGGACGTGGAGGAGCATCTCGGTGTACCACTTGGCCTTGAGGTAATCCTCCTCATAGTCTCCTTTCTTACCCGCCCGCGCCTTGTACTTGAGCATGTTTCCCCAGCAGTAGGAGATGAAACCCTGCTTTCCGAGGATGTCTCGGATGACATCGATGGCCTCCCGTTCCCCTTCATAGTGGGATGGAACACTCTCAAACCCTACATTATATGTTGGCTCAGACTTGTCCATTCAGCCCTCCAAACAAGCTCTTCTGTCGTTGATTGATATCCCGCTGCTTGGCCAACGGGAAGTTGCTGATGATGACTTCCTTGGTGTCGATGCGATCCTCCGTGATAGCACCAATGCTATAGTAGACTTCTCGACTTTCCATGATGAACATGGGCGAGCCATCCGGGAGCCGAAAGGTGCCGTAGAGTTTCAACAGGTCGTCGTGGTAGGAGTTGGTTTGAATGAATCGGTTGCCGGCTTGATGTATCTCGGCACACAGTTCCGCCAGCTTGACCTGGTCGGGCCACCTGAAACTCGACTCCCCTTGGAAAGTCTTATATCCGGAGGTGTTCCAGTAGGGAGGATCCAGGTAGAAGAACACTCCACCCGGAGGATATCTGTCAGCCGGTAGCTGCTTGTTGCACATTCGGATCAACCGGTCGTAGTTGGTACTCCAGATGTTCACTTTCTTCAACCGCTCGGCTACCTTGAGCACCTGCTTTCGATCCACAGAAAGATCCAGCAGTACGTGGGGTGAGCCGGCGTAGGCGACATAATCTCCTTTGGCATTGAATGCAGATTGACTACCCAAGTAGAAGGCAATGGCTCTCTCCAGTCCTTTGAAGCTTCGGGTCTTGAGGGCCTCCCTCATTCCATAATGGAGAGCCTCGTGACAGGGCAGGGCATTGATGGCTTCGACCAGCCGATCCGGGTCGAATACCACGTAGCGGAGGAATGCCATCATATCCGCATCCACGTCGTTGATGATCTCTACGCGAGCCCGTCGGGTCTTCCAAAGGATTACCTTGGCCGACCCACAGAAGGGCTCCACGTAGGTATGGGTGTCAGGGAAGTTCTGGACCAACCAGGAGCGGAGCTGGCTCTTGGCTCCCATGCGGGCAAAGAGGCTTTCCACGGGGACGGAGAACTTGTCCTCCGGCTCCTGCTCCAATACCTCCTTGTCTCCCTCCACCTCTATACAGTAATCCTGTTCCAGACCATACCCTTCCTCATTGGGAAGGGGAAAGAAGTTGGTGACGACCATCCCCAAGTTGGTCCCTTTCAGGGACTTGGGATGTTGGTCGATGTCCTCGACGAAGATAGCGCCGGGGGCGGGGTGGAGGAAAACATGCGGGTCCGGAGTTGGTTCTCCGAGTTGCACACCCTCACGATGTTCCCATTCAGGAAGTTGGGCAGCCCGGTGGTGAGCATCTGTATCTTGCGCTTGGTGAGGAACGGGAGTAGACTTTCGTTCTGCTCGGACACCGGTAGCGGATTGGCCATTCTCTGCCACGCCTCGGTCCATTCCCACATCATCCAATGCTGGGGACATCGACCTCGGCCGGCGGACCTGTACAGAGCGAGTGGCCTCCCGCAATCGAGACAGGAAGGCAGCCTTAGACTCTCCGGGAAAGGGATCGAGAACACCTCCTGACCGTACAGGACCGATATCATCATCACTGGTGATTCCTTCGGCCAGTCGCTCAACCACCACAGGTTCTCTATACTCAGGATCTCGAAGTCGGTCAGGCTCGTGAGGTACAGATGGCTCGGGAGTTCTGGCGGACACGGAAGGATCTGAATCGCCTCCGGCATCTCCATCAACGAGGCTACCGTGGTCACTTCCGGAGGGGGCAGCCGGATGCGGTGGACCTCCTCCGGCGCCGGACACGGAAGCTCCACGGGTCTGTGAACCGCCCTTATCCTGACGTTCCAGTTCACGGAGCCTCCGTAGCTTGTCGAGCAGGTCACTCATTGTTGGTCACTTGAGGTGGATTCTTCAACCAGTTCTGGCAGTCCTGACAAGCCGAGGAACTGAAAGATATAAGGCGCAAGTAGGTTGCGAGTAATGAACCTCCATGGCTCATATCAATCAGATCCCACTTGGAAATCCATTGTCCGGTAGGGAGTAAGAACCACCGACCGTGAGGACACTGACAGGCTTCCCAGGAAGGTTCCTCCCCCGGAGGGAAGAATATATCTGTTCCAGATATTTTCAACGGATAGTGCTTTACAGCTCGCTCTCGAAAGTTATCCAGTAGAATCTCTGTTGTACTCTTGTTCATATATACCCCGACAAATCAGGAGGTGTACCATAGTCCAGTATTCGACGACAGACCTCTGGCTGTTCCATCAGCCATGGTAGCAACGTGACCCGTTTCTCTTCATGTTGCAACCCGTCACGAAGAACGCCCCATTCTCCCAACACTATCAACTCTTCCCGCGCCCGGGTGATGGCGGTGTAGAGGAGGTTGCGGGAGTACATGAACCGCATCCGGGGATGGAGCAGTAGGATCACGGTGCGGCACTCCGAACCCTGCGCCTTGTGGATGGTCATGGCGTAGGCCCACTCGGCGTGCTGACCCAACCCGTAGTCGTCGATAATATATTCCTTACCCGAATCATTCACTATCCGGGCCTGTCGCTTGTGATAGTCTTGGAGTACCCCCAGCTCCCCATTCACGAAGCCGTGCTGGTAGTTGTTGACCGTGAACATCAACCGGTCACCCTTGGTGAACTTGCTCCGACCCAGGGTCCGATCCGGATGCAGGGCATGACTGATGCCGTGGTTGATGGTACCCACCGAGGCTTCATAGCTTTCCTTCCGAATAGCCGAAAGGATCACCACGTCCTTTACTCCTCCATAACGGCCGGAGCAGTACATCTGTTGGGCGGCTTCGTCGAGCAGTTCAGACGGAACTGACTGTTGGTATACGTTGCGCTCGGGAATATACAGCTTCCCATCCGCCGCGGCGTGAGCCAGATGCAGGATGCCGTTGCCAGATTGTTGCCGCTGGATCTCTGTTAGAGTACTCACCGGTAGAACCGACAGCAGGTCGATGAAGGGGCTACCAGGACCGACCGGAGGGATCTGATGAGGATCACCCACCAGAATGATCTGCGTGGAGGGCAGACAAGCGGTGACCAGATGGCCGAGCATCTCGGCATCCAGCATGGAACTTTCGTCTACTATCAGGTAGTCGGCGTTGATGAAGGAGGTTGGATCCATCCCGGGACGCCAGCCGAGTAGCCGATGTACGGTGCTCACTGGTACCAGCCTCTCCAGTTTCTCATACAAGACCGAGGCGGCCTTGCCGGTGGGAGCAGCTATACTCACATAGGCTCCACGCTTGGTCAATGCTTCGATCCACCGGCAAATGAGCCAGGTCTTCCCCGTCCCGGGCAGTCCCGTCAGGCACCGGGCCGACACGGGCAACGATGCCCCAAGGAAGGCCCATGCGCTGCGCTGGGAAGCCGTCAGGGACGCTTCGGGGGCCGGAAGCGAGATAGCTGCGCTGGCGCCCGCGACGCGCTGGCCGGCCAACCAGAGCCCTATACGGGCCTCGGCTGTCAGCCCCCGGGCACCCCCGTACAGCACCCCATTACTCACAATCTCACCCCGCTCCACCAGCCGAGACACCCGCTCCACTCCGGAGAAATCCAGGTGATGGCTCCGCTTGAGGGAGTTCGCCATCTCCATGGTTACCGCGGTGTGACCATGCTCTCTGGCCTTCTGGAGGACCGTGAAGAAGGGGTGGTGGGGCAGATGAGACACTTAGTTCTCCGTTACCTTGGGCCGAGTATTCACCAGCCGAGTCATCACCACCAGAGTCGCTTCGTCGGGAGCGTCATTCTCGATGAGACTTACGAGCTGATTCAACAATCTGCTGTACTGCGGCTGGTTACGAGCTACATACGCCAGCCCGGCCAAGATGCGGACTCGCTCCTCATCCACTCCCATCTGAACCAGACTCTTCACGAGAGACATGGGGATCATACTTTCAGTGGAACTTGGCGAGGGGGCACTCTCCCTCGGAGCGACCGGTGAACTTTGTACGACAGACAGGGCAGACTTGAAGCGTCGGCGGGCCATGGGACTCCTTGGGGGTGACGGGATACACTACTCCAATATTCTTGTTCTTCATCAGGAAGCCGGTGTTGGAACATCTGTCACAGGCTGGGTAATCTTCGTCAGGAATATCACCAACAGCTATGACCTGACCTCGCAAACAGTGGCAGTAAATGACCGCTACCCGTCTCACGTCGTTTATCAGATCGATGAGATGTCGTCGTTTCATAATCATGTCTGCATCAACCTCCGTCGATCCTGTTTCACTCGGTCGGCCACGTAGTTGAGTAGCCTTGTCTTGACTTGTTCATCCACGAACTTGTAGTTCTGACGGTTACGGGTAATGAACCCGTGTTGGATCTGAAAGAGTTGGATGAACATCCCGGAGGACATCACCCCCATGTGATCCGTAAGATCCTCCCGGGTGAAGTATTCTGCCATCACCAGGGTCTTGAAGTGCTGGTACTTGTCAAGGGTATTCAGGAAGGACACGATCTCCTCGGGGAGGGAGTCCATGTTCTTGTAGACTTTGAGGAACTTCCCGTAGTTGCCATCCACCATCCGAAGAGCCAGGTCTACATGCTCCTTCTTCACCATCAGCTTGTCTCCCTCTCGGGAGTACAACAGGCTGGCGTATCCCGCTGCCAACCGGGCGATCTTGAACCGCGCCATGGCCGGGAGCAGGAGTACATTACCTCCATATTTGGAGGACAGCTCGCCGGAGCGCTTGAGGATATCATCCACATCCTCGAAGAGGATGCGCTCCGGAGTCAGACTCCATACCCAGCCCAGGTGGTAACGAGCCAGGGCTCGGTCGTACCGAGGAGAGGAGTGAGCTTGCTGCTGTTCCGTAAAGAAGTGATGATTATCATCTCCAAGCTTCTGCTGGATATGGACATAATCCAGTCGACCAAGGTCTTGGACGGTGTGCATGACTCCCACGGCGGCATCGTAAGGATCAAGCACCGACAGGGGCCGCTCTCCTCTGGGGTTGGTGAGATAGAGTAGTCTAACGTGACAGAGTGTGGACCTAAGACCACTGACAGTCGTACGTTCTGCCACGCCCGAGGACAAAGTATTGGTAAACTCTCCAACCTGCTCGACGGGGAGCTTGGCAAACTCGTCCAGACCAACCCATCCTCGGTGACTGGTAGGAAGGAGTCCCCATGAGAAGGCGAAACGGTTACCATATGGGATATTCCCTCCTATCAGGCCGGCGAAGGTGGGTCGGGAGTCCATGGTCTTGAATCGACCGGCTCCGTAATGGCGCATGAAGCTCTTGGTGGTGGTGCTCTTACCTACCGTGGTGTCCCCGAGTATGAGCATGGAAGGGCAGACTCGTTCTGACCGCTGACCTCCCAATGAGAAGGTGAACGGCAGCATCATACTGAGCAGGATGGCTTTGAGCATCTCGTCCTGCCCATATATATGACAGACATGATCCCTTAGCTCGGTAATCAGGGAGTCCACCCCATCCACCAGTATCTGGTCCAGTCTCTTGTCCATTTCCAGGTTTGGAGTATGGTGAAAGATATCCCCTTCGGCCGCTCGGAAGGAGCGAACCGCGGTAGTGAACCTGGAGTTCTTTGGGTCCGGGACCAGATGTCCTCCGAACTCATAAGTGGTGTTCTCCCGAATGTCAATCCGTTGGTCGGATATCAGGTAGGACTGCCGACTGGCGTACTCGAACTCCAGATCCTGATCCTGACTGCCCTTACCATCGACCGCCCCCTCTTTCACCCCATCCACCGACGGAGTAAGGATAACCACGTCCACGGAGGATTGTAGGGTTTGGACCTCAGGGAAGGGACACTTGGGAGGAACCCCCAACTCCTTGGCTACTCGTCCGCGGATTTCTTGAACCGGTAGACCTACCCACTCCAGTTGTTGAGAAGGAGGGAACTGTTTCTCGAAGGCAAACTTGGTACGAGGCAACCGGCAGTTGTCACACTGAGGCTTCTTCTCCTCTCGCCCCGCCTTGCAGACCATGATGACATGGGAAGGGACCACGTAGGGAGTCTCTCCCCGTCCTGATACCATACCCTGGAAGCGGACCCACTTGTCGATGTTGGCTGGGTCTACCAAGTTGCCGAACTCGATGGGCTCCATGTTCTTCCATGGAGGAATGACCGGAGGGATGAGATGGAGGTCAGGGTCTGCTACATCTACGACCAGCTTCTCCCATTCTATGAACTCCAAGGCATCAGGTTCCAGATCACACTTGATGAGGTAGTCAGTGATGTCTCCCTTGTCAGGAAGCTCTTCCCTGATGGAAGCCGGCCATCCTCCTTTCTCTACCTCACATCCGTTGTCAAGCAGCAGAGAGGCCAGGCGCTCAGTAGCTCGGACTCCAGCATCATCCACATCCATCAGCACCCGGAACTTCTTCCCTACGAAGAGCGGAACTACGGAGTCATCCCACGCTCCCTCTCCTCCGGCGAAGGTGACGGCTGGTATTCCCAACTGGTTGAGGAGCAGAGCCTTGAACTCCCCTCCTACCAGATACAGGGATTGATGTTCCAATGCGACGTGCATGGGGTAGAGGTAGGGGCTGCCATGACCAGTAACACTCAAAGACTTGGGAGCCTTGGCCGACCACTTCGGGGACCAGCCATCCAGCTCCTGTTTGGCGAGCAGGCCAGGAGTAATATGTTGGGGGCGCGAGGCTCTCACCACCCCGTCCTTCTCCCACGAACACGAGGCTCGGAAGGCATCGTGGTACCGGATGTTCATAATAGGATAGAGTCCTTCGTGATCTGCGGTCCATCCCACCTTGTTCTTCCATATAGGGATTGCCACTCGTCCACCCTTGGCGAGGAACAACCCATACTTCTTGATAGTCTCCAGCTCCAGTCCATACCGGATCCGCATGAACTCGATCTTGTCGGGGTACGTGAGCCACTTCTGGAACCCCTGCTCTACTTCCGCGATCCGGGTTTGGTCGGATACCGAGGTATGCTTCTCACTCTCCGGCGCCCGCCTCTTGAGTTTGTCTGGCTTCTCCCATAACCCGTACTTGGTGAACAGATACTGGAGGGTGGTGGAGAAATCCCAGTTCTTGACCTGCATGTACAGGCTGAACAAGTCTCCCTTCCGCCCACAGGAATGACAAGCCCACCCTCCATGAGCAGGGTTGAACGACAGGGATGGGGTCTTGTCAGCATGAGCGAAACAGGATCTTACATTCCCTCTCCCTTTGCCGAGGAGGCTCTCTATCTCCTCCTTCACCAGTATCTTCTTCTTGAGTTGGTCCTTGAGGGACTCGGCCACGAGTCACCTCAGGGGCAGGGTACGGACCATAGATACGGGATACGTCAACTGCCACTCACTGATGATGTTGTGCAACACTACCATTTGGGGTTGTCCTACCTTGGCGTCGATGATGACTATGGTCAGGGAGAAGTTGGCGGCACAGAACTCTATCTCCTTGCGCTGGTCTTGGACTTCGGGCAAGGACATGTCGTCGAAGATCCGAACGCTGGAGAAGGAGTTACTCAGGGACCGAGCCAGAGTGGTCTTGCCGGTGCTGGTTCCATCCCCGGTGACAATGAGTATCATGTGGCATCCCCTCCGCTGAGGTTGGCGGTTCTCTGGAGCAGGATCTGATCCGCCAACCCGGAGTGCTTGAGCACATCGGCATAGGCGTTCTTGAGGTGCTCAGGTAGAACCTCGTTACAGGCCAACCGGAAGATCCCCTTGTTCTGGATCTCCCATATCAGGGTCCAGTTCCGGTGGATCCGGATACGACGAATGACGGCAGACACCTCATTGGTGTAGAGGGGGGAGTCAGACTGGAAGAGCCCGGCCAAAGCACGAGCCAGTATATAGGGGCCGACAGGGGAATGGAAGTACAGGATCATCCTTTGTCCTCCGGATGAGCATGGCGGTAGAGGGTTTCCAGATAGGTGTCAGGTCGGGGATGGTCCTTGACAGCGTTCCAGGCATGGCGGATATTGAAGAACCACGACTCCCGGTACAGGAAGCGGTCAACCATGGAGGGATGCGGAGCGTAGATGATATTGTCCGAGTATTGAACCGCTGACTCCATCGACTCTCCTACCTTCTGAACCGGGAGAGTGGTAAGCTGGTACTGGATAGGGATGCACATCTCGACCGTCCGACGAGCCATTCTCCCGAAGGCCAGAATGACCTTGGGATTCACATCTCGGATCTCCCCGGCGAGGAAGCTCTTACAGTGGTCGATATTGCCCTGCTCCGGTCGGGAGTTCCCCGGGGTGGGACACTTCATCGCCTGGGTCGCGAACACCTGAGCCGGAGTGAGCCCCAGGTATTCAATCAGTTCCAGGACCAGAAGCTCATGAGGCCCCCGACACTCTGCCAGGTTGGGGTAGTGGATCATCCATGCCCCATGCAGGCACCGCTCCGGTTCCCGAGGAGGGTTCTGCCCCACGATCATCAGGTCCGCATCCTTGTATGGACCGGTACCGAACCGGGGAGCAGGGAATACCGGGCAGGTCGGAGCTTGAGTCGACGGGCGCTGGGTACAGGCCCGGCAGTCCGTGACCAGCTTTCTGTACTCACCCACCTGGAGGTGGTACATCAGTAGTCCCCTCCCCGTTCGACTCGGTCGGCGCACGCGTCACATTGGTAGCCGGTATCGTTGGTGTCCATGTTCTTCTCCCTATATATGTAGAAGAGGGGCCGGCTCGGTGGGCTTTCAGCCTGACAACCCACCAGACCCACCGAGCCAGTCCCTATAGAGTTAGATTGGTATGTCGTCGTCGGTCAGCACGACGTTGGAGTTGCGGGCGGCGAACTCCCTCACTTCCTTGCTGAGGGGCTTGATGATGTTTACGAAGGTATCCCGGCTGACGATGCCGGCGAACTCGATCACCATGCTGGCGAACGTGAATCCTCCGGAGTCGTTCTTCTTGATGGTCATCTTGAACACCGCGGCCGGCACCGGGATCTTTCGGGCTGCCGACTTGAGGAAGATCTCCTCGATGGCACCCCGATTGGTCCCCATGCTCACGTTCATCAACGCGAACTTGTCCACGATGGGGTCGGGAGCGAACTCGAAGATGTCCTCATTGGCGATGGGGAGCTGCCTTCCCCGGACCATCGGACGCACGAAGAACGCCCGGCTCTCGTTGCACGCCTTGGCCTTGGAGCTGGAGTCCTTGTGCTCCCACTCGTTGCGGGACTCGAACCTGTTCCACGGACACCGCTTGCACTCGAAGCTCAGCATGTCCCCGACCTTGACTTCTCCTCGGTCATAGGGGTGGGGGTAGCTCTCGTTGATGAGCCACTTGCCGGAGGCCGTCTCACTCCCGTTGCGGAAGGTGTTGGGATCGGTGAACCCGATGGAGCACACCGGCCGCTTTCCCCACTCCGTCTTGTCCTTCTCCGGGGGCCAGAGAGATCGGGTGCCGAACACATCGACGAAGGTGAAGTACCACTGGCGCCGGCTCACGTTGGTATCGCCGAGGGTCAGCGCCGTATCCAACGTATCCTTGTTCATCTTGAGCTTGGGCACCAGCTTCATCTCGCTGACCGAAGAGCGGAACCGCTCCTCGGCTTCACCCGCCTCCGACCCGTAGAACTCCATCAGTCCGTTCACGTCGGCGGCGGTAGTCAACTCGTTCTCTGCCATAGTTCCTCCTGAACGTTACTCAATCACGCACGTAGTTATACTCGTTGGTGTAGAACAGGTCCGCCGTGCGACTCGCGGTACTGTCTTTCATACACGCCTTGAACCAGGGACAATCGGGACATCCGACCTTCCCGTACTTCATGGGCATGAGCTTCTCGAAGTGACGGTCGGCGATGAGCTTCAACCAGCTCACCATCTGATATTCGTAGTCCCTCACATACGAGAGAGGGAGCGCCGGTCCCATGAAGAGCGGGACATCCTTGATGTCCCCCGCCTTGTACCCGCTCCCCGACTTCTGATATGGAACAAGGTTGGTGGGGAAGATCAGCCCGTAGAAGGTGACCTCCTCCGTCGGGTACTTCCGGTTATGGAGCCAGTGGTAGTGACGGTTCTGCGGCAGGTAGGTCACATCCTCCGCGGCAATACGCTCTGCCTTGGCCGCCTTGTTATCCAGATAGGCTTGCCAGATTCCGTAGGACTTGACATCCACCAGCCCGAGCATTCCGCTCCGGCGGTTCACCAACTTGAGGTCCACGGTCCCGTCGAACCGGATGGGGTCCACCACTCCATCCTTATAGGAAAGGTGTAGCTCCGACCCGGCTATCTCATACCCGTAGGTCTTGAGCCGGTCAAGGGTACCGACCACCAACCCCTGCATCGTCACCCCTCCAAGGATGTTGGGGTTGCAGAAGTCCAAACTCCATTGAGTAATCTGGTTACCCTTGACCGTACTTCCGTTGAAGAAGTAGGAGGACTTCTCCCCATCCCGGGCGACCTGCTCATCTCTACAGATGTAGAAGAGCTGCTGCCACCACATGTGGTCCCGCCCGTGAGTCCGGCAATCCTCCCCCCGCTCAAACGCCTTATGCAGTACGCCCCCGAGGAGGAGGCGGACATCCTTGATCCGTTCGGCCTTGCCTATCTCGAATCCCAACGTGGCATGACACTCCCGCCAGTACGACAGGGAGGTGTGATGGACCTCCGTGTAGCCGACCGCATGGAGTCTCTTACGCGTGGCTGCATCCAGCAGGGTGGGTGGCGGCTCGTAGTTCCATCCCTTGATGAGCTTGCTCATTTGCCATCCGGTATGTAAATGTCCACCCCCGGCCCCGGGTCTTGACTCACCGTCACGTAATTCCACGCGGCGATTACGGTGGCGAGGAAGGCCAGCACTCGGTAGCCCTGAGGCTCCTCGTAGTTGGACAAGAGGAAGTACAGATTGCGGATCATGATCCCGGTCACGGTGACCAGTGACAGTTTCCTCTTGTACCCGCCCTTGGTGGGAGCGGATAGGAACTCGATGGCGTTCTTTGATCCTTCCTCCACCCAGGTCTTGTTGGGACAATGGTATAGGAGTTGGAGGATCAACGTCTTGCGATCCGGAATGTCACTGTTGATGAGTGCCCCGGCCCATTGGCAGGGGTGGTCCTGGAGCGGGGACCGTGGGGCGTAGGCGTCCCGGAGATCCGCCTCCATTCGGAGGCGGATGCGCTGGGCACTATCCACCGGGAAGGTATAGGAGGTGTTCACTTAGTCATCCTTCACCCGTGAAAGCAGATAGGCGTAGGCAGCCCGGAGTCCATCTCGGAACCCGGCATCGTACTTGGTGACCAGCATCAGCTTCCCAACCGAGTCAGCTCCGAGGCTGGCCAATCCTTCTTCGGGCTCATCCAACCATTCCTCAGTCTGCTTCCTGGTCTTGTGTCCGAGCTTGTCGTGAACCTTGTTGAGGATCAGGCTCGGAGTGAGCTTACTGTAGGGCGGTACCCCACAGGTGATGCGGGCCGTCATCTCCTCTGCGTCGAAGTACTCACTGTCATCGGTGTCCGCTGCTCCCGACTTCATTCCTTCGATCAGGTCTTCGAGGAAGGAGTTGAACCCCTTGCGCTCGGTGTCCTGGAGGAGGGTCTGTTGGACATCCTTCTTGTTGCGGAGTGCCGTGTAGACCAACGACTCAATGCTGCCCTTGATCCCGAGGGCGTATATCATGGTGCATACGTTCTTCCCGGTCTTGGGATCACTTGTCACGCAGCGGTCTTGAGCCTGGTCCCACATCCCGAGGCTCCAGCAGGGAGCCAGGAAGATCATGGTCGGGTACGTCCCGATCCCAGCCGAGACGGCTTCCTTACGGGACAGTTCAATCCCCCGCCCCTCGGCAGTCTTGAGGATAAATACATGCGTCTCCCCCTCATTGAACAGGTCCATCTGGTAAGCCCGGTCCCGGGGGGAGTGCTTCTTGCCGGGAGCATACCCGTGGTAATCTTCCAACTCCCACGGATAGTTGTTGCGGAACCACTCGATGGCCGGTTCGTAGTACCTGATATGGCTGGGCTCATCCGGCAGCGGGCCGTGATCGTTGGCGTACTCCGTAGTCGCCAGCGTCACCGCTTCCAAGGTCGCCGCCAGAGGATCGGCCCCCTTGGCGAGCAGGTCCGCCTCGATCTTCGCGGCCAACCCTGCCACGCCCTCCTCGTGGCGGGTTCGGATGGCCTCGTAGCACAGCCCCCGGTGGAATGGGTCTACCCCTTCCTTGATGCGCTGTCTCCACTGGTAGCGACCTCGGCTCTTGGTGCTGGACCACTTGATCTTCATCTCGTCGAGCATCTCCTTGAGACGCTCCTCCTGCTCGTTGAACTCACAGTAGACGACGAGAGGCTCTGTAGGGTTGGCCTCCAGGAAGCATCTCACCCACAGGAGCTTGGGGTCAATCTCATGCCGGTCCCGAATGAAGGGACCGTGCTCGACTTCGCGGAACTTGTCGTAGCCACAGCAGATTTCTCTAAGCATCATATACAGGGCGAGCACACACTGGCTCACATCCTGAACCGACCCGTCCTTGAGTTGGACAACGCCCGCCTTGCGGACGTTCTCGCTCTGGTCAATCATCTGCTTCGTGCCTTTGAGCTGCACGTACCGGAAGGACTTGTCCTTCCCGCTGTGCTGGTCCGCCTCCCCTCTCACGTATCTGATAGAGGTGGTGGCGATGAGCATCTCATAGCTCATGCGGTTGGTCGGAACTACCTTACCGTTAGCCAGCGTGGTGAGGAACTTGTCCTCATGCTGACCAAAGGTTTGGCCCCATCGGACGCCGTACTGGTCGAGGCACCGCATCTGAGCCCACACATCCTCTGGCCCCTGCTCCGCCGGCGTACCATTGAGCAGGGTGACGTAGCGAACGTCATCACAGAGGGCGTGGAGCGCCCGCGTCCGCTTGGACGACGGGTTCTTGATGAGGCTGGACTCGTCGGCGATTACCATCACTCGGGACAGATCCCAGTTGTTGGTCATCAGCGGGAGCCGGGAACCTACCCGCTCATAGTTGATGATGAACGCATCCGGCTTCCGGGACTGCGGCCAGTCATACCGGTTCCGCTGCCGGATCTGCTCGGCATCCTCGTCATAGGTGCCATCAAGGATCCTACAGTCGAAACCCTCCAGCTCCATCTCCGGCGCCCAGGGCTTGTACATGTTTGGCCGAGGACACACGATCAGTACATGGTCGATGGCTCCCTCGGTCAGCAGCCGCTTGGCGACCATTTGAGCGAGCAGAGTCTTTCCCGTCCGCATGTCGTACCAGATGGCCAATCGCTCCATCTGGTAGAGCATCTCCGCACCCGTGAGCTGCTGCGAGTAGGGGGTCTTGCTCCTCGCATACTTGTACCAGTGGGTCAGGTGAGCGGACGCCTCTACACTCTCTACTCGCGAAGTGAGGTCGGCACGGGAAGGCATGTCCCCGGTGCGGAGGAAGCGGGCCCGTTCCTTATCCGTCATCTTGCGGACGACCTCGGTGCTCACCTTTCGGCTCCGCACCGGGACCAGATGGGCGCTCCCATCGGGTGCGAACCCGTACTTACTGGCGGGCTCCGTGTCCGCCTTCTGGAGGATGAAGGAGAGGCAACGCCTCTCCATCTCCAGATCCCACCGGAGGAGTTGCTCACTGGCGCGGGCTTTGCTATCCTCGCTCACCAGCGGCAGCTCCATGAGCTTACGGAGGTTGTTCGGGGTAGCCGGGATCTCCCACAACATCCCGATACCTTCCTTCTCCCCGAGCTTGACGGAGTTCTTGGGAAAGTCAAAGACGTAGCGGACGGGAGTGGGAGCCGGCTCCCACTTGATGTCCCGGACCACGGTCTCCATGATCTGAGTATGTGTGTCAGACAGGACCGACGTGCGGCTCGCCAGTTGCTGCTGGTGAGTAACCTTCCGCCACTCGTAGGTCAGATCGCTGACCACGATCCCCGTTTCATTCAGATACGGAACCAGGAAGCTGGTCCCATACGAGGTCTTGGGCTCGAACATGTATCAGCTCCACTGGAGCATAGGTTGTTAGGAGGGGAAGCACCCTACCTGTAGGGTAGGGTAACAGGTAGGGTGCTGGGTGTCAAACATGCAGGTTCAACCTGCTCTATTCCTCGCCATCGTCCTCGTCACTGTCCGCGTCACTGTCCGCCGGGTCGGGCTCGTCCCACGCCTCGGTGTTCTGGTCCACGACCGAGCTGTCGATGGACACGAACACCTGAGCGGTATCGTCGGGCACCTCCATGATGGTCCCGTACAGGGTACCCTCAATGGTGATGATCCTCCCCGAGGAACTGATATCCTCGCAGTTGGAGTACGCTTCCTCGGTCAGTGGGATGATGATGATCCTCATGTGTTGTCTCCGTGGCTGATATATCCGGTCGACCGGGCCGGTACGGATCAGATCATGTTATAGGATCGTATCCAGCCCGAGCCGCTCCGCGAGCTGGTTGAGCCCGGCCAGGCCACGATTGGCTTGCCGGACCCACTCTGCCGCGTCGGCCGGGCTCACCTTGCCCTTCTGGACCCGGATATTGAGGAAGACCATGCAACTATCCCGGAAGCGTACCTGCTCCGGCGACAGCCCCTTGACCTCCTCGACCTTGGCCTTGGTGGCCTTGGTCGCAAGGTTGGCGGCTTCCTCGACCTTCTTCCGTTGGGCGAGCTTCTCCTCCTCCTTCCGGCGACGGAGGTTCAGATAGCGGGTGAGTTTCTGAGCCTCGTCATCCCACGACGAGACATACAGGTCACAATCCCGTTCCCGGGCGGAGAGATAGGCGGTGATCTCCACGATGGACCGGCTATCCAGGTCCACCAGCTTATCCTCCTTATCCGCCTCCCGGTCGGCCCGGGACGTGATCACTTCCAGCCGGAGCAGGGAAGTGACCGCATCAATGTGTTCCACCACCGTCATCCGGTGGCGACAGGTCGTGGTCTGACACCGGACCTTGAACCGCACGCCGCTCCCGGTCGGAGCGGCCGACATGAAGACCTTGCCACAGTAGGGGCAGGTCAGATCCTGATGGGCCATGTATAAGCCTCCTGGGCATACAGCTTGGGCTGTACTTCAAACAGCTCACGTTCCTCGTGGGCTGTTAGAGGTACAGCCGGACCTCACGGCCCGGCTGTAGTCAACGTCCCGACCTACGCGGCCGGGGGAGGAGCCGCCTCGGTCGGGGGAGCCGGGGCCTTGTCGGTCGGAGGCGTAACAGCCTCCTCCTCCTTCTTCCGCTCGGGGCGGAAGAGGTCGTTGCGGATGCCGATGGAGACGGCGTACTCCTTGCCGTCCTTCCCCTTCCACCTCTCATCCGAGACTACATACGTCATCTGGAAGCGCTCGGAGAGTTCCCAGTAGGTCCGGTGGTCGACCACCGCCGGGGGCAGCCCGACACACTGGGCCTCGACCTCCTTCCGGAAGTTCTTGAGGAGGTCGTTGATCTTCGCGTTGCAGGCCGAGTACGCCTCGACGAAGGCCGCCTTCGCGATGAAGGTCTGCCACGGCGGCAGCTCCGACTTCGCGACCTTGTCCGCCTTCTTCTGGTAGAAGGTGATGCCATCCCTCAGGGAGGGTCCTCCGTAGCAGACCATCTTGAAGCAGTTGCTCGCCAAGACATCCTCCGGGGGGAGGCTGGCCCGCTCGGCCTTCGGGGTGGCGCTCACCCGGTCGTAGAGCGCCCGGATCTTCTTGCTCACGGAGAGGAAGTGAGCGTCGTTCTTGGCGAGAGCGATGCTGGCGAGGATGTTCTCCTCCTCCAGCATTTCCGCCTCAACCATGTCGGGCGGGGAGAAGATCTCACGGATCTGCTCATCCGTGATGGTGGTGGTTCCGTCGTTGTCCATGATGTCACTCCGTATAGCCGCTCAATCAGTGGATTGATACTCCGTAGTCGGCGCGGCGCTACCGGCTACAAGTACAGTATGCCCCGGTTAGGCCGGGCGTCAAGCACTATGAGGAAAGAACCCGCTCGGGATCGGCCCACCTGTCGCGGAGAATGGTGGTGATACGGGCGATCCTGCCCCGGCGCACCACGATCTCTACCCGGTACACGGCCTCCGCCGTTTCGTACTGGCCCACGGCCCGAAGCCGTAGGAAGGTGGCCTGCGACGCCGCCACGTCCGCCCGGAGGCGGATACGCAGGGCTACCAGCGCCTCGCTCGTCAGGTACCGAAATGGGGACCGGTCCCCCTTGTAGGGTGTCACGATGCTCGCTTGCGGAGCAGCTCCGTGATCTCGACGACCACCTTGCCGGCCTCGGCGAGGCTGAGCCTACCAGCGGCCGGCGTGATGATCGTCCCGTCCCGCCGCTCCACCACGCGGGAGATGGCAACCTTGGCCTCTCCTCCGTTGTAGGCGCGGATCTGAATGATGATATCCGTCCCCGGCACGGCACGCTCCAGCAACACCTCATCCTTATCAGGCTCGTAGGCCATAGTTTCTCCTCGTAGGCTACCCGCCTACTTACGGCATCGTACAGCCGTGGGTCAGCACAAGTCATTCGTACTGATGCAGGCTCCGTATACCGGGAGCCTTTCGGTTTAGGATCCGTAGCCGTAGCCGTCGCCGTCGCCGGAGCCGGAGCCGGAGCCGGAGCCGGAGCCGTAGCCGTAGCCGGAGCCGTCGCCGT
>ERZ1292642.342-Hain-H14-01um-R1-342-length-29600-cov-5_pt1 | contig 29600 bp, 38 predicted proteins | sample MGYA00564403_ERZ1292642 | MGnify/ENA primary metagenome ERZ1292642 (study PRJEB36523, sample SAMEA6512643) | groundwater metagenome | collected 2019-01-09 | study: AquaDiva: Metagenomics assemblies of 32 groundwater samples
AAGCAAGATATGATTTACCAGTATTTGTCATGCCTCGCAATAACGTCATGCGCTTTCTAGGAACTCCACCCCCAGTAAGTTTATACAATATTTGAATACCAAATGAAATTCTAGCATAATGCAAAGAAGGATCTGATCCTTTTTTAACCGAACCAGACTCTAATAAAGAAGTTATTCCGAGTTCTTGTTTTTTAGCCATTGTTTTTATCTACTATTTCTTCAATTTCAGCATCAATTTGCTCTACTATTAGTTTAAAAATTTCCTTAGAAGATTTTTGCGCTTCTTCTAACTGAAGTTTTAGTGGTATGTCAGTATTTATCTCGCTTACCTCTCCGCCCACCCGCATAAACTGTTCTGAGTTTCCTATATTAACTGTTCGAGAAAGAAATAATCCAACTTTAGCCATTTCTTATATCCTGAATTTTATTTTGAAGCTCTAAATCTAAGAATTCCCACATTTCAACCAAAGTTTTTTTGACCCTAATCATTTGTTCTTGCAAGGGTTTTTCTGTATCTACTTCAGTTACATCAATTCCTACTTTAGCATATTGTTTACTATTAGCTGGCCCTATTTTAAAGGTAAACGACAAATTATGTCCTACTTTAGCCATCTTTCTTGCTCCTTTCTTTTTCTTGAATGACTTTCCACGTATCGCATAATTTTTCTATAAGCTCCACATAACAATCTGTGCAGGGAATAATTTTTTCCTGTACAGAACTAGAAAAACCAAACTTTTGTTTTATCACCACAGCATCAAGATAGCCGTAAAAATCCGAGTTTTCCCTTTTAATATATCTAAGGCTACTAAATCTAGCAAGATAAAAATTAGTAATATCAAATTGTTTGCCACACAGAGAACAGACATCCAACATATCCTTTTCCTCTCTTTTCTATATTATATATGTAACAATGACTCCATTACCATACGAACAAATCACTTTTGACACCATTCTTTCAAACAATAGAATTTGACATGGCTCACACGGAAAATCAGATAAATTTTGTGTCATAGATGAATCTGGATAATAATTCCCTCTTGTTTGTTCATTATGAGCCTCAAAATACTCATATAAAGTTGTATTCTTATAGTCTACATTATACTTATCTGCATAATAAATTGTGTTGGCTTCTCCATGAATTGTCCTCTTGCAATGTTTTCCGTTAGTTTCTCTGACATTACACCCAACTTCTAAACAGTTTGACTCTCCAGCCGGAGCACCATTATATCCGGTGGCTAAAATTCTCTTGGTATTATTATCTACAAGAACGCATCCAGAGGATGCCCTAGGACACGAGGCTCTTAAACTTACGGCTTTAGCTATTTCTAGAAAATATCTATCCCAAGAAAGTCTCATTTTAATTTCCTTTGGTGATTTATATTTTGTAATACAATAAAATAGCTGTGACATGTCTTTAACTTGTGTATTTTGCCTGGTGTGCGGAAATTACGCAAACCTAGATTAATTCTGATAACAACATCTTTGTATGTACCTATTTTCAAGCCAAGAATCCATGGTAACATTGCGTCATATGGACAACCATCAGAGCATTTAACAATGATAATGCCCTTATTTTTTGTTACCCTGCTGCATTCCATCAGACCTTTCAAATACAAATCTCTTACCATTACATCTTCTTTTCTGATAAACCAATCGTTTTGCTGTGGTTTTCCTCCGCCACTATAATATGGAGGATCAAAAACGACAGCATCAAAAACCCTATTCTGGAAAGGCAGGGCACAAAAATCTCCTTTAATTTGAGCGGGAAGATATTTATCTAATGTCACCAAATTTAATTGGTGTTCAAATTTCCAAAACATGCCCTTTCCATAAGTACAATCTAATACTAAACTGCCCGATGGCACATACACATCACAAATTTGCTTTACAGCGTCATGATTGGTGCTAGCAACTGTAAAAGTCATATTCTAAAATACCTTCATTTCTTTTACTCTCACCATTCGCCACCCACCAATCTTAACTCCATTAATAACAACCAATTTACCATTATTAAATGCATCCCATACTGTTTGGCCTATTTTGTCAAATAAATATCTATCAACATTAACCAAACAGCGATCAGTACCATCTTCAAGCAAAAGCATAGCGTACTTAGCAATTTTAGGGTCTTTTATGTTGTCTGTGGGCTGTCCCCTGGATCGGCGCTCCTCAAAAATATCTTTGTAGTTCATCTCTACAAATTTACCAGCAACAATTATATTGTGCGCACTAGACCAATCTTTAATGTCCCATAAGTGCACTCTGCTCGGCGCTATTTTATCCAAAGCATCATATACATTTAAATCAAAATAATCCTGATTTTCCTCAACATCAAAAGTCCTCGCTTTTTCAAGCATTTCTAATGTGCGTTTTGTGACTCCGCGCACCTTTTTAATCCCAAAATCCTCTCGTATAACATAATTATTTTCAATCAATTTCTGTGCTACTGTTTGGCCAATTCCAAATACTTCAGTCAATCCAGCACGCAATCCAATATCACCCTCTATTTTCCATGCAACACCGCTTTTGCCGAGCTTGGGAGAGAGAACTCTAAATTTTCTTTTGTTAATTTCCATTAATAATCTCTTTTTCTTAACATCATCATTCTCTCGTAATAAACGAGCATAATAAAACTGTAATGGATAATGTCTCTTCATATACATTGACCACCAAGCCAGCATAGCATAAGATACGGCATGACTATTATGACTAAGAAAATCATTCACTATAAAACTAGGTCTATTTGTATTCTCCATCTCAATATCATAAACGGACTCTTCACCACACTCGGCAATAGAACTTATTTTCTCAAATCCCACAGGAAAGCCCTTTCCCCAAGTTTTTGTTCTTCCCTTAATATATTCAGCCTTTTTGTGACAGCCAACACACAACCATTCTAAAATCGAATTAGGCGCACTCCTAGTAACATGATGTACTTCCATTCTATTAGCAAAACTATCACAATGCTCACATGGCTGTCCATTTTTTCTGAATTTGAAATCATTAACTTCTTTAGCTCTAAAATCTTTAAAATCCCCAGCCCCACCCGTTCTGTCTTTTCGCCACCCCTTTCCAACACTCTTGCTATACATTTTTTGCTGATAACCACAATTCACAGCAATCAAATCATTAACCAAAATATCGCAAACAGATGTCCAGCCTTTTTTTGTTAAAAATCTGTGATTGGCAGTAGCTTTTATTTGTTTACCAGATTCAGTAGTTATTTTATAAACTTTCTTTTTACCTGAACAAAAAATATTTTTAATACGATTTGGTCTTAATTTTCCATCTGCATCTAAACTCAACAAATTTACTTTTTTATAAGCAGATGGTTTTTCTACCCACCTAGAGGTAGCATAACCTTGGTTTAAATATAACTCTGAAACTGTAATATACTTATTCGCAAATTGATTCGGATTTGTATTCCTTAAAACAGCATCTCCTGTAATACAACGGTTAAATGCCCACCTTCCCATGGTTTTTATCTCGTTCCAAATCCGATTTGCTTGCTCGGCGGTAAAACCGTTTTTCAGCGCACCACTCTTGAATGCCTCCCAAAAAGAATGAAAAACAGCTTCGCCCTCGCTCTTGGCCATAGCATTACGAATTTTATTTGCGTCTGTAAAAGACAAATTACCTATTTCCTTTACAATTCGTAAGACTTGCTCCTGATAAATAATTTGATAATTACTGGATGCAGTTACTTCCGCTAATAGTGGGTGCCAATCAAAACCGGGCGATTTCTCTCCTCGTGCCCTGGCAATGTATCTAGTTACAGATCCAGAGTGCGCGGGACCTGGTTTACTTAATGTCACACAATCAACAAGCTGATCAAACTTACTTAAATTTGGCATCTGTCTTAACACACTTTTTGTGCTATCGCCAACAAACTGAAATATTCCTTCGACATCTACTTCTTTAAAACCCTGCATAGTTTTTTCGTCATCTAATGGTATTTTGTATAAATCATCAATTGTCCAACCAATTAAATCCAAAACTATTTTTAATATGCTTAATTCAGTAATTCCAAGAATATCAATCTTTAACAGTCCTAAATATGCGGCGTCTTTCATCTCTACACTACTCAATGCCGTGCCATTGCGCTCATACAAAGCAATTATCTCATCAAGAGTGCGATCTCCAACAATTACACCCGCAGCATGCTGTCCCATGTGTCGAAGTTGTCCTTCCAGTGCAATTGCATATTTTAGATCAGGATATTTGTCTTTAATTTGTTTTGCTTCTGGAGACATTTCAAATGTATCTTCAATTGTTAAATCAAATCGCATATCTGCGCCACTACGCTCAACTAAATATTTTTTTACAGCATTTATATCACCAGGAGGAATAGAAAAAACTTTTCCGATTTCATCAAGAGAATTTCTACCTTTAAATTGAGCAAACGTAGCTACATTACAGACTTTGTCTTCACCATAACGTTGCACTAGATATTCTTTTACTTTATTCCGCTGCTCGTCATCAAAATCAATATCTATGTCTGGAGGATCATATCTAGTGTCATCTAGAAATCGCTCAAATAGCAAACCATGTTTCAAGGGGTCAATTTCAGTAATTCGGGTAAGAAAACAAACAAGACTCCCGGCTGAACTTCCACGAGCAGGCCCAGTCAGTATCCCTTTGTTTTTTGCCCAATTAACAGCATCAGCTACAATCAGAAAATAATCAGAAAAATTCTTTTCCTTTATCAGCCTAAGCTCTTTTTTCAAACGTTCATTATATATCTTCTTGTCGTCGCCAGACAATCCAGCTAACTGCCTAAACTCTATTCCTTTCTTACATAAATCAATCAAAACGTCATACGATGTTTTACCGTTTGTATATGGAAAAACAGGAGCGCCACCAAGCGGCATTGTTACATTACACTGCTCAGCAATTAAACAAACATTTTCAAAAAGCCTTTCCCACTCTCCACTAGGATATAGCTGTTGAACAGCTTTAAACAAATCATCTGCTGCAATTTGGTATGCACCTTTTATAATTTGACTTTCATCAAATTTCCTTCTGTCTCGAATAGCATGCAATATTTCCTGGATTATAGCTTGATCCTTATTTAGATAATGTGCATCACAAGTTAAAACAATCGGAATATCTAATTTTTCAGACAAAAACTGGAGACGTTCAAATGTTTGTTGGAACAACGGAAAGTGCTGTGTTTCCAAAAAATATCTATTGCCAAACACTTGTTTAAACTCAGATGCAACAGACTGTGCCAAGGAAATATTATTTTCTTTTAACGCACTCTGAATAAAACCACTCCAGCAGCCACTCAGTACAATCAATCCCTCCTGGTGGTTGAATAAAATGTCTTTATCTACGGTAGGACGATAATAAAATCCTTTCTGATATGCTAATCCTGCGATTTTAAGTAAGTTCTTATATCCCTGAAGGTCCTTGGCTAAAACAGTAATATGGGCCTTGGTGCGCTCCTTGTTTGCCAGCATCTCATTCAGATCATTAACAATATATAATTCACAGCCATAAATTGGTTTTAATTGCTTCTCATCGCATGCTTTCTTCAATTGAACCAAGCCACTTACAGATCCGTGATCTGTTAATGCTAGAGCTTTGCGACCAATATTTTTGGCACGTTCTACAATTTGCAAGGGAGTGCCAAAAGCATCTAGACTAGAATAAGTGCTGTCTCCTCAGTGCAAGTGAAGATCAACAAAATCAATGTCATTCTTCACTTGCATGTTTCACCTCCTTATCCATAATTAAATGCAAATGTAAATCTACAAAATCAGCCATGCTTTTCAGCTCTTATCATTGTCATAATACAATAATTAGCCATATCTAAAAGAAAGTTTTCAGTATCATCATTTAAAATAAATTTATGATTTTTGTTCCAGTGCTCTCGAATTTTTACCCAATTTCTTTCAAGATGAAGGAAAACAATATCCTCACCATATTTGTCTGTATCAAAAAAAGCATTTCCATAAAGACTATTTTTCTTAATAAAAACATCTAACATCTGTTTTGTTTTCTGAAAGAATTCATCAGAAGGATCAAATATCTTAGGAGAAAAAATGCGTTTGTTTAACAATTCATAATTCACATTTTTTATCCAATCTTCTTTCTTCTCAAGATTAAAGTGCAACTCTGTAAGATAATCCGCCATTTTATTTTCTGGAACAACTTTTTTCACATCCTTTGTCCAAAAACAACATATAATCCCATAATCTAACTGATATTTTTTTAAAAACTCTCCACAAAAGTATTTCATACTTTCTTCGGTCCAAAAACGCACATGCGTAGGATCTTGATATGCTGCAACACACTTAAAATCAGGAACAATTACTTTTAACTTTCCGCCCCATTTCAAAACTCTAAAAAATTCATTCATACAACCAATAATATTTGAAATATGCTCTAAAGTATGACTCGTATAAATTTCATCAACACTTTCTGTATCAAATGGGAGCCTCTCTTTTTCAATATCACAAACAAAATCTACTCCCTCAACTCTTCTAAGATCAACTCCAATATATCCCTCTTTTTTGTTTAACCCACAACCAAAATCAATTTTCACACACTCTCTCCACAAGTACATTGACCATTACTAAAATCATGGATATGATTCACACCACGACCAGCCTTAATGCAATCTTCACATGGTCTATCTAATTTAGATTGCCACACACATCTTTGCTGAATGTCGCAAACATTAGTTAATGCCTCTCCTAAAACTGGTTCAACTTGGGTTACAAGCTCTTTAATCTGATTTGCAGCCTTCTGCCATGCAGAATGAGCTTGACTACTAAGACGCAAAGCCATAGTATTCCTCAGTGCCCTATAGGTAGAAGATGTTTGCAATGCTGTTCCAAACCAAGGACCAATTACATTTCGCGCTTCTTGTGTGTGAAAACCTAAGTCCTGCAAATTCTGATAATCATCCATCTGGTTTTGAATAATATCCAAAAATAGATTTCTATCATTTGCATTTTGAATCCCAGGGAACATATCCCAATCAATTCTATTTACTGGATCTCTAAGTCCAGCCTTATAAAATCTTAGCGATCTTTCGGCATAACTCCAACCAACTCGTGCTCTTTCTAATTCACTGCGTAAAAATAAAGGAATGTCCTCCCAGAAGAAATTAAATGAAGCAAACTCTAGGGGTGAGTCGAGAAAAGATTTGACGGTATCTTGAAATGCCACAATTGCTTCTTCTCTAGTTATATCATTGAGCGTTTTAATATCTCTGCCTATTCCGATATTTAAAATAGCGGCTGCAATTGATTTTAGAGGCTCATTAGTGTGCGACACTAAATAAATCTTCACTTTTCTATCTCCTTCACTTTCTCAATAATTTCATAAAGAGTCTCTACTCGATATATATTTTCTCCACTAACGTCTTTATTATACTCCCTGTTGGGGACAAAAACAAACAGACCTAAGCGAGATAGCCGTAATACCTGCTCAGGAGAGTCCTCAATGCAAAAAGCAACATTTTGCACATTGTTTACAACCCAATCTCTTTTATCAGCTTCAAAAAATAGGGCATCAAAAAAAAGTTGATTCTTCTTTAGCCATTCAATTGTATCTGCATAAATACGCTGATACTGGTGTGCTGGTCGGGCCGAAACTAAAACAATTGTATACTGCTGCGCATTAAAAAACTGTAATAATTCTTTAGCACCATCTACTATGATTGCATTGGCCTTTTGACCACTTTCACGAAACTCGTTTTTTAAACTAGGATATTGATTCGGATAATACAAAGTTGCTGACAAATCTAATGTATTTGGCACATGCTCTTTAATTGCTATGTTTTTCTCTTGCAAGAAACGTAACCATGTGGCAACATAATCACACAGAACACCATCTATATCAACACACACACATTTAGCACTTTTCAAATTTAACTCGAAATCTTGCTTCCATCTCTGCTCAACCACAGAAGACTTTCTGAAATATTCTTGCACAATATCTTCAGTATTCATGCCCCACACATTACTTAAAATCAAAAGATATTTGAAAATATCAACAATTCCTTCTTTCACATTTGATAATAAAACCTTATCTCTGGCAAGATGATGTGGTTTCCATCCAAGACCATCTAATAAATCAGTAATTTCACTATGCAATAAAAGAGCCAATTCCTTACTATCTGCAATCTTATCTTCGCCTAAAAACCTATTTCTATATCGCTGATAGGCTTTTTGGTGTGCAAAAACTAATTCAAAACTATCCATAGACAGTGTCCAGCCATGCAAGAGTTCGCTCATAAACATTATGAGTTAAGCAAGTTTTATCCCATGCCCCATATCGTCCCGTTAATAATACATGTTTATCTGCTGCAACAATTGGCTCGGAATTCATTACCTTCATCACTTTTCGAATTTGGTATCCATTTGCTTTGTCTACACATTTACCAAACCCAAATTCTTGAACAAAAACTCCGAACATCGCTGAACACCTATACCAATCTATATATGGATTAACATTATACAAAATATATGATTCGTCTAATGGGGCCTTGCCGACCTTAATATGTGTTTCTGCCCAGACATAACATTCATTAGGGAAGAGCACCCTTGCTGGAATCGTGGAGACGACGCCATCAAAATCTTCCATTTCTAATAATTGCTTTATGTCGTCATAATTCTGAATTGTTCTCTGTTTTACAAAAGATCCGTATATGTCCCAAAGAAGACCCAGGGCTTGCTCGGCATTGTATCCTTGAATCTCAGGATGCGTTAGTGCATTCAAAACCGAAACTTTTTCAATTCTCTGGCCATATACTTTAAAGCCATAATACATTTTAATTTCGTCCGGCGACAGATAACCACCTATAAGATTTTGATATATTGTAAATGGCTTCAGGGGCAAGTCGCACGGATCATGTAAATAATAAACCCCACTATTCCGCCTGGTTTTGTCTGGCTCTTTATCAAGAATAGTAGGCTGATGTCCATACTGTGCCACAGCATGGGCTGCCATCATTCCCGATGGACCTGCCCCTAAAATCGCGAATTTCATCTAAAACAAATCTTCACTTTCAGGTATTACTGTTGTTTCTGTGTCCTCTGGCTCTCCTATCTCCTCTAAAACGGGCTTAACTTTTTCAGAAACAGACGCCAATTTATTTACAAATACTTCTTTAATTGGTGCTAACTTTTTAGCCTCAATTAACTGCTCTTTCGGGATTGTCCCCTTTCTATTAGTAACTAATGCAATATTATAAGACGTGTCTTTCATTCCAGCACCGCTTCTGGAAATTGACACCATAGTTTTATTCAAAGCACCTTGTTCATTATATAAATCAACTAGCTGTTTTAGCAAATAATCATTTTTCCCTGGCCCCATAGAAAAAACCTTAAAGGCATTAACCTCCTCCTTATATTTCACTTGACCAGTCACGCCCTTTAATTCTTCCCATGTTTCGTCCCTTTGCTTATCGTGTAGAACATTGAAAACATACATCCAAAAAGCAAACTTTTCAGATGAATATGCCTTAGAATCCTCGGAGCATGTTTCACATGTTTCTCGAAGAAAATTCGCCCCCTCAGCAACAAACGTTTTGGGACATAAAATCGTTCTCCGTCCAACACTTCCATTATCATATGTCACAGGAAAAGTATGAACAAAAACACTATCAAATCGTAAATCGTCCGGGCCACCATCGGGAACAATCATCCCATATGCCTTGTCCCCGTCTTTCAGCCAAAGATTTATTGTATTTTGCTGTTTTGCCTTAGCTTCCTCCTCTCGTCGTTGAAAAACCTTTTTAATTCCAGCCATGTTATATTCCTCCTATTTTTATTGCTTCTATAAACAGCCAGTTCTTGAACACCAGACCACCACTCATGTCTTCCTTGTCTGTCGTCGCTCCTCCTTCCTATTTCAGCTGCTTCCCTTCTTAGTAATTTCCTCCAAGGTAGATAGTCCCTGTCCTGCCAACAGTTCTTGCAAACACTCTGGACAGTATGGCAATTGGCCTACATACTCAGTCCTGTCTTGCTCTGTCACTATGCAAGGGCCGTATTCGACTAGTCCGTGTACTGGACATTTGGGCTCTGTGGCTGTGGTGTCCTCGGCATCACTCACGTGCTACTCCTCTTTTTATTTTCATGCCCATGTTCTGTTTTCTATTACCGAAACTAGACAATCTCTATTTTGTATTTCATTCACATCCTTATATCCAGAAGGAAAATCAATTTGTGAAACAAGAAAATATTTGCTTAATCTATTCAAGGCATTTCTGTTTATTTTTCTACCAGTTTCATCGTTATCAAAACACAATACAAGCTCTTTTGTCTTTAATTTTGATAGCAGCAGCTCTTGTGTCTTTGAAAGATGGGCGCCAAAAATAGCAATGGAATTAAAACCATTCTGCTGAAGCCAAATTGTATCTAATGGCCCTTCAGTTATACAAACAAATGATAGTGTGGGGCTTAACTTTTCTATTCCAAATAACAACTCTGATGTCCTAATACCAGAAGAATATAAATATTTAGGTACTAATCCTTTTTTTCTTCTACAAACCCAACCAACAATAATATTATACTCCGTTTTTATTGGAATTACTAACGAGCCTGAATCACTTGTGGTACAATTCCATTGTAATAGGGTATCTTTTGTAAATCCTCTTTTATAAATCCATTCAGGGAAATCTACTGATTTAAAGGGAATCTTGACTTCTTTGAAAACATATTTTTTATCTATAAACTCCCCGTCTAAATCTATATTCAAAGAAGGAAGGAAATCATCTATAAACTTACTTCCTGTTATCTGTTCAATCAAAGATGCCAGTTTTCCCTGCCCACATCCCGCATGGCATATCCACATTCCTTTGTCCAAATTTATACTTAATGAAGGAAGCCTGTCGTCATGCAAGGGACATTTAATAGAAACTTCCACTCTCCCTTCAGGAATATCTAGGCCAATATTAGAAAGAATCTGTTGCCACTTGTTCATCTTTAATCTCTCTAATTAAACCTGTGTCTACATCCCACTCCATAATAATTTTGCCGAAAATAGACTCTCCCTCACGAAATTTTTGCACTTGTATATATCGCCTTTTTTCGTTTTCCATTACTTTACACATTGCAAATAAAATATCAGAAGAACGTATGGCAGCTTGTCCAAAAGCGATATCCTTCAAATAAGGCATTCTATAAAGATCATCTTCTCCGCCACCCAAATTGGCTTGTATTGAAACAAAACAAGCCATATTATTGGTTTTACACAATACTTTCAATCCCTGAAAAAGGGCTGTTGCTTTGGCCCATACAGCATCTTCTGACATACCAATTGCAACAATTTCAGCAGCATCAATTATTAAAAAATCTGGTTTATGCTTTCTTACCAAAGAAATGACGTTTGTTAAATTAAAAATTGAACCGTCTGTCTGGTCACACACTATCATTTTCTTATCTTTTGTTTCAATAAGAAATTTTTTATACTCCTGCTCATCGATCTCCCCGCCACTTCTTAGTGCCTTATGAGAAAAAGAATATCCATGCATATTACCAACTATAACATCAAGACGCTGATAAAGTTGCAATTTAGGCATTTCTGCTGATAAAATAAGCGTTTTAAATCCATGCTCTCTAGCAACAGCAGCACATTTTAAACAAATCCAGCTTTTCCCCACGGAAGTTTTAGCTACAAATGTTATCAGCTCACCTCTGTCCCAGCCGATCCCAAGTCTATTTATTGTCTTAAATGGTGTTGGAATGCCTATCAGCTTCAGCCCAGTAAAACGTAGTTTCTTTCTTCGCTGATATATTTCTAATCTGCTATCATCCCCGCTATCATATATTTGCGTGTCCTCATCTGTAAAATCAGCTATATTTGAAAGATCAGTTATTAGTTTGCCAACAGCTAGCTGAGGATTCGTTTGTATGACTGGTTTATTTTGTTCAATTGCTCCTTTAATCTTGCGAAAAACAACTTGCTTTTTGAATTCATCTAAACAATAATCAAAAGCTAATGTTTTGGCTTCTTTGTCAAGACTTTCATATTTTTCTAATAACTGTTCCTGGCTTGGAAAATTCTTATATTCATCAAAGTATTCAATTAAAAAATTTACAACTATCTTATGAACACTAAATTCTCTGCCTAGAGCAAAAAGTTTATTTAGTTGTTCAGTTGATTTACAAGCAAGAACGAGTCCAGATTCTATATAGTTATATGATTCCATCAGTTATTATTGCTCTTTTTAAACTCTCCAATAATTCTTGTGCATGGGCCTCGCTGAAATTTAAAGCTAATGTTACATTTTTCAGAGGACCGAGATCTAAATTTAAGCTTATCCTAACAATCTCTTTAAAATCTTCCTTCCACCCTACATAGGTTCTTTCCACTTCTAGTGTGGCCAAGTGTCCGCTTGCTGTCTGATAGCTATTTACCCAGGCTGTTATCATTTTGCAACTCCTTCACCCAATTTTCCAGTTGCTCAATTAACTTTCTTTTCTCTTTAATATTGAAAGAGGTTTTAAGCCACATTGCATCCGATAAACCAATTTCATTCCATATCTGTTTTTGCTCGTCTTCTCCGTACTTTAATACATAAAACTCTATCTTGGCATTCACACTATCACGAAAATAAAAATCAAAACTTTCCACAAACCATTTAATTGATATCTCTTTGTTTTTTACTGCGTTGTTTATTGCAAGCAAAACAATATAAACATCATATTGCTGTTCAAATAATTGTTTTAAAAGATGCAACTCATTTCCAATATACCCATGAGTTTGATATGGCTCTTGGTGTCTGTTATTATATTCAGCACACCAATAGTCTCTTAAGTCAACAGAATTAAACTTCTCTGGATTTTTTTGTGGCTTAAATTTAGCCATAAAAACCAAGCTCTAGGCCAATGTCGTGTCGTTGTTATTGTGTCGCAGCCCCATCCAATAACCTATTATAACACCTACAAAAAAAGTCGCTACTATTAGCGTAAATATCATTCTCCTCTCACCATTCTTTCAAAATCTTTCTTTGATAATCTTGCCACAGACATATTAAAATTTCCTTCCATAAATGAAAATGCCTGATTCTCTCTATTAAGAAAGATTTTTCTAATTCCTTCGTCAATGGTGTTTATTATATAAGGCTCGATAACATTTACTACACTTTTTTGACCTATACGATGCAATCTTCCTTCTCTCTGTCGCATTACAGCCGGATTATGTACTATTCCATATTGTATTAAAGTATTGCTTCCGGTTATATTCACACCGAAACGCCCAGCATCGGTGCAAACCAAAATAGCTTTGTCTTCATTATTAAATCTTTCAATTAAAGCTACTCTGTCACTATTGGGTGTGTCGCCTGTCAAAGTATATTTTGCTCCTAATTCTTTAACCAACAAATTGACCGAGTCCTTGAAAAATGAGAATACAACAAATTTGTTCAAATCCTCTCTGATCTCTTTTAACCATGTTAACTTAGCGCCCTCAAAATTAAACCCTAAAATTTCAGGAAACTCTACAAATTGACGTAATCTAATAGTTTTTTCCAACGCCCCCATTTGCCAGTTATTCCCTGTTTGCTGGTGTAGCCATTCAATATAGTCTTTTGCAATTGCCTCATAGTGTAGTTGTTCTGTTTTAGAAACAAACTCTAATGGAACTTCTGAATAGATTTTTTCAGGTAATTCTGGCAGAACCTCATTGATTGTCCTTCGCAAAATAAAGGGAGAAGTTAATAAATGAAGTTCCTCCAAATTTTTATAACCAATAATCTTTCCAGTATAGTCAAAAACACAATATCTATACTTAAATCTATTATAATTTGGCAAAATCTCTGGCCTAATCCATTCCATAATCGAATGGAATTCCATCAAATTATTTTCTATTGGCAAACCAGACAATCCAAATCTATAATCGCTTTGTAACTTTTTTGCGAATTTAGTTCGATTAGCTGAATGATGTTTTAAATATACAGCTTCATCTGCTACAATTGCATTAAAGGATTTCGGAATATGTTGCCAGTCTCTTTGCAAAACATCATAATTTGCAACAATATAAGGCTCCTTAGAATTCCATAGTTTGACCCTTGTCTTCGTGTCTCCAGACACCACAATTGGCTCTATACCATAATGCTTTATAAATTCATTTCTCCAATTTAACTTTAAGGTTGCTGGACATAGAAATAGAACTGATTGTAAATTTAAATCTAATATAGCTTGTATGGTCTGTATTGATTTCCCCAGTCCCATATCATCTGCAAGCAAAGCCTTCTTTGCTTTTTTTAGAAAAGACACACCTATTGTCTGATATGGAAAGAGCTTAGAATGTTTTTCTCCCGAAGAAAATTTTAAATCAACCAACTCTAAGAGAGCCTTATTTATAGCCACTTTTTTATCAATGGCTCTCTGTGTCCAAAGCAAATGTTTTTCTATTGGCTCAAGCGTTTTTATTGCTAATTTTGGAACTGTCCAAACTTTTTTGTCTTTCTTCCATGCTCTAACTGGTAGATTTCTAACAACATCTATTAAGGCCTGGTCATATTTAAAGGATAATACAAAATTAGGATCTATATAATCTACGCCAATCATTTCCTACTGCTACTTTTCTATTGAATTTTTGCACGAGTCACTATTGCTATAATTTGAGTTCCCTGCTGGGTGGGTTTAGAATCCAATTTACCATGGCTACTTAAGTCTTCTACAACGATGGTTTTCAATAATACTAGTCCTGCCTCTGTTTTCTCTCTGCCCTTGAGTTTAACAACAATCTTAACTTTATGCCCCTTTACGAGAAGATCTTTAATATGATTTACTTTTGTTTGTTTATCGTGTTCTGTTATGTTTATACCAAATTGAATTTCCTTTACTTCCAAACTACGTTGCTGATTTTTTTCCTTCTTTTGTAGTTGATACCTAAACTTATCATAATTTAATATTTTACAAATAGGGATGTCGTCCTGGCCATCAGACAATTGTACTAAATCTAATTCTTTGTCACGTGCAATAGACATTGCTTTATTCTTATCATATTGTCCTAATAACTTGCCATCCTCGTCTACCAAGGAAATTATTGGGGAAAAAATCTCTAAATTGACTAAATAATTATCCACTATTGTCTTCTTCTCCTATTGTCTCATTTTTTTTAAGATAATCCGAAAGCACTCGTCATTACTACAAACCCTTAAATCAGCTGGTAAACGTTCAAATGGGGTTTTACAGACATCACATAAACCCATAACTAGTTTTTTATGAAGATAACAATATACATCTTTATTATATCTGTTTAAAATACAATTACACTCCTTACATTTACGAGTTTTAGTTTCTACTTCAATCTCATAAACTAGTTGATTGGCATTATCTGTTCCAAAGAAAACACAGACATCGCATCCCAACTTACTTACAAAATAAAGATGTTTACATTTCATACCCTTTTTAAAAGAATATACTTCCATCTATCTTATTACTTCAATTCCTATTATAGTGACAGAGCCTAAACTCAGTCCCGAAAAATTTAGTGTCTTTTCAATATTAGGAATTTGCCCACTGCCCCAACTTACTGTTTGGTTGGCTGTATTAACACCATCTAGATATATATTAACTTTATATACATATCCCGCTTCAGTAGAAATTATGCTTTTTATAACTGTCTTTATCTTAGTTGGCGAGACAATAGCTATTTCGGTAACTTGTACCTGGTCTACAAATTCCACATTTCCTAAACCTGCCAATTGTTTATACATAGATGAAAGTGCAAATACGGTCGCATAAGAGAAAAATAATATAGTTATAAACACAATACATATTATTAAGACTTTATTCATTTTCAATTTTTATTTATTATATCATCCTGCAAAATATCATTTGACCCCAGGGGCATGCCAAGGTATTCTACAGGAAGAACGCCCTTATATTCATCTTCCCAAAACCAATTCAGGCCACTGCGCCGCAGCCACTCTTCAAGCGTTCCTGATTCCCGATGAGCCTCCACAGCATGCCGGAGCATTTGCTTTAATTTGGACATTGCTTCATCCTGCGTTTTACCATAGGCAGTGAGACCAAGGAGAGGGATTCGGGCAACATAAGTCATCCTAATCGTGTGAATAAGCTCTTTGGGGCTTAGTTCAACGACTACCAACCTTACTGTAGTCATCTCTCCCTCCTTATTACCATACAAACACAAGCACCCCTTGATCATGATTGTAACAATTTAGGCGATAAAAGTCAAGCACTATTCCTAAACATATTCCTAGAAAACCTTAATATCTTCTAGCAAGTCATCGTTTGAACATGCTTCTCTGGCCAATTGATCGCATCTTTCATTTTCAGGATGGCCAGAGTGGCCCCGAACCCAGGAAAATTCAACATTATTTTCCTGTATTAACTTATCTATTTCCTTCCAGAGATCTATGTTTTTCACCGGATTTTTGTCGCTTGCTATCCAACCATTTTTCTTCCAATTTTGTAACCATTTATAGTTAATAGCATTTACTATATATCGCGAATCGGTAGTTACTTTGATTATACAATCTTTTTTAGGCAGAATTCGCCTTAAACCTTTTATAATACTTAGTAACTCCATTCTATTATTAGTTGTATATTTATATCCTTCTGATATTTCTATACGATTAAATTTTTCTAATATGACTATCCCCACCCCGCCTCTCCCCGGATTACCTCTACATGAACCGTCCGTAAAGAGATAAATTACATCTTTATATATTAGATTTTTCGAGTTTTTTTTATTCTCTTTAGGAAATTGACTTTTTTTATTGAATTTAGAAATAGCGTTTTCTCTTTTATTCACTTTATCTTATTCGCCCCCGTTTTTTCGTTTTACTAGCTCCGAGCAACCTTTGAGGTTGCGAAGGCACAGGCCTCCCTTGTTAAAGGGAAGGCCCATGTAATTTTTTAATCACAGCCAGTCTCTTTCAGGACCGGGTCGTTGACATTATCTTTTTTCAAGTCCTTGCCCAGGTCCAACTTTACCAAGGCGCAGATTTCTCTGCCTTTGTCAACAACGCCCCTCAATTGGGACGGTTTTCTGTCATCTGGGAGCACGTTTCCTTTCTCCATTGCTAGTGTGTATTTAGTATACAACCAGACGGGTCGGAATAAACCCGCATCTAAACTAATCTTGTCTCTTTTTTCTCTATTCTAATTCTATTTCTTTTATATAGCTACATACTCAGACAGGAAATTATTTTCTGTAGCATTATTAGCTCGAGTGTATTAAATTATTAGACTCAAACCTCCTGACTCATATATTATCATAAATCTGTTCTTAACCACAAAAACTTATTTCTTAGTCCTCTATGTATTATACTAATTTCTTCGGGATTTAATGCGATTTTTTTAACATCTTTTATATTTAATCCACAAAGTAACAAATCTAGTAAGAGAGTCTCTCCTGTGTTCATGGCAACACCAGTTAATAATATTAACAACTCTTCGTCTGGAATTTTAGTGTCCTTAATTTGATTTAGCAGAGTGTCTTTGTTTTCGGTGTTATCTTCAGTTTCTGCAGGGGTATAAATTGGAATTATTTTGTGTTGTCTATTTCTTAATTGCAAAATTTTATTCAAAAGAGCGCGATGTAAATAAGTATGAAAAGAAGCGCCCCTCCCGGCATCAAATTTTTTATCACAGCGAAGTATAACCATTTTCAACTCTTGTACTAGATCTTCATATTCGTGTCCATATACTGGATATCTTTGTAACATTTTATATATTTTGGGCGTCCATTGTGTTATCAAATCCTGCTGCATTATAACATCTCTCTCTTAAATACAATTTGGTTTGTACTATAAATAATAGTCTCTACTCCATATTTTTTCAATAATCTTAAACAAATAGCACAAGGTCGTGCTAAAGCTAGATTTCCAAGAGAGTTAACACGAAAAATATACATTGAAGAGCCAGAAATGAACTTCTTGTTTGCCTTCAATAGGCAATTTATTTCTGCATGAAGTCTTCTTTTAGGATTCTCTTTGGAGATCAATGGATGAGTTTTATTAGTATTATTTAATGCCAACGATATGGGAAAACGATTTACTAACAATGCCACAAATCTCCATTTAGGCTCTGGATGAGAATTTAAATACGGTCGAACCTTTTCTAGATAATGAGTTAATTGCTCCAACCTAATCGCTTCCCTTCATAATAATGCTGTTTACTGCAATAAGTAAGTCTACGTCCCCAGCGAGCCGAATTCTTTGCCCAGCTTTTTCTTATTTTCACAATCTTATTACAAATTTTACAGGGAATCAGTGAAAAAATATCGGGATATCGCTTATAATGGCCAGCTTGTCTGCAGATTTCAGAACAATATTTTCTTTTCTCGAGATTTATTTGGTTACAGTGTTTGCATAATTTTGGTGGTTTTGGTAAAGGAACTGCACACCTAGCAACGCCCGCATCTCTTAAAACATTCATCACATGTTGAGCAGTACAATCTGTTTCTTTTGCTATTTGAGCCTGAATCCATTCTGGATGCTCCTCTCGCAGAGAAATTATTTTTAATCGTCTTTTACGTCCCTCTGGTGTTGTATTCAAATTCCTAATCTCACATCGATCTCTTAAAACCGTGGTGCTTGCCGAAATATTTGCCATAACAGCTTTTGCTATGGAACCATTTGTCTTTGCAATCGGCTTTTCTAATTTTAAGAGAGTGTTCATATTGACTTCCCTGTTTTTGGAAATTTATTCCACAAGTAAAACAAATTAAAGAAACCCTTTCTTTGCGCGAATGGCCACAGTTATCACATAATGTTACAAATTTATTCGGAGTGAATAGACTACTACATTTTGAACAATGATTTTGCATATTATGAGATTTTCTATATTGTACAGAACTTTTTATTCCTAATTTTTGCTGTATTTGGCAAGCATATTGTTTGGAAATTCCAAGCTCTCTGGCAACACTGCTAGATCTCTTTCCATTTCGTAAGCCATTCCAAATATTTTTGGCATGTTTGGGCACAGTTACGCCGTAAAGAATCTTAGGACTTAAAGACACAGAAAGGAGAATATCTAAACAGATATCAGCTCCGCACGTAATAGCATTATTATCAGCAACAGTATAGCATACAGAACACATTGTTTTATTCATTCTCTTAACCTCTTGTAGTTTATTCTATACCTTTTTGAATTTGAAGTAAACCTCCTTCTGTCTACATCTATAGTATTATATACTTTTTGAATTTGAAGTAAACTAGTAAGAAATTATTCTATCTCTTGCTGGGTTATATAAACCAGACAAATTCTTTTAAAATCATCAATAGACTTTATTTGATTTTCTGTCAAAGCTGGATATGAAGTAATTTGTCTAGATACAGTTTTTCCAGATACGTTTGTATATGTAATGTCTGCTCTAACTGAAAAGTTAAAAGGAGAAAAATTAGTTATCTCCACTTGTTTCTCTAAAGGAACAAAACTAAGAAAAGATATATTTATCTCTTTTATAATAACATCTTGCGGTGTTAGGGTGTTCATACATTTCTCCTATGTTATTCTAGTTACAGATTGGAATTGATATATTGCTGATGCATTTGGCTTGATCCAAATCCGCCCATCCGTGGCTCCAAGTGGTTCGGCACCATTTGTACCCAGCACAATTTCTCCTACTTGTAAATCGGCTAATAAAGGAGCAGTTGTTCGAGTTTTCAAGTCATATAAAGATCGTGTTGACATTTTCAGACTTGCTGCTCCACCTATTGTAAGAATTGGATTGTCTCCATCTTGAATATACATGCCTAAAACAGTTCCAGATCCAGCAGTATTTTTGACAGAGAAATCCATGTCTCCTGCACTTCCACCGATATAATTAAATGTTTGACCAATCCAAAGGCGACTAAAATAATTAGCAGAGTCTCCGATGTCTCCGCCTGCCCCGCTTCTGCGCCGAATTTCTTGGGCATAAAGATTGTCACCATAGATGTTTCTCCAGTATCTAGCGGCCACACCTAAATCCGAATTTCCAGCAGCATCCGGCTGAAGAAACCCATTCAATCCCAATGTAAGCTCTATGGTGCCACCAGCAACCCCATTATTGGGCTGAAGATACATTGTAAGGGACTCAACTCTGATTGTACTTAATTCATCTTCTAATCCCAAAATTGTTACTAAATTATTAGCCCCAGCACCCTTGTCTCCGAGGCTTTCTAGTGATAAAATTCCGTTTGCTCCTGCTCCTGTCGTCCCCTCATTTCGCATAATAATGGTATTTCTAACTCTACCGCCCCCAGATGCAAATTTCAGAAATCTGCTATCTAATAAAGTAACTCCATCACCAGGATCTGCATACCCAGTGGAATCCGTTCGTACAGTTGATGCCGTGGAAAGCCCTACCCATGCAGCAGTTTCTGACTCCTTTTTCAATGACGCTAAAACCTGATCAGAAACTGTTTTCCCCAGAGTAGTTTTCATTACATAAATTCTAGCGTGCTTTATTCCTGGGCCCTCGTCATACTCTATTGCTGTGACAACCATGTCCTCGTTGAAAGTATTAGTGTCTGTGCCACCAGTATTTTTAATGACTCGAATTAAGTGTCCTGTTCTTACTAGTTTATAAACTCTATAAGAATCTCCTGTGTCCCAATCATTATCTGTGCCACCAGCCAAAATCCCTGTTATGGTATTTGCTGTTACTCCTGTAATTGTAGCAGACGAGCCATCGGTTAAATTATCAATTACATCTCCAATGTGAACATAGCTAGCCAAGAAACTCGCTGCTGCGTCTGTTAAAATAGCTGCATTATTTGCTCCTGTGTGAGTGCCTGTTAATGTATAATATGGCCAGCCAATTATTTGGAATTCTCCTCTTACGATTCCTCCTCTTGTCTGTCTTAAAATTTGTTCGGCTTTGTCTCTTGCTTCACCAATGCCAAATAATCTTTGTCCAGTATATAAATATTCTACATCTCCTTCTATTGTGCGTCTTGGATGAGTAGCAACCGTAGCGGTTTGCAGCGACAGACCACCAGTAATTATTTCTCCAACAGTGAAAAAACCGCTCCAGTTAGAAACTATTAAATAGTTTGCATTGTAGGTTTGTACTATAGCGGTTACTCCACTTGTCCCGCCAGTAATGGTTTCTCCTACTGTAAAAGCGCCAGACGGACCAGTTATATTCAAAAGTATAACAGATAAAATTCGTGTTTCACCTAGTGTTTCTGTCGTGTCGGTCACTTGTGAAACATATTCTATTTTTGCTATTGTTACTATCTCGTTTGAAGCAATATCAAATGTATAATCTGGAAGCATTTGGTGTGCTTGATTAGTTTGTGCTGCCAATCCATATTGAACTGTTAATCCTCTAACTAATGCACCACCAGATGGAACAGCGCCCCTTGAAAAATAATGAAGTTGTGGTGTCGGAGAAGTGCCATTAAAAACAGTGTCTAGGTAATAATCATATCCAAATTGTGTGGGTGGTGTCGCATTTGGTTCTTCCTGGGCCAATTCTGCTATAGCTCTTAACGGATTCATTCTTGAGCCGCTATAATCAATATTTAATTGATTGGCTGGCTCGGCCACAGAAGAAGCATTAAATTTAGTTGTTGTGGCGTCTATATTTCTTGTGCCCCCAATTGTGGAAGAATAAGCATTTATAATAGCAGCAATAACTTCACTTCTACGTGTATTTCCAGTATATTTTGCATCAATAATTCTTTTCAGTAATTCTTGCAAATTACAGCGAGCAGTAATGGTTAAACATTGCCCATATAAGGCATCCCAAGTAGGCTGAGAAGCCTCTATTTTGCCATAGAAAAGAATTCTATTAGTATCAATTTCTAAGAAACGAATTCTTTGGTAATCTGTGTATGTAGATTCTTTGTTACTCAACGTATTTGTAATTAATGCCTGCAAATACATTGGATAACCCAATGTATCTTTTATGGTTATTCTAATAAGGTTACTTTCTACTGTCCAGGCTGCGCCAGTCCAATATTGTAAAGGCATATTATTTTATGCCCAAATACTAACTGTAAATGATAAAGTAGCATTCCAATATGTAGTATTAGCTGAATCCATTTCAAGCCGTAAATTTTGGGCTTTTACTGTTGCAGTGTGTCCATTAGGAAAAGCTAAAGTAATATCCGTATTCCACCAATCGCCAAAAATTGTATTTACAGCCAATAAAAAGCCAAGAATAAATTGTCCTCCTTCCGATTCTGTGTCCGCATCAAAAACAACACCTTCTAAAGTAAAGGATGGCTGTTTTTGGCCTAAGTCAAGCAAAATAGGAGGAACATTTGCTGGTAAAGGAATATTTACTACAGGACGAGTAATTTGGGCAACAATACGTTCGGTCTGTACTCTATATGTTGTTCCGCCACTGGTTAGTGTTACAACTAATGACATTTGTTAAATAGATACTCTGTATTTAACAGAGTCGCCTATTGCTTGCTCTATGCTTTTGCGAGTTGCTGCAGCTATTTGTTCTATATTCATCATACCTAAAGGAGAAGAAGTAGATAGGTTAAAAACATTTGTAACAGATGCCGATTTGTTTGTCGTGCTAGATGTAGATCTAGGGCCACTTACAGACTCTCCACGATGCAAATAATATAAACCAGTGGAAGGAATATATCCAGCACCTAGTTGTTTAGAGCCTAAACCCCCAAGAGGAAGAAATCCACCCGTAAGGGTATCGAATAAAGTGCGCGCTTTTGATTCTAACGCCTCAAGAGGAAAAAAGAAGATATCCAATAAAGCACGCGCCCTTGATTCTAGATCCTCAAGAGGGAGCAATGCTCTATCTAACAAAGAACGTTTTTGTGTATACTTGTCCTGAAGATATTCTTCTTCTGTTGTTGCCCCTTTTGGTCCAGTCAGCGGTATTCCTGACATGATTTTTAATGCATTGACAACAGAGGGCATCTGAAACTTTCCCGATTGTCTTTCTGGCAATCCAAGGGCACGTCTAAAAGTATCGTCTACCTTCAATATTCCTTCTTTGGTTTTTTCCAAAAGAGGCACTTTTGGGAATAAATGGTCCTTTATCCAACTGAAAAAATTTATAATGGCATCGTTAATTGTTCGCAATACATCCCTTACAGGTTCCATTACATTATAAAAATCCTGGCTGATTTTCATTATTAACGGAACAAGTTTTGCAAACCACATGAGCATTTTAGCTAAATATGGTAAAAATGGCATTAAAGCCACATCAAATATAGCCCCGAGTATTTGCATGGTAGAGGACATCAGCATAGAAGCAATCTTACTCTGGCGTACTAAAAATGCTATACCAGTTACTCCGGCCATATATGCTAGCCATTTGTTAGAGACGGCTAATGCTTTTCCAATTCCAGCTGTCCCAGGTGTTTCTCTTCCTGTTTGTGGGCCAGCCATTAATCTTTCCCAAAATGTTTTCGGCTCACTAGGCTGTTTTCTTGTTGTTACACCTTCGGTGGTTGTTATATCAACCTTAATTGCGCCACTAATGGGCTCAGCAGGCATTTTTATCCATCCTGAATTTCAGCTTCCTTCTCTTTTATCGCTTCTATCAGGGCAAGAATAGGTTCTATCTCCTCTTCCATCATTTCTTCTATAGAATGCATTGGAATACCATTTTTTAATAATGTAAAAATATCAAACAAATGTGAAAAGTCTATTTGCTCCTTTATGTTTTTGGATCTTCTGTCTCCTGCAAGGATGGCCTTGAATCTTTTTTTAATTCATCTCTGTTTACTGCTTTAGCTTCCCAGGGACCAGGAACTAATGTTTCAAGAGCTTGACTTAATGGACTCTCTTCAAGCTGTAATAGAAAAATATCATTAGTTTCTCCCCAAGGAGCTTCTACAATCATATATTTCAGACAGCTTCTTACATAACCGTCAACGTCAAAATGAAATTTGCTGCTATCATCTCTAAAGCTATTAAGGCTTACATATTGATTTTTTAAACTCCAGGAAAGGGCACGAATCTTTATTTTTAATACTTCTCCTTCTATATTTAATTCTACCTCCTTGGGCTCTCTGGAAACTAAATATTTTCTATAATCCATTATATGTCTCTCCTTTTTTAATTACGGATATTCAGCCAAGCTGTCTACAATTGTCACACGCATAGATCTAAAAATTGCTTCTACATCAACTTGTACAGGAGACTCTGTTACTATATTATGTTTTGCAGCACGTATAAATGCTCCCTGTGCATCTCCTCCTGTAGCAGCAGCGGAAGGCGGAATTGTAAATGTAATCGTATCACTGGCTCCTCTGGTGAATACCAGAGAAATATCAAAGCCCGTAAAACCAGCAGTATAGTTTCCTTCTAGTAATAATTCTTTAAACATAGTTCTAACAGTAGATGTAGCAGCCGCTACAGCATCTGGCATTGCTATAGTAGCAGCTAGTCTGTACTCTTTTCTGTGCTCCTGGGTTGCAGCTGGAATCTGTCCTGCACCAGAGTTGTCTTGAATATAATATCTAGCTTCTATGTTGTTATTCGCTTCTAGAAGAAAGTGTCTGAGTCTAGCAAAAGTAACTCCAAACAAGGTTAAGTTTGCTTGAGAAAAGTAATATGGTTCGGTAATTGGATATGCCGGTGTTAGTAAATGATTCATTACAGTGGGCTGAGCAACTCCAGCAGCATATTTTGTAATGTTTGCTGCTCCGCCTCCTATAGCTGAATGAAATCTTTGGTTATGGGAAAGATCTCTAAATAAAATTTCGTCCCATGAAACTCTTAATGGCTCTCCTTCATCTCCTTTGAATGACATTCTATTTACTTTTCCACCATGCCATCTTCGCATAAATCTATTTGCAGCAGTTTGTTCTGAATCCTCGTATGTAACATGCATTGTCATTGTATCAAGTACATTGGTCTCTAGGACACGATGTGTATAAGGAACTGTAACCTCATTTAAAGTTTCCCCTAATGCATGAGCGAAAGACAAAGGATAATTCAGAACTAAATCTCCTGTACCATCTCCATGAACATTGACTGTAGTAATTCTTCTAGCTTCAGCATTTGCTCCAACGCCAGTAGTAACGGTGCCGATTTGGACAAAATCATTTGCTGTATAATTTGCAATTAAGCTAGTATTTACAGTAGTAGCACCTTTTAGCACTGCTCCTGTATCAATTACACCCCCGCCTCCTCCTCCTACATCTGTGCCCTCAGTAGTAACAGAACCAAGTCCCCATTTAAAAATAGAGCCATTCAGAACAAGCATGTCTGGAATAGAGCCAGATAGAATCTTTTTACCACGGAATATAGAATACCAGTTTCTAAGAGACGCCGAGCCTAAATACCATTTTGGTAGAAAGTCTGCTTCCCAGTCTGGTAATGTAGCGGTTTCCCAAACGCCAGGAGGAAAAGTTAAAACAGACGTTCCAGGATCTGTTCCATCAGCCGCCTCGGCCCCAAAACTTAGAAGATGAGCTTCTGCACGATAAATTGGACTCATTTTATATTATCTCCATATTGTTTATCTTATCCTGTTGTCTCGAATGCAACTGCTGCGTTCTCTAATGATATTATTATTCTTGCATCCCATATATTGAAATCCTCATTGAAAAGTTCATTAAATGATTCAAATCTAACTCGCTGATAATCTGCTAATGAATGTATTTGGCTATGAGTAACTCTTCTAATCTCCCTAAATAAATTATATAACCTTTGCCGACCATTACGAGTTCTAAGTTGCAAGAGAACTTTATATCGTCTATTCACATATGACCAATTTCCAATGGGGATTTCTTCATACCCTGGTGTGTCTAGTGTAACATAGACATAATCAGCCGTAGTCAAATTTTCTCGAAGCGGAGTAACACCATCATTGGGGACAATAAATGTTGGTTTTGGAATATGTCCAGAGTATTCATTCCAGTTATTATTTAACATACTGGAAATCACAACTGGGGGAATTGGCTCGTCAGCAATATGACTCATACTACATTGTTACCCAACCACGAAGACCATCCAATTTTTCATCAATTTCTATACGCCAATTTTCAATTTTCCGCTCTAATGATACTTTATCGGTCCCACTAACAGTAAGAATGGAATAATCGTGAGAATTAAACACATCTATGGCTGCCATTTTTCTGGCTAGATCGAAAGCTAACCATCCTTGCTCGTCGTCTGTAAATCTATTCCTGCCATATAAATATGTAATCTCTACTGGATATGTAAATTCTGCCCAGCCCCAAAGCCACACAGGAGCATTGTATGATTGCATTCTAGCTGGTAGCAAAAAATATCTAGCGAAATATACCATTCCGATGTCAGGAACCAAGAAGTAGTCGTTCTGCCTACCCTCTACCTTGTCTGTAAAGGCTGCCCCGTCCCAAATTCTTAGTCGTGTTACTTTAATTGCATCCCTTCTCTGCAGTTTTATTCCAGCCATATTAAATTCTTGGAATTCAACTTTTTGATTGAGTCGCCAGCTTTTTTGTGTTCTATAGTCTATTTGAGATTGAGCTGCTGCAATATAATCTTCTATTGTGTTTCTTGTTGGTGTAGTTGTAGAAGAAAAGTCAGATTGCAATTGTAAAAGATTTGCTATATCTGAAGGAGTGCAGTATGCAGCATATGGTCTTTTTCTAATTTGGAATACTGTTGGAGAGGTTGTAATTCCTGTTACACTTATTCTAACCCAATATCTAGCTAAAGTATCTGGTGGTGCTGCTACATGAGGAGTTCCTGCAGCAAAAGTCAAGGTTGTCCAATTGGTAAGATTGTCCATAGGCACAGCACCGTCTACGGTAAAATCATAAACATATGATGCTCCAGAAATCATAAAATCTGCTATGACTCCAGGAATGAAAGTAATCCAACCAGTACCATCATAATATTGATATGTTAATCCAGTAACACTTCCAGCAACCGAAAGAAAGAACGCAGCTAAATCAAATCTACTTTGAGAGCCTAAATAAAGATAATCGGCTGTTGCATCAAAAATAGTAAAGGCTGTACCAGCAGTAGCTCTTGCTTCATTTGTATTATTTATATATGCTCCTGCACTATTGTCCCAGACCCATGTGGCTGAAAAAAATGGGATTCCCTCGTATGGTGTTGAAACCCCAGTTACAGGTGTCCCTGTCCCGCTACCTGGAGGAGCCATTGCTTTCTTCCTTAATAACTTTTTCCATTTCTTTTATCATAAATAACATTTAATCTTCCTCAAATATCATGGTTCCAATAGTCAAATAGCTAGAAGCTGCTGCTCCAGTTCCAAGGCTGGTAAACAATACTTGCCAGTCCATATTCCCAGTGGGCAGCAATACTGTTTGTCTAATTGTTCTTACTACTCCACTAGCGGAGCCTAAAACAAATAAAATATGATCGCTGAATAGATGGCCTTCTACTCGATATTTAGTTACATTTGCTATATTAGAATCTGCAAATGGTAAAGTATAACGAGTTGTACCATTAGCATTGACCCAAGTCCATCTGGAATTTGCTACTTGCTGCCCTTCATAAGCTATTCCAAAATGGTTTTCTGTATTAACTGGCATGCTGGTGTTTGTCCCGGTCTGACGAAATCCTATAAAAATATTTTGATTGCTTTTTTGAGTATTTACCACAAAGTCTACTACAAAATATGGAAATCTAGTTGCTGCAAAACTGTTGTCTTGCGAATTTGCAATTTCTGGTGCATTTTCTATAGTAACTCTCGAACTCACAGTATTATCTGAAATTGTTAATAGGGCTTGCCCTGTTCCAGCTGTAACTAAAGAGGAGCCTCCGCCAAGAGCCTGGGATACAATATTGTTATCCGCAATTGTCGCTCCTGCCCAATTGATTTTTGTTTGTCTTTTATTTGGATGTATTCTTAAAGGCATTATTTTATCCTATATATACCCTTCTGTCTTTTAGCCAAGTTTCCTCGTCTCCAGCACCCGTTCCGAAAAAGCTATTTCTACCTAAATCTACATATGCTTCTGATCTTCTTCTGGTTATTTCATTGCCTTGGGTAGTGCTAGCAAGCAAATATCCTCTTTTAGGCAGTAATATTCCGTCTGCGATACTAGTTAAACCCGTAATAGTTTCTCCAGATTGAAAAAATCCCCTAATGCCAGTTAGTGTTAAAGAGGTGCCATTTATGGCTGAAACAACAGCACTTGCCCCACTTGTACCTCCCTGAATAGTCTCTGCTATTTGGAAAGTACCTCTAACTCTGTCCAAAACCATTGGTTGTGTAATTGCATGAGGTGCTACTATTCCTGTTGCTCCTGATGTCCCTCCTGTCACTGTGTCTCCTTCTCTGAATTGTCCTACAATCACAGCCAAAGACAATCTAGTTGCACCGCTGAGAACTCCGGGTGATGCATTAATCGTAGCTGTAGCTCCTGTACCTCCGTCTGTAATAGTTTCTCCATTTACGAAAGCTGTAGTAGAATAATTTCTTAAAATTAAAAATGAAGAACTGGCTCCATCTCCAGTAGCAGCAACAAGAGTGCCGATTTTCCACCCTCTACAGTCTGTTGTGGCATCTCCTTCTATGTAAATGCCACCCGCAGCATTAGCAGAGCCCGACCATCCCCCGATTATTTCTCCTCTATTTTGGCTTCCATTGTTTGAAATAAATATTGGAGTACAAGACTCAACATTTCCTTCTAGATAAGGAGAAATGAAGGTATTTCCCCAATTTCTAGAGCCTGTAACTCTAATATTATTTTCCCAATTAAATTGCCATGCCCCGCCTATAACAGTTGTGCCTATATTATCTGCTAGATGTATGCCTCGTCTACATTGCCTTGCTTCACAATGATCTAAAATAAATTCATTTACTTGCCCAAGAAAGTAACCAGTAGTCAAACAATTTTGGACAACTACTCGAGAAAAGCCACCTGAAAAGGGATCACCCCCGTTTCCCTGCCCATAAATTCCATAAGATGCGATTCTGTTTCCATCTATTACACAATTTTTACCATAAAATCTGCCTTGAGTTTGTAAATTAAACATAGGATTGGCACCTAAAGCAGCTTGAGCGATAAATATTGTTGTATTATTGTTATGACTGCAGTCGAGTATTACATTATTAGGAAACTGGATCATAGATGTAACAGCATAGTATCCACCAGGCACGAATAAAACTCCTCCGCCAGCATTTTGCGCTGCGGTAATACCTGCTGTCCAGCCAGTGTATGGACTTGCCAATGTTCCTGTTCCGCCAGTAGCATATTCTCTGGCATTGAATATAGAGGTATTAAATTGCCTGACACGCAAAATATTTGCGTAGGTAGCTACAAGACTACTTAGAAGTCCCATCTATTTGAGTATTTATTAACTTTTCCTGCTTCTGTTTTAGTCCTTCTAAATACATTATTGCTCCCCGTCTCTTGAAAATTTCAATTGTCATCAAGTCTTCCTGTCTTTTTATTTGAGCTATTTGTTGTTGTAAATCTTGTTCGTCTTTCTGCAAGACTTTAATTTCTTCATCAAAGTTCAATTCCACTAACATTTTTTCCTCCTATACCGTTTCTGTGTCTGGGTTCACGAAATTGAATCCGCTCTTTTGGCGCCAGACAAAAACTGTACCTGAATCCAGATCAAAAGTTATACCTCCTGCTGAATTAGTTCTGCCTGAGCCCAGTATCGTATTTCCAGCAGCATCGGAGGAAACCCAAACGTCGGCATCTGCAATGGGTGCTCCTGTGTCGCTTCTCGTTAGTGTATATGTCCAAGAATTAGCTCCGCTT
>ERZ1292642.155-Hain-H14-01um-R1-155-length-44130-cov-12_pt1 | contig 29565 bp, 53 predicted proteins | sample MGYA00564403_ERZ1292642 | MGnify/ENA primary metagenome ERZ1292642 (study PRJEB36523, sample SAMEA6512643) | groundwater metagenome | collected 2019-01-09 | study: AquaDiva: Metagenomics assemblies of 32 groundwater samples
AGAATTTTGGATTTCTGCTCTCGGCTATCATTGGACTGGGCCTTGCGCCGCCGCAAAACGTCGCGACTGAGTACGCGCGGATCGACGGCGGCTATGATGACTACACCCGCAAACCGACCAGGCAATTTACGATCCAGGGTAACTTTGAGGCGCAGGACTACTTGAGCCTGCGCCAGCAGCGTGGCGGGCTGTCGCGGTTGCTCGATCGGGATCTGGTGGCACAGGATCAGCGCATCGTGCTGCTGCGCCATGTGGCTGACGAGTGCGGCAATGTGATCTCAAGCACCTGTCAACTGCTGGGCAAGTACCAGGATGGGTTAGGAGGCAACACCGATAATCATATTGCGAGCGTTGCGCCGATCACGTTCACCCAGTATCTTGGTGTAGTGCTGAGCGATGGAGAGAGCGGCGGTGCGCTCGGAGTGCAAACGAGCGTTCCAAACACTGCAAGCATCGCGGAGCGGCTGCCGAACGGCACATGGCGGGCTATCGCTTCGACCTTTAACAATTCGGTTTTCGCGCTGCTTTACACTTCCAATAGTCGGCTGGTAATCGCGGGGTCATTCACCACGCCACAAACGCGCGTCGCATCGTGGGACGGCATAACACTGAGCGCGATGGGCGCGGGGTTGGGAACAGGCGTCCAATCGGTACAGGCATTGGTTGAGGCACCTGACGGCACCGTGTATGCGGGCCTTGATTCAACTGTTACCATCGGCGGTGTGACTGGATCGGTCGTGCAATTTACGGCCGGAGCCTGGGCGGTGGTCGGCGCAACCGGCACCATGACTGATAATGTACAGCAGATGGTTTGGGCACGTAACGGTAATCTGTACGCGGTTGGTAACAGCACGATCGCCCGCGCCACGCTCGCGCGTTGGAATGGCACCGCATGGTCAAACCTGTTCACGCATACTGCGGGATCAACGTTCTTTTCAGTAGTCGAGGGCTTTGATGGGCTGTATATCGGCGGCACGTTCACGAACCTGAACGCCGATGCCAATCAGGATGGCATCGTCAAATACAGTATCACGGGGGCAGTGTTCAGCGCCATGTCAACTGGGCTGTCAGGCGGCGGCATTGAGAATGAAGGGCTGGCGGTCGGTGCTGATGGCAGAATTTATCTGGCAGGCTCATTTACGACAGCGGGCGGGATTGCGATCAATCACGCGGCAGTGTGGAACGGGGTTACGTTCGCAAGTCTGGGGACAGGATTGACCTCGATGACGTCTGGCCTCATGCGCACGCTGCCGAATGGCACAATTCTCACAGGTGGCGATTTCACGGCTGCGAATGGCATCACGTTTCCTGATCCACTGGCCATCTGGAATGGAGGCACATGGATACCGCTTGATGCCAATTTGCCCACACAACCGGGGATCCCTGTGCTCTCTATTGACACGGCGATCGATGGGCGCTTAGCGGTCGGCTATAACGATACGGGGTCAAGCACATCGGCGGCGACAACAATCATCACGAACCCCGGCACCGCGCGATCGTATCCGACGTTGACACTGACCGGGCCGACTTCGGGATCATCACGCATCTGGCAGTGCGTGAACATTACGACCAATAAGGCGATCTATTTTAACTACACGATGCTACCGGGAGAGGTGGCAACGCTGATCTTTACGCCGGACAATTTATCGTTTACCTCGACGTTCGCAGGCAACATTTCCAGCACTATCATTCCGGGATCAAACGTAGCTGAGTTCTATTTGCAACCGGGCGCGAATATTATTAGTTTCTTTAGCGCGGATACGACGGTGACAGCGGTGCTTTTCTTCCGACCAGCCTACGTTTCACTTGACGACATACCATGAGCGTGTTCACAACCCTCCGTTTTGGAGATCCCTTCGGCGTACCACTCGTGGAATGTGCCACCTACGGCACGCCCGGAGGCGATGGTCAGGCCACGGTCCCGCTCGATGTTACGCTCAATTGCTCACCGGGCGCCGTGGGTGTGCTTGAAACGACGCTGCCGACGAGCTTCAACACGTCGTTTCTGATGGAGGATGGGCGGATCGGGGTGTGGCGGTCGATCAATGGTCGCCCGCCGTATCTCGACAACGGCGCGATATTCCAAATCCGCTACATTGACTATGGCCCCACCTCGATCTTCGTGCGTGCCTATCACGCGACGAACCTGATCGACCGGCGCATCATCGCCTACGCGGCCGGCAGCACCTACACGACCAAGGCAGCGACGTTCGCGGATAATCTGATTAAAACCTTTGTCAACGAAAACATGCTGGCCGGCATCGTCGGCGCGGATCGCGACGGCGTGGAGACCTACGCCGATGTGTCAGCCTATCTGACGAAGCAGGCCAATCTCAGCCTCGGGGCGAGCATTGCCAAGAGCGGCGCACGTCGCAATCTACTGGACGTGTGTACCGATCTGGCGCAGGCGAGTACGACCGCCGGGGTGTACTTGACTTTCGAGGTCTATGCGCCGACCGAAAACACGCTGGAGCTGCGCACGTATGCCACGCAGCGCGGCGTCGATCGGCGTGTGGGGACAGCTAATCCGGTGATCCTCAGCCAGTTACGAGGTAATCTGACCAATGCGCATCTCGTGATCGACTACACCCAGGCGGTCAATTTTGTCGTGGCCGGCGGGCAGGGCGAAGAGGCCGATCGGCTGATCGGGACGGCGTTCGATAGTGTGCGCGCCAGTGTCAGCCCGTTCGGGCGGCGTGAGCGCTTCAGGGACGCGACGAATGTGGCCAGTCAGGCAGCGGTAGACGATGAGGCGGACACACAGCTGCGCGCCAGCCGCCCGCTGATCCTATTCACGGGCGAACTGGTGGAAACGCCGGCATTAACCAGGGGGATTGATTTTGACCTGGGCGATATCGTCACGGCTGAGCAGGGCAACCAGCAGTATGATGTGCGGCTCGATCTCATTCGTGAAACGATTAATAGTAGTGGACGGCGGATCGCGTGCGGACTGCGGAGCGTGACATGAGCGATCAGAACGCTATGCTCAAGTTGCTGTATGACAACGAACGGCGGCTGGCGCAGACGGAAACCAGGGAGGTTCCTGGCAATGTACCGGGCTTCTCGCAATTTTACGACACGGGCACGTTCACGCCGACATTCGCAGGATCAGGCGGCGGCGGATCATTTACGTTGCTCGCCGCTGTCGGGGAATGGACGCGAGTAGGCAATCGGGTAGATGTGTGGATACACTTGCAAATGAATACCTTCACCAGTGCGCCGGCCGGGGATCTCTGGGTCACGACGCTGCCGTTTACCAGTCGCAACACATCAGGACAGTTCTACGCGCAGGCCATCGGCTATCGAAGCAATAGCCTCGCGACCATCATTACAGCGCTGGTTCCGGCGAACACCACACGCGTACAATTCTATAATACCGCCGGCGCGCTGATCGCAGCGTCGGTGCTGAGCGCTGCTGCGGAGCTGGTGATCGGTGGATCGTTCGGGGTATAGGAAGGCCGCGCCCCCCGATGCCGAGCGCGCCACGGTCCAGGCGCAGATCTATGGCATTAATGAGCCACAGGAGACGCAGGAAGGTCGTCAGTGGCGGCTATCCAAGAAACAACAGTGGGAAGGGCGCTAGCCGCCCCTCAACCTCCGCATAGGCCGCGCCTGTGTTGTGGCGGCGCGAAGCTTCTTGTTCAGCGCATCCATCCGATACGCGCGGATCGTTGATTCGGGGATACTCATCGTCGTGTCCTTCTGCCGCGCTCAGGCGGCGTGTAGTGCGGCAAGCGCCGCCTTTAGTTCGTCTAACTCTGCGTAGATATCGCGCGGCGCCTCTCCGATGCAAGCACGGATATCGGTTCTGTAGGGGCGCCAATGGGTCATTTTTTAAGTGCAGCAAAACGCGCCCCCATCGGAGGCGCGTCGGGTGGGCCATCGGCGCAGTCCCCGCCGGCTGATTGTCACGTAGGCCCTTGACTGCGGGTATATCCTCGGAGTGTTCTGATCGCCAGTTCCGCTTCGCACGCATGACCGTCAATTATCTCACGCTGCCATTTGAGCAGTGCTTCACGGTAGACGTACAGTGCCTCGATGACTGGCGCAGTCTCCATCACGCCAGCGATGACCAGCTCGCCAATCAGCCGCTCCCACGCATCGCTTTTGTCGATCGGCGGCGCTAGCGCTTCGGCAATCAGTAATTGGCAACTCTCCGTCAGTCCTTGATAGTCGTAGTCACCTTGCTCGATGGGAAGAAGTGTCGTCAATTTCATCCAGAGCTGGGCGGCGCGTTCGTGCGGTGTGGACATGACTAATCCTCCAAATCAAGTGCTTCTTTCACTCTACGTAGCAGTGCGAGGCGGATAACTTTATGTACATATTCGATCTGACGAATAACGGCCTCGATATCATCGAGAGAAATACTTAATTCTTTTCCGATGTCGATAGGACTGTATTCATCGCTTATCCAAAGATCAGCGATGCGCTCCCATTGCGTATCAGTGAGCATGTCCCTCTCCTTACGGCTTCATTGTGCAGCTGCGCATATGCCGCGCACGATGCGATGGCGTGATCGGTAGCGAACAATATGGGCATTGGCCAGCCCGCTGGCGTGCGATTTGCTGCGCCTGATCCTGCTGCCAATTGGCATACTCGATCCGCAGTCGATCACGCTCCTCCAGGTCGGCGCTGATGATGAAGCCGATCAGCAGGAGCATCTGACTGGCCTGGATGAGCACCATGATAAAGGTCGGCACGAGCTGATGTGTGATCTCCCAGGCGTCAGCGCCAGCGACGAACAGCAGCGCCAGGAATGCCAGCCCGAGCACGGTAAACCCGACGTAAAAGCCCGCCGTTGCGCGGCCTGCGTCCTGCTGCTTCAGCTCAGCAATGTAGGCGGCGCGCAAGGCGATGAATACCGCTGCCGACGTGGCGAGTACCAGCAACTCGACAAAGATCGCGGTTGGCCATGTCACGACCACAGGCAGATTGAACGCCCGAGCGAGATAGTCTCCCGACCGAAAGACAGTATAGATCATGCTCAAAAGTACGACCAGGAGCGGCGTGTGCCGGCTGAATTTGACATCGTAGAGTTGATCGAACAATGCCTGGATGCCTGTAATGTCGTTCGGATCTTTGACCTCTTCGATCGCGATCGGTTTTGTGTTCATGTCGTTTTATCCGTTTCTAATGCGAAACTCGCCATGTCCTCGCCACATCACCACCGCTTCCGCACCACTGCTACAGCGTAGCATGCTACGCGGTTTATTCTCGAATTTCTGTCCCGTTGGCCCTTAATTCGAGGACTCGCGCTACGCCCTCTAGTTCCGACTTGCCGTATAGGTCTGTGGTATGCTCGCTAGACCATTCTTTGCAGGTGGCGGCTGCATCCATGTACGCTACGGCATAAGCCGCCCGAATGGAATCAAGCATCAATTGGCATATCTCATCATGCATGATAGGAATGCGCTTCTTCCCTAGTAGCTTGTCACGTAATTCTTCAGGTGTCATATCCCCATCGCTTTCTTGACCTGGCTGATCGTCTGGTGACTCACGCTCAACTCGCGCTCGATCTGCCGATAGCTATAGCCGCTCCTGAGCAAGAATGCAATTCTGCTATTCGTGCTTTTTGCCCAGGTCGGGTAGACGATTGCGCCAGTCGCTATTTGCTCAATATGCGGCGGCGTCCAGATCCGTGCGCGGTTGCGTTGCTCGGCGCGCTGTGGTACGCCGTCTGTGTTCAATACATGGATTTCGCCCTGGTACTCCATCGCGGCAGCGTGCGTCCGGCCGCGCAACAGGTCAAGCAATGCCGCGCGACGTTTCGTGTCCTTCTCCTCGCTGAGTAGTGCAGGCGCCTGATCGCCCAGTGCGACGCGGGTGAAGTTCTCGCGCATGTAGGTATTGATCTGGATATCTTGCACCAGCGGCGATTGCGTCAAGAGCAACGCACAAATACGCACCTTGCGCGCCTCGCTGCCGAGCTTGCGGGCAAAGCTTTTCCAGCGCGGATCGAGCGTCTTGGTTCCGTCCATCGTGCTGGCGACGAGCGCCGGCACCTCATCGACCAGCACGGTCAAGCGGTCAAACTCCTCGGTCGCCTGGCCACGATCATACGCCTTGAAGCGCTGATCCATCTCAGCAAGCACGCTGGCCAGCGCTTCTAAAATCGCTGCGAAGTCGCGCCCCCCACCGATCGCGGATACTGACCACTTGCCCGGCTGATCGTGTGGGTCGAGAACGAACAGCTGCTCACGACCCTTAGCGCGCTCTGACAGTACCGCTCTGGCTAGCGTTGTTTTGCCCGCGTTCGTTCGACCGGCGATCAGCAGATGCGGCATGGCGTCGATCCATCGCAACCATTCGCCGTCAACGATCAGCGCGGGGGCGTCAACCGCCAGTGCGGGGGCTGTCGGAGTTGCTGGCGCGGATCCCTGGTTGTATACGTCCAATCCGGCCGGCAGCGTCTTGTACGGCGCCATGGCGATCTCGGCCTGCTGCGCCATCGCGAAAAACGCGGCGGTCTGATCGATCGAAAGATCGTGTACCGCGCGCACCGAGACCGGATTACTGTAGCGGTCTCGGGTAATGTTCGCCCGCGCCGTCTCCGCCTGCACCCGTGCCGCGCGCCCCCAGATCAGCACCAGCGCGGCGGCTAGCGCGAGAACGACTACAAACGACACGTAGCCCCAAAACAGCGCCGAAGCCGTTACGCACCCGCGTGTGAGGTCGTAGGATTGCCCCCAGCAGCTCACCCACTGGACAAGCGCTAGCAGCGCCAGTAGACCGACGCCTAGACCACCCACGACCAGACCGATCGCGCGGATCTCGGACGCGCTCATGCGTGTGGCGATCGGCTTGTCGTACTGATCGGGGCGGATGTGGTCAAGACGATGCTCCGCATTGTCGAACTGGGCCGCCGCACCGAGGGGCATGATCGTTTTGGTCGTGTCGGGCATGATGATTGCCTATGTATTCTGGCTATCTTCTTTTGGATCTGATGGATCTGATGGATCTGATTTTGGCAGCGTATCTATGCAGTCGGCTCCGCATTCGGGACAAACCCCGCTATCAGTTCTTTCCCACCGACCTTGCCAATCACAATTTGTGCATTCACAGTTAATCGGGCGACGTGGAATGGCCGGCATATCATTCTCCTTTTTCATCCCTCCGGCTCGCCACGATGTAGCACGCCACGATGACTAGGACTTCGAGCAGCTGATAGTCGTAGGGGATCACGATGCGCCCGAGCAGCGCGCCGCCAATCACCAGCACGGCGCCGGTCAGATAATCGCTGTTGATCGGGCTGAGGCGGATCGTGACTGCCGCATCGTCATAATATGTTTCCTGGTAGACAGGATGATCAGACCGTGGTAACATAGACTCACCTCTTTCGCTTCCTGCCCCGTGGGAGTTCTGCGGCTTCCACGGGGCAACGTGTTTTATCTCTGCCATGCGGCGTCAATCGCTTTGGCGATATCCACGACATCAACATCAATCGCATCATCGCGCGGTGCTTTTGATGTCCCTCTGCCACAAAAGAAACCGGCCTCGTGCCGATACCATGTATCTAGCTCTGATCCGAGATCCGTCGGGGCAGTCGGGTCATTCACGATAGCCTCAACGAGATCGCCGCAATGCACATCCTGCCCATTGCCGCCACGCATGATACCAATAGCATTTTTGGCATAGTCAGCAAAAATGACGAGCCGCGCGCCGGCCTCATGCGCTGCGAACGTCGCCCCGCGTGGCGCGTTTTTGAGCGCCACGAGCAAGCCATCGCCGGAGCGGTAGACGGTGTGTGCCGCCAGGGTGCGCCTCGCCTCGTCCTGACTAATCAGGGATTGGGAAAGATTGTCGAGGAGGTCGAAGCCATATGCCAGCAAGCTATAGTCATCCGCACCTTGCCGCTTCTTATTCGAGAGCAGCGCATGGATGCCGCGCTGCCGACTTTCGTTCGCTTCGGGTTTGCCAGTGTCACCAGCGTAGATCAACCGAACGAGCGGGAGGATAGCGATGGGCGCATCAGGAAGTGCATCATAGACCTGAAGTGTTGCACACGTCGTGTTTGCCAGATCGCCGGGCAAATGATGATGATCGAAGCGTTGACACGATGGGTCGAAAATACGACCCGTATCAACCACGGCATCGGCGTTGTCAAGTATTTCCTGATCGGGCGCGCCGGTGTTGACGAATTGCACTTCGGCATCGGCCATGCCGCTATAGCGCTTGAGTAGCCACACTGCGCCGATGGCATCCCAGTCAGGCGAAACATGAGTGATGACTATCATGGGTTAGCTTCCTTCTTCCGATACAACACAACCCGCTCATAGCCCAGCGCATCGAGTATCTTCGGGCCGGGATCGCGCATACCGCCGAGAAGATCGGTAATGTAGGACGGTGACACATCCCATTGATGCGCTAGTTTGCGCTGATTTCCAGCGACCGTAATCGCTAAACGAATTAGCTCAATCAGGTGATCACGGTCAATCATCGAAAAACCCATCATTCGCGGATACGCTGAACACAGTATACCACAGTCTGTCAAGAGCGATAGAGCTTCCATCCTCGTGGCACGGCGGCGGCGGCTACCTGCGTCGGTCTGGGCAGTCTGGCGATCGTCGCCACGTACATCCGTATCAACGTGGTCTGATCGGCGATGCTCCAGAGCGCGCGATGAACGTCGCGAGTGCAGCGGATGTAGCCGCGCGCCTCAAGACGCGCGGCGGCCAGCTCTGTTTCGCAAAACGGCGCGTTCTTGGCCCCGGCAGAGGTAGATCATGATGGCGGCTCCTTTTGAGTAGTGTCAAACTCCTCAATACTTAAACAGATTGGGCGCGCGGTGCCGATCTGCACGACGATGTAGCCCGGCACCGTGCCGACGATCCGCGCGGGCTTGCCGCCGATGAACAGCGCGGCGCTGCGGCGTTTGGGTTTGGTCATAGTGCCTCCTGATCGAACATCGGCCCATAGCCGAGCCGATCAACGCACGTCTGATTGAGCCAAAGCACCTCGGTGCGCGTATTGCCCTTCTCAGCTTGCGCCTGCTTCTCTCGGGTATGCCAGTGTCGCAAATGGTCATCATAGAATGCACAGTGATAGCCGGACAGTACGACCGGTCCGGGATGTGCGTCTAATGCGTCCAAGAGCAGCGCGTGATCGGCGTCGGTCATTTCGTGTTGGTACATCCGAGGGCGGCGGCTTTTCTGCGGATATGGTGGATCGGCGTAGATCAAAATACCAGGCGTGTCGTGTCGCTCGATAACGTTCACAGCTGGCCTGTGTTCAATCTCCACGCCCTGCAATCGACCAACTAGGCCCAGTATTTTGTCTGACATATATAGCCATTTTTGGGCGGGCAATTGTTTCTTGTCGTTTGCATCACGGCCTTGATGTCGCCATGCCGATGCGCCTACGATACTCGCCCCCCCATGCCCTTGCCAGCAGCGCACCACAAACCGCCGCGCTCGCTCCATCGGGTCATCGCATGGTGCATAGCTCAACTCGTATTCCTCTCGCCCCCACGGTGTCATCTCGATAAGCGCCGCAAGCCGTTCACCGTCCTCTCGAATGATGCGAAACAGATTGACCACATCGCCAGATAAGTCATTAATCACTTCATGCTTGGCAGGCCGCTTGTTGAAAAACACTGCGCCACTGCCAAAAAACGGCTCGATGTAGTGCTGATGTGCTGGAAAATGTGAGATGATCCATGGTGCTAAATTCCATTTGGCCCCTGGATATTTTAGTATTGGCTTGATTGCTATCGTCATCGCTTCCTCGCCTTCCCCAACAACTCCCAATCCTCCACCGTCTGCTCTCCAAACACTTCTACCAGTCCGCTTCGCAACTCGTCAACGCTATGCGGAATAATCACGATACCGCCGCGCCGCCGGATGAACTCGTGCTGCCGTGACTGGACCTCGGAGACGCGCCCGCCGAGGGCTTTGCACTCGACGGCGATGAAGTGGCCGTTTTTGCAGACCAGAATATCAGGCAGGCCAGCGCGACCGATCGCCATCATGCGACCTTCGATCGATGTTACGCCAGCTGATGTTCTGAGCACGTAGCAATCGATCTGTTCCAGGTAGGCGATGCACGCTTTGAGTATTTTCGCCTCGGGTGTCGATCCGCTGCGCTTCTTTTTCGGCGCACGATTGAGCGGGACGTGGCTTAGCTGATACGCGGTCGGCTCGATGGGCGGGCCGTCGAAGGCCCATGGTTCATCGGTGGTCATAGATCCTCCTCGAATAATGTACCTGTCCAGTCAGATTCATAAGCGACGATCGGGCGCAAAAACGCCTCGATTGGTTTCAAACAATGCGGCGAAAACCAAATCATCTCGCGATTACTATTCTGTCGGCCGCGTCCGTTGCCCTGATTGCCATAGCCACCACGCGCTTTCCAGGCTACGGCATCCCACAATGCAGGGAATAGCTCAGCTTCAGCGTAGCCGCAGACAGCGATGCGCATGCGCGGGTCGTTGCCGTTTGCGACCGCCCACTTGACGACATCATAAAATACCTCGCTGTTGCGTCCATCTGGGTGTGCGTCATGCTGATCGTATACGTCATCGCGGCCGCCCATCTGATACGGTGGATCGAGAAAGACCGCCGTTAGGCCAAGCTTGACGGTCGGTGTCGGCCCGCACACCCTACTCCAATCGCCGCAGCACACGCGCACCCGGCGCATGCGGTCGCGCAGCGCGCCGATGGTCGCACGCAGGTGCGCTGTCCACTCTTCACATTGTCCCATCCCGGCGTCGCCCAAATGCGGGCGCTTGCGGTTGATGCCCCTCCCGGCGTCGCCCAAGTGCGGGAGCTTGCGATTGATGCCCCTCCCGGCGTCGCCCAAATGCGGGAGCTTGCGCCATACGACCTGATTGTTGCTGTTGACCAGCCGCCCGTCATCGTCAACACGCCATGGGCCTTCGCCGCTGCACCAGCCCGAGCCGATCCATTGGCAAATGCCCCATAGCCACCAGCCGGCTATTTTGGCGTCATAGTAGTCGGGGTCGCCCATAAGGCAATCGGTCAAATCTTGCTGGCGCTGCACGATCCATGCATGACGCGCATGCAGATCACATTCATTGATCGGATAGTCAGCAGCATCCGCTACAGCGTTGGGGTCGATGGCTGTCGCGCGCCAAAAGTTCGCAACAAAGCCGTTTAGGTCGTTCCATGTTTCGTGCGTGGGGATATACGGCGCGGCCAAGGCAACGGCTGCGCTGTTCACAAATGGCTCAACGAAATTATCCACGATGCCAAAGCGATCCCAAACAAGTGGCGCGATGGCTGACTTGCCGCCGAATGCGGGAAACGGCGCTCTGAGTGGCGGCTGCTTCATCCTCGGCTCCCCCTGCTTCTCCAGCCATACCCTGACGCTCTCCGCATTCCTGAAATACGCATCCGCGCCATTCCCCGTCAGTTCGTAGCCGTCTGGCGTGAGTGTCCAGCCGTGCGCGGCGCATTGGGTGATGAGGTCGTCAGTCATAGCAATACCGCCTGCTCTTCATAAAATATTGGGTCAATGACTTGTACCTGATCGAGTCGCCGCCGCGCCATCTCAGCAACATCCGGCTTCAGCTCGGAGGCGATGAAATTGCGACCGAGGCGCTTGCATTCGACCGGCAGCGATCCTGAGCCAGTGAATGGATCGTAGACGATATCGCCGGGTTTTGTGAACGCCAGCAGCCAGCGGATGTATGCCTCGGGGTTCTTATGCCACTTATAGGTATTCGTCGGCGGCGTATCGGTACTGACGATCGCGTTACAGTGGTCAACCACTGTGTCAATTGTCCATGCATGATCGTGCGGGCCTTTTTGAAACCAGAGACACGGCGTTGACCACAAAAAGACTTTATAGGCATGCACTTTGTAGGCTTTGGCAATCTTGGTGTACACCAGCGGCATACAAAATTTGAGGTATTCAGCCATCACCGGCTGCACTGCATATTGTTTGACACCGCTACACCAGGCGAGACATGCACCACCGGGCCTGAGTACCCGCGCAGCCGTCTCCGCCAACCACCGATAATCGTCAAGATTCTCGTAGACCGGATCTGTGAAGACGAGCGAGATCGACTCATCAGGAATCTGTTTGGCAAGCTCGCGCGCGTCGCCGGTGATAATCTGATTGATCATACCATCCTCGTCTGCTGTGGTTCCTTCAATGCCTGGATTGCTTCTCGTAATTCTTTGCGCCGGATACTGGCCTTGACACACATCGGGATGCCGCTATGGTAGCGATCCTCCAGGTTCGCATGAACGCTCAGCCGCTTGATCTCCTGTTCGATACATGCGATAGCGATCTGCGTTGCGCGGTGTGCGTTCATATATGGCCTCGGCTTGCTGTGCGGGGCAGCCTGCGATTTTTCGATTACCCCGCGTGTCTTTTGTCCTGCGTGTCGTTTTGCGAGCTGAGAATGGCGCTGGTGACGTTAGCTATGTAGAATTCGCGCGGTATTCCAACTTGCCCGCCAACAGGGATAGAGTGCGTGGCCATATTCGTCTGACCAAACGGGGTGGACACGGAACCATATGGTGTCGTAGACAATGTGCAGCCATTTCATGTTATGCCTCCATCTGATCAATGTATCGCTCCATCGGCGTGCTATCCAGCCGCCGCCGATCCCAGACGCTACCTGGCGCCGACACCTTGCACTCCACGCCTGCCGTGCGCCCGACTGCGCCGGCGATGTCACCGATGGCCAAGCTGAGATCATCCAGGTCATCCGCTTCAAGCGCAATGCTCGTAGTCACGTTCGCCTGCATGACGATCTGCATGTTGGCGTCCAGCGCGATTTGTTCCAGCGCAGCGATTAGGGCGGTCATCGATTCGACACGCAATGAAATCGTGGCCTTGTGAGTTTCAGGTTTCGCCATTGTCTTTCTCCTTTGCTTTTTGACGACGAGTAATCCATGATTTTTTAACTGCCTCGCTTCGCTCCTTTCGTGCTTCATCGGTTTGATAATATTTTATAAGACTATCACTTCTTCTCTTGCGATTTTTAGGATCGCTATAATGTTCTTTCATCTGGTCGCTTTTTTTCTTCCGATTTTCGGGGTGGCGTGCTCTCGTCTCCTGGCTATCGGCGCGTTGTCGAGCGAATATCATTTGCCTGGCTCTGTATTCAGGATCTTGCCACTGTCTTTTCATGCGTTCGGCATGGCGTGCCCGTAGCTCTGGATCTGCATAGGCTTTTCTTGCGCTTTCTTTTTTCTTTAGGCGAGTGACTTCTTTGGGATTGCTGAGGCCCTGTCCGCCATCTGACTGATTGCACAGGTTATCACGTCCATGGAGCGCGATCGTCTCTTTCTCATAGGCCAATGCTTCTAACTCATTATCGGTTGTAAACACGATATAGTGGTTGACTTCTTTCCCCGATTTCCAAATAGCACGGATGACCTGACATTTTCGGCAGGCACAACCACGTCGCGCCTCAGTCGCATGAGACAGGACGCGCCGTTTACAACCCTTGCCGACATAAAAAGGCTTGCCGTTTGGACGCGCGAGGATATAGACGTAGAATAGGGGCTGTGGTAGAATAGCCATGCGATCCTCCCAAACAGGATTGACATGCCGAGAGTGTTGACAGCACTGCTCGGCACTTGCATATGTAGGCTTCTATTATACCACGCCTTGTCAACATTTCGCATTACAGTCGGCTTTCTCTTCAGTCTTCTTCCTCCAGCGCTTCATCGCTGGTGATACATAACGAAACGTCGCCATCGTCGCGGCGGCCATGCAAACCCGACAGCGCCGCGCGTCCTGGTTGTCACGTGTAGTGCGCCCGCGCCCAACCGGCTGGCCGCAGATGACGCAGTGGTTCACGGCTTACCATCCTTGCGCATCGTACCAGCTTGCATACTCGGCGCTCGCAATGTCGACCAGCACGCCGTTGATAACGGCATAGGTGCTGCTCTCGGCAGCGGGGCGGCTGCGGCCGTCGATTGAGGCTAATGCCTGATCGGCAGTCTCGAATACCTCTTTCGCTGCGAGGTACTCCGCGTCGCGCAGATCGGCTTCGGTTTGCGGGTTGAATTTCGCGATCTCGCTGTGTGCCTCGCTCCAGCTGGCGCGGAGTAGGTTACGTAGGCTCATGTTGTTTCCTTTCGCGCCGGAGCGCTTGCTTATCTTGACTAGCTGGATAGCGCCAGCCGCGCATCTCATCGGCTATCTGGCAGATCAGGCAGCGGGTGCTGTCGCCGTTCTGGCTACCGCTGCGGCCCGTGTTGACTGAGCGCTGGCAGGTGGTGCAAGTGTTCATGATGCCTTTGGTTCCATTGGCTCAGTGATAATCCAGAGCGGAGTCCCTGACCTACGTTCAAACGTGTCGCATTTTGTCTGCGGCAGAACATGTATATCGTATCGACCACACCATGCGAAATTAAAGCAACTGCGAAACCATGTGCAGGTTGCGCAACAATTGACGACGGCAAGATTGGCTGGTATTTCATCGTTCATCCCATCCTCCTCAGCTGCTCCAATGCGACCACAATCCGCTCACTCGTCGGCAACGTCTCCAGCCACCTGATCGACGCCTCGGTGTTCAGCGCGCACTCTTTGCAGATCAGGCAATCGGCGCGCAGGCCGCAGACGACGCAGGAGACGCGGATGATGGGCGGGGTGGGGCGTGGCTTGCTCCATGAGATGTCATCGATTGTCATCGCACGCCCCATTCACGCTGCTGCGCGCGCCAATGATCGGTACGTTCTGCGCTCGTCAATGCGAGATCGTCAACGCACATATCGCAAACTGGCACAAGCGCCCTCGTTTGATCTGGTAGTGTGTAGAGCATACCGTGCTCAGTTGTGTTGGCGCATCGCACACCCATACGAAGCATTGCGCACTCCAGTTCATGCAGTTCAAGATATTGTCTGATGCGAACATAGACTGCGCCCTTTGGTATCTCAACAGGATATGAAGGTGTCATGTGATTTCTCCTCTCGATCGAGTTGTAGTGCCCAGGCGCGCGCGACCGCGTAATCAATTCCGTACTCAGCACAACGCGCCTGGGCGGTTTCAATGTTTCGCTCAACGTCGCTGATCAGCATCATGCGCATGGTTAGTTGGAGGTTTTTGGGTATTGCATCAATCGGAGTTGGCTCCTTACTATACCCCTCAGAGTGCTCAGAGTTGGCATTTGGGGCATTAGAACGCCCTGCAAACTCTGAGGGGGGGGTATGTGTGCCGCTCAGAGTCTCAGAGTTGCGCTCAGAGTTGGTATCATTCTCCTGTGAAGTCTGAGCACTCTGAGGGGTCTGAGCACTCTGAGGGGTCTGAGCACTCTGAGCGACAATAGCATATTTGCCATACCCCACCTTGTCGATCAGCCCTTCGTTCAGGAGCTTACGCAATAAAAATTGCACGGCGGTGACTGGTCGGCCGAGAATGATGGCGATCTCTTTTGGCGTGTGCGGCTCGTCATCGCTGAATGCCGAAAGGATTGCCTTACGTTCTGTACTGATTGCCACTTCAGACGCCGGTCCTTCGATGATATGCTGATTGAGATAGCTGTCCCATTTGAGCGCCAGCGGCTCATCATTTTCGAGATCGCGCCCGCGCAGCTCCAGGATCTGGATGGTGCTGTCGTTCACATCGCGCCTGAGCGCCCACATCGTATTCACGGAGCTGGGCAGGCCGGTCGATCCGGTGATGCTATCCATGACATCATCGTGCTTGCCTTTATTGAAGTGATGGACAAGCACGATCGCGACATGGTACTTTTCGGCCAGCTCGTTGATCGGATCGACCGTATCACGATCGTAGCGGTAAAATTCTTCCTGCTTGCTCATCGGCCTACGAAAACTCGCCAGCACGTCGATGATTACCAGTGCGGCGTTTTGGTGCGCCATCAACCAGTGCTCTAAATCTTCTAATCCTTCTTCAGCCTGTCGCCATTTTGTGAACACGGTAAAATTGTCCGGCCAGCGCATTTGCCTGACACCGAGCATCGCCCTGGTGCGTTTCTGGATACGCTGCTGGCGGCCCTCCAAATCGAGGTAGAGCACGTCGCCCTGGACAACCGGCAGCCGGCCCAATGCCATGCCGCCCATGGCGACAGCGAGGCCGACCGCGAGTGACATCCAGCTCTTTTTACTCTTGTATTTTGCGGCGAAGAGGCATGCGCCTTCCGGCAGGATGCCCTCGATTAACCAGCGCTCGGGCGGGAATTCCTTGTACTGCAGATCGGCCAACGTGACGCCCTGGCTACGCCAGTCGATTACGTATTCGGTTTTGGCCTTTGGGGGATCGATGATTTCGCCAGTTTTCGGATCGACCTGCTGATAGGGAGCTGGCGCATGGAGCGGTTTGGTTTTTCCGTAAGCGATGCCGTCCTTGATCGTTTTCCGAGCATTCTGCTCATCATCAGCGCGTAGCGACACAGCGCTATAGAGTGCTGTTTCTATCTCGGTTTCGCTGATCGATGGTACAAAACCACCCATCCATGTTGCCATTTTAAGCAGCGTGTCATGCTTTTGCCCATCATTAGCCATCGCGACGCGCGCAACAGCCTGGCCGAGCATCTTTTGTGTGTAAGGTCGCTCGTCACTGTTTAGCGCTGCGTTGACTGGCTGAGCCTTCTCGGCTTCTTTCAGGGCATCGATTAGCCACTGCGGCACATCGGCCAGCGGCACGTCCTGTGGTGGCACAATCCAGGTGTACGGGCCATTTGTGTTGCGGCTGGGCGCAACTACGATATAGCCACCCTGTCCACGCGTATCAATGCCAGCGCCTACTTTGCCAGCGCTATTTTTGAGACCATCTTGATACTTGAACAGATATTGCGCGCCGCCGCGCCCGGTCTTTTGACAGGGTGTGTGCGGTAGCTTGCCGTGGATCCCTTCGAGATATGCTAATGTCTCATAGCCGTTGATGCCGTGTTTTTCATCCAGGTCAATATCAAGGACAAACAGTCCTGACTCTGGCCCGGTCGCAACGCCGATTTGTGCGCCGTTGCGAAAGTACGCCTTGATCTTCGGCTCGTCACGTGTGGCATCATCGCGGCCGTGTTTTGTCGCAGGCGATTTGTCGATCTTGAGTGGATGCACAGCCCAGCCATAGGAACGCGCATAACTGAGCGCGGTATCGACATGTGAGATCATATCCACATCTCCCAAAAGCGCTTGACGGCGCGCCAGTACATGCACCGCCAGCCGCGTGTGCTCTCAGTCATCAGGATGGCCCAGTCGAGCCGGCGGGATATGCGGTGTTTCATGGAGTGCTCCTGGCAATAGCATAGCTTGGCACTACGATGAGTACCAGCAGAAGGTTAACGGTTCGTTAGGCGGATTGGCGATTGGGGGTCAGTCGTTTTTCTCTTACAATATCTATCGCTTGCCAATCGTTGTTGTAGAGAATGGCATCATTTGGTTTTAACCAGTAGCGGCCATGCATCGTGTCGATATATGCCGCGCCGCCTTCGTTGATGACAACCCATTTCGGCAACTCGCCAATGCGGTATGTTTGGACATAGGCAACTTCAAGTTGCTCCTCGGCAGTTGGAGCGGCGGCTCGCTGCATTTCGTTCCACGTGTCATGGTATGTCACTTTATGCTCTCCTATCTGTAACTTTGCCGGTCTTGTTTGCTTGTGCGCCTTGCGTTCTCATGCGGCTTGCTTTGTCGGCTGAGGTGACTGAGCGAGGATGACGCAGCGTCGAAGATAGGCGCTCATGGTCAAGCCTTCAGCTTTGGCGATGGCCTTGGCCTTGGCCTTCTCTTCATCGGAAACGCGAATAAAGATCATTGTCTTACGTGGCATTGTCTGTTCTCCGTACTAATAACGTACTAACAATTTTAATCTAAAATGGCCCCTATATCAAGCATTTATTATGAACATTTTGTCATTATCGAAATGAACTATGGGTAGTATTTGTGGAATAGGGATTGTCTATAAATCAAAATCCCGCCGCTGTTATTCGGTGGCGCGCATGGAGCATCTTCGTTCTGACCTCATCTTTGCCATAGTAGCCTGCATATCCATGCCAGGTATGGATGATTTTTTCCTGAGCAGTGTTGTACGCGCGGATCTTTGTGAGTAACTGCGCCTCTTCGTCAGGGATGACGATCTCCTTATCCTCTCCCATACCAATCCGCGCATACACATTCGCGAGGTGCCAATACACAAACGATCGCGGTGTGTCATCATTCGATGGTAACCGATTGCGCGCTTCGACGCAGGCGGCATAGCCATCACGCGACGATCGTGCCCAGACGAACAGTGTTTCACGACGGGCGCGCAGATATAAACAGTACCATCGGAAGCCATTCTGCTGCATGCGCCGCGTGTTTTGGTGTGCCATACGCCAATTACTCTGGCGGTGGTGACGACAAAGGAAGGACCGGAATTGTTTCGTAGGTTTCAATGTCCTGCAACCAATCATCATTTTCCTCCATACATGCGCTAGGGATCGTTCCTTCGGAAATCCCACACCGAACACAAACACGCGCGCATCCGCAAGTACAGAGATTGAACCAGCGATGACCATTGTGGATGCACTTACGGACGACCTGTCTCATGGCGATGATGCCTTGTAGTATCCCCCACGCTCGATCCTGGTCGAGCGTGGGGGCGGCGGCGGCGGCGAGGGTTAAAGCAAACTATCGGTCTCAACATAGCTGACCGGTTGCTCAGCGGCATCCTGGACGCGCATCGCGTCAAGCCGGGCGCCGGTCTCGTCAATCTCGGCTCTAATCTGTTCGCACGTCATGGCCAGCACCTGCGCACGTGTCAGCGGGTGTGGCATGCCACCGATGGCCGTAAGTTCGTCGCGCAGTTGCTTGAGCAGGGTACGTTCACCGATGCATGCTTCCTCGTCATCTTCGATCAGTTCGCCCGTATCCTCGTCAACGAGAGGCGCGCTGAGCATCAGGTGATCATCTGCCGGCAGTGCTGCGCGGGCGCTGGCGGCCAGTTGCAGCCGCACCCAGTCGGGGGCCGGCTCGATCGACAGCAACCACTTCTCCAGACGCCGTCGCTTGCCGTCCGGTCCTGGTGTGCTGATTTTGCGTGGCGCGCGCCGCAAGATGAACGGGATGCCACGTAGGTCACCGCGCATGGCCTGGGCAGCATCGAGGTTTGATTGTAGTTCGATAATGTCCCAAATCGATGTGGTCGGTACGACGATCACGCCGGCGCGCTGGAGCTCAGGTATCCAGATGACGAGCCGGCCGGCGGGCTTGCATCCGCCTGGACACGGGCGCGGGTCGTCGTGATACGTTCCGTCCTCGTGCAAGTAGCGTACGCAGGTGCGGCTATCGCAGCGGTGACGAAGCGCGCCGGCTGACCACTCCTCCTGCCAGGTGTCGAAGTTCTCGGCGGTGGTCGCATACGGAAGCATCACGCGAATGTCATTTGGCCGATCGCCATAGGCGCGGGCGAAGGTGCGGGCTACCTCGGCGTCCTGGGTGTCCAGTCGAAAGTAGTCCTTCAGGTCTGGTCCCGGCTGGCGGTCGCTGACCTTCGGGCCGCCCTTGCGTAGCGTGCCTATCCGGGGGAATGCAGCACCCCGGTCTGTGAGCCCTAAAATTGGCATGGTTATGCTCCTTGTCTTCCTTCCCATCGTGCGATCTGCCGCGCGAAGTAATCGATCCAGAACTGCGCCATGGCGCGCTGCTTGTCGGTCTGCGCAAGCTCGAGCTTGCCATACGCGACCTGCGCGCCGTTACGAAGCGCTTCAAGCGCGTCGGGGATGGGAGTTGTGGTCATCATCGCGCGTCCCTCCTGAGTTTCACTCCATGCCCGAAGCGGGCATTCCTGACGATCCGATCCTGCCACGCTGGTAGTACATCGCCCATGCACCAGAGTGACACGCAGACTTCGTAGCGTCCATCGTCGAAGTAGATATGCCAGGCATCCCCGCCGAAGCCGCGCGGGTAGTCGTTCGGGCTGCCGATCGAGAATGCGGTGAGTTTGCCCAGGTGCATGGCGACGACGAGCCTTGGATCGCTTGCCTGCTGGCGTTCGTAGATTTCGCCAAAGTGCCGGGCAATCGTGGTTAGGTGATGCGCAATCGCTTCTTCAACCCGATCGGCTGCACATTCGACAAACCACCAATCTGGACTTGCATCCTCGTAGAGACGCACGCGGCCATCGGGCTGTATTTTGCGTATGATGTTGCTCATCGCGCATCCCTCTCTTTCTTCATCAACAGCACCTCGCTGCTGAGTGCCTCGATAGCTTCCGGTATTTCATGCACCGCGACACTCGACTGCGTTGCGAACGTGGCGCTCAGCTTCGCATCACTGACGTGGCAGCCCTGCGCGGCGGCCAGGGCGTAGCGCTCGCTGATTGTCAGTGTTTGCCCAGCCAGCTGGTGCGCGATGCGCGCCACGAAGGCATGCGGGTCGGCTTGTTCATCACGGCTGTTTTCGTCTAGGATAAACACAATCTCATCGCCGTAGAGCTGGCCAGCGATTTCGCCACTGCGCACGGCCAGTCCGGCAGCCAAGTAGCGATTGGTTTTGCAGTGACTGCCGGTAGCCGAATTGAGTGTTTTGAGCCGATCAATATCGGCAAAAACTACGGTGTACTGTCCTGTCGGCAGTTGCCGTATCGCCTCATGCAGCCCGGCGCTGTTGAGCATCCCCAGTTCGTCATTCCAGCGTAGCCGGCGGATAGTGGCGTACAGTTCTTCGATCGTTGTGGTAGGATGGTGTTGTGCCATGGAGGTCAGATCTCCTTGTGCATGGCCGGCGGGTCACTCCGCCGGCATTGTTGCTAGTTGTAGATTAAATAGCTGCCGCTCCTCTTCGGAGAGCGCAAACCATGTGGAGCTGTCTTCCATTGATCGCTCCCATTCCTCGAATGCCTCTTTCGATTCGTCAGCGCGGGCGCTGATTTGTGCATGGGTGCGTATATGATCGATGTAGGCCAGCAGCGATGGCGATGGATTGGGAGTGACACGCAGCACGGCTGCGATAGCGCGCTCAAATGTGGCTTCAGGTGTGGTCATAGCTTGTTTCCCCTTCGGCATTATCGTAATTTGAGCAACAGATCGGTCGTTGTGTTGAGTAGCGCTGCATCGATGAGTTTGGCAATCAGCGCGGCCTCAGCGGTCAAACCCGTGCCTATGGCGCGCTGGAGCACCTTGCTCAGTTCGGCGGCGAGCTCGGCGCGGGCGATCCGGCGGCGGTCCTCTTCGTCTATGCTCATATATTCCCCCACGAAATACACTCGCGCACTACGCCGTCACGAATGCGCTCCAGGCTGTCGTTCAGAAACACCACCTTCAGGTACTCATCGGTATCCTTGCGAACGTAGGCGCGCCACACGGCGCGGGCGATCAGGATTGAAAACAGCGCGTTCAGCGTGAACGTGAGCAGTAGCACGAGGATCGTGATGCCGCCGGATGCGTTTGGAGGCATGGCTACCAGCCCTCCTTCATTAACCGTCGCTCCACCCGCCGCAGCTCATCAACGATGCCCTGTGCGCCCGTCGTGCTGCCCAGGCAGCGTCGAATGACGGCGGCGCAGTCGGCCAGGAGCGGGGCATCGCCAAACATCGGCGCGATGTATCGGCTAGCGAACGTCGGTTCGGTGTCGTAGGTGTATGTGCCATTTGCCCAGTCGAGGTTTTGCACCTCGATCAGCAGCGGGTCGCCGCCCATCGCGTTGCTCGCCTTGGTCTCCAGGTAGCTCGTCTCGATGCCATAAGCTTCGTGGTAGGTTGCAGCATGGCCGAGTACTGCGCCATCAGCGGCTACTTCGTAGAGGCCATCGCCGACGTAGGTGATTTCGATGGTCATCGGCTTAACTCCTCATACACATAGGCGTCTAGAGCAGACTGAGCGGCGGCGCGGGTATCGCGGGTGTCGATCAGGTCATCGCCATACCAGGCGTCGAAGCCGATCAATTTCTTGCGTTTGCCAACCATCTCGTAGACCGGCTCGATCCGCTTGGCCGGCGCAATTTTTGCGTAGGCATCGCGGATCAGCTTTTCAATCAGCGCTGAATTGCTGACATCACCGCGATCGGTTTTGCAGAGCGGCGCAACCATTGCAATTGCCTCGGTCGGGAGCGTGACATTGAACTGCTCTTTTGCCATCGGGTAACCTCCTATGTAAATCTAACTGAACCTAGTATATCATAGGTAAGTCTATATTGTCAATACCCACTTATTACGGATTTGTCATAATCCCTCGCGATCTTGACGCCTATGCTATACTGATACTAGCGCTTGATCAGGAGCGAGCTATGGCGTTTGACAGTCAGTTTATCCACTGGCCAACCCTCGGCGCCTTTGTGGCGTATCTTCAAAGCGTCCCACGTCCTCCCTGGTGCAATGCTCTGACGAATCATAATACGTATCACCCGAACGAAGCCGAGTGGCGTGGGCTAGCTTCGATGCAATCTATGCAGGCAACATACATTGCCAGGGGATGGACGAGCGGCCCGCACCTGTACCTCGCAGCTCAGGCACCGAACCCCGCTAACACTGGCATCTGGCAGATGACCCCGATTACGCGCCCTGGCACCCACGCGGGCGCGTGCAATCCGAATCATTTAGGAATTGAGAGCGTCGGTGATTTCAATGCTCGGCCGCCCACGCCTGATCAATATACCCTGCTGATGGCCGTTAACCGAGCCATCCTGATGCGCTGGGGGATCCCGCCGGAAAAAGTGAATGTGCATAACGAGTGCATGGCGGGGCGTATTTGTCCAGGGAAGTACCTGACGGGGACGCAAATACGCGCTGATTTGAATAAGACATGGCTCCCCGTGCCGGATAGATGGCCCGCGCGTGTGGTAGGATTGCCCGTTTATCAGCAATCTGACCATAGTGGAGCGCTCTGGGGACACCTGCGATCGGATCAGGATGTCGTGATTGACGACTTGTCCAATGGCCATGTCGCCGAAGTCGATGGACAGCACGCGCCGATTGGTTTTGTCGATTTGAAGGGGCTTGAAACTCGATGACACGCCCCGGCGCCATCCGCCAGCTGCTAGTCAGCTACTTGAAAAATGCGCGCGGGGCGGAGTCGGCCCAAAGTATCATTATTTACATGCACGCGAGACATGGTATCAGCGAGGCCACAACGCGCACGACGCTGCGCCGGCTCGTGCAGGACGCGGCGATCGTCCGGCTGTCGCGTGGTATCTACCGGACACCGCTATGACGAAAACCCAGCAGCTCCACGCCGAAGCCGGCACACTTTACAATAAACTCTGTTGGCTACGTGCAGCTCAGCCCTACGATAAACGTTTGATGCAGTTGTGTAGCCGCGCCTATGTGCGTTGGGAACGTCGTCGCCTCCTCAAACGGGATGCGTCATGAGCGGCGGTGTGGAATGGGAGCAAGGACAGGCGGTAACGCGGATGGTACTTGCACTGCAAACAGCCGACCACGATACGATGGCGCTGGCCATGGCGGATTATGCTGCCGCGCTCGGTACACGTACCACCAATATTTTGAGCGGCATCGTGACGACCGTCATGCTGGAGCTGCAGCAGACGCGATTGGAGCGTCAAACCGACGCGCGCATGATCGAGCATAAGCTTGATCTGATCCTGCTGACCCATGAGGCACTCCAGATACGCATCGCGGCGATTGAGGCCGCCACGCTCGCACAGAGTATCAGCGGTCCCGAGCGCCAGCAGCTGGTCGAGCTGGTGCGCACGATCCCTGATCTGACTGTGCGCATTGAACGATTAGAGTCTCCTGATGACCAATCGTAGTCAGCGCATGCTCGATTTCGAGCGCGACCTGCGCTTGATCAGCGAACGGCTGCATAAATTGGAGGATCATTTTGAGGACGATGGGAGTATCGCTCGGCTGGCGGAAGACATCCATCGGCTCGCTATGAGGCTTGAGGCGCTGGAGAAAACGCGGCAGGTAGGCGACGATCGTGCCGAGTGATGATGTCTCTCAAGTGGTGTTGGCTGAGTTGGCCAGGCTCTCTGCTGAGTGGCGCATCTACCGCGATACGATCAACCGCGCGATCGGGCTGCTGAACCATGAGGTATTGGAGGTCGTCGATCAGCTTGGTCGGAACGACGCCGATCGTGGAGCGCGCCAGACGCAACTTGATACGACACTGCACACGATCCAAAGTCAGCAGATCCAATTGCAGGACGGATTAGAGAAGATGCACGGGATGCATGGCCAAACGACCGCACTCTTGCACACGGTCATGACCAAGCAGGATCGGCTCGACGGCGGACAGCGTACCATGCGGTTGTGGCAGTGGATCAGGCTCGGAACTGAGGTTGCGGTGATTTTGATCATCGCCGCGTTTTTCTATGGAGTGAGCCGATAATGCACGTTGATTTGGGATGCTGTTGCAACTTATGGCGTTGGGAAATGGTTTGAATGGTGCCATGTCAGCGGTAAGGGCCACGGAACAGAGGCTGACTGATTAATCGTGGCCGCCATCCATAAGGAGAAAAACATGTCAGTTCGAGCCAAGTTCAAGGTGACCGAGATCACTGAACATGCATACGGAAGTCAGTTGATGAAGACCATCAAGCTGGCGCCGGTCTACAAAAGCGACGATCCCGAAGGTGAGAACTCGAAGTTTTGGGCAGCGTCGCCAAACGGTGAAATCCGGCTCGGCACGATCAACATGCAGGCCGCCGCGCAATTCGAGATCAACGCTGAGTTCTACATTGATTTCACTCGCGTCGATTGAGGGTCGCTATGATCCCACCGCCTATCATGCCGCCACGCCCGCCGACAAAGATCCGCTATGGCGTAACCTACTGCTCGTTATGCGACCTGGCAATCGCGTATTGCGCATGCGCGATCAGGGATCCGCGTGACGTTGCGCGTGACGAGCAGGCCGCTCGCGACTATCTCGCGCGGTTCAAGGCGATTACGAGTACCCAATGATATCATTTGAACTGCCAAATGGCTACACGCTGTACAATCCCGATGCTATAGTGGAAGCTCAAGGCATCGACATCCCTGGCCAGCAGCTTTACGGCGGTGCGACGATCACCCGTGCCAGGGATGCCAATGGTGTCCTGCACGTCGGTTGTAACGCGCGCGGCCCTGACGGCGATTTTCGCTATCGGGTATTCCGCTTCTTCGAGGCGACCGCCTACGATATCCCGCTTCAGGATCGGGCGAGCGGGCGCGGAACGATTAGCATCGATCAGTTTACAGGCGAAATGGTTTGGATCGCGTGGGAGTTCAGTCAGTTTTTTACCGACGTTGTGCCGGGCACTGCGCCATTCACATTCGGCGGCGAGCCTGGTCCAGCAGGATCAGGCGGCCGCAATGCGGCCCCTGGTGGCATGCTTCTCAGCCCTACGTATAATGGTCAGCTGATGAGTGGCGGTCAGTGGATTGACATGGTGGCAGCATTCGGCGTGCCGGCCGGCTGCGCAGCCTATGACCTGCGCTTCGTTGTCCAAGCCGACCGGCCGAACGTTCGGGCGCGGCTCGGCACGGGCACCGCGCCGGCGATATTGACCATCAACACGCAGGTCGCGGGCATGCAAACACACGGCGCGGGCAGCGTGAACGCAGCGACCGATGGACAATTATGGTTGAGCATCGTGGACGCGACCGGAGCGCCAGCCAGTGCAAATATCTGGATACAGGTTAAGGGTTGGTGGACTAGATGAGCGACGAACTGACGTATTGGATTATGCATAATCAGAGTGATTTTTCGCAATGTATTCGCGAAGGGATTCGCCCGTCATTTATTCAAATTGTAGATAGTGTGCTGCAGTTTGAGCGATGGAATGAACGGTTCAATCATCGCCATCTGATGCGGCGAAAGGTGCGCAAAGTGTATGGACGATGACACCGCTCTGCATTGGACATGGTATCATTGGTTGGCGCTGGGCATCGGCGGGCTGCTTTGGGCGCTCCTATGGTATGGGGCGGGGGCGCTGCTTTATTTTATCTTAACATTAAGGTGATGATATGAGTGTTGGCCCTGCAACCATTCTTGCGGCCGTGGCCGCCGCGCTTGCGACGTTGCTTTGGTGGGTCGGCGCCCGCCTGGCGCTGCCGGCGTGGGTTGGCATGTTCTTGTTCGGTGTCGGATTGGCGCTGGTCATTCTGGCCGGTCCGCTGATCAAACTGCCGTGAGTGAAAAGCGCCAGTATCGGCGGTACACGGAGGACGAGAAGGCTGCCGCGCTGGCCGATGTGGTGTTGATTGGTACGAGCGCCGCCGCTGCGAAGTATGGTCTTCCTCGGAGCACGCTGACGACCTGGCAAGAGATATTTGCCGTCGTACACAATCCGGTAATAAAAAAGGACCGTATCGGACAACTTGTTTTGGCGTATCTCGAAGCGAACCTTCAAGCATTGATTGCACAATCTTATGTCGTATCGCAGCCAGAATACATTGAGCGACAGCCAGCGGATGGCATTGCAATCCTGCATGGTGTTATGGCCGACAAGTCTGTTCGACTTCTCGAAGCGCTCCACGGTAGCCAGCCCGAATCGCCATCGCTGGACGCCGACAGCGTTCATCGAGAAGACGCAGATTGAGACGCTTGACGGCGTGTTGCCATTCCGTTTGTGGGATGGCCAGCGGCAGGCGTTGCACACGATGGAGCACGATCGGCTGGCGGTGTTTCTCAAGGCGCGGCAGCTTGGCATCTCATGGCTGGTGTGTGGCTACGCGCTGTGGGCCGCACTCAATATGCCAAACCAGACCGTGCTGGCCTATTCGCAGGGACAGATTGAGGCGAACGAATTGATCCGGCGGGTAGCGTTCCTGTACCATCACCACCAGGCCGATTTGCCGTCGCTCGTCACCGATAACATTGGCGCGCTGGGCTGGGCGAACGGATCGCGCATGCTGAGTTTGGCGGCGACACGCAAGGCCGGCCGGTCGTTCACGGCGAACATCGCGATCCTTGACGAATGGGCGTTTATGGCATGGCCGCGTCAGACGCTCGCAGCGGTCAAGCCGACGATCGACGCGGGCGGCAAACTGTTCATCATCAGCAGTGCTGACGGGCAGGGCACCGCCTATCATCAGTTTTGGCAACATGCGGTCAACGGGCAGAACGGCTACAAGGCGGTATTCTTGCCGTGGTTCAGTCATCCGGAGCGCGGTGCCGACTGGCGCGAGCAGAAGATTGTCGAGGCCAGCGGCGATACGGCGTCGGTGCTTCGCGAGTACCCGGCGAACGACCTGGAGGCGTTCACGGCGGCGGCCGGTCTGGTCTACGACGTGTGGAGCGATGGGCCGGACGATGGTAATGTGACGGAGTCCGCCGATTACGTCGAAGGCGCCGGACCAATTTTTTATGGTGTCGATGACGGCTACAGTGGCGCGCACGATCCGCAGACGGGCTACTTCACCGCCAATAGCGCGCCGCGCGTGTTCCTGCTCGTGCAAGAGCTAGCGGACGGCAGCCTGAACGTGTTCGCAGAGCAGTATAAGTTGCATACGATGGAAGAAGACGACATCGCCAGTGCGCGCGCCATGGGCTATCCCGATCCGACCTACGCGGCAGTCGATAGCGCATCGGCGGCCTTGCGCGGCCGGCTGCAACTGGCGGGTATCTACACACGCGGGAAGCCGCAGCGCATTGACGAAAGTATCAAGGCCACGCGGCGCATGCTGGCGAAAGATGCGAACGGGCGGCGGCGTATCCACGTCCATCCGCGCTGCAAATACTTGCGGTACGAAATGGCAGCGTATCGGAACGATGACAAGGGCGATCCGATTGATGCGGTCAATCACGGACCAGATGCTTTGAGATATATCGCCTGGACGAAACGGAACGAGCTATGACTAATGGCATAGTCCCCAGTGCGGTTAGAGGCGATACCTTAGATTTTCCAAGCCAGGGTGCGATCTTCGGCGTCGCAATCCCGTGGATGGCATCGCCGCCGACCTACACCGACCTGCCGCCGTACTGGTCGCCGCGTCGCGACTGGGTGCTGAGCAACACACCGAAGAAAGAAGACATGTGGGGCAGCGCCGTTGCCATCGCAACGACCAAGTTCGCCAGCCACGGCTTCACGATCAGGGACAGCACCGATAGCCAGCGCAAGGTGAGCGCCAGCCAGGAGCTGATGAAGCGCGCCGATGGCGGGCAAGGCTGGGTTACGTTCGCCCAGAAGATCATGCGCGATCTCCTCACGACTGATAACGGCGTGTTCATTGCTGTGCGGCGCGACGGTGACGAGGTGCAGAAAATCCGCGTCAAGGCGGAGCGGTCGGTCCAGGGCGCGAATGTGGCTGGCTATGCCGACGCAGCGGTGACCATCTCCAATCCCGGCGCGAAGATCACCGGGCTCTATCACCTCGACAGCCTGCGTTGCATTCGTACTGGCAACCTTGCCTATCCGCTGCGCTATTTGAGTTTGCAAGGATGGCAGCAGATCTACCGCTGGGACCAAGTACTGATGTACGCCGATCAGCCGTCGCCGCGCGCCGAACATTTTGGGGTTGGTGAATGCGCCGCATCGCGTGCTTATCACACGATCGCGAAGCTATCAGCGATGGAACAGCTGGTGTACGAGAACTTGACCGGCGGCGGCGCGAATAAACTCGTGTTCTTGCAAGGCATCAACGACCCGACGCTGCAAGCGATCCTGAACAGCGGCAAGGCCGATGCCCAGTCGCGCGGGCTGGTCTACTACCTGGGCACGATCCTGGGCGCTATCCCCAGCGACACGCCGATCACCTCAGTCGAAATCCGCCTGAAAGAACTGCTGACATCGTTCGTTCCGAAAGACGAGCGGGACAACGGCTACCTGATTTATGCCAACGCTATCGGCGTGCCGGTCCAGTCCATCCAGCCACTTTCGGGGCAAGGACTGGGTACCGGCACGCAGACGGTGGTGCTTGACGATCAGGCCAGCGGGCAGGGCGCGCTGCCGGCCTTCCTGAAGTGGTGGGAACAGACGGTGAGCGACCGCGTGTTGCCCAAAACAACCGAGCTGACCTTCACGGATGAGAACGACCTACGTGACCAGAAGCTCCGCGCCGAAGTCCAGAAGCTCAGGGCCGACACACGCGCGGTGCAGATTGGCGATGGCGAGATCAGCCCGGCGATGGCGCGCCAGATCGCGGTCGATAGCGAAGATCTGCCCGAAGAGTTGGTCGGGAGCGACGTGACCTCGGGTGGATCGATCACGGATGATGAGAAGCCCCAAGGGACGCAGGCGATTAGCCCCGCCGCCTTGACCTTGATCCAGGGCGCACCGACAGAGGCGCCGAAGGCTGGCGCGCCAGCGCTGAAGTCCAAAGACGATGACGAGGCCGCCGCGCTGCTGGAGCAGGAGATGCGCTGGGCCAAGCGGCTCGGCAGGGAGGCGAGGAGGCAATAGAATGCTGCCGCGCTGTGTCACCAGCCGGCAGCCGATCGAACCTAGGAGAAGGCTCGATATGGCAAGTGTATCATACGGTACGCGTGTTCACGGCGATGCGCGGATGGTTAGTGATTTGCTCGCAACTCGTTTCTTGTCCGCAACGCGCCGCGAACTGCGTGCAGCGCTCCAGATCGATAGTAGCCGATTGTATAGGGCATTATTGCATTTGGAGGACCAAGGGATTCTACTGGTTGAATATAGCGGCCGATTGGCGTTGGTGGATCGATTATGGGGTTCGCGCAAAGCCGCTATTTCTAGGCATGGGAATGGGGTAGAATAGCTATAGAGTAGCACCCATTGGAGACGCTGGGTGAGGGTTGAAACA
>ERZ1292642.346-Hain-H14-01um-R1-346-length-29142-cov-22_pt1 | contig 29142 bp, 39 predicted proteins | sample MGYA00564403_ERZ1292642 | MGnify/ENA primary metagenome ERZ1292642 (study PRJEB36523, sample SAMEA6512643) | groundwater metagenome | collected 2019-01-09 | study: AquaDiva: Metagenomics assemblies of 32 groundwater samples
TTCACTTTGGTGGGGCCTTTGGCATTGACTATCCCTCGGGGAACGCTGTCCTGTTAGCGACACAGTTTTTACTCGATATCCCGAGCTGGCTTGAGTTGCCACTTATTTATATGATACTTGCACGCGAGTATGCGCTTGAATCGGATCATCAAGATACCGACTTTGCCAGGGGCTGTGCTCAAATAGGAACGCTCTTATTTTCCATGCTGCAATTGGCGCCTATTCTGTAGAGGACGAAGGGCTTCTATGCCTCGTTGGTTTATCCCTCGTGTCACAGGAAATGATCTTTCAGCGCTGCGCGATGACATCAATCGCAGTATTGAAGACCACAATCTTGTGCTCGCCGAGCTTGAGCAGCTTGAGCAGCAACTCAAAGGCCAGGGTGGGTATGTCGCCGAGCTGTCCAGTAACTTACGCATGAATGGACATGCGATTACGGGCCTTCCTGCACATCCTGCAAATGATAGTGCAGCTACCTCGCTTGCCTTCTTGAAATCTGGACGCCTTCTCTATAGTGAAAGTGACAGCTTTATTACTGATAAGACTATTGTTGGTGTGGCTGCTGTCTCACCGAATGGTCTTGCAACACTTGCACAAATTCAACAACTTCTGGCTGAAACGCTTCAGAGCCTTGATGCAACAGCCGCACCGCCAAAAGTCGATGATGCAAGTGCCATTGGCGTGCTCAATAGACACTTTGCCCGCGAGCAGCATACCCATCAGGGCGTCAATCTCGATGTGGCTCAAACGATTACGGGGCGCAAGACCTACGCCACTGATCTCGTCTGTCCCCTGCTTATCGGTAGTATCGCTTCCGGTGGCAATCTCACACTGAAGTCTACTGAACACGCGACAAAGGGCAATATACTCTTTGGGACGAGCGTATATGATGAGGTAAATAACCGGCTTGGTCTCGGGACGACAACACCCCTGGCGCGACTGCACGCAACGATAAGTGACAGTGGGACTGGACTAAGTAACGGCGTGCTTGCTGAATGGGAAAACACGGACACCACAGTGAATAATCGCTCTACACTTGCACTTATGACGCTTGACTCCGGGGCATCTCGCATTGATTCGTCACGGATTTCGGGTGTGCATGTGAGCCATACTGCCGGCGCTGTATCGGGTGCTCTTACGTTTCAGACGCGTAACGCCGGAACAATGGCCGAGCGTATGCGCATTACGGAAGTTGGATCGGTTGGCATTGGCGTAACAGCGCCCGCCACCTCTGCGTTGTTAGAGCTTTCAAGCACAACCGGTGCACTGCTAGTTACACGATTGACAACAACGGAACGAGACGCACTGACTGCAGTCAACGGCATGATAATTTATAATAGCACAGCGGCAAAGTTTCAGGGCTACGAGGCTGGCGTGTGGGTCAATCTTATTTAGGAATACGACGTGCCATCAGAACGTATCTCACTCATCGCCTTTGCTGGAACGAATGCTATCACTCAAAAGTACGAGCGCACGCTGCTTGGACTCACGGTGACTGGTCCCGCAAGTAGTGATGCGCCCATGTTCATGCGTCGTGCGCGCGGATTGCACGAGACGTGCCTGAACGAGCTACGCCCGGCACCGGGAAAGCTCGTACTTTTTTCCCTTCCGGCGGGTGTCCCCATTCATTCTATTGTTCGCTTCAATGATAAGCGCTACTTTGCTGCTGGGACGGTGCTCTATCGTGAAGGCGTTGCCGTGCTTACAGGGCTGAATGGTCAGCGGCTCACCCTCTTGCGTCTACCGCCTGGAAACACGCAACCTGATCAGCTCTTTGTTGCAGGCGGTGGGCTTGGACGCAAGATTAGCACAGCAGACGTTGTGACCAATTGGGGTATTGATCCACCCTCCAACGGCTTTACTGTGGCGCTTGTCGCTCAGCTCACGAAGACTATTGAGAACTTTGAGGCATTCGGGGATTGGACCATTGTCGGCACCGGTGTTATCGCAGCGAACGAGGCAACGATCAAACAAGATGGCACGAATAGTCTCAAGGTTACCGTGCCTGCCAATACACTGGCAACGTTGACGAAGGCGAGTGCCCTGAACCTAGCACAATTTACCGTTGCTGGCGACTCAAGTAACGAAGACCTGATCGAGCTATGGGTTCGCGTCGATGAAGCCGATGCTGGCATAGAGTACATCACGTTGCGTTTCGATGTGGGTGCTGGGAACTTTGCCTCTGACTACTATCAGTTCAAATTTCTTCCAACAGCGCTGACCACAAATACATTGGTGCTGGAAGGCAAAGGCGCGGAGACTGATGTCTCTGCAGGCGAGTCTGCTTTTGTAGAGAGCGAAGGAGGCACCGAGGGAGATGGTGGTGTTGCGAGCAGCCCAAGCCCAGCGGACAGCGATCCAGGTGCCGGTACGGATGCTTTTGGCGCTTCATCGGCGACCTGGACACGGCTCCGTATTGCCAGGTCACGCTTCTTGCGCTCCGGTAACAGTGCCAATACCTGGGCGAACGTTGCAGCTATTCAACTTATGATTAAGACGAACATTCTCAGTCAGGTAGTCTGCTACTTTGACTTTAGCCGTATGCGTGGTGGCGCTGGATTGTCGGGAGATTATAAGTCACTGGTGACTTTTGATAATACGACGACAGGCGCACGCTCGAATAGTAATCCAACAGAAGTCATTACCAAACAGAACGATCGGCAGAAGCTCGACTATGCCGTGCTGCCCGTTTCCGCTGATCCCCAGGTGAACGCTCGAACACTCTGGCGAACGCTCGGCAACGGCGCCGCCTTTTTCCGTGAGCATGTCATTCCCGATAACTCTACGCTCACGTACAGGTCTGCTGTAGCCGATTTCGTGGGTCTGTGGACGAACGAACAGAGTGAGATACTTTTTCTGCCAGAGTTGCCTACAGACAATATCAGGCCCCTGGAAACGCATATTGATTTCATCTACGATCAGGCAACTGTATTCTGGCTCAGTGGTGCGACGTCTCAAAAGGGTCGGGTCTATTTCTCTCCCTCGGGGCGTCCAGAGGCACAGCGCGGATTTATTCAGGTGTGCCAGGACGATACACCATTGCTGCGTATCCTGGTCTGGAACAGGGCGCGATATCTTATAGGAGAAGGCGGCTTCTATCGTCTTGATGGCATTGATACGACTGTAGATAAAGTCACGACGCATACGTATGCAGCTTTCAAATTCAATGGCGTTCCTGGCATTAATGCTGCGCAGGCTCGTACAGCGATCTCGTGTCCACAGGGTATTATATGGCAGGCACAAGACGGCCTGCGCATCTTCACGGGCTCTACGAGCGAGTACGTACAGTTTGATCGTATTGGGCCGCTCTTTCGCGGGGAGAGCCTTGAGCAAATTGCTGCGTTTCAGGGTGTCTGTGCTGTCTATTGCCGTGAGCAGTATATTATCAGCGATGGCGGCTCACAAACGCTCTCATTTAATCTGGGCACAGGATTTGTACGCGATCTTGGACAAGGCTTCACGGCGTTGTACTATGAAGAGGACACACGGCTGCTGCTTGGTGCAGATCCGACAGGACTCGTTATCGTCGAAAACGTGGGCACCGCTCCTATTGTACCCTGTACCTGGCAGACAACGTCGATATACACTCCGCCCGGACAAGTGAATACCGTACAGCGTCTCTATATTGATGCAAATACCGATGGGCAGCCCATTGATGTGACGCTCATAATCAATAAGGGCCAGGGTGCGGGCGAAGAGTCGATAGCTCTTCCGCCCTTTGTCCTTGCTGGACGTGACGTCGTCGAGTATCCTCTCGGTCTAGCATACTTGTCATTCGGTGTACGCTTTAGCTTGAGCCCGCAACCAAATACGAGGATTTATCAGGTCTATGCCGACATCTACAGCGCAGGGAACGGTAAACGGACCAGTTAGTATGCGTCAGCCCCCAGGTCTTCATGAGCAAATTGACCTGTGGCTTTGCCATCACATGCATGCTGTATCCTTCTGTAAGGATATTTTACTTATTGCTGCACGCTGGGACGATCTTATTGACCGAGACCAAATTTTGCTTGATACCGAAGTCCACCAACTTATGGAAGTAACGCTAAGTCTTCCATGTAACCCTTTCTATATTCAGCATTTTATTGCGCTCAGTACGCTTATTCATAATAGTGTGCGTAATTGGAAAGCTGCAAATGCACTCGAGCGTAACGATGCAAGTGACGAAACAGCGCTCATGAATGCTTTTATCTTGCGCTCAAGCTACATTGATGTACTGTGTCATTGTGCAATGCTTGTCAAAGACAATGAGTGGGCTGAACATGTTGCCTATGAGGCACGGCTTTTCTTTAGCCGTGAGGGTTTTGCGCAGTATCTTCAGTCGCTCAAACGGGAAAGGGAAGCGCGCCATGGCAATGTGCGGGACCGATAGTTTTTGTGGCGGTGGCGTCAGCCGTCCTAGTGCAGAAGATACCACTGTTGGACAAGCATGGCTCGATTTGCTTGGCAAGGCCGATACACGTACACAGCAAATGTATGATCTTATTGAGCCGCTTCTCGGTACAGCACAGGGACAGGCATCTGATATTCTTTCTGGGCTTACTGGTCCATATACCCCTGCAATTCAAGCAGCAGTGGGCGGCAGTCGTCAAGCACTTAGCCAGGCAAATATGCTCAATAGTGAAGAATGGAACCGTATGGGGATCACGGGCACGGACTATGCACAGCTCATGGCGAACCAAACACGGCAGGGTGAGCAGAAGATCGCTGCAATACCGGGTGACTATACGACGAAAGTCCTTGACGCTATCTTTTCAGCACTTACCGGAACGCAAACAACAGCGACCAGTAGCCAGACTGGCGCTCTTAGCTCTGCCGGAGGCGTTACAAGTACGGCAACGACGCCCATCACAGGGAAAACTGTCGCTTCGTATGCACCTCAAGTGATGGGCAATGGCCCATCAGGGTAACCTTCTATGCCTGAAGATGTCGCAAGCACAGGAGCCTCCTCTGTCCCGCTCAATCTTATGCAAGCTGTTGAGGCTGCACATATCATTCAACAGGGACAGGAGCTACAGAAGCGCCTCAATGCGCCAGAACTGAAGCCAAGTCTTATTGAGCAGTTCATGGCGACAAAGGGCTTTGGCTTTGGCCTACAGCAAAAGGCCGAGCAACGGCAACAGCTGAGAGCCGAGCAGCAGATGCTTGCACACTCGCTTGTACAGGGCAATCGAGGCCATCTGCTCTCTGCTATCTTTACCACGCTCAAGCCGGAAGATACTGCGGCCCTTATCAAGGCAGATATGAACTCTCCACAGACACGGCTCAGTAAAGAATTCAGCGGTATGGTGAATGCACCTGTGGGCTCCGATCTTCCTGCAGCCTACGCACGTGCCCAAGGACAGCCATCGAACGTTGCACCAGAAGTACTCTTCAGTTCTGGAAGAAATCCAACAATGCTTGAGCGGGCCGAGCGTGCCGGCCCGCTTCTTGCGAAGATTGTCCCGCTTATCACGGCGATGCGTGGTGGTATGGGTGATATGTTTAAGGTCATTGAAGAGCAGCGCAAGCAACAAGAAAGTGCAGCTTTTGAGCGTGCAACGCAGCCCCAAGAGCAGGTACAGCGGCAAGCACAGCCATCTGCAGCACGAGGAGAAATCACCCAGACGCCTATGCAGATACCATCGAGCGCACCTGCACAGGGGACCATGGCGCAAAGGAATAATAATCCTCTGAATATCAAAGTTGGGGCTGCAACCCAATATCTTATAGATAACGGCACAGCCGTCAAGGGGCCTTCTGCCACAGATGGCGGTAACTTCCTTCGCTTTGCTACGCCGACAGCAGGATTACAAGCAGCCCAAACGCTTCTCACATCGCCTGTGTATGCCAATCTTACCGTTGATCGAGCCATGAGAAAATGGTCAAATAGTGGCTATGGTGCCGAAATTGTCAAAGGCCAAATACCTCCTGATACAAAGATAAGTACACTAAATCCACAAGAGCTATCTATCCTTACAAAAAGTATGGCACGTATCGAGGGTGGAAGCGTATCAGAGCAGCAGCAAGCACAGACGCCTGCGCTAGCAGGCATGGTTGCCGGTCCTGGTGCACCTGTAACACAGGTAGCCGCACGGCCTTACACACCAGAACCATTCCCCGCGAATCCTCCGCTTGCTGTCACATCTATGACACGAGCGGCTGGTGGTGGGGTCAGTCAGACAGCAACAGCGCCTTCACCAGAGGAACGTATTCCTGGCTATGTGCGACAAGAGATGACACGTGGCGGGTACCGTGCACTCGGGCCTGCGCTTGCAGAGGCCTATCGCGCCACAGGCGTACAGCCGAAAGCCGAACAGCTCAAGGAACTCAAGGCAGAGGCATCACAGCTTGCCTATCAAGAAGCGCGGCAAAGGCTTACGGGAAAGTTGCAAGACCCTGATCTTCATATAGCAGCGCTACAGGAAGCAGCGGCGAAGACACGCGGCTTCTTTACTGGCCAGGACCTAGGCGCTCTGCAGAATCCCGTCTCGCTCAGAGCAGCAGAAACACTCGCGGGCCTTCAAGCAGGCGGTGAATATGACATAAGTCGTCTTGGATCAGAGCAACGGCGTATCAAGAATGCCGAAGACGTCACGAAAGCAGTTGAACAGCACAATCAAGTAGCAGAAGCCATCCTTGATGAGCCAATCACTGATCCAAACATGCTTATACAATACCCGAGCGCAAGGCCGGGCGTGACACGGCGCGAGTTGGCACAGCTTCAATTAAAGCCAACGACGGCACAAGGACTCAAGGACCAGCAAGCCTCACGTTCAGCACTCGGCGCCATTGATTCTATGGAGAAAGCGTTCAGGGAGACAGCTCCTCCTGAACATGCTATCATTCCACAGCGCCTCATTCGTGGAACGATTGGCTACTTTACAGGACTGGAAAAAGCTAATGAGCGCTATGCAACACGGCGTAATCTCTTCATGCAATCCATTGCACAGATTGTTGGAGATCAGGATAAGCGCTTTAACGAGACAGAATTGAGGCTGCTCAATGACGCACTTCCTGGCATCTTTACACGCAAGAGTACAGCTACGGATGCCTTTACCGAAATGCGGCGACAGATCAGGAGTAAGTTTGGTGAGGCATCGGGCGCACAGGGCACACCACAAGGACAGGCTCCTGTGGACACGACTCGAGCTGAAGAAGCGCGAGAGCGTCTCCGTGAGCGCTTTGCACCGAAAGGGACGCCATGAGCGAGCCCCTGACCGCAGAATTGCCAAAACTTCTCGATGGCTTCCTTCAACGCTTGTCGCCTGAGAGTCTCACGAGCTTCGATCAGGCAACCGCCGATCTTGACCCATTAACGAAGCATCCCGATTTCCTGAAGCATGATCGTGCCGAGCGCGAGCAGTATGTACGCGATTATCTCACAACCCAAGTCCCCGAACTGCACGATGTCTTTCAAGGGCTTGCTCCTGCATCTGCCCTCGGCGAGCATATTGTGCAACAGGTTCTTGGCCCGCCAACATTTCAGCAGACAACAGGAAGAACAATCTACGAAGCCGGCAAGGGCGTTGCTGCTGTTGGCGGTGCTATCGCCGGCGCAGCACTGACAGGAGGCAGCCCGCTTGGTGCTGGCACACTGGGAGCGGCAAGTTACGTTGGCGCGGAATCGCTCTTGCGTCAACTTACAGACCTTCCAGAGCCCTCATACATTGAACGCGCCATGGATACCGTTATTGAAGGCAGCGTTCAGGGATTGACCCAGGGCAGCTTTAACCTCGCCACAGCACTTGGGGAACGTGCTGTTGGTGGTGCCGTCAAGACATCATTGCTTGGCAAACCCTTTGTCCTTACGCCACAGGAGGGTCAGACCTTTCGTATCCTTGGTGAAGGCAGCGATCTTCTGGGTCGTGCAGGCACTCCTGCAGAAGGAACGATGACCCCTGGCCAGATTATGCAAAATCGTGGTACGCCTACAGGAGGAACCTTCATTGAGGAAATGATGCGCAATTCCTTTGGCGGAAATATCTTCAGCAGGCGCCAGTCCACACGGGCTCGCCAGGCAGGCGAAGCGGTCCTGGAAAAATATACCAACACTGTCGGTGCCATGAATGATGCACGCGAGGCAGCTGGTGCACTTGTGGAAGGCTATGAAGCACGTGTACAAGTTGCCGGGCAAGCACGACGCGAAGCCTATACCGCCTTTGGCAATCTCTCGGCGTCTGTTCCTCCACAGGATACAAGTACGATTGTTGAGCCATTTCTTCCAGTGAACAGGCGCCCTGATATCGCTAATCTTGAAGCTATCCTCAAGCGCGACATTCCGCCCGACGTAGCTTCCGATGTTTTTGGGTTGCTGCGTACAACGCAGACAGGCCCACTTTCTGTGCTACCGCCCGGAACAGTGACCGGAGGAATGCCTGTCACTGTGCAAGGTAATCCTGGCATCTATGTTGGCCCAGGAACAACGCCTGGAACGGTTATGGTCAACTTTCCGTCACTTCCCACGGCACAGGGACCAGTCGGAGTGCTTGCGAGCCAGGTTGAGGCTAATGTACAGACGAACAATGCTAGCTATGCCAATATTGATCTCTTCAGCTCTATCATGGGTGGCATACAACGTGCCGGGACCCATGCAGCTGCGCAAGGACGTTTGGGAAGGGGCGCAGGAAACGCAGACCTTGTTGCTGCAGGGAGAACGGCTGGCTGGCTCAAAGCGCAAGCTGACGCGATCTTACAAAGTACAACTGTTCCTCTTGAAGTGCGCGAAGGCCGCGAGCTGGTCCGGCGTATCTATCGTGAAGAGAACGACGCGTTCTATACGCCACTCGTGCAAGGCATGGTCGCACGATTCCGTCAGTATCCAGACACCTTTGCCCGCGAACTTTCACATCCAGACAACGCTGATGTCTTAGCCGCCGTGCACAAGGCCGTGGAAGCCATGCCCTCTTTTAATGCAGGCACGATCACAGACCCTGTGCAGCGCGCAGTAGCGCTCAGCCAAAACTCCCAATATCTCACAGGAACCGCCTACTGGAACACGCGCATACGTCCTTACATTCAGGTCAATGTCATCCGAAGGCACCTTGCACCGCCTGGGTCTGGTGCCAGTGGCGGACTGACGCAATTCGAGACTGCCGTCGAAGCCCCTACAGGTGCTATGAATAACCCAGACTTTGTCCAAGCCGGTCTCTTTTCTATTAACGCTCCTGGCATGTTGCGCCAGCTTGATGCTATGACGCCAGCAACACGCCTCGCTGTCTTTGGCTCCGAACCTGCATTCCAACAGCTCTATCAGATTGCCACAGCACTTCGACAATCACAAGCTCAAGTTGGAAGTACAGGCAGCATGCTCATGCCCTTGCGTCAGATTGCCGGTGCAACGATTCTCACCGGCGCGGCAGGAGGTATCATCGCCGGACAGGCAACTGGTGATCCGTATATTACAGGACTTGCCGCGCTTGGCAGCATGACGCTTCCCATCGCACTTGCTCGCACAATGACCGATCCGGCCTTTGTGCGCAGGCTTGTCTTTGGCATACGCAACCCACGTACAGGGCAGGCACAGCGTGTCTTTGGTGAGCTGGGTAAGGATATGATACGCTTAGCAACAGAGTTTGGGATCGCACAGCCATCTGCACGCTCGCTTACCGTTTCCCCGCTCCCAGACATCCCGGCAGAATGAGAAGCAGGATATCCAAAAGAAATAACACCACCAAGAATGTAAGCATCATTTTTCCTCTCTAGAAACTTCGTCCTGAACGGCGAAAAGGAAAGAACGATTGCCCAGTCTACTGGGCATCTCCATGACCGCTAGGGGATACCCAATACCGTGGCGGGTCAGCAGTGCATCGAGTGCGGCCAGGTCCAGGATGGCAAGGGGGCTAATCTCCCAGATCCCCGTCTCACTGAGCGCCACCGCATAGCCAATGGACATATCCTCGCCCATCGCCAGGACACCGTCAGGCAGTTTCAGCGTATACCCCTCAGCCAGACGGTGCACGATGGCCAGGGTACGGTTCACATGTGAGGCAGGCATAGAGACTCCTTTTTCAAGATGATAGTTTCCGCCAACCATGTTATGCGCCAAGGGAGAGACATCAGTCTTCACTGGCATCACAGCCCCAGTCAAGAGACAAATCGTCCACAGCCTCTTTACCAGCAAGGATAGCTCGATATGCCCGGCGCGTCCTATGCGCATCTTCCTCGCTCGCACGCTTTATGGCCCGCTGTTGCGCCACGTATTGGAGGCCAAACGCCCCGGTCTCGCCCATCGCAAACCAGGCATCAATATCTGCACACTCAATGATTTCATCATCCATTGTCATTTTCCTTTCTAAGGGATTGTCGCCGATAAAGACGGTGAAGAATGCATCGACATATTTTGCAATAGCAATCGTACTTCTGTTTCAATTCACGCCCCACTTCTTCGGCGGGGCGAACTTTGCACGTCAGAACAGCGAACGCTTTCAGCGGCTTGACGCCCCAGCACCACGGGCACAGCTTATGGCCATCGGGAATAGACTGATGACGCATAAGAAACATCGTCTGGCGCCGTGTGCGTTTTTCTGGCTCTATCTCGGTGATCGCCCGAAGGCGACGCTGACGTGCTGCAGCATTGATCACGTCTTTGTTCGCCTGATACCTTGCCAGACTGGCATACTGTGTACAGGAAATACACCAGCTTTGAGCAGGCTGCGACGTGTAGAATGGCCCAAGGCCTTGACATTTCGAGCACAGACGCCTCTTCTCGATCATCTTCCTTTCCTCGCATGGCCCACTGATCTTTTGGCCCCGGCTCGGGACAAATCACCTACTCCTATGACCTCAAGTCGCCGGGGCTTCCGCCCCGCCTTTGTTGGATCATATAGGAGTAGGCTCCGATTTGTCCTGTTCGAGCCGCCAAAAGGTGGGCCTCAATGCTTCAATCTACGTTTCACGGTCTCTGCACTGCTCCGTGCGCGCTGCCATTCTCTGATGGCGCTGGCAGGCACTAGACTGACACCGGCTTTCGGCCCGAGTGCCTGTGCGACTTCGTACAAATCAGCGACCATCTCTAGGAGTAGTTCCTGTGAGCGCTGAAGTGTCAGTAATAGATCAAGTGCTTCTTGAGAATCTACCGCCGTATGGTCAGGCATCTCATGTGCTCCTTCTTGATTTTGCCGTATGTTGCGAGCAGTACCCATGTACTGCCCCTGTCCAGGAAACGGTCTTCGATGCGTGTGCCATCGTAGAGGATGACAAGGACACGTTTGCCCTTGAACGTAGCACTATGTTTGAGCACCGTGAGCCTCCCAGTGCTGTCCAAAGCATCTGACGCCGCCAGGACAGTGGGCAAGGACTGCTATGGCACGCGCAAGTTGGTTAAAGAGGTCTGCTCCTTCCTGTGGACGCTTGCTGCGAAAGAGCAGCATATCGCCTTTCGCGCCGAGCACTTCGCTGAAGGCTCTCACTGTTTCGAGATCGTGGTCTGTCACGCCGCCTGTCCGTTGCATTTCCATGATGTGCAAAGGCACAGCAGCGCTCAGTGCTATGCTGAGAGGGTGTTCTTTCGTTGTAATAGGCATTCGGCATCCTCCATGTAGAGACTCGTGAGCTTTGTCCGCAGGACGGTTTCAAGCTCCACAATCTTCACATCACGGTCTGTGATCATCGTATACAAGCAGGCCCTGCATGTGACTTCTTCGATCACGGATGTGACACGCGCGTATTTGTAGGGATCGTGACAATGTGGCCTTATGGTGTGTTCGTCCCAATAGTGCACTGTGGACTCAAACATGCTTCTACCTCCTCACGTATGTTCGATGACACTCTGCGTGGTGTGGGCTGGTTTGTGCGCTCCACAGCCGCAGCCGCAGCCGCACGCTTTCCACTCTACGCCAGGGCCATTGACAAATCGACCACGGCTGTCTCGACTTCTTCCCTTCCAGGAAGCGCTTTCCATGTATATTCTCCTTTGCTCCAGGCTGTTGATAGGGCAATTTCTGCCGGAATAGAGAGCAGCTCTCCGTAATATATATGTGGTGTCTCTAGCATAGCTACCAGTTCGCGCATGACCTCGTAGGCTTCCTCTGGATAGACGCTCAACAGAAGGGCATCATGCAGTTGAAGATTGACCTTGCTGTGATATTGCATAGCAGCGAGCCATTGGTGAAGGCGTATCCATGCAAAGTTGAGATGCCGTGCGATGTCACTTTGCGGCCTCCAGGCGTAGGCTTTTCGGTAGAGGTCGTCACTGAAGCGCTCGTAGGGGAACTCGATAGTCCTGCCCCAAGCATTTGTGAGTGCTCGGTCTCTGAGTACATCCATACGCGTGCGCTGCTGCCAGTCATGCAGCCCCGGCGCAAAAGCGTGATACTTCTCTTGTAGCCGTGTGCATTCCTTGGGGCTCATATCGTAGCCATCCTTGAGCAGTACCTCAGAGCACTTATTGCCGTGCATATCGTAATGAGTGGCATGCACGATGCGCTTAGCAAGGTAGCGATCACGTTTGAAGGCTTTCTCTCGCGCGCCCTTGGCTTCTATGCCTTCTCCCATAGGCAACTCAAAGACCTGCTTCGCCATGAAGGTATGCACGTCAAACTCTGAGGGGCGCAAGTGCGCTAGCTCGATGAGCTGCTTGTCGCGGGTGAGACAGTAGACATCACGGGCCTCTGCCTGGCTAAGGTCAACTTCAAGGAGTACACAGCCCGGGTCTGGCTTGAAGGGCCTTCTAAGGTCACGATCAATGTTTTGAGCATTTCCACCAGTGCCCCGAGGATTGCCACTCGATGAGAGCCGTCCAGTCGTAGGTCTAAAACTATAACTTGCTCGAAATCGTCCATCACTGTCCAATCTTCGTGGATCAAGGAACTCTGATTGTTTCTTCTGCTCTCGGTACTGCAGCGCACTCTCGATGAGTGTCATGCCCACAGGATACTTGGCGCTATCTTTGTAGCGAGCTCTCAGCTTGAGTAGCGCAGCCTCATTTGTCGTTATAGCTCCCGTCCTTCGGTTGCGTTGAACTGGTAGGCCCAGAACATCATAGAGAACGTATGCAAGAATCTGATTGCTGATACCCTTTGCCTCGACTTGAGCCGCATAAGCAGCTTCGTCCCCCTTCGCCCGCTTAAGTTTTTTCGCCACTGCTGGATCATCGCGGCTCCACTCTCCGTGCGCGACTCGCCAACACGCTTCCTGTACCTGGGTGTCAAAGGTAAACAGTTGTGTACCGCTAGCCGCCTGGGCCTTCGTGAGAGCCTGGCCTGCTGCCGCAATCTTGGATAGGAAGGCATCGCATAACTCCTCTTTGTTTGCCGCTATGCCGTGAAGCATGACATCGAGAATGGGCGCAAAGAGTGCTTGCTGTTCAGCCTTGTAGATAGACATCCAGCTCTTTGCCTCAAGCCGTTCGTCAAGGGCTGCATCACACTCCCAGGTCACGGCGGCGTCACGTGCATTGTATGTCAGCAGCTCGTGCCACTTCTCGCCGTCTTCTGCTCCCTGGACATTCCATGTTTTCTCTCCGGTATCGTCGTCCGACCCCTTGTACCAGGGCTCATTGGTAAGAATACTTGCCAGATAGGCCAGTGAGTGTGGCTCATTGGGCCACAGCAAGCAGGACTTTGCCATCGTGTCATGGTGCCATGCGTTGACCCTGAAGCCTTCCTGTGCAAGCAGGTAGCAGTCGTGTTGCCCATATTGGGTAATCTTCGGTGCAGGCCCGGCAAGAAGCGCGCTGATACTCTCTTTGTAGCCCTTCGCCCAGGGAACACTGATCGCATATCCTGGACCTATGGCAAAGCTGATGCAGAGAATCTTGCCTGTCTTGGGATTGTTTTCAATGTCGAAGGCAAGGCGTTCGGGCGTTTTGCACCACAGGTCAGCGATGCCTGCAAAGTGTGCAGGGCTTGCGTCAATACACAGAGAGCGCTTTGGCGGAATATTTTCGAGCCCTGTTTTCGCCTCTCGGGCCACTTTGAACCAGTCTTGTCTACACCTGAACTCATAGTTCTTCTTCTGGGTCTGGCCATCCTCCTGGGAGCGTTCGCCCTCCTCCCGAAGCACGGCGGCTGGGTGGATCACTGGGATCACTTTCACTTGGCGTCCGTTTGCTTGCTTCCACAGATAGATGCTCCCCCGACGCTGGGTGATCTTGGACATCCAGGGATTGATGCCGAGTAAAGTGCCCAAAGCAACATTGCCTGTCGGGACAATCACACGGAGCCCAGGTAACTCGTCCAGTCGAGCGCGGCAGTCTTCTTGCCACTGGCGTAGCTCCTCCCATGGAACGTTGGTTATATCACCGTGAGGGGGAAAGAAGGGGTACACGTTATCGAAACGAATATGAGCAGGATTAAGCTCTGCGCCTGTGATCCATTGGTCTTGAAGCCTACCGCTGGGGCCAATGAACGGCACGCCAGCGGCATCTTCGCGCCTGCCGGGCGCCTCTCCGATCACGACGATTTCTGCATCAAGAGGACCACGACCAGGGACGAGGTTCATATATCCTTCGCCTTTATGTAGATTATAATGCTGTGGTGGTTATGATCGTATACTATATCGGTAATCTCCTCTCGGTAGTCGATTCCATTCCCCGTATCAATGAGCGCTTCGACAGCAGGATTTGCTTCGTATCGAATCTGGTCTCCCAGCTTGCGCCAAAATTCAGTAAGCTTCACGGGTCTTCCCTCCATGGGGGCTCAGGTGGCAGAAAGTCCTTGGGATCAAAGAGCGGTTTGAGCCCAGGGACGTGCAACTCCCAGAGGTAGGTACGCCCACATGTCATGCAGGCATAGGTACTGCACTTATTCGTAATACCTTCTGCAGTATTAATGATGTAGCCATCCTCGCGCTCCATGGGCTCTTCGCAATAACGACAGTCCATTGTGTGATACGCCTTTCAGAAAAGGTGTGCGGGCAGGTCATAGAGGCCGCGAGCAATACGACGGAGCAATCCACGGTTCACCATCTGCATGAGCGTGTTGCGCATAAGACTTCCTTGCGCATTCTCAGTGACCATGCCGCAGCGAATACGCAACTGACGTGTATTGAGCGGCTGGTGCGCATCGAGAAGCGTATGTATGATACGCTTTTGCCATTTACCACTTCCTAGAAGGATAAGCTGTCTCACGGTGCGTGCTCCTCCTCCCTCTCCCCGCGTTTCTGGCGGCTAGAGCTGGACAGCCGTTGCTTTCCCCCACTAGGCTCCACAGGCCGCAGGCCATACGCCGCATCGGCGGAGGGCCGCACGACCTGGGGGCGTGGGGGAAAGTGGCTGTCCACTAGCCGGGGCCAGAAACGCTAGCGGGGAGCGTCTATTCGTGCACCGACAACGGCACTGCGTCAGGCACGCTGTCAGCGATATCAAAGGTGCTGGCGTAAGTAGCCGTACCGTCGAACATGGCCACAAGGACGTAATCAATTGCCTGTTCCATGGTCTCAAAGTTTCCGTAGATCGCATCACGTATCTCGACTTCGTGCCTCAGCTCAGTCGCCGTGAGTTTTTCCAGCCATATGCGCGTGTAGGCGCGGGCTCTGGTCTTGCCTGTCACTTTCTCACGGGCGGCTTTCTTCTGCAGCTCTAGCATCGCGAGCTTCTGGTGTAAGCGAGCTTCGCGTTCCCGAAGGGTCTTAGCCATGGTTTCTCCTGGCTTGGTACGGGTGTGTCCATCCATTGGAACCTCCTTTGCTTCCCATTGTTGCTGTTCTTTCGTCAACCCCCATCGATGTTTCACTGCATGACTCTCTTGTGCACGAAAGAATCCGTAGATGTCATCGTCGATCATGTCCTGTGTTGTCTCAAAGCGCATCGTCTCTATGTACGCACTCCTCTCAGCGCTCACCGGCGTTTTTGGCGGCGCGGACATGACAGGCAGAGGCTCCCCTCACGCGCCAGGGCCAAAAACATCAGCCGGATGTTCGAGTTATGGTAACTTACGCCAGTCCTTGAATTTCTTGCATAATTGCCATAACCGTTTTCAATTTTGCTTCTGCGTGCTCATTTTCCCCTTCGTGTGTTGGTAAATACGCTGCAAGGATGGCGAGGATACGCAGATGCTCACGAAGCATTCCTGCTTGCTCCCAATGTTCCTGTAGCTTCAGTAGTCTTGCCTGTTCTGTTGTTATGCTCATTTTTATATCATTAGCTACGGAACCAACTGTAATATAATCTCTCATTTTCTCTCCTTTCAGAGAAAAAGCTCTCATCACGCGCCGGGGCCAAAAACATCAGCCGGTGGTATCCTGGTGACGGTATAAGCGCGTCCTTTCTCGTAAACATGTGATGCATGTTCGCCCTCCAGTTTTTCTTATATAGGTGTTTCCTTCATTGAAGGGATGTCCTTGCTTACATACTATCTTTCGTGCATTTATGGCCGAAGGACTCATACTCCTTAGGTTATTGATTCTTTGCGATACAACCTCAAGATGGTCTGGATTTACACAGGCCCGAACACGGCAAAGATGATCAGGCTCGAAACCACGGGAGACAGGCCCTTTCAGGGCAATGTAGGCAAATGTGTGCGCCGTATACCTTTGCCCACGCCAGTCAATGAAACCATAGCCGTCCGCGTTCAAGTACCGTTGCCATACCCAGTGGCTGTCATTATCTATGACAACTTTCGACATAAACCTAAGCCACTCACCCCGAGTAATTCGGCCCGGCTGTAGAGCGATTCGTGGCTCACGCGCATGCTTCGTTTTGTACAGCGAACATCTTTCCATACTAATCCTTCTAACAGGTTTGCGCTCACGAAGACCAGCCGAAGCTGATAGGATATATCCTCGGAATTGCACCGCTTTTCCGCTGGCCGTGGAGCGGTTGTGCACGCCTCTCGGCCTCTCAGCTCGAGAGTGACCAGCGTTTGTCGCAGAAGGGTAGGCATGGCTGAGACATCATACCCTTCCTTCACACGTGAGAGCCTTCGCTCAGTCATTCAGCCCAGGCACAATGGCTTCAGGCTCCTGTGCTTGCTCTTGGTCTTCGCCTTCTTCGGCAGTAAATGTAGGGCGCAGGCGGCTTCTGGGCTGGACGCTTGCACCATTTTGATCGACGGCGCTCGCTGCCTGCTTTGGCAAAAGCATGTCCTCTCCGTAGGCCTTATAGCGCACTATGCGATTCTGAAAGCTCCCTGCATACTGGCCCTTCTCCTGAAGCGTCCGCGTCACATAGACCTGGACGCGTGTGCCCTCGACCCTCCGAAGCGTCGTACTGAGTGATGTCTCATCTTTGACAATGCGACATTCTTCAAGAAGCTGGTTCAGTTGTCGTCCACCAAACGATTTGCGCCAGGTGTTGGGGTCTTTGGTGCACAGAGGATCGTCCTCGGTGCCCAACACATAGTTTTGGATCGGGAAGGGTACATCGGCAAGCGATCCCTCAGCAATTGTGGAAAACATGACCGCCATGCGCTTGCCTTCCGTGCTCTTCTTTTCCTGAAAGTAGCCAATGCGGAGCACATAGCGATCTGCGGGGACGGTATCGCTTGTTGGGATATCGCTCCATGGTACACCTACATCTGGTAGAGATGGATCGCGTTCATATCCGGCCATTTCTTTTAGTCCTCTCATTCTTAGAAAATTCTCTCTAACCTGTTTTGGTCACTTAGTTCAATTAGACCTTCCTAGCTTCGTTTCCATAGCGCTTCCCATGCCGCCTTACATGGACTCGGCACGCGCAAATCTGACCGCGCGATATGTTTGTTCTCTCGTGTCAGAAAGTACGCCTGTTCGGTTTTTTCCTTCTCGTTGAAGTCCTTGTACATATAGTACACTTCGCTGAACGCGCCAGGAAGGATTTTCCCGAGCTTCCCTATCGCGGATATTCCCCATAGTTGCGTGTCCTGTTCATCAAAGCGCTGCTCATCGACGTGTGCGAGCACCAGTGCATGAATAGGTATCCAGGGAAAGACACTCATAATGTCTGTTTGGATGACTCCTCGTGCCTGACCGGCCCATATCTTTTGATTGTGCCCGCCGTCCGCGATACCACCCGGCGCGGGATTGATTTTGTACTGCTGCATGTGCACGCAGGCCATCTCTAGGAATGTATAGCTGTCCAAGACTACGGACGCATACCCCTGCCAGTGTTCACGCATGTGCCCCTGTAGGCTAGCCTGGAAGCGTTCATAGGAACAGGGATGCTTTTGCGTAGCTATCGCTGTGGGGTTGCTATCAGAGAAGTACTCAATTTCGACGAGGAGCTTCTTGCTCTCCGGGTCCACGATGAACTGGAAGGCGCCCCCATCGTCCATGTACTCTATGGGCTTGGCAAAGCCCTGCTGCCGGTAGGCAAGCGCCTTTGCGGGTGGATCGAACTGAAAAACCTTTATAGGTTTGGGAAGCTGCGCAGCAAAGGGGGTCTTGCCTACACCGGGATTAGAATAAATCAATCCTGTAAATAGTGTAGTCTCCCATGGTTCAGGCATCAGCACCCTCCTGTTCTTGCATCATATCGGCATACAATTTGTCCATGATGCAGACCATCGATGACATAATGAGCTGGATTTCTATCCTCGAAAGCTCATAGGTGAGCAAGTGTTCGATGATAGGAGGGATCAGCTCGCGCGTTATCGTTGCGTAACGCTTCAGTGCAGCGTTGTCAATGACTATGGCTCTGTTGTCCACCGAGACCCCTTTCCTGGTACTCTGGCCTTCAGGCCAGAGTATTTGACCGTTGCTTGCTGCTCACAGGAAGCGGCAGTAGCAAGATAATGGACCTGGTCAGTGGGACTGCAGTGAGTGTACCTCCACCAAGACGCTCTACCTCAAGCTCTCCAACATGTGTGGCTTCAATCCGTAACTCAAGCCCATAGGGCAGTGATAGGGTTACTACGTCATGTTCGTGCAACAGAATGTGATCATGATGCATATTGTCTCTTTTGAAGCTCTCTCGGCTAGGTATATGGCAGCCATGTCTGCTGCAGCCTCCATGCTAGGATACATGCAGCGCATCGTATGCCAGCTGGATAGTTCATGCGCGTATGCCTAGCGCTATCCTTCCTCTTCTTCGCTGACGCTCTCGCGTCTCCAGGGCACAGGAATCATCATGTGCGTGAGCCCTTCTGTCGGTCTGCCTGCTTGACAAAAGCTCCTATATTGACACGGCGCCCTTCCACGCCCACCTGAGCAACCCGGCCAGCGCCATTGGCCATCCATCTTGACCGTGTCCAAGTCGGCTTCGCGCAGGTCCATAAGCCGACGTGTCATACTGAGCACATCTTTCCGCCAGCATTCCAGCCGTGCATCACTCCACCAGAGTGGCCCGACCCACTCCCCCTTGACATGAATAGGCTGGCATTCCTTGTACTTCACTTTGTGTGTCTGGCACTTCTTCTCCAGGTTACCATCCCAGGGCGGCAGACGTCGTATCTCGATGCCATTGACGAAGGCACCCTTGATCGGATATCCACGCTGGCGTAGGCCCCAGACGTAGCCCTGTAGACCGCTGTTCATGGACCATTGCGCAGCCCAATCTTCGTCGATATCTCCTGTGGATTTGTGATCAAGGACGTACAGATCACTTTTCCATTCAAGAAGCGCATCTGGTGTACCGTAGTACATGATCTCCTCTCCGTTGATGCGTCCCAAAGGTACCTCAAACGTCTGCTCAGTGGCACATACATGAACATCTCTCCGGGGCTGTTGGGCCATCCAATGTTGGAGGCACAACTTCACGTTTGCTGGATGCAAGCGCTCCTGGCGTGGGAGCGTCTCTCCGGCTGTGTCTTGCCATGCTTGATCGAAATGTGCGAGAATTTCTTGCGGATCACGCCCCTGCAGCCAATGAGCGAGCGCCCAATGTAGCAGTGTGCCTACCTCCATGGGACCGGCTGCCTGCTTTTCTCGCCAGATCAGCTCGTGCTTCCAGCGCAGGTACGTAGCAGTTTCGCAGGTTGCTAGGAGCGTGAGAAGGCTATTATTGATATGCATTGTCAATTGTGTGACCCTCCTCTTGCTAGGCCTCCAGCGCGGCTACTCGCGCTTCTTCTGCGTGCACTATAGCATAGGCAAGCAGCCGTGCGGCAGTCTCTCCGATGAGCAACCTGGGCTCATCGACTCGCCACTTTGCGTGGACGACGCGCACGAGCGGCCATATTTCTGTAAGCGCCTTGCCCTCAAAGAGCTGTCCGGGCGCGTGGTCTCGCCATCCGCTTGATTCGGCCATATGTGGTCCTCCTTATACATAGCATAGAATGTTTGCATAGAATATTGCACAAAATCACAGATCAGTCAAGGTGAAGTTTTCTCGTTTCTCCCTCTCTTGTCCTAAGACGACCTTCCAATAATCCTTAACGGGTATAGTGTGCGTCTCTCCCTTGCTGTACACACGCGCGAAAGACGTACCATGATCATCCAGGATTACCAGAGGACAATGCACTCTCGACGCCTCAGCCCGTGCCTGTACCTCTGCGTGTATCTCTGCCCTAATTTCCTCAAGTGTGAGCATCTCTCCGTTCTCCTTTGTGCGCTGCACAGACAATCCGGCTCCGGCTGGTGACACGCCACCTACCCCCTTGCCCCCAAACCGCGCCCAGCTCCGCTGGGCTGGTGGCAATGATAAGGGGGTAGGCTCTGGTGTGTCATGACCCAGCCGCCATATTGTCTGTGTGTATGCTGGTTTCAGTCCACGCCCCACTTCTCCAGCGAGGCGAATACGAAAAAGCTCCTTAGCTCCTAACGTACACAGATACGTTTTTTGACCGGTGTCCCATTGGCAGTTGTGCTAATGAAAGTGAAGTAGACTGCTGTATGGTCACTGGGATGATTACGGACGCTATGTTCCACTCCCTCTATAATGGCTCTTGACACAGTGTTGTCATGGTGCAGAGCAGTTCTGCAGCGTCTGCACCACAACCGTGTAACCACGATATTTGTGAGTTTTTTCATACTGTATGCGCGTGTGCTGTCCACGAAAAAGCTCCCTAGCTTCTCACACTAAGGAGCATCATTCAACGAGCATGTAACGACCACAAGGCCGTAATGACCATGAGTAAGATCAGTGCTTCCATCAATCCAGATCCAGTACGCGACTCGGGCGCGCTTCCATCAGGCCCTTGAGCGTGACCAGAGCGCCATCCAACTCGGCCTTTACCTCCTTGCGAATGAAGCCAAACTTTTTGAGAGCGTCTTTGTCGCAGTGCAGTGCAATGGCCTTTATCTGGTCGGCAACCTCGGCCAGCGCGGTGAAGCCCGTCACGTTGCGTGCTTCCATGAACAACTCTGACCATTGCACAATCTTCTCGATGTGGCTATCGTAGAATTTCTTCGCTGTGCCATCGTCAAATCCCTGAAGCACGTTGCGCAGGTTTTTCACGAGTTCGGCTGCCTCGGCGCACAGGATGCTTTCGATGTGCACCTTCCCTTGCTCTATCGTAGTGGCCAGCTCGGCCTGTGCCTTCGCAAAGGCTTCAGGGACGATGAGTGCTAACTTACCGGGCACGCCCAGCTCCAGGTAGCGAATTTCTATGTAAAACTTGTCGGACACGGTGCCCGCGTCGGGATAATCCTCTGCCCGGTAGAGCATGCCTAGCTCAGTCTGCGCGTCCCAACGTGCGCCCAGATAGGCGTCGTAGAATGCGGCGACTAGCGTAGTACGCAGCGCTTGGTACTCGTCGAGATATTGGGTCCATTGGTCCATGATCGCCGTGGGTACGGCATATACACCGTTTCTGAAGAGGCTCGGTACGCTGTGCTCGGCGAACCATCGGCCAGCGAAGCCATCCAGACTTTTGATCGCCTGGTACTCCTTGCATTCCAGAAGCCTCTTGGTCATGCTGATGCGCTTCTTGGCGGCTTGCTCGGCCAATGCGCCACTGTACTGTGAGACATCTGCTGGGCGAATTCCCTTTGAATTTCCCCAGGCATGGATGCTGACACTGCATGCGATGGTGTTTTCGAGCCATCCTAACTTAGCCATGACTTCCTCCTTGAGTTATGGTACGCGCACTATACTCGTGCTCTCATTAATGGGCACAAAAAAAAAGCGCCCAAGGCATGTGCCCTGAGCGCTTTTTTTCAGTGGATAGGCTGCGGTAAAAATCCTCCATTGTGTATCCACTTAGCCAGGTTGTACAGCCTCTCAACAAGGGCGTCTCTGTCGATGTCCTCCGTATCCTTGGCTTGTTGCTCCAACAACTCCATAATCTCACGCAAACACGCATCAGGGTCCATCAGTACTTTCCTTCCATAAGTTGCTGGCGCCATCCTGGCATCTCATCGGCAGGACAGTGGTCGTTGGCACAGTCGCAGGTGCTAAGCGACTCGACACGTTCCAGGTACGCGAGTACCTCTGGGGTGTCTTGCTCCCAGAACACGACGCGGCCGTCGGGTTTGATCACAATGACAACGTCATTTGGCTCAAGTCTCATAGCGTTAACTCCATGACATCGTCAACTGCGGCATCTTCGCTACAATCGGTTTCATTCCAGGGCAGCGGTGCGTGCCTGGCGCGCAGCTTGCGGAACTGTGCAAGGACGTTGTCGCCAGCGGTATCGGCGTCCTTAGCGCTTACCGTAATCACATACCTATGTGATGCGGAGACAGTGAGGCTCACGTCAAATTTTGGCATGTTACGCTCCTTGCTTAGCGCGCTGTGCTTGCGCCTGATAGTATTCCGGCTTCCTCGTCTCTGTGCGCGTCTCGGGTGCGAGCATGCCCTGAATGGCTTTAAGCAGCTCGTCTTTCTCGCATTCTGTGCCCCGAAAGCCTTCCAGGTTTGCTTCAATACGGCCATCAGCGTGAACCACAACGATGATTTTCTTCATAGAGCCCTCCTTAGCGCTTAATGACATGAACGTATGCGCCATCTGCACGTATCTCTGTGCGCCAATTCGCTCGGTAGGCACGATAGATACGCTTTAACTCGACTGTACCTATCGCCTGCTTGAGCCTACCGACAATGCGTTGCGTCGTATCGTCGAGTTGGCCGCTTCTGGCATCGAGCACCTCAGCACCGTTCATAGCATTGTCGTGAAGCATCGTGACTTTCCCTGTCACGGCATCACGCTGAAAACCTATGGAATACTTGCCACCTATCGCCTTGCCGACGACTCTCCCGTAGCGATCTTTTTCACTGGCACTGGGCGAGACGACGACATCACACACTGCCCCATCACCCCAAAAATACGACACAGCAATGTTGGCTTGGATATCCCATCCAAGCTGCAGTGCTGCCTCTCGCACGATAGCAAGATCGCTAATCTTTGCGTCACCGCTTATCAGCTTGCTCATCCCAATTTTCCCTTAGTATGACCTTTGCCAGCACCAGCCCACTGCGCATATGCTGGTGTTCTTTCTTTATTGAGCGGTTCGCGCTCTCGTATGCCACTCTATTCTGTAGTACGATTTGCTCGTCTAACAGCTCTATCATCCGTTCTTTATTCATTATCGCCTCGCTTAGAGCGATGAGTAGAGTGCCCATGCCCTCTACCCTCGATTGTCAATGCCAGCTACTCAGTACCATACAGCAGAGGCACAGCAGCAACGCTACAAAGGGATAGGTGCGCTTGCTGGGCGCCCACACGCGGTATAGTGTATCGAGGCAGCGCCCGGAGCAGCATATCACATCTTCATGATGCACAATGGCTGCGAAATACGCTACCGGAAGCGGTCCGGCGCAATTATCACAATGCGCCTGCTTTCGGTAGTGCTCTGCACGCAAGGACAGCCCGTTTAATGCTTTTGTACTCACCTCAAAGCCGATCATAGCTCTACCTTTCTGCCTTCTCGTTGTTCCTGCCACTTGAAAATGCCACCTTGTGCCGCATCCAGATACCGACCACTTGCTTGGTTCCTCCTTTCGATGATAGCCTTGGCCTGTGAGATACGAATAGGCACAACTCGCGTGCTCGCTTCCTGCAGCGTCCTTTTGTACTGCCATGCGAGTCGGCAACAACGTGCGATCTCGCGGCCTGTCCAGCCCTCGCATGCCGGGAAGCTGTCCCCTTGTGGTATCGCATACTTGCTACGGTACAGCGACCAGATAGCCAGTGACTCTTGCTCGCCTGGCAGGTCACAAAAATACTCTCCCTGCATTCGAGCGCGCAGCTTATGCGGCAGTGCCTCTGCATTGTTCGTAGTCCATATCCAAAGCGTACTACCCAACTGATTGCCCACGATGGCGCGCTCTATCGCTAAGGCATGCCGTAGATTGCTCTCACTCTCGCCTACAAGAGAACCTTTACAAGCGCCCAGGTCAAGAGCGAGGACAAGACAGCCGAAAACAGTACCAGCGCACTTAGCTGACAAAGATTTCCCAGTGCCCGGATGGCCCGCCAGTAAAATACTCTGCGCTTCCGTGTCCTGGATGTGCTTTGCCAGCGTCCCAAGATAATCTTGCGATATTCCAGAGGTATCTCCTTCTACGCCCGCTAGGGCGTCTTCTGACTCATCTATCCAGACGACGAGACGCACAGGAAGCCTGCCGTCCTTGATAGCCGTAAAATCGCTCAGGAGCGCATCTAGGCCCTTGACCTGCTCTGCGCTCTCGCTACCCTGCCAGCACTGCAAGCCTGGCGTGCTATTGATCAATCTCACCTTCGCTTTCCAGAGTTCGGCGATACGAATCTTGCCTTTAGTTTCACTGCACTGTTCGCCTGTAGCTCGATATGACATCGCTGCATGCTGTTCAGCCTCAAATTGCGTCATCCCACGTAGTGCATCAATAGCTGCGCATCGCTCGCTTTCTGTAAGCTTGTTCGGCAGGTACGCTTCGATGCTCGTGATGACACTTTCAAGCTCTTGCGTACCTGGCAACATTACATCGTATGCCAGAAAATCACTGCGCAGCGAGACCGGGATGGTAAGCTGGCGTCCAAGGAGTACCAGGGTACGCTTAGAGCGCTTGAATGTATCTCTCAGATTGATCACACCTTGTCTCACGCGCACGTCTTGCCAATATTCCTGGTGCCAATGCGCGACCATCACGGCGTTATCTGGCATGGATTGTGCCCATGCGAGCATTCCATCTGGTTCAGTGCCACAGTCTGGTGCGCCAGCGTTCTCTGCTTCTTCGGTCAGTGCACTCGGCCCTGCTGCACAATCCCACGACCATGCGAGCAGGTGCTGACCGACCATCGCTTGCTTGATGTCTGCCACAGCACCCAGGGGCTCAGGCGTTTGAACAGCGAGCAGTGGACAGCCGCGCTTACGGGCTTTCGTCAACCAGCCGATCATAGCGATATTCTCCCTTCTTGGTCCATGCGTACCAGCGTGCTTCTACGCGGAACTCGCGGCGCTGATACGGCGCAAACGTTGCTAAGAAAGCCTTAGTCTGTGCTCGTGTGCCGAACCAAACGGCATCCTTTTCCTTGATGCAAATTACAAAGCGCATCATGCCATCGCTATAATCAAGGACACTATCCATATTTCTCTCCTCTTCGCTCGGTACACATTTCGGGACACGCTCGTGACAGCCACCTCCTCCCACACCCTAAGCGTCATGCCACCTTCGGTGGCTCTACTGACGCTAGTGGGAGGAGTTCTCTGGCTGTCAAGCTCATGGGAATGAGCTTCCCTCGCTGCGAAATGTGGAAGCTCGCGTGCACTCTGCATTTCTCAGCCGGGCTTGTGACCGGATATTGCTGCATTACACTATGGAGGGAAGCGCCCAGCCTTGAACAAGCTCACTGTGAAAGCCAGGGGTCGGTCACACCCTGCGACACAGGCCGAATCAGCGGCACCAGTCCGCGCTTCCCTGTTCGATTGTCAATCAGCTCTTCCTAAGTCTTGAGAGATTGTACAAGGCGAACGAGGATGTGTCAAGGAGAAATCGTATGCATGCGATAAAATATTTATGCGTCTGTGTGAGTGCATATTATAGAGGTAAGATATTGCAAGATGTGTGCCAGGTTCGGAGTTTGCATAAAGTTTACTTTGTAGGTATACTGTCCTTCGTGTGCAGTTCGCTAATACTTCTATTATGAAAGGCTCATTGATGGAACAGCAAAAGCGTCTGTCGTATCGCGCGCGTCATGCTCGCCTGGCATATGAAAAGCAATGCCCTGGCGGTGATGAAACTTTGTTTATGTCTGTCGCCTACTGTCGTGCAGCATGGGTTACACGGCATGTATACCTTACGTGGAAAGAGGCAGAAGAGGCACGAGCTTGGATTGACGAGTTTGCCTGTGGTGGTATATGCCGCAAAAATCATGCAGTCGAACAAACAACCCTGGATGAGGCGTTAGCTTTTCGTCCGCATGCGCGTTTTTCTTTGCACAGCGGGCCTGTTGTCCAACCTCGCTCACGTATGGTAGGCGCAGCCCCCGAAACAGCGCCGAGCACTGGCACCATACGGCGACTGACCGTAACGGATAAGGGTTTAATCCATGGCTGAGAACGTAAATGGCACACTTGTTCATAGTACCGGACACTACGGCGATCCTGTGGCCGTTTGCATGGCCGACGTCCAGGCCCAGAATGTTGACTGGCTCTGGTATCCCTACCTTGCCTATGGCCAGCTTGCCTTATTAGAAGGTGACCCTGATGTAGGCAAGTCCATGCTCACACTACAAATTGCTACGTGTCTTAGTCGAGGTTGGGCGTTGCCGGACCAGCATGGGGAGCTGTACGCTATTCCGCCTGTTCCACGCTCGACAATCTTTGTTGCCTCTGAAGATGCACTGTCTTTTACGGTCTGTCCGCGCCTTATTAAGATGGACGCAGACCGGAATTATATTCATGTGTTACAAGGCTTGCGCGGACATGACGATGGCATGTTGCCGTTTACGCTCAAGGACCTAACACCACTCGAAAGCATGATCAAAGCGCTCCACCCGGCGCTTGTGGTCATTGACCCTATCCAGGCGTACATCCCGGCCAGTGCAAACCTTAACCAGGCCAACCATGTACGCTGGTACATGGCAAAAATTATCGCCATGGCCGAGCAGTACCATTGTGCTGTGCTATGTGTGAGGCATGCAACGAAAAGCTCTGGGACTGGTGTTGCAAAAGCTGTCCATCGTGGTGCGGGCTCTGTCGATATTGCGGCTGCAGCACGCTTTATCCTGTTCGTTGAGCAACATCCCATTGATGCGTTCAAGCACATCGGTCTCATGGCGCACACGAAAGCAAATATAAGCCCCAAGGGACGCACGCAGCTCTTTCGGCGTGAGCACGGGCAGTTCGGCTGGTGTGGTGTCTCTCGTGTGCAGCCTGAGCTTGTGGCTGGCAATAAGCGTGGGCCTGATCCCGTGAAATTGCTTGAAGCCGCGCTTTGGCTTGAAGGATTTTTATGGGAAGGTGCACGGGATGCTGGCAAATTGTTGGAAGTGGCCTACGAGCAAGGCCACACAAAAGGAATCATATACGCTGCCAAGAAAGCCTTGGGCATCGTCAGCACTCGCCACCAAGACGACGAAGGCTTTGTAACAATCTGGGAACTGTCGCCTCTGTAGCTCCTGCTGTGCCTCAATGGCCGCATCTCACGGATCAATGCCCTAAAGCGTATGATCTCAATGAGATGTGGCCATTTTTTGTGTCAAAGCTGGCATGTTTATCATTTTGAGAAAAAAATAGTGTGCAGAGACTACCGCAGAAATGGCGAAAACACGTAGGCGCGCAGGCAAGCAGTTCGCAGATACGCAAGTACGCAGTTCGCAGATACGCAGGCACGCAGATATATATATATATATATTATATCTTTCTTCTCTACCTGCGTTCTCATGGCCATATTGTAACCCTTCTCTTTCAAAGTGCAAAATCCGTGCCACAGGAGCTATAGGACATTCCTATAGATCGCCTGTGTCGTATAGGTTGACAGCCATATTATCACTGTGATAATATGGTAGATACATTGTAGATACCTTGGAGGCGCTATGGCTGACTGGTCCTGGAGAAAGCACTATCCTCCCTATGGCACAACCAAGCATGATCCGCGTCACACATTAACGACACCCTTGCGGCCTTTTGATCGCCAAGTTGCTGCGCTGTTGGCCCTTCGGACCCCTAGTAAAGACGCTGTTGCCGCGCTATTAGGCGTCCATCGTAGTGCTGTCTGGAAGTCCTGGTACAGACCAGCAGTGCAAGCCTATATCGAAAAGCTTCTCACAGCGGACAGCCAGGAGCTGATACAGCAGCATGTCGCACAGCTTCTGGCTAGCGATCAGGCGGAGCGTATAGCACGCAAGCACAAGAGGGAAGCAAGGCGGCAGGCACACAGAGCGGCACATCGAGAGAGGCCGCGAGCATGATACCTTGCTACCTATCTACATACCTACATACCATGCTACCATGCTACCATGCTACCAGTCCAGGCCCGAACGGCACGTCGATAATGAGAATGGATAGTCCTGTGTGCCCTGATTGCACATGGTACACACAGGACACTCAAGCAAATCAAGCACTTACGTTGGGCCTAATCAAACCCCAAAGTTTACATAATAGAGGTTATCAGAAGTTGATGTGCATGGGGCCCAGCAACGGCGCCGAGACGATTGTTTGGGTGTCGTGAAAAGAGGGGTGGGGGCACCCCAGCGCCAACTCTATGGTGACTGTTAGCGACAAAAGTATACGGACCATATGGGAGAGGCTATAGGCTTGTTAGGACCAAAAGTATACGTACCATATTTGTGAGGTAAGTAGTCCTATGCGTACCACACCTTGACGCATGCAGCTTCGCACAGTATACTCTGAACGTATCTCTGAGGAGGGATACGCAGCAGCAGCCTTGAGGCATGGGCACCGGATGAGAACGCCATGCCTCTTGGGCTGGGCACCGGCACAAGACGAGCGAGGGTGCTTTGGGAGGCTGACCTCGCTCGTCCCCCAAAACTGGGCACCGGCACAGGAGACACACCATGCACCAGACAACCCTCACGCGCTGCATTGCCCATTGCGACCGGGCCATTGAAGGGCTGAGGCTCGCCTGGTTGGATGGGGATGCACAGCACAAAGCCCGCACCGAAGCCGTAGCACTGAAGCTGCATGAGACGCGCATGGCCCTGATTGCCTATGCACGTGAGCACCAGCAGGACGATCAGTGGGACACCGCTTTGGCACAACTCGTCAAGGAGCATGCGTCATGAGACCTTCCACGAGCGTTTCTGGCGGTTGGAGCTGGACACGCGAGAACCCCCCTTATCATCCCAACAAAGCGAGGCGCAGCCTCGGCGACTTGGGGGGAAGGGGGGAAGCGCAGTGTGTCCACCAACCGGGGCCAGAAACAGAAGCGAGCAAAGGCATGCTATGCGTTGATCAATCTAATCCTTTGTGCCACGACTATTGTAC
>ERZ1292642.347-Hain-H14-01um-R1-347-length-29086-cov-7_pt1 | contig 29086 bp, 58 predicted proteins | sample MGYA00564403_ERZ1292642 | MGnify/ENA primary metagenome ERZ1292642 (study PRJEB36523, sample SAMEA6512643) | groundwater metagenome | collected 2019-01-09 | study: AquaDiva: Metagenomics assemblies of 32 groundwater samples
ACGATCCAGCTAGTGTTAGTAATGTTGAATACTTGAGCCATCTTCCAACCAGCCGTTTGATAAAGGCGAAGTCTTGGAGAAGCAATTTCAGGAGGCGCATAAATAAATTGTGCACTATAACCATCCAAATCGACCATGTCGTAACTTTCCTGACCAGGGATAAAGATATTGTAGATATCTTGACCATTGGCAGAAGCATTTGGCGAAATCGATCCTAATGAAGACAATAGGAATCGAATGTTACGCATTACGCCCCACTCAGATTGCAGCAAATTAGCTGTATTTGAGTACTGCGCAACGTTCTGGAACGCAGTCATTTGATCTAAGTCAGCACTTAAATTAGTGTGAGTTAAGCCAAAAAAACATGTTCTTACAGGGGCTGTCAGTTCTGTTACTTTTATGACCTAGTTTCCTAGGCGGGGAAACCTCTTCGGATCTCCCTCTCGACCTTTATTTATTCGTCGAGGTCAGACTATCGCTTCTCTTTATTCAGATGGAAAATGGATTTCTTCTAATCGTATTTCTTCATCATTTCTATAAAGAGTCTTCTCACTTAGTCGTTCAGGCTGCATATGTTCTTGATGAATGATTTTCTTCATTTTTAAATAAATTAATTTATTTTCAGCTTTTTTAATTTCATCATCAATATTCATTGCTTGCCCCTTGTTATCCTATGCTTATGCAGCCTTTAGGAACTCCAAGTCAATCAGAGAAAATTTTACTTCGGCACACATTTTACCGAATTTGTCTTCACCTTCAATCAAGTCCATAATGAATTGAGCATTAGCTGTACGAAGTAATCGAACGGCTTTTGAGCAATCTAATGGCGAGATGTTACTTGGGTTGTCCCCATTGGTCCCCGATGTACAGTTGATTGGGGGCGCCCCGCCTTCCATCATTGATCTGGCAAGTTGATCTTCAGTTTCCCTTAAGGACTGGCCTAAAGTTGAAACGGCGGAATTAAGCACAGGATCTTCATTAATTAACATGACCTGCTCTTGCAGAATGATGTAAGTTCCATACCAGTCGATGCGTGCGTCCACGTCAAGAGCGGTAAGTTGTTGCGCTGGAGGATCGACAATACCATTTCCCAAAGGAATAGGTGCAGTGAGCAAATTCTGATAACGTCTACGTCTCAGAATATCACCAGCTTGTTGATCCATTGTGATAGGATAACCCATCGTGGTATGGATCAAATCTGGCATTGGACGAGCAAGAAGCTTCATAGACAGTTGCTGTTGAACTGCTGGTGGCAAGATGCTTGTGGTTGTTGGACCGGACATAAGTCTTAACCTCAAAGTTAAGACGAATCAACCAATGTAAAGCGGCTTTACTTTCGGCTTGCTGCAAGAGTCTCTTTCCAAAGCGCAGCTTTTTCTTGTCTCGACATCTTGGAATTGGATAACGCAGCCGCAGCAGATACAGCTTCGGAGCGAACCCCTAGACTTCCCAACTTTGGTTTTGTTTCCTTTTCATCAACACGTCTTTGTTCTTGAGACACAGATGCTTTCGTTTTGAAATCTCTTAACTCTTGTCTTTCTAATTCTTTTTTGATTAGTGAATACACTTTTCTCAAAGGATTGGCAGCTTTCTGTACGGCTTCTTGGTTGTCTTCGTCGTTTCTGATATATTTTTCAATATTTTCAGGCGTTACGACGGTCTTAAAATCGGCAAATTCTGTGGCAGTTTCAAGCACTTGAAGTTTCTGATTTGCTTCAGCAATCCGCTTATCTTTTTCATTAAGCTTATTGTTGAACTGATTGAATGCCTTCGCAAGTTTCTTTCCGTCTGGAAATTCTTCCTGCTCCAACGATCTAAAATCAAATTCTTCTTCTTCAGGGGCTACTGGCTGATATTGCTTTTGCTGATACTGCGCTTGCATCTGCATTTGCTTTTCATACATTTCCCTTTCTTTCTGTGCTTGCCAAAGTTGTCGTTCAAGATCCTCTTTAGCCTTTCGAAGCTCTGCAAAACTCTCTTGCGGAGACTTCTTTTCATGGTTTTCTAGAGCCTGGTCGACCACTTCAGGTAATTGGGTCTGTTCTTCTCGTAAACTCATGCTTTTCCTTTGAGATTGGCGATATCTCGGTTGCGCCATTTGTCAAAATTGTATTTGACACTTATTTAATACACGTATATATAAATTTTTATATATATATCAATAAAAAATTTAGGATTAATGATTATGGTGCGTGGAAGTGATAAGACATACGGGCAACTCATGCAAGAAGCTCGAATGAAGACTGATAGGCAGGAAATCGGAGAAACCGTTCCTTCTGTTATGAATAAATTGAAAGAAATTATCGAGGATTGCGTACAAAAGGAACATGAAAGAGGTACGCGAGGTAAATATTACATTCACATATGGGTGCAAAAGGAGCCATACGCTCAAAATGCTCTTAGAATATATCCCCAATGCCGCCGTACACGTCCAAGTCCATATCAAGGCCATGATCATTATCTATGGAGTGTTGAAAATGGTGGACACGTCAAATTCGAATGGTGTATCCCAAATAAAGAAACACTCAACTACATCATTGCCAATCCAAATAAATTTGATTCAAAATATGTGTCTATGTTGAAAAAATATTGCGCTGATAAATTAGAAAAACTAGAAGACTATCTAGTTGGGGGCAAGATTGCCTAGTCCCCTACTGGCCAATCGGTATTCCAGAGGATGAATAGAACAGCTTCCTTGATTTTCTTCATTGCGCCTACTATATCTTGATCAGGGTCATCAAGATTTAGTGCTTCCAATTGAAATGCTAATGATTTGGCATCACAATCAATACACGTAGTAGTTTTAGATTCCCTATTTTCTGTAATAAATCTTACCGTTTGAATAGAGCCAAATTCTTCTACAAGTTTTTCTTTACCACGTAGATTTATTACAAAAGAATCGTCTAGAATATTTGTCATTATCTCACCATCTTCGCGCCGCCCATATAGAGCGAGCGATTGCTATGAGCTGATCCTTGGGATGGTTTACCTATGTAGCCAATCACAGGCTTTCTAAGCCCTGGAAGCTTCTTGATCTTTGGGGGTATCATTGTCATATTTAATTTCCAAAAGTATTTGTAAAAGAAGTAGGAATAAACCTATCCTTTAAGAATATTTCTTCTAATGCTGATTCTTTTTTCTCTATTTTTTCTTTTGCTTGCAAAATAAGAACTTCTTTACAAAATTTACATCTTGCTGTTTTTCTAGGTGGAAGTTGTAAAGGAGAATGATCAGCTGTCATTTTCATATCAAAAAATTCATAATTTCCATCATCTTTTTCATGTTTTATCCCACATTTGCATGCTTTAGGTTCCATTTCACTCATCTCAGTGAGATCCTTTAATCAAAGTCTTATCTCGTTTACTTTTAATTGTAGGTGCAAAATACTTCATTTCCGATTTCGCATTCATTTTTTTATCTGGAGGTGATTTCCCTAATGCTCTTTTACCTGATTCAATTTTTCTAGATTCTGTTACAGTTTTCTTTATTTTTTCACGCATTGGTTTCGGAGTAGCAGCCATGTTATTTATCCTTTAGTTTTTGGTTCTTTTTCATTAAATCCACCAGCACGATTATAGCTCTTCTCTAATTGCAAAGGAGGTTTTCCTCCAGGCGCGCGGAAACGTGGTTCCGTTTCGTTAAGATTTTTATTCTTTGGTACTGAAGGCTTTACTGCTTCAGGAATGATCTTAATATTTGGCATGGTGATTCCTTAATATAGGTTGCATGTAGGATTTGAACCTACCCTTCTTTGCTCCGCTGCGCAGCTAAATTCGGCAAAGCTATGCTTCATAACACCAAGCAACATGATTATTTGTTATTCATCTTTTCGCGAGTATATGGTTTATGAGCTAAAGCACGATCATCTTTTGCATCGATCTTCTTTCTTACCATCTCATAACTATTGCTTGCTCCAGCTGGTGGTTTAGGATCAACATTGTCTTTGATCTTGATAAAATCATTGCCAGTATTGCCCTTTCTCTCACCACCACCCATCGATGTATTTTTATGGCTGTGTCCCATTTAAAACCTCTTGTTGTTGTAATTCTCTTTCATCTTGTCTTTTTGTAATATTTTCTATCAACTGAAAAACCTTTAAAAAGTTGTCAACACCCATAGATTCAACTTCTTTTGCAGCCTTAATTTCATCCAAATGAGCAGACGCAAGTTCATGTTTAGATTTATTATGCGCCGTTGCAATCTGAAATTGCTCGAGATGACCTTTTTGGATGCGTTCTTCTGCTAAAGCACGATCACTCATTGCCTTAGATTGTAAGCTTTCATTGACAATTCTTTGATTTTCCATCTGCAACTCAGCCATCTTCTGCTCTTGTTGCTGTTGGGCTTCTTGTTGCTTCTTGATACCTTCAATCATCTTGTCTTTATCTTGGATATCTACATCGCTAAGCAATTGGTCGATTGGAATAGGCAATCCATCTTTCCATAACCGATATTTTTGAGCGAAAGCTAATTGTCTTGTTGTGTTAGTAAGTTGCGCATTGGCAACGACTGCGTCATACTTTTGGAAAGATTTGTCGCGGAATTCATTAGTGGGCTCTTCTGCGAGCATTCTTCGAACCTTGCCAAGAGTATAGTTTTTCTGAATGATCGCCCAATGTAGTCTGCCTGCATTCCGTTGTGAGAGATCCAGGTTGTCAAATAGTTCTTGTAGAGTAGTGAGCGCAGCACCTTGACGCAATTGCTCCGTAATCCCAACATCAGAATCTTCCGCTTGTCCAAGTAATTCTGGTGTGACGCCTGCAAGAGATTGAACATTTTCTTTATATCGCGCAGTAACTTCAAAGTTCGCCGGGTTGATATTAGCTCCTGGCTTATCCACGATAGCATTCAATCTTCCTTTCTTCAAATACCTTACTTTACCTGGTCCAACCTTAAATGCGTCACTGTCATCGATAAGCGCATCTTCCTCTACATCCACACCAGAGAATTGAGCGGCGAGCAAATCGCTCTCTAATTGTGTCCTGTAGTTCAAAAGGTATTGCGAATCACGAATATTTCTAATAATTCCTTGATAACGAAAACTATAATTATTATTTGCTAAATCATGGTATCCCACAAACGGTGTGAAAGGGTACATATCCACGCCAAGTGGGTTAGGACCATCATAAAAGCAAACACCATTGATAATGATCGCTAGATGTACTGTAGGAACCTTTTCTTTCACAATAACGATTTTTGGATATTGATATTTTAATCTTTCCAATTCTTCTTTTGTAAAATCAACTTCGGTACTTTCATATGTCTCAGGATCTACAATAAAAGTTCCCATGCGCTCAGCTTGATACCAATATTCATCCCAAGCAAGGAAACCTTTCCTTCGAATATTGTATTGCTGCGGCATGAATGTAAATTTAGTGTCAAAATAGGCTTGATCATTAAGCATGTCAATATCTGCCGCTCTTTCCGGAATCAATCGCTTAACTTGCTCTTTATGCAAATACTTACGAGTGCGAATAAACTGACAATCGCTCAATCCCATATCACGCCAGAACGCATCCATCATCACCATGTCACCGCTTAACATCTCGGTCCTTAAGTCTCCGCACACTGGATCGCTTCTGTAGTCTATCCACGAATGCATTAATGAAAGTCCAGTGATAACCGCACCTTCTTTAAAACATGAGCTTATGGTGTTGTATGTGTCATCGATATTGTAGACTGATTGAATAATCTTTGTAGCTTGGCTAGATGTATGCGAGCTACTTCCATGAACAGGAACCATTTGTGTAGCTTTTCGATATTGGCGTTGCCTACCACATACCATGTTTGCTACTGGCATCGTATTATTGAAAATCCACTTTTGCTGATCGTAGCTTAATCCAGAATATTGATTTAAGTAACGTTGATCGCCAAGATAGACCTTTCTATCAATACATTGTTCGTAGTAGAAGAGTTGCCAAGCAGAAAGGTTTTGTTGGTAACGTGAATCTGCCTCGTTGACAATACCACGATCACCGTCTTTATAATATTGCTGATATACGTTAGGAACTACTTGATTTCGTTCCAGCATTCCACTGGTCAAGAGCAACCTTCCTTTTTTGCTTTAATGTAAAGGAAGGTTGTATATAATTCAAATTTTATATTTACAATATATTAATCATCGTCATCTTTTTTAAATTCCACATCATCTGGGTCGTAAAAAGGGGAAATATATTCGCGTCCATGTGTAATATTTTTCTGAATTCTTATGTCTGGATTCTTAAAAGACCAACACTCTCCGGAATGATCTAAAAATACCACCCAAGTTAAGTTATGCTCATAACCATAGTCAATTATTAGATGCGCTAATCCTTTGCCATGAGGTGTTACTAAAGCAATGGGTGGCGATAATTGTGTTATCATAAATCATTTCCTTGCATCGTAAGTTCCTGTCTCTTTGTTAAACATCCCATCCTGAGCATACGGCCAAAAAGCACCTTTATCCATCAATGTTGTATCAACTTCATCGTGACATCGCATCACATCAGGATAAGCACTACGCAATCTACGATACAACTGGTTGAATCGCTTAGGAGCATATGTTGATCTTCCATCACAATAACGTCGCGCCCAATGAATAAGCTCAATTAAATCATCCTGATCAATTAATATTTTCTGTTTCGTCATGAATCTTTTCCAAACGTTGCCATAAATTCTTAAATTTCGTTTTAATTGTAGCTAATTTTCCGCAATGAAGCTCAGAAAGTTTGGATATCAAATAAACTGTACGAATGATTCTAATAGTTGATACCTGATCTTTACCAACTTTCTCTTCAACCCAATCAGCATTCTCTTCGATATCGTATAATTCTGTTAAAGGAATAGTACATTCCAGGAAAGAAATCAAAGTTTTTACGTCAAACACTTCAAGGAATTCATTAATTTCTTGCTGTAAGTCTTTTTTCGGCATTATTTAACCTGTGGCTTTCCATGATTGGGAGATTAGCTTCTGTTGGGACGTAGACAACCTGCATGTTATTAGTTTGAAGTCCTTGAATCCAAAGATATCTCAGATATCCTTCATTTCCAGTCAGTGAATCGCCAATAATCTTATTAGCCTTGGCTACACCTTCTGCTCTTATTACTTCTGCATCAGCCAACGAGCGTGCTGATTCTTTTTTTGCTTGCGCTTCGCATGTTGTAATCTGACGACTGTATTCAGCATGTGCTAACTCAGCTTGTCCTGCCATACTTTGTTGCCAAATGTAAATGTTGGGAGCAATGAAATTACAATATGCCCATATACATACAATCAGTCCAATTGTTCCAGCCACGCCATATTTCACAAATTTAAATTCATCTTTATCCATTCTTTCCCTTGTAGTCAGTTTCGTAAAATCCAGAGCCCTTGAAGTGAATGCCCGCAGGTTTTACAACTTGGCTTTCCATTTGCTTGTAACCACAATGCAGTAAATTAAGGGTCTCATTTATTGAAGCCTTAATTTCGCGAATACAACCGCAGGTCGGACATTTATAATCATAGAGTGGCATTATTTACCTCTATTAATTTCATCGCACCCCACCATCATATGAAGAAAACACTTAACAAACATCTGCCTAAACTCAATGTTATTCAAGTCGCATTCCACATGAATATTATGTGCCATGATAATTGAGGAAGCTTTTGTCATATGTTCCATTACTTGCTTACCTTTATCACTAGCAAGGAAATTGTCATATTCTTCTTTACCGCTTATAGCTCCGTAGCAGATACATGGCATAATCAATCCTTATTTAACATATAAAAATTCTGGCTCATTGCATTCCTCATACCACTTCCAGCCAATAAAATCCCCTGCATCTTCACATAGATATGGATTAATCCAATCTAGAAACAAACAGATTTCATTATCATAATTTTTTAAATCTGATCTTGAAAAAAGATAAACACCATCATAAAAATTACAACATGCAGGTATGTGATAATATGAATTTGACCTACCGATAGCAGTCCATCGAGGACATTTAAAAAATGCATGATCTGGTAAAGCTATCTCTGTTTTAATTTTCATTTTTTCATCCCAAATATCATTTTCCGAGTTGGGATTAAATAGAAAATTAAGAATGAAATCCACTTCTTGAGGTTTTTCTCTTTTAATATTAGCTTTGATAACTAATTCAGTATACATACCCATGTTATAAAACAATCCTCACTGGTTTATTCACTGGCTCATAATGTTCGTTTACGTGGCTGCAATTGACCAATTTGGTTGGGATAGGCCAGTGAATGCCTGAGACTTCTGTTTCCCCATAAGCCTCGTGGATGTGGCCAAAGACATGTAATTTGGGTTTCATGTCGAATATCCTGGCTGATAGATAAGCTGAACCAACATTCTCATATGTGCCGTCATAGCGCTTGGCCTGGTCAAGAAATTTATATGGTGGGCTGTGAGTGATAAGAATGTCAGTGTCATTGGGGATTAAATCAAACTTCTTTCTGAGTACATTCTCTGATCCCATGAATGCTTTGCACTTAGGATTAACCCCATAAAACCACAAACTCCAAGGACTTCCCCAAATCTTGTAATCCTTTACATCTAATATCGTTCCATCTTCCATACCAGGTTTCAATGGTGGCCAATATCTAAATTCAGTTCCAGAATCACATAGATAATCAACACCTATATCAGCATAGACATCTTTAATTGCTTCAAATCCTTGATTCTCAAAATAAGTATCATGGTTTCCAGCTATTAGAATCTTTTTAGTATAGTTTTGTCGTTGTATCCATGCAGCAAATTCACCGTATTGAATAGGTTTGTCACTTTTTGTTAAATCCCCAGCAACAATAAGCAAGTCGCCGCCTTGTAAAGCAGGTTTACATCCGTGTAAATCAGATATGCAATCAATGATCATTTTATTCTATACCAACCTATGCATGGTTATACTCCGCTTCAGCTATAACTTCTTTCGGCAACGCGATGATCATAAAACCTGACATGCGATATTTTCAATATTGGATTTATGACATTATCTATCCTTGAATTATAAAACAACATCAATTTTATGAATTTTTTTTAAATTAGTTAGTGTTAAAATGTTTTTTTAATTAAATGTAAATAATTTTTTTGAAAATCCACAAGGTAAAATTAAAATACTACCTTGCAGATCATTTAGATTTTACTTTGAAGACTGTTTACTTTATTTCTAAGGAAATCCAACTCATCCATCATGCTTCGCAAATCGGATCTATTTTCTGTCTTCCTTCCTAGAAAATCACTCCAAAATTCGGGATCAAGACTAAAAATAAATTGACTTGCACCAAATATCTTAATAAAAGTTAGAGTTATTGCAACGAACTCATCAGGGTTAACAGAAATGCGATCTGTATTGTAGTTGCTTAAATAATGATGAGCAACAAAATAAGGTGCAAATTGGGCGCCAATTCCCAATATAAATTTACATTCGTTATCTATTATCATTTTTTTAATCTCTTTTCTTTTATTGTCTGAATCGAATTATTACATATTACATATACCATGGCAGTAATGCCGAGATTTATTGCTAAATTAGATATTGCCATGGAAATACAAGTGATGTCTCTAATTTCATCTTTCCCATTCCTGCAATATTTACCATAAGCCTCTGCCCCTTCCCGAGCTACATAAAATAATGCTTGAAAAGAATAAGAAGCTATCGCAATTCCTGTCCAATTATCAACGAATGAATCAACAGCTTTACAAACAGACTCTGCAACCTTATCTGATATATGAGAAGTTGCCTTACTTAAGGACTGGCCAATTTTATCGATACTATTACCAACTTTACCCGCAACAACATCAATATTCTTTTCTGCCGTATCCACAGTTCTTTGAGTAACTTTATCAGCACATTCACCTAATTTTGCGCTAGCATCAGTAATAATTTGTTCTACTTTTCTACCTGCTGCGTCTACTCCTCGTTCGGCTTTTAAAAGAGAGCCAGCTTTTGCACCTACAACTAATCCTGTCTGAACACCAGTTATTAATCCACCCACGCCCCCAAAACTTAAACCTAATACGCCACCGCTAACAGCTCCGATTGCTGCTCCGCCACCTACTGTACCTATACCTGACATAAAACCCCTTATTTTGTTGGTTTTTGCGGAACTATATAGATACATAGATTTATGTGATAGTTAATTAATGTATATATATTAAATACATATAGTATTAAAAATTTATATTATTAATTTATTTTTTTCTTTTTCAATTAAAAAACCGTATATTCAAAATCACAGCAACCAGGGCAAAGGATATCGGGATCGTATTTAGTCATGTGGCAACTCAGGTAATGGCATCCAATGGGTCACGCCGTCAATCGAACAATCGCTAACAGAATACCAATAGTCCAAAGAATCAATACATGGAGACATTCTATATCCTTTGTAAACTCCCTTACCATCAGTAAAGAGTACATCTTGGAAGTCTTCGGGTAACTTTTCTTTATATTCAACGCTAATCCAATTCATTTGTCTAACTTCCAACATATTCTTATTAATGTAGTGAGTATAGCCCATAACAAAGCACCATAAACATATTGCATTTGTCCTAGCCAACATGCTAAGATAGCAATTAACTGGCAAGCTATGCCTGTGTACATCATCGCCTTATCATTATCCATTCACTTTTATCCTCAATCGCTTCAAAGGCAGAGACACATTTACATGCTACGTCTGATAATAGTCGTTATGTTGTCTAAAGGCAATACTTGATAGGTCCACCACTTCGGTGAAGGCACAAATGGTTTCAAATTTGAATTTACTCAAATTAAGATTTGAAAGATTTGACACTTTCCTCATATTCCTTATTCATCCACTCATAATAATCACCTTTCGACTTCAGTATCCCCTCAAATGCAAGCATTCCCCTATGTCTAAGGTTGTTCTTATAACGGATATATTCACGCTTTCGATTCTTTCTATTCATTTCTTCATCCCATTTCTTGCTGATATTACCCTTTTACAATGTGGACATACTAAATTTCCATTTAAAATATAGCCAGAATTGCAAATCTTGAAGAAGCAAATCAATCTTCTAATCATTTCATCCCCGCAGTCAAATGTTTCACTATTTCCAATGCCAATTCCGCGCTTATCTTCCATTTTCTTTGTAGATATGGGACAGAAAGTCTGCGATTGAGCGCATAATCCTGCTTAATCTGATTTAATAGATTTTGTTCAATTTTCATACTACCTCTGTATATTGAACGCGGCAGGAGTTGAACCTGCTCTATCTCACCCGAGAACCTATTGAAGAAAAAGGAGTCTTAATTCTTAAAACTTCAGCGGGCGACTGGACTCGAACCAATTAATCTTATGACTTACCGAGCTCGCGTTCTTATTTCAGTCATAACCAAATATCGTCTTTATTTTTTCAGCCAAGGACCTTTTCTTATTCTTTTCACGCTCTTGAATCAATTCTTGCTTCTTCTCTTCAAGTTGGGCATTGAGCCTATCGCAATAATCTTGCTTTTTCTTAACTTCATCTTGGAAATAGTATTTAGTGCGCACTTCAGCTTGCAATCGTTCATTATTAAACCCATTGTTGGCTCGAAGAGCATCCAATTCACTCCTTAAATGATATACCAACCCATTCAACTCATTAATTTTCTGTTCATATACTACATTAAGATAAACGCCAGAGTCTGCATTAATAGTAAAATTGAATTTGTGTGATTGAAATGCAGGTTCCCATGCATCAAATTGCTTTTTCAATTCGATCATTAATGACTCTTCGCCACCTTTATCAGGATGGAAGTGCTTGCATAATCTCTTGAATGTAGATTTAGCCTCTTCCTGGGTCTTGCAATCATTAAAAAAGTCCATTAATCACTCTATTTCACGGTCCTTTACGATCTTTTCTATCTGTTTTTCGCCTTCCTTGCCCCAACCAATTAACTTGTAAGAAACCCAAACAGTTAATGCGCCCACTAAGAAGCCGACTAGACCTAGCATATAGTCTCCCTATGTTACATATGATACGCGATTCTAAAGAAATTTAAAATAAAAAGGAATTTGTTTACAAATTTTAACGCATGAAATGAGTTTGATTAGGCATTGGTCTAGCAATCGCGGGTGCTTTGTAAACACCTGCCTGCATCTTGATTTGATTAAGTTTCTCCTTAGTCATTGATCCAAGTCCTCGTCCATATTGAATACGAGCATTAGCCATATAGCGCACGGCATCCGCAGCGTGGCTAGTCCAATCATGTAGAGGTGTTTCCGAATAGCTTTGAGTCTTTTCATTAAATTTCTTGTGATAGTTTTCTAGACATTTTATTAAATGAATGCATTTCACTTGATCGATATAGGCTACTGATAACATAGAACGTACAGCTTCAATACCTACAGAAACATCATTTTCTCTTTCGAGGACTGTTGCCTTGAGTCCCTGTTCATACGCCACATCTTGCAACGTACGCCCCGTTTGGATGCTACCAGAACCAGCATCATGAGGCATATAATGAGTACCGTAAACATATGGTTTATTCTGAAGAATCTTAGCATAATGGGCTATTCCTTCTCCTTGATTTTCGTAGAAGTCGATGATACGTAACTCCCCTCCCACTTCTTGCCAGAACACGATTGAGGTGCTATCACCATAGCCAATATCAAAAGCAGTATGGACTGGAGAACGAGTATCGTAAGGTACGTTGCAAACCCTACCCTCTTCTCTTGCTTTCTCAATAAGTCTACCATAATACGATCCCTCTACTCCTCGATTAAAGCTGCAATAGAATTCTTGTTGAATATGTTCTTCTGATACGCCCTCGTCGCGCATCTTCTGAATCTCAGGTTCAGTCAATACGCCAGTCTCATTGATAGGCAGTACTTCGCAAAACCAATCAGGTGAGGCAGTCGCCATATTCTTTAGGTCGTAGAAGTGATTCTTTCCACGAGGGGTGCTAATAAAGATAGCGTACCCTTTATTAACGTCGAGGATAGGACGCAGATAATCCCAGGCCGCAGGTGATTGGATAGCGTATTCTGAGAAAATAATAATTTTAGGGTTGCTCCCGACAAGACTATCAATGTTATCAGATCCAATAAGCTGATATAGTGAACCATTCGTTAACCTTATTTGCATTTGCTGGCCGTTCTTGCTCTCGACCACTTCTTTGGGAATGTAATCAAGTATACGCTTGCCATCATTTGTGGACGAGTCCCAAATAACTTTCTTGGCTTGGCTGTAGGTAGGTAAAATATGGAATGCCGTCCACCCTGGATTAAGCATTAATTGAAGAATAGCCCAATTAAACATGGTCAGGTCTTTGCCACCTCTACGATGAACGACCCAAACTGCACGTTTAATGCCGCTATTTAGTGCCTGAATTATCTTGCACTGATACGGTCGCGGTTGATAGGTCAATGCCAGCTGAGAGATCACGAGATACCGTTATGTTATAGGTGGATTGCTTGTGGCCTTCGCCTTCTTGTTTACGTAAATCGGATTCGAATTTCTTCTCTTCGCGATAATGCTCGTCATGAAGAGGATCGTAGATGCGCTCATTCTTAGAATACCAGTTCTCTGGCATCACTTCTGTAGCGGCTGCTTTGAAACGATTAATGTCCAGATACTGCTTAGCAAGCGCGTAGGCTTCCGCGAAGTCCTCATCTTTCTTAACCCATTCGGAAAATCTTTGGAGATTTATATGCCTTGGAGCTGAAAACATAGTAAATTTCAATGAATCAGGATATTGCGCCCACTCAACTAATTCTTTTGCAATAGCTTTGATATCGTATTGAGAGGGTCTTCCAATGAAAGGTTTGGGTGTTATCATGTAATTCCTATTATATTATTAAATTCATAATTGCCTATCCAGTGAATATTTTCAAGGAATTATTATTATCAATTTTTTTGTTTTGTTGGATCAATACACAAATCAACATATAATACATTGCAACAAATACAGGAAAAACTCCTAAGTGTTGAAAATGAGTGACTTACATTGGCCAAGTAGTACAGTTTGATTTCTTTGAAGAAACAGAAATATCAATTCTAAAGGCAGAAATTTTATATTTAAAAAAATCATTAGACAAGCAAAGAAAAAGTCAATTTGCCAAAATTGGCGAATGTAAAAAAGAGATTATGGAATTGAAAGAAGACATGGAAATATTAAAAAGGAATATATGCCGCGCCCCAAGCTAGGAAACACGGCATAAAAATTACTTATTTTCGTTTATTTCTAACGCCATTTCTTTGGCAGCCAGTCGAATGATTTGAACCTCAGATTTAGATGCTTCCGGAAGGTCGATATCAAAAACATCATCAGCAATCCAATCACAGCATTCTTCAAATGAAATACCTTTTTGCGCCATAACTATGCTGAAAATATCATCATCTTCAAATAACGCTTTGAGAATTTTGGTCTTCCTTGATTGACACATTTGCAGAAATTTTGGGCTCACCAGTGTCATATTTAATCCTCGATCAATTTAATTATTACGATTTGTTTTTCGACAATATCATGGAACTCATTTTGGACACTCAAGAGAAAATCACTTACGACTTTGTCGTCAAAACTTGATTTTACTTCCTGATAAATTTTCGGACTGACACGGGTTAACGACTTCATTTGATTTTTCAACTTAACTGTAATTTCGCAGGCCATGACTACTCCATTTGTTTTTTAGATTTAAATAAAATTATTGCATGGCAAAGACCACCTGAATTAAGATCCATATTAAAATAATCAATTTGCTGAACTTCCATTATGTGGCAACATTCATCCATCTCTTTTTCAATAGAATTAACTAAATCTGAATAATAAAATTCTTGGATGTGTACAATTTTTTGTTCCATGATTTACCAATTTTAATTTTTACTTTATAATCACTACTGCAAGCCATAATTAATATTCTCCATCTACTTTTAATTTAATATCACATAGCTTATGTAACAAACAATCAATTAATTCTTCTTTTTCATCATCTGTAATTTCAATCTTTGAATGAGCGACTGCACCTCTAAAAATTGAGGAGGATGGAGCCTTTTCTTTGTGTCTCATCCAAAAATGACAAAGTTCATCCAGCTTAAATTTATTCCAATTTCGCGCCATGATTTCACCAATTTATTTCAATTTTAGTATAATATTTCTTTGATTTTACCTGATCATATTGAAAAGTAAATCCTTCATAATTGTCTGCGCGACCAGGACGCAAATCTCCTGTAATTTCTGCACAAAGCTGGTCCATTACCCATTTGGCTGAATAGGGCAAATTATCATGAGCATCCAGCGTCTTGGGAGCAAAACGAGTGACTTTCAAAGTGCATGGCATTTTAATCAAATGCTTAACAGGCAACATAGCTATGAAAATCCCTTTCTTTTGTGATTTGTGACGCGCATGTTTAACACGCCACCCTTCGCTTGAGTTAGCCTCATTTGCGAGCTTGATGGGCTGCGTAATGATAATTTGCCTATCCTGAACAGAAACGCCAAACTCCAGATTTGGCTCAGGATCGATTTTTTTAGTTAACCTAACCTTGGATACTGGTCTGCTCTTTTTAACGCAACTGATCGCATCTAATTGAGAAATTAAGCCATCGTCAAAATGGCAATCCTTGCGTGTCTGCCACCTCGTCCATTGATCGGAGTTTACTTGGAAAAATTGATGGGGCTTTTGGATTGCCGCGCGCTCTACCAATTTCGGCAACGAATGAATCAAGTATTTCTTGATCGCCAAGACTGTCGCAGCGGTGACCTTTGATGTATTTCTTTTCGCCTTCGATTATCACGCCATGATTAGCCATCGCATAGAAGCGAGTGCCTGTTTTCATATCTTTGGCGCCAAAAGTTAGCAATTGAGGCTTTGGAGTGCCAGATTTATCATATAAATTCTGGCGAATTGTGATAAGAGCTTTGGTGTAGGGGTCTTCGGGGGTTTCTTGATACTTGATAAATTCGTAATCGTTCATAAAAATCCTGGGTATATAGTAAAAAATTCACTTATACCTAGGATTTATGCTTTAAAAATTTAATTTATGTCAATTTTTTCCTGAAATTTGATGCAAAAGGCTGTTTCCAATATTACCAGCATGTTGCATATGCGTAATTCCACCTTCTTCAATGACTTCGGTAAGCTTTAGAGGTGGAGTACTCTGCCATAAATTGAATTTAATGCGCGTTTCTTTAACCAATTCTTTGAAATTCTCATGCTCATAGAGCAATTTAACAGTTCCAAACATGGCATGGTCGGTGTAATCCACGATTTTCAAGTCTTTAATTTTCAATTGGGCTTCTGCGGCATTTGCGTAACCCATTAGCTTATCACGATTGGATTTGGCTTTGTCGCTTAATTCAATTTTTGGAGCAGTTTTGGGTTGGAACTTTTTCTGAATAGCGCGAAGTAAGAAACCCATTTCACTATCAACATGTTTTTTGTATTCCCTGCGAACTTGAACTGCGCGAATAACGTCCACTTCAGGAAAGGAGCATAAAGTTTTAATATCTTCATCAGACAAAACAAAACCTTCTAAACAAGAAAACGAACAAACAACAGAAACAGGCAAAGGATCTAAAGGGGTAGGGGTTTGTTGTTGTTTCTTTAGTTCTATAGTTCTTTGTTCTTCTTGTTTGTCGTTGGTCGGTCGTTGGTCGGTCGTTGGTAAGTCGTTACTTCGGTCGTTATCAACAAATATATTTATGTCGTAAACCGTTGATGATAAGAGCTTTACTTTGGTCCCAGTGGTCGTTGCTCCAGTCGTTACTTTTTTGCGAGTGCGGCACGTTTCCACGATTTTGATATGTGACCTCCTCACAAGTATCTCTTTGGCCGTTCTGTAATTTTGTTCGGTCATATCGTAGTTTTCGAAGCCGCCAATGAATGCTTCACCAATATGTAATCCGTCCGAACCACCTTCGTATCTACGAGCAGATTCAGCAATGATTGTTAGTAGTCGGAATGCATGACCTTTTTGTGTTAAAAGGAACATAGCTTCTTCGGAAGGAATAAATTTGAGAAATCGATCTGTCATAGCATTTTTCCGTATTGTCGGTTGCATGTAAATGCGGAAAATGCTAAGATGAGAGGTACCAAATAGCCTCTTATCTTGCCTATCCGCAAGATGTGTTCTGAAAAGCCCGAACTAGTAATTCGGGCTTTCGTATTTAAAAGCCTAAGTCTTTCTTTGTTAAAATTCCATATAAATATCTCAGCACCAGCATAGATACTTATCACCCTCATTCCCTGCATATTTTTCAATGACATGCAACTTGATAAGTGATCGCCATTTATGCAGTTCGCTTGTAAGTACAATGCCCTTAAGTTCAAGAAACCTAACGACAGGCATGAGGTATTTCCTTGTCTCCTTATCATTATCATCAAAGAAAACAAAGTTTTCCTTATTCTGCTTGAGATAGACAAAACAAAAGAGATCGAAGACTGGTTCACCATAAGAATTAATCCTGTGTCTGCATTTCTTGCAGATCTTTAAGTATTTATGAGAATTCGTAGTCATCATCGTCTTCTTGTTCATCACCTTCAATTTCATCAAATGCTACTAACTCTATATAATATAATTTAGGTGTAGTCTCAAAAGAAAGCAAACCTTCTTCCATTAACTTCACCATACGATTTCGAAAAACGGTAGGTGAAACTAGATAGATATTGAAAATATCCTGTTTTTTTACAGCAATCTTGTAGTTTTTGTTTCTTGATCCCCATAATTTGCAGTAAAGAATTGCTGCATCAGGAGAATGTCGGAGTATTTGCATGAAATAGGGACAGGGCGGGAAAGAGCTATATTCCATCATGAAATTAAATTCCTATTGCAGTTTATTCTCCCCTTGGGAATAATGGCTGCCACATTTAGCATTCATATCAAGGGTAAGACAATTAGAGAGGTATTGCCCTTGATATCATACAATATAATTTTTTTTCCTAATAAATAATTTTCTTTACACGGTTTTATCCCCATCTTCAAAGTCTTTACATGTCACTTTCCCTTTGGTAATCAAGTGGATATGTCCAATTAAAGTTTTACTTGGATATCTAAAACCATTTGCAATTCCACTCATATGAATTCTAGAAATACCCACCATTTTCGCAAAATCAGTAATTGTTGTCTTTTCAAAATATAAATAATCTTTTAGTTTCATAACTTCCTTATCATTGTTCGTGTCACGGTAAGACCCTACCAAAAAACACAATTATGTTTCAAGTGTAACATTTCTATTGCATCAAATGTTACCTTATGTTACATTTGTTTCATCAACGGGAGATTAAAAATGCTTTATCATGATTGGAACGAGTTAGCAAAAGTTGGAATCTATGACTACACGGACATATATACCGATGAAGAAATAGAAGAAATTCGTATCCAAAAAAATAAGCAACACTGTAACTCTCCTATTTCAACAGAATCATTAGACTTATCATGGAGGGATTTTTTTTGAATAATATACAGAAAACGATTGAAGCCTTACAAGAAGCTGAACGGCTTTTGAAAGAACATGTAAATGAACCAAAAAATTATAATCACTATATGTCTTATGCCTTAGAGGCAATTTCATGGAATATTAGCGATAGGATATCAGAACTGAAAGAAGCTTCTTATTGAGGTAAAAGAGAGAAGGGTTTTAAACCCTCTCTCAAAAAACCATCAAGGAGGCCAATGAAAAAAGAGGATGCTGTTATGCAAGCAGCAAACTCATGTGAATCATACGAAATTTTATATTTAAGAAAAGGAAAATTATGACAAAAGAATTGGTGCTATCAAAAGAAGAACAAAATAAAAGCGTCGCTGTTATCGAAAACGTTATGATTAAAGGAGATCTGTCAAAACTTTCCGATTTTGAACGTCTTAATTATTATAAAATGGTTTGTGAATCCATGAACCTAAATCCATTGACTAAACCATTTGACTACATTCTTCTCAATGGCAAGTTAACTCTATATGCGACAAAGAACTGTACTGAGCAGCTACGTAAGCTTAATGGAGTGTCTATTGAAGCATTGGATGATAAGGTAGTAGATGACCTTTATATCGTTAAAGCAAAAGCCCGCGACAAGACTGGTCGTACCGATGAATCTACTGGCGCCGTGAATATTGGCAATCTTAGGGGTGAAGCGAAAGCGAATGCTATTATGAAAGCCGAAACTAAGGCAAAACGACGCGTAACTTTGAGCATTTCGGGCCTAGGATGGTGCGATGAAACAGAAATTGACTCCATTCCTGGGGCACAAAAAGTACCTGTAAACATGGAAACAGGAGAAATTTCCGTTGAATGTGAGAAAATCACACAAAAACCGATCATTATTTCGAACAATTCAGAAAATAATTGTGATAATTCCTCACAATATGAGAAGATTTCCGCTCAACAACACCATGATTTAGCAGTTTTAGAGACCCGAGTAGATTCAGATTGTAAGAAAAATTTTAGGAATTACTTGCTTGAAACATATAAAATAAAAAATCTAGATGATATTCCTGCTGAAGCATATACAACTTGCTTGCGCGGATTAAATAATAATATTGAAAATAACAAAATGAAAAACCAAAACATATAATAATATAGGTATAAAAATGCAATTTAAAGAAGCTTTTGATCATATGACTCTAGGCAGAATATGTTTCATAGAAGATTGTGAATATAAATTAGATAAATTATATCCTCCCCGTTTACAAAGGCGAGATGTTGGAAAAACTGATGATGATTGGCTTACAGTAGAATCATTAGGGTATTTTTATTTTTCATTAGCTTCCGATTTATGGCAGGTGAAGGAATGAAAATAATTGATTTAGAGCAAGGAAGTAAAGAATGGTTGGATTGGAGAAAAAGCAGAATTACCGCCAGTGATGCAAGTGTTATTCTTAGGTCCAATAGATATACCAATCCCACTAAATTGTGGGAAGATAAAATGGAAATATCCGCTCCTAAATTTTCTAACCATCATATGGAAAGAGGCAAACTTCTTGAGCCTATAGCAAGAGATCTATTCATCGAAACGACAGGAATTCATATAGATCCTTTAGTAATAGAGCATGATAGTTTCTTTTGGATGGGTGCTTCTCTTGATGGAATTGATAAATCGCGCAGGATAATTGTAGAAATAAAATGCCCTGAAATATCTGGGCATCAAGCTGCTTTGAATAATGAAATTCCACCCATGTACAAAGCTCAAATGCAGCATCAATTATATGCTACAGAAGCAGAGATGTGTTTCTATGTTACGTATAATCAACAACATGAACAGAGACTATCTATTTTGGAAGTCTCTAGAGATGAAAAATTCATGCAAAATATGATAAATGCAGAACTTGAATTCTATGAAGAATTCATTTGTGCATTTAAAAAACCACCGTTGACTTGGAAATATAAAAATGCAGCTTAAAAATCTTGAGATAATTCCTCGTGGATCATGTCCTCGAGGAATTCATCCAATTCCGCTTCGTCTTTCAATAACACCGAACAACTTACCAATACAATAGCCAATGAGAAAAAACAGAGATAACGCATAAAAAATTCTCCATATTAGTTATTTCTTCTTTTTCTTCTTCATTTCCATTTTCATGAGACGTTCCATTTTTTCATCTTTATGTTCGTGTTTTTTTAGTTCTTTTTCAACTTTTGAGGCTGTTATCTTTTTTTTCATATTATTTACCTGGTTTTTTAGGTATTTTAGCGCCTGATTTACGAGCTTCACTTAATGCTATTGCAATGGCTTGAGGTTTAGTTGTAACCTTAGGCCCATGTTTAGAACCGCTGTGCAATTCACCTTTTTCGAATTCTTTCATCACTTTTTTAATCTTAGGTTTCCCTTTACTTTTACCCTTATCCATGCTATCCTCTCATAAAATTATCAAAATTAGGTTTATCATATGAGAATATTTTTAACCAGCGGAATGTTATTTATTTTACCACTTAGCGCTACATTGAGCCCTGAACAGATAAATAGATTTTCTGAATTGAAAGAGTATGCCAAAAATCATGTCAATGATATTGATTATCAATTAAATATCTATGAATTTGCAGGCGCCAATCATAAATTAGATTTTAATTATCATGTTGGCTACCTGAATGGTCAAAGAAAAGCATATTATGACATTATGACTTTTCCTGATTAATTATAAAATATAAGTTCCACTAAATCTAAGGATAGTCGTATTGGCTAAATTTGTGTTAGTGGCTCCTACAACTCCCGACCCCGAAACAGATGACATAATAAGCTGAGATACTGTAGACGAATTGCCTAGTTGAAAAGCTAACGTAGTGTATCCGGCTGCTGTAAATGCGTTGCATTCTCCAACGTTCAATTGTTGATTTCCTCCATTTGCCGAGGTTGCTATAGGAAGATTACTAATAGTTACAATCCCGACACTAGCACCCTTACTTGATAAAACAATAACACCCCATATGGTAACAACATTTCCTATAATGGTATAGCTACCTGTTTGTGTAGTGTATGTTATCCCTGTATTAGAGTTATTGATCTGTAAATTAGGTGTCCATGTATTAGTAATACCGAAAGGATAATTAGTTTGAGTTGTTGTGTTCACTCCCGACGAGGTGCCTTCAAAGGATATAGTGTTCCCTTGCATAGTACCTGCACCAGTGATTGCATTAGTGTTTGATGATTGAACTACGCAAAACTCAAATTTAGGAGTAGCTGAACCACAAGAAACAGCAGATGCGCTGCCTCCATTAAACCTAGAATATCTAGATGCATGAAGTCCACTGCCTCCTAATGTCGCTGCTGTTGTATTTATACCGAAACAATCAATTGAAACATAATCCCATGTAAAAGCAGATGTACCTGATGTTGTTACGGGAGATGTTAAAAAAGTGTATTCCATATTAATAAAGCCAGATGAACATGTACTCGCTGTTGTAGAATTTCCGCTATTAGATATATTACTATATGTTATTTCTATTATGCCAGCACTTGAATGAGAAAATAAAGCTATTCCGGTAGTTCCTAAATTACCTTTGCAATTCATAATAAATAATCCAGCACTTGCTGAAGAAGAACTAAAGGTGATACCAGTATTATTTGAACAATTTAAATAGCAATTGTATACATTAAGAACCGATGCTGCCGAACCCGTCACAGCCAATAAAGGTGCTCCATTTGTCTGGAGTCTGATTCCATTAATTGTTGATGTCCCAGCCCCGGTCATTGTGACTGTTCCTATGATGGTTGGTGTATTCAATATACCAGCAGACCAAGCGGCTATATTTACGCCAACAGGTATCGTTACATTTTCTGTAACACTCGTTCTTAAAAACACTGTTTGCCCTGAAGTGGCTGCCGCTAACGCACTAGCAAGAGTAGCATATGTACCACGTGTACCAGGAGTTGTCGAAGTGTCAACAACTAAACCACTAACCCAAGCACGATGTTCTACTTGCAAATTTCCTGTAGAAAGACCTGTACTATTCAGTGTTTCTGTTACTGTTGCAAAGCTAGGATTAACTCCCACGGCATTAATATTCCCAGTAGTTCCAGAAATAGGAGTGGCTGCTGTACCGTCAAAATCTTCATTTGGAGTAATTGTTTTCAACGTGCCCATTGCTGTGCCAGCAGATAAAGTGATATTTGGAGAAGAATATCCAACAGCAACAGAACTATCGGGGGAAGTTAATGCGCCCACATTGATATGAGTTCCGCCAGCATTTACAGAGGTAGTTCCAATCCATAATTGTCCATTAGTAGCTAATCCATTTGCTTCTGAAACAGCTTGATTGTCTGCTTGTGTAAAGTCAGCATTTTTTGCATATACAACATCATTATCAAATCCGCTCATTATATCCCCACAAATGTATATAATCCAACCGCTGACCAATTAATAGTCTGAGCAGCATATCCGGCACCATTAACTAAAATATTAGCTCCAGAAACTGTCATTGTCACATTAGCCGATGACATTGCGCCTTCTTCATTCGTTATTTTATCTGGAGTTCCACATAAATTAGAATTTACTCCATCAAAACGAGCAGTTCCAAACACACTATAGCCAGCTCCAATACTAGATGTTGTGTTATAGGCTGCAACTCGATATTCAATAGCATACGTACCAATCACAGTTGGAGTAAATGTTTGAATAGCCGATGTAATAGCACCAACAGTAGAAGTTGATCCCTGAAGTCTATTGGTTAATTGAGTTGTTAAAGTATTACTTCCAGAACTTCCGTCGGTTCTTATGCCATTATTATTATTTGCTGTAGTAGAACCTCCAATTTCATTGAGAACATTTCCAGCTGGAATTGCAGGGCTATTAACATCAGTGACAAATGAAGTTGGAATTATTGGAGGAATCGGTCCACCAGAAGTAAGAGTCTTTGTAATTTGGCTCATAATATAACCTCTTGACCAGATTTAAATGTAAATGTTGGAGATCCTGTATTATTAGCCGTTCTCAATCTCACATAATATCCTGCAGGAATAAGTTGACCTACTAAAACTGCTGTATTTATCTGCACAACAGTTATTGCAATAGCTAAGGCTACTGCATTGGAATTAGTAAATTCAGAAAGTTCTTGAATCCCACTAGAAAAAGTAGAACTTGGACTAATCTCAAGAAAAACCGTTCCTGATTGTCCCCCTAGAAGAGAAGAGGTGCAAGAGATGTCTGTGGAATATACAACTTGGCTATCTCTTGTAGCACTAATTTGAAAAATTGTATTTAATGAACGCGATGCAGAAGACTGAGAACGTGCCCTAAAACCCATAATATTAGCACCGGTCATAGTCAACTGCTCATTAACGTTTCCAAGAGCAAAATTAAGCGCATTATTTGTTGGCATAAATTATCTCTTAAGCGTAATTAATATTTCCTTGTGGACCTCTATCAACTTCCCATATGGTACCTGTACCCGCTGTGATACATCTAATTGTTATACAATCACTTTTGTCAGTAGAAGAAAGAAAACCACCTGTTCCAGTAGTAGTAGAAACTTTTCCAAAAATAATTTGCTGACTGGCATTTTGTGCTATTTTCCAACCACCAGCCCCTTTTCCCATAACAACAATAGAATCTCCAATAGCTGCACTGGATGGAAGAGTTAAAGTAACAAGGGATGCATTATTTGCTACGTAGCCAGTATTTACAACTATGGCTTGCGAAGTTCCCGTAACCTCAACCCAGGTCATAATTCCCGTGACAGAAATTGAAGGATTTCCTGCGATCCCATCGGGGTTTGAAATTGAAACATTAGTTCCTGCCTGAAGTGTCCTACCGAAGAATGTTCCTGCTCCATCGTAAGCAGTTAAGCCAGACTGAGAAAGATTGATTGAATTATTAGTCGCCATATATCCCCTTAAGTATAATTAATGTTACCACTCGCATCGCAAACATTATATTCTGTATTGGCTGTAAGGCATTCTATTTCAATCCTATCAGCCACAAAAGTAGAAGAAAGCCCCCCAGTAACACCCGTATTGGTAGTTACCATTCCAAAAGTAATATTTTGTCCTGCACCTTGTTGTATTTCCCAAAGACACGATTTACCTATAATCTTAAAAGACATTCCAGCAAGTGCAGATGCAGGCAACTTAAAGGATAAAAGTCCTGAACCTCGGCAAACATAAGCAATTCTGTTAGCAATTATTTGAGGTGTTGGAGTGGATGTTATCGTCTGATAAGTATACAAAGAACCTGGTAAGTAGCTCATATGTCCCCTAATTAATGATATTCCATTCAACGCCATTAAAAATTAAAACAACGCTTCCATATGTATCTGCAATTACATAATCGGGTGCACTATCTATTGTAAGCCCATTTCCTTGAATAGAAATTGCATTGGCATTAGCTAAACCAGAGCCATCTTTGATAATTACCCTGAATCCTGTTGCCGCTGGATTCATCAGATTAATAGTTCTTGGAGCCGTACTATTTACTACAACGAAAGCATCTTCGGCAGTCACTTGATACGGATAGGAAACAGGATTAGTCACAGCCACAATATTGCTCGAACTTGAAGATGTTTTAGAAATACTACTCACTCTTCTACCTATTGTTTTATATAAGTATAAGCAACAGAAAAATCTCCGGATGCTCCTACCCCATAGAAACTAGTTCCCTTTGGAAATGCCCATAGATCATCATCTAGAACTAATGCCGTGCCACCTGCAAAAGTTTTCCAAGAAATTTTAGTGGTTCCTCCATCAAAAGAGATGGAAATTACAACTGAAACAGACCCTAGATTGTCTAAAATTAATTTCAATGGGCTTTGTAATAATGTTCCAATTAATACACTACTTCCTGTCATTGTAGCCTTAAGTTCTACAGCAGGAAGCATTAATTGAGGGACTCCAATTATTGACATAGATCATCCCCGTTAATTAATGATTAAGTAATCAAATGTACTTGTCTCTGTACCTGCACTTGAAGTTAATGTTGCAGATCCGCCCGCTTGTGCAGTGATCGAAACATCGCCCATAGTGGTCCCTAATAGCCTACGTGAATAGATGATCTTACTAGATGCAGTGATTGCTGAACTCGTAATTGTTACTGCACCACCTACCATAGCTGCCGTAGTTCCTACAGAGTCGGTCGTTGGAGATGCCGCAGCGATAACAAGTTTATTTCCAGTACCACTTAAGACAAGATTACCATTAGTAGCTATAATATTCCCAAGAGTAGCTGTCAATGTTGTGGTGGCAGCAATACTTCCTGGTGCAATGAATACTGATGGAATAGATAATGTAGCTACACCTGCAGTCACAACAACTGTTATTTGATTTGTAGTTCCATTTATTCCTACGATTGATCCCGAAGCATCACTGATAAGAACCCAATTTGGAGTGCCTGCACTATTTCCAGCTTGGTAATAAAGACTGCCATTACCATAAACTGGAGCGCTTCCAACAATCTGAAACATATCTAAACTAGAAAGCCAAAAATATCCGCCAGCATATTGTTTATCTATAGTATTAGATGGAACTCTTGCCGACACAATAATTGGAGCTAATGCACCACCTTGGGGCAAGTCACCATATGTAAAATTTGCAGGTACAAAGGGAGATGACATAGTAAAACCTCTTGTTTAAGAAACTTCACTATGCTCTAATTGCTTTAAAATACAAAGCATCTCATTTATGCATGATTGATCACGGTGACACATGGACCAAGAGTTTTATAGTATTAAGGAAGTGGCGGCCGTTTTTGCTGTGCACCAAATTACGATCAGGCGGGCAATCAAAAAAGGATATCTTGTGGCTATTAGGATTGGCGGTGGGAAGCGAAGCCCTTATAGGATTTCAAAGAGAGAGATTGAAGCTATTCACCACTCTATGATACAATCACTAGCTTCAAAGGTTAAGGAGTGATCTATGGGATTAATAGAAGTAATGACAATATTTGCTATCGTCGCTGCCAATATTGGCACTGTAATTGCACTATATATTCAGCAAGATAAGAAAACTGAAGAACACCGAAAAGAAACTTCGGATATCTTAAGGGCAATCCAACAAGAAATGAAAGATTTCCACGGTAGACTTTGCGCTATTGAGGAACGAAATAAGAAATGAACCAACTTAAGATTAATGAAATACATGAAATTTTAATTAAATATTGTATAGAAAATAATATCAAACCATCAGAAATAATGGCATTTATAACAGCTACTTTTATTGGACAAATGGCGTTATCTGGATATAGTCAGGATTTTTTTGATAAAACAGTAGAAAAAATGAAAGAAAAATTCAAATATCATCCATTAAGAAAAAAATAATCATTTCTTTTTCTTAGACTTCTTCTTTCCATGCGCCTGTAAGAATAAAAGTAATGTTCCTAGATTGTCGGACTTGTCTTTTTTATCTTTCTTCATTCCTTTTTCTTCTTCTTTTTAGCAGCTTGTACGGCTGGTTCATATGCGCTATAGATTGACTCGTGAGTTTCTTCATACTCACTCCCTTTCCCGCCTCTTTCAGATTGTAATTTCCGAATAAGTTTCGATAATGCTGCACCAATCGGAGATTTAGATCCAGCTTTCCACGCTCCAATGAAGTTTTCACCAGATGTTTTTCTTGTAGAAAGAATATCCGTAAGCAATGCAGCATCTTCAGGTGAGATATTGCCGTATTTATAAAGCTTACCTGTATGAGGTAAAAATTGCAGTGTGTTTGTTTCAGGATTGTAGCCAGCCCATTGCACCATACGGGAAACATCTTCGCCAGTTTCCCCTTCGATCCCTTCGATAAGCTCATCATATAGAGCTGCCAAATCTTTTTGTGGAAGCGGTGCGGACTCTAATTCTTCTTCTTTGACCTTGTGAAGCTTGCCATCAACATCAATTATAGCTTGCCCATTACGAATCTCTTTGACTTCTCCTATGCCATGTGGCGTAGATACGGTTTCGCTCTTAGCTATTGGTTTTCTTTCAATTTCCTGGCTATCTTGTGATAGTTCCTCACCCAATTGGGACGGCTGTTGAGCTGTTTGGGTATTAATATTACCTTGTTTATACGAGCCAAACATCTCTTTAGCAATTTTAGAAAAAGGAACACCAGCCTGTCTCTTACTTGAAAAATCCTGAAATAATTCATCAAACTGATCTCTGGACATTCCTTGATACTTCTTAAGATCATCAGCAATTTTTAAAAATGCGCTTACATCTTTATTAGGATGATTCTTAACTCCTTTCTCAAGACGAGTCCATAATTCATCTGTTTCTTTAGATAATTGCTTCTGAATTGATGGTTCTTGTGAAGTAATTCCTTCAGGTTGCGGTTTAACTTGCGGTTGTGTTACACTTGTTACATTATTAACATTTTGCGATGGAGTTTGTGATGAAGTGGGAAGAATATTTGAAGGCGTTGTTTGTTGGGGTGTTTGTTGGGGCACTGGGGCTTGGACTGTTGGTGGAACACTACCAGATGGAGGCGGCTGGGGAGAGGTACTCTGTAGCGGTTGAAGCGAAGATGGCAAAGCTCGCTGAAGAGCACCACGCGCAGCATTAGCAGCAAGAGGGGTGGCTATAGCCGTGGCTGCCATAGCAAGCCCGCTCTTGACTCTTTGAGCATCTTCATTTCTATTCATTTCATGGATTTCGCTCTCCGACTTTCCCTTCAAATTTCTTGCAGGCATTGACTTGGAAAGAAACCCAACTATCTGCTTCGCATTATAGCCCATATTTGATGCTTGGCGAATTGGCTGAGAAAATTTTGGCATAGCTTTAGCTATGAATTTCAAAACATCATCAGGCGAATAGCCTTGTTGAATAGCATTAAGAAATGGATTCATTTAGAGCCTCTTAAATAACCTGCAATTCTATCGAATCCTTTAAAAATATCACCTAATGATCTCATTGGTGGCTGAGTCTCAAGAGTACTCATTTCTCTTTCTTGATCAGGGGTTAGTTCAAGTCCCATCTCTTGAGCTTGTCTAATAGCTGGACCAATCTGTCTCCAATCATAGTCCTTATCTTCCCAAAGTTTTTCCCTAATTCCTAACAAAGAAGTGTCTTTGTCGACATTACCCATAAAAAATTTAGATAATCTATCTTGCATAATTTGCAGTGCTTGGGGATCTCTTTCTAAAGCTTCTTCATATGAGATGAATGGTGATTTTCTAGCTTGTGCTGTAGTTAATCCTTTCCATCCTTCCAATCCTTTTTTAGAAACCTCCGCAGGGAACAAACCTTTTTCAAGTCCTTCAATCCCTTTTTTCAATTGAGGAGTTTCGGGATGGTAAAGTGTTTCAATCTCTGTAGGAGTGACATACTCACCCGCAAGATATGCCCTATCTTCTTGTTCTAATCCCATCTTAGCATTGTGTTGAAGAGGTCCTTCTAATCGTTTCAAAGCAGCGGCCCTATCTTGACCAAGTAATCCATTTCCTACGCCAGGAATGAAAGTCCTTCTTATCTTTTGGTCATTATTCTTCACCTGAGCAAAATTTCTCTTAGCATTTTGAGCCCATTGCGAAGGATTGCGAGGGTCAAGGTGAGCATTAACATTCATAAATCTTGGCAAGTCCGCTGGGTCTACACCTGAATCTAAAGCTGCCTGTTCCAAAGCTTGTCTTTGGCTTGTAGCTGCATCATTTTGTGCTTGCAATTGAGCTAATCTGACTTGTTTTGCATTTGGATCATTAAGTGCTATGGCATATCTTGTAGATTCTGCATCCATATCTTGAGGTGTGAATATATTAGACCATGAGGG
>ERZ1292642.109-Hain-H14-01um-R1-109-length-48363-cov-9_pt2 | contig 29012 bp, 51 predicted proteins | sample MGYA00564403_ERZ1292642 | MGnify/ENA primary metagenome ERZ1292642 (study PRJEB36523, sample SAMEA6512643) | groundwater metagenome | collected 2019-01-09 | study: AquaDiva: Metagenomics assemblies of 32 groundwater samples
CGTCTAGTGCCCTGCTTGCTTGGTCGAGTTCAGTGAAGACTTGCGTCTCTACGTATGTACCGTCCAGTCGTACTACTACCACGATGTATACTACCATAGCACTGTACACTCCCTTGCTGTTACCCATATCATTTCACGTTCACCTTAACACTTACGCCTTGCCGGTTGACCCTGTACACTATGCCACGTGCGCACGAGTACTCGCTTAACTGTTACGAGCTTACAACAATTGCCCCCTTCACGTAGTCAATGCTAACATCACACAACCACTCGCCTACACGGTGCATATTCAATTCCCGTAACGTTGCCTGCTCCACGCTATACGCTTGCCCGTCCACATTGAACGTGTACGTAGCAGCGACACTCAGCTTGCGACTGTTCCCTGCTTGCAGGTTAGTGACCCTACGCCCTAGTGACTGCTGGTTAAGTGTCACGCCCACCTTAACGTTACTGCCGCCCGCTTCACTTAGCAGGTACAGTATACGGGCCTTCAGTTGATGCGCCTTCATTACCGTACCTCTATGATGATAGTCATTGACCAGTAGGCGAAGTACTCTTTGACCATATCGAGCCGGCTAGCAGGGAACTGATAAGCATCACTGCCATACGCTACTTCCAAGATGCCCTTGCCGTCGTAGTCGTAACGAACGATGCTCACGAAGCCTTGCGAAGTCTCCACGGTGAACTTTGCAGCCTCCACAGTACCGACCAAGCTGTCGATAACTTCCTCTTCTGTAGCAGCCTTCAAGTAGTTCATTGTAGTCCCCTTTGCTAGTTGCCCTGTGTAGCCGTTGCTACGTGCTAATTATACACCCGTAACTGTTCAACGCAAGCAGTACATAGGTCCTGTGCTGGACTAGTACTTACTCAGGCACGTAAGTGTGTACACGCCGTTGCCCTGCTCTACTGTGTGTTCAATGTCCTGTCGTGCAATGATCGAATATCATACTTCCCCCTATAACGTCACAGGAAGGCCGCTGCTGTGTTGACTTACCCTTGCCTAGTGCGCTCACTATAACACCGCACTAGCGCTCTTTACAGGCAAAGCAAGGTATTCGTCACGTGTGAGGATACGCCATTCACGCCTGTACTCTACCAGCTCCTCAGCGTCATCGCTGTCGTAGTAGAAGCGGTACACGTCATCGTCCGCGTATACCAGCACGTACGCTTTGACACCTGTGGTGAGTAAGTCTTCTCTATACACTAGCGTCTCCTCTTCTTAGTAGGTGTAAGTTTGCGTAGCTCATTGTAAGCCGTCTCGTAGTCCCCCGGTGACACATATGCTTCCGTGACTGTACCATTCACCTTCCAGTTAAGATCAATGATACGATCCAAGCTCTGTGGCGTCACCAGCTGCCCTGTGCTGGACGCTGCCTTCTTAACTGTACTCGTAGTGCTGTGTGCCCGTGAGCCTTGCCAGTACTGTGCATACGGTACTTTGCTTGCAAGGTAGCATAGCCCGATTAGTAGCAGTGTTACGATAGGCAGTGACCGGGCAACGTATCGCTCTCACTTACCTTATAGTGTACGTCCAGTGTACCTGCCAAGTATTCAACAGCCGCAAGGCTAGCATACACCCAGCATATGCCGTCCAGTGTGCTTACCTCATAAGCCCTTGCCATCAGCCTAACAGCAAGCTTAACGTGATCTGGTCCCCATAGCACCGTTACATCGCGCATTGTCATTCTCCTATCGTTTATACGTGAACGTGATACCATACGCTACACAGAACAGCACAGCAGCGCGTATGTCACTAGGAAAGATGTTGTAGCCGTATTCGTGCCTATCGTATGTGCACTTACAGTTAACGATCACAACCCGTGCCTGTGCTTCATCAGATATGTATATCATCTCAGTCTCCACTAAGCGGGTAGTATAGGTCACGCTGCCGACGCGGCAAGCAGCTAACTGTCACTTCATACGTGTACGGCTTGCCGATGACAATCTCTGTCAACACAGCATCTTGCTGGTTAACCCAGTCTTGCAGCTGCTGAGTGTACGATATGCGCACAGCATCAGCATAGGCACGCATCGTGTGAAACTGCGCACTGGTAGGACGGTCAGGCACGTAGACGAACCGACGTTCACTGCTCCAATAACTGCTAACGTGGATCCACCCGTTACGCTCTGCATCACTTACGCCGTCAAAGCCCATCTTGATAGCGGTATCCTGATGCTTGCAGTATCCTACGTAACGTGCATTACCGTCACGGTCAATCCAGCAGTGATCCATATACCCATACGCGTGTACAGGCACGATATCGCCCAGTGTGTACTCTACATCGTCAAGGTACCCGGTTTCGTCATACTCCTCATAGTAGTAGCAGTCACGGCAGTGATGATCGTATTCATCACTAGTAGTACGTGAAATGCGCACCCTACAGCTGTAACAGCGTAGATTACTACAAGTGTCACACAGATCGCCTGCGTAGTCTACAGCGTTATCACAGCTGGTACAGTATGCTACCACCACGTTCTCATCGCGACACTCATCGGAGCAGTAGCCGTTATACTTGTTCGTGTAGTACCTCAGTACACGCTCACCACACCCGTCACAGCGGCACACGATGATATCATCACTGTTAACACTTGCCCCCTCTGGCAATGCCATATACTCATCGTACGTGGCAACGTTGCCTTGCCAATCACCGATGACACGCCCAGTAGTCTTATACATAAAACGACGCCGTTCGGACCCGACTATATTGTAGTAGTAATATTGATCAGGCAAGTCACTAATGAAGCCGTAGTCACCTTCAAAGACACGCTCACACAGATCGTCTCGTACCAAGTCACAGTAGTCACAGCCTTCGCAAGGGAAGTGCTGCTCTCCCTCGTACCAGTAGCTTGCCCGCTCTACGGCCGGCCCAGCGTGTACGTTAAGTCCCATATCAACTTGAGTCATCGCGGTTCCCTCTTTCGGTAAGCTAAGATACTCTTCACTACACCTTGCCAGGCCACAGCGTCTCCAAGCTACGACTACTGCCGTAGTGAATGTAGACTTCCCCATATGCTGCTGCGGCTACATAGCCGCTCACACGGTCGAATATCTCTAAGCCTTCCCGATACACAACAGTCCCCCTTACACGTATTGTGCGCCCAGTGCGACGCAAGCTTTGACAACTGATACGTCCAGCCCGTATAACTTGGAGATGCTTTCTACAGTAGCATCTTCACCGATGTACTCCACGATGCGTCCTACTTCACCCGGCAAGTGCCGCCATAGCAGGAAGCCGTATGCAAATTTTCTTGCTACCACGTTAACACGAACGAGATATCGAAAAATTCCAGTGAAATAGTTAGCATTGTGTGTTCTCCAATAAGTCAGTAAGCCGTACAATCTCTGCAATGCGCAAGTCACGGTCAATGATCAGGCTTACAGGTGCTACGCCGCCGCGTGACTCATACTTGTCCATCACCTTATCAATGTACTGAATGGCCCGTTCGTGAATGGCGATCAAGTTACGCCAGTGTTCACGGTCGCTCGTATGGTAGCTCATTAGTTTACTCCTCACAATGTGGGACAAATATGTTCACGACAATCGCCACAAGCCACGCCGCCGCTGGGTACTTGAAGTTATCAACGATCTGGGCGAAGTTACTCAGGACGAAGCCCATCGCATCACCGCTCGTGTACGCCAGCAGGACTGTCAAGATTGTGAAGAAGCCCGTCAACAGCCAGGCCACGAAGATGGGCAAACGGTGGAAGTGATACGCGAACCTTGCGTCCTGATAGCCGTAGTACGCGCTGCGAGCCATTGACCGGCGACGTGCATTCTGACTGTTCATTGTAAGTCCCCTTTGCTGTTTGCCGTTCCACTTGACCGGCTTGTGCTCATTATACACCCGTGTCAAGCTTTGTCAAGTAGAGATTTATTGCGGAATCGTATCGAAATACTTCTCCATTGTGCGGTAGTCAACGATCACGTCCCTCAGCCCCATTTGCTTCACACAGTCGTTCACGTTGCTTACGTAGTCAAGCGTGTCGGACCAGTTACCCTCGCAATCGCTGATCACGAACGTTGCACTTAAGCCGTTGCTATGTAGCTCCGACTGTAGACGTTGTGCAAAGCCGACAGCATCACTGGCAGGCACAAAGGCCGCCATCTCGTCCCCACTAAACACACAGTACAACTTATCCTTCTCACGCCCCAGAGAACGGCGTATGCGCAGTGAAGAGCCTTCCTTGCCGTACAGCTCATTCGCCTGCTTAAGCTTGTCAACGTCAAGCAGCACAAGGGCAAAGTCCGCCGGTACCTGCTCGCTCTCGATCAGTAGGTCAAGGGCGTTACGATTCCAGCAGTCGAACCAAGGGCTAGTGAGCGCCTTGCGAAGTGTGCCGTTGTTTAAGGGCACGTACATCAAGTCAAGCATTATGCTACCTCTGTCTCCATTGTGCCGTGCCTTGTTGCCCGGCAAGTAGATATTAACCGATAGTCAATACGCTGTGAATAGGCCATTGGTCCTATCCGTTCCAGTCACCCAGCGGTACATACTCCGCCTATGCTGTGTAAGTAATCACCGATAGCGTCCAATTGGTCATAGCCCTTGTCCAGCTCGATCGCAATGGCTGAACGTGAGAAGTACCCGCGCACGTATAGGTTAAGGATACTCTTGTCACGCCCATCTGGCATACTGCGCACTAGCCGTATCATTGCTACACGCTCTTCTCTTAAGGCTTTGGACACTCCCTTTGGCTTTGGCCCACCTATAAAGAAGTACACGTATTCGTCTACACTACACTCAGCCTGTAGCACGTCAAGAGACGCGAGTATACGTTGTGTAAGCACTTGCCCTCCCTGCTAACGTTTTGACTGAGACCATACTACACCCCGTCAACAAGACACACATCAGTCTTAAGATGTATCTGTTAAATCCGTCTAACGACCGATAGAACGGGGTGGGGGTCGAGTGTAATATGGTTGACAACAGGGAGGGTAAAATGACAAATGACGAACGTGTGATTGCGCGTGGCGTACGCTTTATGCGTGAGAAGGCGCACGGTGCCCGTTTAAGGCGTATGCGCAAGCTTGCAGGTGGGCACGCACCCCACTACATTAACTGGGACACAGAAGATATAGACTGGGACTACAAAAGGCCGCATAGCCCAGAGTATCAAGGCTTGCTCGATCGTATGGAAACACGAGACGCTATGAACGCCGCCGTGCTAAAGTGTACCCAGAACAATGCCAAGTTCTTAGTCGAGATGGTTAAGCGTGAACAGCCGGCAGCTCCTACTCCTACAGCGTACAACCAAGCTACGTACTACAGGTACATACTTATACGTCTGCGGTCAGAAGGTAAAATACCGTTTATAATTAAAAAGCCGTTCGCTTAAACGATTAAGTAGCACGGGCGTTCGGTTTAGAGCTATACTTGACAGCTTCACTCAACTTTGCCCTGGGTCCCTTGCGCCGTGTGCCAGGAGCCGGCTAACTTTCACTGCCCGGCGGCCCTTGTTGCAAACTACACTGGAAAGCGCTAAGTGAAAGCGCTAGCGCTAGAGCCACTTTTCCAGCATCCAAATTCGAGGTCAGAATCTACCAGGAATCCGAAGTGTCAGTCAAATAGTCGATAGCACGTTGAAGGAGGGGGGTATCAACAGTCACCCCGGCAACGACACCAGTAGCCGTGACTACAGCTAATAAGGGCATCGCGTAAGTTCTTGCCGTACGAGTATACAACTTTACCGGCGAAGTCCACAAACTTCATTACGAACTTACCACAAGCCATTACCGTTGAAGTGACCTGCCCGCAGCGACTTAGGTACGTCAGCAGGTAGTCCATACTCACCCTGTTCTTAAGTCTCACTTGTAGGTCCTGTAGGTAAATATCCTTCATCGCTTGTCTCCATCAATGTGCTCGACACACACGCACGGCCACGGCCCGTCACCGCTGTAACATAGCGTGTGGTCAATCTCGTACACTACTCCACGAAACTTCCTAGTGATCGGCTTACCTGCCCTATACTGTCCCTGCCAGAACCAGTGACCGTCATCAGTGACAACTACCCAGGCCATAATGTAACCTCTGAGTGCGCGTTCAAGTTCGTTAGTGCTATTCGGGTCGAGTACTGTGCTGTTCATACGTTTGAGTATCCGTCTGATAATATAGAGTAAAAAGTCCCTTATTTTAAGAACGCTAAAAGAATACTAAGAGAAGACTGACAGAAGGCTGGACAGATCACTGGCAGGCTTCTGTATGTTTCTTGAAGTTGTTAGCAGTGAACTCGCGTCCACAGCAAGGGCACTTACGTTTCACTGGTACACGCTGACGAGCGGCAGTGCGCCGACTGAGTGTCAGTGTAATTTTATCACTCTTGTCAATGAACTCTAGCTCAGTATACGCAATGATAAAGATCATCTGTACTGTTTGGATACCTGCCGTAATAAGTCCAATCCACCCTGACTGTTTCTCAATGTAACCATCAGCGAAAGCTACACACAACAAGGCAATGAAACCAATCCAAATACTCGTACGAGCCATACGCACTGTCTTACGTGCCTGGCTACCGTCTTCACCGGACAGCTTTTTGCTAAACTCCACGAGCCTAGCGTTAATACTAATTGCTGTACCGGCAATGATAAAGCTCTCAATGGCAAGTGCCAAGGGCCACGCCACAACAGGGTGTAGCCCTAGCACGTGCTCACCGAAGCTGGCACTACGAACGACAGCGTATACTGCAAAGCCCAGTATAACGAACAGCACAAACTTCAAGCTTGACTTGACAGCCTTGAACCAATCTAGAAACCTGTGAACCAGTTGAGTGACCATAACTTACCCCTTGTAGCTAAACTGCACGTGCGTAGCGACCCAAGTCAATCCGTTAACCAGCAAGTCCAGGCACACTGCGGCTAGCCCAGGGATCACGATAAGGGCCAAAGCGCACAGAAACAGTATCACGAAGTATCGTCGCATTTTTCCTCCAATGTTACGTAAAAGTAGCCGTCACTATGTTGCCACTGACTGAGTATAACATAGGTGGGGGGTATACTCAATACATCTAAAGTCCTAACTTCCAGCGCACCTGCAAACGTACGCGGTAGTACTTGGATACCCGGCACGTCGAGTTCGTGTGGAGGGTAACGGTAACGTTTAAAAGTCATCAGTGTACCTCTTAATAACGTACATCACCGGGTCCAAGTCTAAGTATAGGGGGGTGGGCAGTACGGCACAGTTAAGATTGTCAATGAAACGTTGCGGTGGCATCAGGCCCAGTGCAGCACGGAACGGCTTGTCCCTCGTCATAATCCACACGCCAGTCTTACGGTCGAACGACGGCAGTAGTCGCGGTATGCCGTCCGTACTGTCGCCGTAGACGGCCTGATACGTTAACCAGCGGAGTGGAGTGCTCACATTAAAGCTGGCAATCTTACGCTGTACACGCTCGAAGCCCCAGGGTGTACCGTAACAATCAATTAACTTGACCCCAGGAAGTTGAAGCGCGTCCTTATCACTAGTACACACAGTGTCACCATACTCGTAGTGCAGCGCCAGTAAGTCGTCTGCCTCTAATCCAGTCACGCCAACTGATTGTTTCTTGTAGCGCTGAAAAGCTTCACGTGCCCAGGCCCTTGCTACTCTACGCATTTCGCTTTGCGTGTGTGTTACCAGTTCGCGTGTTGCTTTATAAAATTTAATGTTGTCCTTACGAATGCTTCCTTGCTGGTCGTCAAAACAAAACAAAGCACCGCTGTCGTACAGGTCGTCCGTATACTTCCAGTCTCCTAAAAGTTGTCCCGTCACATGCCAACTCATGGTACCCATGTCAATTAAAGTTTTCATACGTCCATTCCTTCATTAGTTGAGAACATTAACTTCTCACCTGACTTGGTATCGGCCCAGTTATCAGCCACCTGCATCTCAGCAGTTATCGGTAGTACACTAGCAATCGGGAACTGTTGACGTAGCAAGGCACCCAGCTGTGCAAAGGCAACACGTAGCAGTTGTGCTACCGTCTCGTACTCACCGGGAAAGATGTCAAACAACACCGCATCGTGAATGCCCATTAGCACGAGAGACTTAAGCCCGTTGCTACGCATAAGTTCCCACACACGCACAGTGAGCCAGAGTGCAAAGTCACTGGCAATACCTTGGATAGGTGCGTTAACACCTGCACGTCCCACGGCCCAGCGTCCACGGTAATCTAGTACTTCATCAAGCTTACGAACCTTACCCCACGCACTTACACACTGTCCCAGTCGCTCTGCTGTGCTTTTCTGTGCGTCGAGCCACTTCATAAGTTTAGGGAACCTCTGCTTAAACGATGCCTCTACGGCACGTTGCCCGTCGTTCTGCGCACTGCCACCGAAGATCAGTCTAAACACCACAGTCTTAGCATCAGTACGCTCGTCATCACTAATGTCATCGGGCAACTTATTAAATGCCAGTGCTGCGTTCTCTCTGTGCATATCTTTGGCGTTAAGCGCAGCTGCAAACACTGCATCATTAGCACCGTAACACGCGCCACGCAACTCAGCTTGCGACAAGTCAGCACTTGCAACGCTACCTCCCTCGAACCTACTAACTAGCAACTTACGCACAGGTCCTTTACGTCCTGCTTGTTGCCAGTTAAAACTAGTCATACTTGTGCGTCCAGTGTCAGCTTCGCAAAGCTTTTGGTGGTGCGGCAGTGTGTTGTCAGGGCGTAGTAAGTCTTTAATCTTACCTACAAACGCACTATCAAGTTTCTGTGCCTTACGCCACTCTATGATATCGTCAAGTCCCATACTCTCAAGTACAGCAGCGGTTAACGACACTGCCCCTGTCTTTGTGAAACTACCAAACTTGTGCCCTTTACTCTCAAGTGCGGGTATCAAGTCATCACTGCCGGGGTCACAGCCGTACTTCTCAGTGAGTGCAGCTTTTAACTCTTGTTCCAGTTGTTTACCCTCAACTGCAATCGTATCGAGCATACTCATATCAATAGCTGTACCTGCTACTGACTGCTCAGTCATCATTGTGCTACACTTCTCATACAACTCTACTGACTGTGTGTTCTCGTTACGCCACAACTTAAACAGTCTCCACGTAATGTCCAAGTCTTCACAAATATACGCGGGGTCGTCATAGTTGTGCTGCTGACCTGCAACGGCCCAGGCGTAGTTGCCCGGTGAACGTGTGTAGTACACGCCCAGGTGCTTAAGCGTTGCTACGTGCTCTCCACGGCTACGCGCCCTAAGCATCGTATCACGAATACGCCCATACGTAGCTGCTCTGAACTCTGGCCCCATAAACGTTAAGTCGTATTGGGCGTTGTGCATCACTACGTTGTCAGGTGGGCTTTCAGCTACCATCTTAATGACCCACGACATAACATCGTGGTCAGTTATAATGGCACGCTCTGTGTCACTCCACTGAAGGCCCATTGACGTGAGCGAGTGTGTAGACACGTCTGGCCCCTTGCTTTCACCGTCAGTCTCTACGTCGATTACAAGCGTATCGACACCAGCAAACGTATTCGGTAACCAGGACTTGTGCGGTAGCGGCTCACTGGGTCGTTCCAACTTAAGTAATCTTTTAACGTCCTTATCTTGCCACTGCTGCTGATGTGCCCAGTTAACCGGGAACAGGGGGACTACTACCCAGTCACCGATGCTGAACAGTGTACCGTGAGCATCTTGTATGTCGCCCTTAAGCTTAGGCACTAGTACACGTAGCACGTCAGTGCCACCCAGTACTGCTATGCGTTTAACCTGCGGACACAGCGTTTTAATTTCCCTTTGTACGCGCTCCCACGCCGTTCTAAGAGACTTAAGCGGTGCCTTGGTCTTACCCACTGGCAGCAGCTCTGGGTACATGTAGTGGACGCTAGCCAAGCGTGGCCCTATGTCCTTAACGAACGCTGGGAGGCTGCCTTTCTTGTCGAGTGGCACGCTGAGTACCAGAGCGATATCACCGTCACCGATGACCTTGCCCTGGTACGTGCCTAAGTTAACAATTGTTCCTGGGTGTGTCATTCGTCCTCCTCGTATTCGTTCTCTGGCAACAATCGGGTCCATAAGCTATCCTCGTCAACACAGATGTACGCTTCACCGACGGTGTAGCACAATGCACACTCAGTCCTTCATGTTACCTCCTATAGTTAAAGCCCAGTGTACCATACACCAGGCCTTAACGCATCAGTATAGCGATGTATCTTACAGGATGTTGACCTTGTACAAGTTGCTCTGTAGCAGAGAAACCTCGTGGTACAACGTAAGCTCCTGCTCAGCGTCAAACGGGTACTCTTTGCCGCTTGCCCTGCGTTGCATGTAAAGCACTTCCAAGCTGGGCAGTAGCACGTTAATCGTGATCTTTGGGTACAAGCCAGGTGCAGCGTACATACGGTCTGCCTTATCGTTGCTCGCCGTGCTTAGCATACGGCGTAGTGAGCGTATCATCTCGAACTGCCACTCATCAGTGAGCACTCCACGGTTAAACTGTAGCGCACGGTACACCCAGCGTGACAGCAAGAAACGGTCAACGAACACAGGTACGTCAGGTTCCATTGTAGCAGCTGCAATAGCAGTGTACTCGTGACCGGCACTGCTCCACGCACCGAAGCCATTAGTATTAACTCGTGGCGACGGTGTACGGCGCAGTACACGATAGCCTTCACTCTCCCAAATTGCCAAGTGATAACTTTTACCTGAGCCACTTGGACCCTCGAAAGCGACAATTTCGCCTTGCATTACCACTCCAATTCTTGTGTATCGTCTGTATAAAACGATACTTTGTGTGGGCACACACCGCCGTTAGATGCTCTGCCCATGTTACAATTATAGCACTCTACCTGTATATCTTCCCGGTACTCACCCCTAGCAAGCGCGTATATGACGCTGTTGTTATCCTTGCGTGTACCTCTATCAGAGTACCCGTCGTTATTAACATGGTCGAAAGTTAGCAGCGACGGGTTATTTTCTCCGCAGCAGTGACAAACGGTACCATACACACTTAGCGCCTTCAACCGTTTATCCGCGTGATTACGCCTACAAGTTTCGTTCGCAATATCTCTGCAACCTGTACACATTTCCGTTGTGCGTAGCGGTTCTTTCCCGCATACTGCGCATAGCCCAGCTTCTAACCTGCTTTTTCGTAACCTGTTTGTGCTATACTGACGTGCCACTTAACCACCTCGTAGCTTCCTGCACTGTCATGTGCTTAACTTCCTTAGCTTCGTCTGGGTCAGCGTCACTTACAACTATGCCCATCACATTAACTAGACTATCAGTTGCGGGCAGCAGCACCGTGTCAAGGAAACGTTTACGCTTAACGCTAGTCGCCAGAATGTCCGGGTCGGGCCACAGAAACACCCACTGCAATTTAAAAAACTTGTTGAGTGTACTGTTAGCTATACTGCCGAATACGCACACATGACGCTCGGACAGTACATCAAAAACTCCCTCCACGATGTAAAGAAACTTATCAGGTGTACTGATTAAAGAGTCACCAACGTAACCTATACCCCGTTGACCTTCGTTCGTGAACTCCTTTGAGTTAGTACGTCTGTTGTGGTAACCTACGACTGTGCCGTTAGCATTGCGCATCTCGAAACTGTCCCACCCAGGCTGTCCCTCAATTAAGAACTTATCCAAGTACGTTGCGCGGCCCACTAGGTGCTGTACACGTGGCTCAGGGTCCCATATCTCTTCTATGGCCTCTTCAATGCTAACTTGCTCCATTGCAATCTTAAGTAACACGTCAAGCGGCAGCCTTGTACTAAAGCCACAACGAAAGCAGTGCGCACCTCCATCGTCAAACACTACGAAGTGTCCGCTTCTGGGGTTCTTACTGTCACCACACTCAATGCAGCGCATCACTGTGCCGTCTTTGTATCTTTGTCCTACTATCAAAACTGCTCCCCGTAATCATCTTCCCTTGTTGACTCTGTAACCTCTCCCGTCTTATAGTTAAAGCCGAAACGGAAACTGTCAACACGCTCACCGTAGCTGTTCTTCAATGACTCAATGCCAACGTCAACCACGCCGCTGGGACTAGCCAGACCATCTGTCTTAAGGTAAATCAAGCTACGTGAGAAGCGCTCAACGGCACTACTGCCGGCTGCACTCTCCAAGTCAGCCAGGTCAACTCCACGCTTAACGTGATGGAAAGCTAACACTACACGGTTAGCACTGCCAGCTTGGACAAGCAAGTTGTATAAGTGCCCGTATCGTTCCCTGCTAGACGGAGTATCGCCCTGCCCACAGAAGCCACTGACACTATCAAACAACAGCAGGCGGTCAGGATCAGGGTTCTCAATGATGTGTTCAAGTTCCTGCTCTGCACTACGCACACCAAACACCAGCTTGTCAACACCCTTACGGAACACTTTACCAGCGTTCATTGCACGTACCTTCATCAACAGCATTGACGGCGGTATCTCTGTCTGTATCATAGTGACTGGGCCAATGCCCTTCTGACGCCACTTAATACCTGTAGCCAGTGCCATCGTGGTCTTGCCTACGCCAGGCTTACTTAACACTGTACCGTTGCTCTGTGGTATGCCCTCTGGCCCGTGGATACGGTCGAACGGCACGAAGCCTGTATTAGTAAACGGTGGAGTGTCAACTTCCGCGTCCCAATCTAGTGAGCTGTCACTGACCTGTCCATCATTGCCGTTCAGCCAGCGGTCAAGCTTACCTGACAAGCTAATCTTGTCAAGGCTACTCTTCTTCTCACTGGCACACAACTTCTCGTAGAGTACACCGGCCAGTGTGCTTCTAAACTCTTGCAGGTCAGGCTGACTACCGCTTTCTATACCTGCCTCGTACAAGCCACTGAGTTGATCATAGGACACTCCGGCAAGTGACTGTGAAGCTCCACCTAGTCCGTACTCAGCTGCCGCCTTTATAACGCCACTCCACGCACCAAGTAGACTCATCAGCACATCACTGGGAAGTTCTGGTCGAAGTTCACAGGCTCCGTAAAACAAGCGTGCTACGATTGAGTTGTTCAATTAGTCCTCCACTTCAAGTATTGTATTAAGTTCTCTGCCGTACCAAGCATACTAAGCTCAGCGAAGCCGTCTTTGCCGTGATAGTTGTAAATGACCCTTCGGTCTTGCGTGTAACCTCCTGTCTCGTACCTAGCTAACAAGGTGTCCAAACTAGTAAGCTCGTCCTCTGTGCAGTAGTACACGGCAACGTCATCAGGGGCAAAGGGGTGCTCACTGTAGAGTGCCATAAAGTCGCAGCGGTCGTTAATCACACCGAACGATAAAAAGTAATTCATAACTTACCTCCGTATTATACTTGCCGGATATCAAAATGCCAGCTACCACCCATTATACGGGCAACTGGCATTAAGTTTCAATAGTCCTTTAGGGGTATTTTATTTAGTGCTACACTCGAACACGTGGGTGAGCAGCCAGGCGTCAACGTTGTCACCTTCAATATCACGGGGCAGGTGTGCCGGTGTAATAGGGGCAACGTGATCGTGAACTTCTGACTTCCTACACATAGGGGGAAGTCCCAAACAGAAGCGCACTAACTCCGGTGTCACATAGTGTACGTCGCACTTCTTTTTAGCTTGTGCCAGGCCGCCGTAAAAGCTAACGAGCATTGTAATTAACACAGCAACTTCAGGGCTACGTGACCCACCCCAGAAGCCACTGTGCCTGTCCCAGTCTATGACCAGTGTGCTTTCACGGGGTGTGTGTAGTACAAGCTCCTGTGCCAGTGCGTACAACTCTTCACTACTGACACTCATACCCTTACGACCGGAGTACGCAAAGAGTACGTCGCCGTTGCTGTTAACCAGACTTCCGTGCAAGAGCGCAAGGTCACAGCCAATTATCATTGTGCCACGTCCAGGAGTAAATCAACAAGAATGGAACTGTTGTACGCCTCTAAACTAGCCTTTGTCAACTGGTCGTCCAAGCCCGCGATAATGTCCCACAGTTGCTCATTAGCCCGGCTAAGGTTCTCAATGGCAGCTGCTTGCTGACGAATGTGCGCAGCTTGAACACTCACGATTGTGCGGTATGTCTTCTTATCCATGAAAGTCTCCTTAAGCGTGGCTGTGCGTACACACATTTAAGACCGGCTAAGGCCACCACGCAAGTTAATTAGAACGCTTCTCCGTCGTCCTTCACAATCACGCCAGCCTTCTCAAGCTCACGCTTCTCCTGGTCAGCAGCACTGTCAGCAAGTGTCACTTCAGGCATCTCAACACCAGCGTAGCTGAACTCCTTACGGACGACGCTGTTGACGTACTCCGTCTTACCGTTGCGCTTGCCACGAGTGATGCGAACAGTCGCACTCTTCTCGTCCAGCAACGGCCAGCTGTCCTCACCAGTCATCTGGGCAATAAGCCAGCGGACAACGGGTGGCGTAACCTTCAAGTAACGAATACGCGCCTTGTCAGCAATGCCCTCTTCCGGTGCCGTCAAGATGACACAGCTAATGAGCACTGCAGCCTGTGGCTCACCCTTGTACATGCTAGTGTACGGCTGAAAGAACTTACCCGTCTCGTCCATCGGGACCAGCTTAATGGTCCACTCACCGTCCTTGAAAAACTGCACCAGTCCACTGCCACCACCAGCACCAAGTGTCTCCATAGCCTGCAGGACCAGTGCCCCGTAATCGATACTCAACTTGAACCTCCTATATGTGTTTAACTTGTCAACACGAGCAGTATAGCACACGCCAGCTGCTTACGCCTCAGTCTTAAGATGTATCTGTGAAACGAGTTCGTTAAGTACGCTGCCCTGGTCACGCCACGCGGGATTGAGACTGCGATGCTTAGTGATACGTACAACGTCCAAGTCACTGCGATGTATGATGGACTCAAACTGCACAGGCACACGTACCAAGTCATCAGTCTCACGCCCTCCCAGTTTCATTATCGACTGCCACATAGGGTACACGTACACGATGATTGTGGGCAAGTTACTGTTAGTAAGCGCGAAGTCATATTCGTACAGTTTGCGCAGGTACTCAACGTTAACGTAGCTACGGAACAACGGAGCGTACACCAGCTCGCTAATATGTCCACGGTCGTAGATGACTGGACGATCAGCTTCGAGCAAGTAGCTGGTGTACGCTGCGAACTGCTTAATGCCCATAGCACGTGACGTGGGTACTGGCATCTTCAGGTACTCAAAGTGCCCGGGGAACGTGTCCATAAGCAAGTTGATAAGTGAAGTCTTACCTGACCTGCCTGGCCCTTCAAAGCAGAGATTCACCTGCATTAGTATCCTCCATTTTGTACGTAGAGTGCTCCACGTCGAAGTGTCTCTGGGCTGTCGCCCAGTAAACCTATACCGACCTTCTTGCTGACGGTGGTGCTGGTGTAGTGGTGACGACACACTGGGCACAGGACTACGTTTCTCTTTTCCATTGCTGTCTCCTTTCGTTGCGAGCATTGTATCACGGCTTAGAGAGTTTGTCAAGTCCGCCTAAAGATGTATGTTTTGCGCTGATGAATAACTTGTACGGCAATAAGGAAACTTTAATAAATTCAGGTTAAAACGTAAAAGACTCATGCCTTATATAGTATAAGTATAAGTGTACACTTAGAGTGTATACGCTAACGTGTAAGTTCCGTATCGTTTCGTTGTATATATAATCTAAATAACGAAACGAAGTAACGTTACTTCGTTGTATAGATACATCTTAAGACGGATGTGTACTTCCAACTTACACGTTATACTGACAACGTGTCAAGTGAACTAGTAAAGGAGACGCAAGTGATTAAGATTTACGATGACGCTGATGACCTACTCAAGTTTGACAACCACTTTGAAGCTGTAAGTTTCGTGATGTATGAAAGTACCTACAGTTTCGGTGACGAGTACAGTGCATCTATCATACGCAGTATACTCAAGGGTGTGATGGAAGATTTTATGAGTATGTACGCAAGTAACCCCAGTGCCAGTAATTACGCTACCGTTCAACAGTACATGCAGGTATATCAAAATGCCGTTAATAACGTGAGGACAAAGTAATGTGTGTACTCACTGGCTCAGAGATCCTTAACTTCATCAGTCCTGTGCTTACCACAAAACATGATGACGGCACTGTGCCGTCATACGGTATGGACGGTTGCCTGTACACGTTTCGTTGTGAACCACCTGAATACATAGACAAGTGGGTACTCGGTCAGGGGTGCAGTCTCAGTGTCCTTACACGTGAGACGATCAGTATGCCGCTTGACGTTATGGGTGTGACGTACCTCAAGAGCACGTACAGTCGTCAGGGCATAGTGCTGTGCAACGGTGGAGTGATCGATAACGGATACGTAGGACGGGTGAGTGCTGTACTATTCAACGGTGGACCTAGGCCTGTTACACTGGACTTTAACGGCGGCATCGTGCAAGTAGTGTTTCACCGTATGACACAAGCTGCACCTGGGTATAAAGGGAGATGGATGTGAAAGCACTCGTATTGTACATACTGGTCATCGTGCTGTTCTTCGTTATGTCAGCCGTAGTCAGTAAGCACCTGAACGTCGGCTGTGCAATGGCCTCGTCAAACTGGCCTGGTGTCACTCAACACAAGTACGGGTACTGCTACGCGGAGTTTAAATGAACAAGAAGCCCGTAGAATGTAATCAGTGCGGGGGTAAACACTTCGCGCTGGGGTTGTGTATGAAACACTATAAGCAACAGTATGCGCGGGGTGCCGTACATAAGACAGCCATGACACGCTGGTGGAAAAACAACCCAGAAAAACAAAAAATGTACAACGTAAAAAGGAAGTACGGATTAGACCCGTACGACTACATCAATATGGACTTTAACCAGATGGGCCAGTGCGCTAATGAGGCGTGCTCTAATCCTTTAGCTGTTGTAGACCACTGTCACCGCACGGGCGTTGTTCGCGGGCTACTGTGTAGGCAGTGCAACACTTCTATAGGTCAAGTAGGAGACTGTGTTGACAAGTTACTTGGTTTGGTCGCGTACCTTACCAAGTAATACATCGCAAGACCGATGCACGTAACGCTGTGTCCGTGCTATACTGCTTGTAAAGGAGAAACGAATGAAAACTTTCTACGTCGTACGAAACGCTGACGGTGAGTACCTGACAGAGGACGGTAGCTTCCTTCCTCACTTCAACTTTGCGTGGCACTTCCCCACGTACTACTTCGCTAGCGAGTGTTGCATCAACGCTGGTGAGCGTGTCTTTGTTATCACTTACAAGGAACAGGAGGTTAGTTAATGTACGAGAAAGTACTGACGGCTGTCACGGTTATCGTCGCTCTCATTTGTGGCTGGGTATACTTGGACAAGCCCACGAGCGTGGACAGTTTCAAGGAGAAGTTGTCAACGGTGAGTGTGCCTGCCAAGGTTAATGCCAGCCCAGCTGCACTGCCCACTGCTAGTGTTAAGGCCCCACAGCCCAGTGTACCGGTGGCTAAGCCAGGACGTAGCGTCATCGGTGTCAACGGCGGTAATACCGTTGAAGTTGTGCCGTCAGCTACAGCCGTGCCTTTGTGCTCCGTGACTGCTGACCAGGCCAACTGTCAACCAGACCCCACACCTGTCATGTACGTTGAGTGCTCACCGGGTAGTTACTACAGCTGTGATGACTTGGAACTTATGCGTCAAGCTGCACGTGAAGACGAAGAGGACCCTATGCACGAGGCTGTGCTAGCAACTGACGAGTTCATTAACAACGTACCGACTACTCCGCCTGCCGTTAAACAGGAGTACGTTGACACTTGCAACGGCACACCAAAGGCACAGCGTACACCGTTGCTCGCTGCTATCTGTGAAGGAGCCGGTCTGTGAGAGTAAAGAAACTACTGCCTAACTCTTGGGACATTAACGAAGAGTACAGCGAAGAGATGACGTTCCAAGAACTATACGACCTGCTTGATGACGTGTTTAACAACGCTACTCGTGACCAGATGGGGTGCTGGAACTATAAAAAGGGTTTTAAGGCGTACTTTGACGGCACTCGTGAAAAGGGGCGTGGGCCAGCGCAGGCGTATCGTGCGATGTTCATGGTAAACTACGGTTTCATTTGGCCTGACCCAGAGTGCCGTCACCTGTGCAATAACCCGTACTGTGTTCGACCGTCTCACTTGTGGGTAGGTGACCGTAAGGACCAGCAACTAGACAGCAAGTTTGAGTTTAACGGTAGTATGCTTGCTCCTCGTGATTGGTACGGGGTAGGAGAGCGTGACCAGCCTAGTGTCGCAACGTACTTTAGCCAGTACGTTGAGCACGATAACCAGAACTGGGACGATTTCATTAACTGGGCATACGATAACGGTCTGGGTAATAGGCTTCTTACTATACTTGAACACGGCACTCGTGAAGGTATTATGTGGGAAAGTTATGACGGAGAGGTTTACGTACCATAATGTGCTACGGCATACCACACAAAGCAGCGATTAAAGGCTACAGGTTAAAGGACACACACCGAAACCTGTACTTTGACGGTCACTATTGGACACCTGACCCTTCAGCTGCTAAAGAGTACAAGACCCAGGCCGAAGCGGAAAGTGCTAAGTTGCCCTTTAACTATCACGAGGTCGTGGAGGAAATACGATGAAAAACTACATTGTTATGAGCGTAGTTGCTTTTGGTGTAGTGTATTACTACAGCGGTTACGATAGAGTTCAACAGTGTAACTTGTGGAGTAACGACATTAACGAGTCAGAGTACGTCACTCGTAACGAGGCTTATGACATCGTAGGGCTTGCGAAGGGTCTTAGCCCAGTGCAGCTGTACATTGTAGGGGAAATACGTTGAAACCAGTACACGTGGCCGCTTTCCTAATCATTGCAATTTGCCTGTTAGCATCGCCGCGTGTACTTATTCCCCTAACTCAGCAGCCCGTTGAAGACTGGCGTACGGATTACTTAAGTGCTATGGGCAATGATGCACCTTCACCTGGCATTCTTAATTTTATGGAGGCGTGGCGACGTGCAGAGGGCATGCCTGAGAGTTGCTTTAATCCGTTCGCCACTACACAAGTTAACGGCCCAGCGACAATATACAATAGCCATGGGGTAAAGTGCTATGAAACTTATGAGCAGGGACGGCAAGCTACTATCGACACTCTCGTCCAAAGTTATCCCGGTTATGCTGAGATACTGTCGGGATTGCAGACTAACAACGTTGATCTTGCGGTGGCTGGGCTGGAAGCTTCACCGTGGGGGACGTCCGTGGCGCTGGTAGAGCAAGTGTACAGCGAGGCACCTACAGTGCAGCAGCAAGGACAGGCGCAAAGCAACTGGTACAGTGCTCAGGGCTGCGTTAAAGAGAACTTCGACGTAGCTCTTGAAGCAAACCAGTACCGCCTACAGAACTTCACGATTGCACCAGGTGAAACGTGGTCGTTTAATGCTGCCATGGGTCCTGCGCAGTATATAGCTGCCGTTGCCTGCGGACCTCTTGGAGGTGGCTGGTGTAACTTAGCAGCATTGTATGCACAAGCAGCTCGTCAACTGAGTGTAGCACCACAGTTCGAGGATCACGGGCTAGGTGACCTCGGTGGTGGCCCAGAGAACAGTGTAGCCATATGGAACGTTGACGGCATCGCAGGTAGCGATGGTGAGCGTCAAGACTTACTATTAACTAACAACAACAGCCGTACAGTTCACTTGTGGATTGTAATTGACGGCAGCAACTATCAGGTGCAAGGAGAGACACTTTAATGACGATTCATGACCCACTTACACAGCACGAGCTACGAACGTGGCTTTTTGAGCCTTGTGACGACTGCCTCTACGTTAAACAGTTCATTGAGCTTGCTGACTGGGCCGATGACTATGGCCGTGGTACACTTACAAAGTTGTACGACTACTGCTTCGAAAAGAACTATGACGCGTTCTGTGATGTTATTAGGACGAGGTATATGTAATGAGACGTACCTGGGCATGGGAACATCCACCTATGACACACTGGGACACGCGAGGTTATGAGGGACTGTCAGAAGCAGAGAAGCAAGAGCTACTGTACGACTACTGTGACCAGTGTGACGATGATGACTTTCACGAGCTGTGTACGTGGTGTTTTGAGTACGGCAAGCTGGCACTGACGTACTTACATATGTACTGCCAAAGCAACTGCTACTTTAATTTCGCCAGGATCATAGAGGAGTTTTACCATCATGACCGTACTGGTCTTAGCACTATCCGTCCTGTCTCTCGTAATGGCCGTCCTAGCGTTCGTTGACGTGCGGCGTGTAGCTGCCGTACTGCAAAAGCACAAGGACGCAATACTTAACCTGCAGGACGAGCTGGATGTCATCGCGTCTACTGGGCCTGGTAACTTTAAGGACACAAGCCCAAAAGCAGCAGACGGTAACAGGGTAAAAGTCCCGCGTGACGGTCTCCCGTTGACTGGTCACACTGTTATCGTCGGTAAAAGCGGGTCAGGTAAGACGAACGTTGCAGAGCTACAGATTATGCACCGTATCAACGCTGAGCATGACGTATACATCATTGATACTAAGTACGAACTAGGGCCGATGTTTAAGAACCACGTAGTTAAGGCAGTTGATACCGAAGGTGCCGCGGTATTGCTCGAAGAGTTAACTACAATCGCTAAGGACCGTCAAAACTTGTTTGCAGTAACTATGGAGACACTGCACAAACCGTGCCGTAATCACGGTGAGTACTTCAAGTTGACAGGCAGTAAACTGCCCATCGTCTCGTTGTTCGTTGAAGAGTTAATCGCACTGATGGCAGAGGTTGACGAGGCGAAGTTAATTAAGTTGCTCGTTATGGGCCGTAGCGCTGGCGTGTACGTCGTTGCACTGGCCCAGTACCTCACTGCCGATACGCTAAGTCGTAAGGGCAGCATTAACTTTAACACCAAAGTATACCTTGGTCAGTACGACCGCATTAGCTGTGGTATACTGTTCCCTGGACTTGACAAGAGTGACGTGCAGCTGTTGACTGCGTTCCTTGGAAGTCCTGGTAAGGGTGTCATTGAAGAGGAAGGTCACCTTACTACTCGTACGTTTCCCGAAGTTACGAGCGGTATGTTAGAAAGCTTTATGCAATAGGAGGTACTGTGGTATTCGAGATATGGTATGTTGACGTGCTGCTGTACACTGTTGAAACGTACGAGAAGGCACTAGCACACATTGAGTGGTTCCGTGTACGTGGTATGGAGGTAATTGCAGTTGAAGTACAAAGCGATAGTGATTGACCCTCCGTGGCCCTTTGAAGTTTGGAGCAAGGCTACAGGCAACGGACGTAGTGCAGCGTCGCACTACTCCACGATGACGTGGGAACGGCTCGTTGAACTTGGTGAGTACGTTAATGACGTAGCTGCTGATGACTGCGCACTGTTCGTGTGGTTCTGTCGCCCTAGTATGCCACAGGCACTTGACGTTATTCGCTGCTGGAACAGCTACGTTAAACTTAAACGTGAGCAGTGGAAGTACAAGACGGAAGCTTTCACCTGGGTTAAGCTAACTAACGACCGATCACGACCAGCAACGGGACTAGGTTACTGGACACGTGCTAACACAGAGGGCGTGATGCTGTTCACTCGTGGCAACGTTAAGCGTAAGGCGAAGAACGTGCCACAAGTCGTTATGTGGCCTCGTACGAAGCACAGTGCAAAGCCAGAGTTAGTACAGGATCGTATAGAGAAACTAGTAGACGGGCCGTACCTGGAACTGTTCGCACGACGTGAGCGTAAAGGGTGGGTGTGCCTGGGCAACGAGATTAGCGGCCGAGATATCGTGGAGGACTTATGCAGAATAGGCTAAGTGAATTACTGCAACGAGTGGATGTCACGATGGCATCTGAGGGCTACTCGGATACGTGGTACTGGTACTATTCAAAAGAACAGGACCACGCACTAGAAGAGCACGCAGAGTATGTGTGGGGCGTATTAATGAGTAGGTTTCTCGAACAAATGAACGCGTACTTAGATGCAAGGAAAGAAGATGAATAAAACGTGGCAGGTGATGTATGGTGGTGGCATTCTCGTGGCTCAGTTCGATCACGAGAAGGACGCTGAACAGCTAGTGCGGTACGACAGTAATAACTTGCTGGGTCTGCGGGTAGTGGAGTACTGGGAGGACTTTAACCGTACCGTGTTTACTGGTCCACTGAACAACATTGAGGCTTACTGGATTATTAAAATGAAGTGTGGTAAGGAGATTTAAGTGGGGCTACCGGCATGAAACTCTACGTTATCAAACACAAAAAACGTCCTCTATCCACTTTTATACGGATAGAGGACGCTCAACAGGTTCAAGTTATGTTGTCTTCACTCGGAGTTAAAACCTCCATTCACGCTAAAGGTGCGGCATACAGAACGTGGCCCACTGGCAACACCCCCTTATTGCTGCTAGTCCTTGGCAATCAAACGACTAGCAATACGAAGCGCACTCGTGTTGTCGGCCATGTTCTGCTCAATGTCCTCGATACGATCGTCAATGTGTTTAAGAGTATCGCTAAGCTCCACAAAGGCAAGGTTAAGTTTAATTAGTACCTCGGTGTTGTCTTCGAGAACCTTAAACAGCCGCTCCTCTGTGCTTATACGCTTACTGAGAATTACACCCAGCTGCGGGAAGAATTTTGGGAGTACGTCCTTAATCAAAACGTAAGCAACAAGTAGGTATACGCTAGCACCGTTCTCAGTTAGTAGTTTAAGGATATCGTCCACTACAGACCCACCACGCTGGCGTGTACATAGTCGCTGGTCCCTGCCAAGTTAACCCACAGACTATCACCTTTGTACGGCTTGCCCAGTTTAACGGTGCCAGTAACAAGGGTGCCACTGGGCAGGCTTCGTACTCTGTGACTAAGTACATTGGGTTCGTCTCTAACGTTAGCTTCAACGATAGTCTTAGCAGTTACAGGGGCACCGCTATGCTTTGGCCGATACACCGAGTTAATCCACCTCGTCAGCAGCGCCCCTGGGCAAGCAGTAAGCCTGGGGGCCTCTTGGTGCGTTAGTACGTAACGTGGTGCCTTGCCCAGTATCTTTAACAGCTCCTCTAACCCAGCGACCTGCAGAGCCGGCAACGACATTCCTTCGCCCGTCAACACCAGAACAGCCAAGCTCTCGCTGTTAAACTGTGGCACTCCGCTGTGGTTTAGTCGAGCAATAAAATCTCTGCACTGGTACAGTGTGCCGTCACGTCCCACTGCGTAATGATACGCTAGTCCGTCCCAGCCACGAGTGTTAACGTGGAACCTGGCGTCTGCTTTAATCTGCTCAACATCAGCTGCAATGAACGCGGGTCCGTTGTAGTGAATCATTACGTAGTTACTAACGCGCCTATTAACTTGTGGCACCTTGGTGCTTCGTGCAAGTAGCGCCCGTATGTCATTCATAGCTTCCTCTAGAAGTGCGGAGAGAACAGTGTTTTCGTTGCTTTGTATCCACTAGCAGCTTCTGCTTCTTCTTTACTGTATCCCGTTTTAAGAAACATCTCATAAACATTTTTACTGGGGTTAGTGATTTTACGCCCAGTATCCACCGTTGAATCATTTTCCACGGGTTCCCATTCCTCTGCAACGATTGGAAACTTCACCAGGCCCGTATATCCAACAAGATAGTCTCCGTCGTACACAAGTGTCTGCTTGGGGTTATTCAGGTTACGAAACTTCATTATACTGTCCATCCAATCACCTGGACAACCAGGTCATTCATGTCAACCTCTAGTGCCGTGCCAACTTGCTGTTCGACAAAGCCATTGACAAAGTACACACCGGCCTCACCAGGACCTAGAATAAACGAGTTAGTAATAGATCCACCGGGGTTACCTACATCAGGCCCAGTTCCCTGGCCCCCCTCAGAGTCAAACCACCATTCTGTTTTAAGGACAGTGCCAGTTACTAGCCCGATGGTCGGGAAGTTAAAGTTGTGGTTAATCACGATATGAGTACGCGACGGCACGGCGGGGGTAGCTGTGATGTTAACCTCTGGGATACGGGTATCGATGAAAAACACCATACTACGGCACAGAGACGGGTTAGAAATATTAACCGTTGCCTGAGTAAACGGGATACTGTCAGGCGGGGTAAAGGGGGACTGAGTGAATCCAGGCCCAATCGTGCCAACTTCCTGCCTTAAAGTAGTGTGATCCGGAGGAACTGCCAACCCACTAGCTGTACACAACAGAGGGTTACAGTTAGCCGGGAAGGCGGGGTATGTGTTCGCTATGATAGGTACAGCACTAATTTCCACACTATTAGGGCCTGTTGGGGTGGCTGTGGCGTTGATACAGTTAGTATCCGTTGCAGTAACCGCGAAAGCAGCGGCTGTCGGCACAAACAGGCCACTAGCCACACAGGTGATAGTGTTACCCGGTAGTGGGCTGATAATTGGTACCGCGCTAATAGTAAACGTATCCGGCGGTGCCTCGACTACACTTATGTCTATACACGCAGTATCCGAGCCTATTACCGTGCTACCTGTACCACTAGCGTACAGACCATCAGCGACGCAGCTAATTGTGTTGCCGGGAGCAGCACTAACGTTAATGTTCGCAGTGATAACGAAGTCGTTATTACCAGGACCCTCGACTACTTCAAGGTCGATACAGTCAGTATCCTGCACTGCGATACTAACATCTGGCACGAACAACCCATTAGGAAGACAGCTCAAGCTGTTATCGGCGTTAGGGCTAACTACGGGGGACCCACTAATCGTAAACGTATCGGCAGGGGCCTCGACCACAGTAATGTCGAAACACGGAGTATCAACGCCGATAATGATAGTATCAGTTACCGCGCCAGCAGGCACGAAAAGTCCGTTACCAGCACAACTAATGGTGTTACCTGGGTTGGGGCTGATGATGGGGCTTCCACTAAGTGTAAACGTGCCAGGAGGAGCTTCAACGATGTTAAGATCAAGACAGGCAGTATCAGATACAACGATACCAACATCAGGTGCGTAAATACCGTCAACTAGTGCAACGATTTCGTTACCAGGAAAAGCGCTGATTTTAACATCTGCCTGTAGCGTGTGTCCGAAAGCCCCGCTAGATGTTAGGTCCACGGTCGCGGTATCAACCACCGTTAATGGAGTCTCAGGAACAACGTGAGTTAAACAGTCATTACCTACTAGGGGCGTAACTCCCAGTACAACGGCTGGGCCGGCAGGGAAAGTTGCTATTTGCTCACAGGCAGTTGCAGGCACGGGAAGAACATGAGTGAGACAGTCAGACCCTACAAGCTCAGTAACCCCGACAACGGCAGTGCCACCACTAGCAAGGTCGTTAAGTGCAAGGCACAGACGACTAGCAAAGGCTGCACACGTAACGATCGGCGTGTCAATCGCGATCGGGTTTCCTAAACAATCTTCAAGCTGTAGAAGGCTTGCTATTGCTTGGAACTTAGTACACAGATTAATATCCAAGCCCTGTACATAGATCAACGTAGCAAGGTCGGCGCTAGTGATAGATGTTCGACAGGCCGGATCAGTAGATGTTTGACACTGACAGCAACGTGACATTAGTTAGCTCCTACAGTACACTTCCGGCAATAGCCCTTGCCACGAAGAAAGTTATTGTGAAATCGTTTGGTGTATTCGACTGAATAGTATCCGGGATAATAACTTGGCCTGTGGCTGTGTCCCAGACTATTACCAGCGGGTAGCTATTACCTCTGTTGTGTACGATGTTATGTGTCAGAGACAGCGGGCTAGCGAAAGTAAACGGTATAGTGCTAGGTGGTACAAAAAGCCCGTTACCAAGTGGCTGTATCTGATTACCCGCGTTAGGACTAACAATTACATCTGCACTTATGTTGATACCCGTTAACGTTAGGTTAACCGTGTTAGTGTCGGACACTGTGTTTGACGTTGACGGAGAAAAAAGGCCATTAGGCCGACATTCTAATACGTTACCAGCATCAACGGAGAATACCGGTTGTGCGCTAACAGTGAACGTATTAACTCCACTGGGCGTAATTATCATGTCAATACACGATGTATCCAATGGAATTAAGTTAGAAGCTGCGGCAGGAGCGAACAATCCGCCTGGCCCGCAGAACAGGGAATTACCGGGGTTCGGATCAAGGTTAAGTGTCGCTGTTAAATTGTTAAGTCCGTCAATATTGAGATCAATACAGTTCGTGTCACTTACTGTTATCGTTCCTTGCGGAGCAACAAAAGGGCGACCGTCACTGCCGTTAACGAGCTGATTATTAGCGTCGCTACTGGGGTTGAATGATACACTATTACCCAGATCATTATACAGCCAAAAGTTATTACCAGCGTTAAACACGCAGTCTTGTACATCTTCACAAAGCACCTGTAGTCCTTGTGGACCCAGACTGATAAGTGTGTTTGGTTGCAGGTTAACGTCGGCCTGTAGGTTTGTACCATCATACGACAGGTTAACACTTGTAGTGTCTACAACATTAAGATTAACGCCTGTAGGCAGAGTGTAACGATTACAATCAGCCCCAACGAGCTGAGTAGCGCCGGGAACAGCAACGCCAAGAGCACCGTTGTCAATAATATCACATACACTAAGAAACAGGCCATCAGCTTGCGCCGTAATATTGTTACCTGCGTTACTTGATATCTTGACATCGCCTTGTATCAACTGTCCCAGTAGCGTTAAGTCTACTGTATTAGTGTCAGTTACTGTAACTGGGGGCGCACACTGCAACACGTCAGCGCACGTCAGTTCAAGCCCATCACCAGTAATACGTCCAATGAAGTCAGGGTCAAGTCGAACGTCAGCGGTTAAGTTAGTGCCAGTTAGAGTTAAGTCTACGCTGCTCGTATCAGTAACCGTGAACCCAGGCGAGGGTATGCCAGGGAACACGTGCTTTTGGCAGTCAGCTCCAATAAGAACGGTCCCCGCGGTAACATCTGCACCAGTAGTGAATGCCTGTAGTTGAGCACAGGCCGTCGGTACGACAATGTTAGGCGTGGGAACATACAGGCCGTTGCCGTGCGTTTCGAGCACGTTGCCCGCGTCACCACTTACTTTTACACTTCCACTAATATCCCGACAAAGTGTGCCGGTACACGTGAAGTCAATAGTACTCGTGTCGGTTACTGTGTTCGGTACCTCGACAACAGTTCCGCTAATAGGCACGGTGTACAGCTTACAGTCGGCACCAACGAGTAGTGTTTGTGTGTTAGCTTCGCCGTTTGTAGCTAAGGTAGTAAGTGCCTCACACAGTTTAGCCTTGAAGTCTGCACACGTCACTAGGGGCGTGTCCAGGGTGATATCATTGCCCAGACAGTCTTTAAGTGCCAGTACGTCTACGATTCTCTGGAACTTTTGGCAAAGGTCTACATCTAAGCCCTGTAACCACACTAACTCACCTATGTTTGTGCTAGTAAGGTCACTTCTGCATTTATTAACTGTTACAGGTATGTTGGGCGTAACACTCTGCGCACAGGGGGTACAGCCGCAACCTGTTTGTTGAAGTAGCATTATGGCGTACTCAAGAATGCAACGAGGTCAGACACAAGAACTTTAACTTTACAGCCGGCCTGGTTCTCTCCAAATATATACCGCAAGTTATCCACTGTGTCTATACTGATAGTGGGGTCCGACGCGTTAATACACTTTTCGCAGTACGACGATACGTCGCAGACTAAACATGCTCCGTTAGCGCCGCAAGGGCACTCTAGGCACTCCGTATCAATGATAACTATATCGTCGTGGAAAGCGATGTGCTGTGCGTCTAAAATAATGCCAGCATTACGAAACTGTATCCATGCAATTAACTGGATTAGTTTCCTGTATGCCAGATCACTAAGGCCCCACGGACCAAGGCAACAGTTAGCGCCGTCTAATAGGGCTTGCTCTGGGCGACTTGGGCTTGTAATACCAATATTGATAGCGTAGAAGTCGGCAGAGATATTCGGAAACTGAGCACTAAGTACTGACCAGCCCGGGTACGTTTCAGGAGCACACTGTTCTGCAGGGCACGGAGGAGTAGGGCACGGTTCGGGACACGGGCAACAGTTCTGTGGCGTTGTAACGGGGAAATTAGTTTTGTAGTTTTGGAATGCCCACGCAAGGTTAGCTTCGGGTACGAGACTAGTTAAAGCCCCTGTTTCTGCGTCTAGTACATAGTGAAAGCTGGAGTGGCATCCAAAGGCTGCTTTTGGTCCTACACACGCCGTAGCTAAGTACGCGTCGTAGCTGTCTCTGATACAGTGGACAGCTACGGCACTAATGGGGATTTCGTTTTGTGTATTAGGAAGAGCACGACCGAATCTACCACGGGGAGCGCCGTATATACTTGTCGTGGAACAATCCATGACAGGTGGCGTAGGGTCTAAGCAACCTACAACATTAGGATTCGCCACTTATGGTCTCCTTATTCGTTCCACGTGGGGATTTGGCCTTCTGCGTAGCTTTCTTGCTCCAGTCCAATCCACTCGCCAAGAGCGTTAATACTTCCTCGTCCTTTGGCAAAGGGAACTGGCGCACGAGGAGAGGCGATGTTATTGCCGTTCTTAAAGATGAACAGGCCGAAGTAGCCTGTAACAAGGTTAGTGGCGCACATAGCACGATACACGTTACCAAGGTCATCGACCTGGCGTGTAACGGTTGCACCGCCGTAGATCTTGAAGTTAGGAATAGTGTTGCCCCATGAAGCTGACCACTGACCAGCTAGCAGGGCACGTACACGCTGCTTAAAGTTTGGCTTGAACGAGCCTTCGGCAGTTAGGGGAGTGGCACTCACAGTTCATCTTCCAATCGTCATATATAAAGTCTGAGTAGTCTAAGTATAGCTCTTCGCCTTCAACTATGTCTCTATTAGCATAAATCACCCGTATACCCAATAGCCGTAAGTTCGGGCGACACGAGTGATTAATGTACTTCCACGGATCTTCTGTTTCTATGTAGAGGCCCGGCTGTGGTTCTATTGCGCTATCCGTGGCCTGTTCACGACTGACTACTGGGCCGTTAATGATACCAATAACGTATCCCTCCTGGTAGTTTCTGTCTGCGAACAGGCCCGTACCACTAATGGTTGACTGTGCTATTTTCATTACGGCAGTAAGTAACTTCCACTTAGTACGATTCCTGCTGTCGCCAGCAACCCACTGGCAGCTACTGGTTGAAAACTATAAGTAGCTGCGCCAAACTCTTCTATAAGTTGTATAAATGTTGAGCCGGCGGGTA
>ERZ1292642.351-Hain-H14-01um-R1-351-length-28919-cov-7_pt1 | contig 28919 bp, 59 predicted proteins | sample MGYA00564403_ERZ1292642 | MGnify/ENA primary metagenome ERZ1292642 (study PRJEB36523, sample SAMEA6512643) | groundwater metagenome | collected 2019-01-09 | study: AquaDiva: Metagenomics assemblies of 32 groundwater samples
GCCATAGCCATAGCCATAGCCATCGCCATCGCCTGAGCCATCGCCTGAGCCGTTAATTAATTGCCCCATCCTCTTTCCTCCCACGCTTCAGTTGCCTCTTTTGAGCATTCCTGCATTAGAACTTTATTTTCTATAGTAATAATTCCTCCTGATCGAGCACCTATTTTTGAACCAAGCTGAGGCCCTTTGCTCGATAACTCAAGGATCCCTTCCGAACATTTCCAATAATAAGCATTTCTTGCTGATCTTAATTTAACTTGCGCTCCAGCTTCGGATACAAGATAACCAAAGAAAATTGCATTGTTTGCGTGTACGACCACAGGTTTTTCTTTAATCATTTTCTATTCACCTTCGTTATTAATAAATAGGATGCCAGCCGCGTTACGATATTTGCACCGAGAAGGAAGGCTCGCTTGCAAACAGGGCGGCTCGGGCTGGCATATTTATCAAACCGGTTTACGCATCGTCAAAAATTGACCGGTTTCTTTCGGATTAAGTAAGCCGCCATGCTGACAAACCGAATGAAAACACTGTTTCGTCAACGCCACATCGTTCAGACAATAATCAATGACGGCGCCAATCTTGCCTTGCTGCCAAAGTATCGGGGCGAGAGCGCCATTGCCTGTTTTCCTGGTATTGAAATTTACCGCGCATGTCGCATCTAAACTAAAACCGGCGTAAGAGCCAGCGGCTTTCCTGATCTCGACCAGGATGTCGTATGACTTTTCTCCAGGATTGAAATCGACGCTCGTCCAGCATTTTTTAATGACTTGATCGTCGAATCCAATCCCATTGAAAGTAATCAACAGGTCTGATGAATCGCACAAGGCAAAGAAGGCTTCCTTGTTGTCATCGCAAAAGACGCGATAACGCTCTTCATGAAAATCATAAGCGCCAATGACGCTGATTCCCATGTTGGCGTGATCGTTCCAGCCGCCGCAATAGTCGATGCCATCCATACGCGTTTCATTTTTCCCTTGGATCGCTTTTTTTATTTCAATGTCGTAAATCAGTGCTTTCATTTTTTTTCCTTAAGTTTATGCTGCTTCTTTTTCAAGAATACTCAATGCGCGTTTGTATCCTTCCCAATTTTCGACGCCGGCGGTGCGCAGGGCTTGCAGCATATTCCTGCTCTCAAGCAACTGATCGTATTGCCATGTTGTGATGGTGATTTTCGATTTCGGATCCTTGCTGGAAAATTTTTCGCAGTTGGCGGCTTGTTTGGATTCCTCTTCTTCCTGTTTTTTGGCTTCTGTTTCCAGCCGTAACGCTTCCCTCTCCGTTTCCAAGGCGGCGCGTTCGGCCTGAATACGCCAAATATCGGCGTCCCTTTGGTCTTGCTCGGCTTTACGTATAGCGGCTATCCTGGCTTCTTCCGCCGCTTGCTGCGCAGCTAGTTTTGCTTTCTCCGCAGCGTCTTTGGCTTCCTGCTCGATGCGCATTTTTTCCAGTTCAGCTTGCTTACGGCGTTCCGCTTCGGCTTGTATTTTCGCTTCTTCTGCCTTCCTGTGATTTTCTATCCGGCTTGTCACGACCATCTGAAAATCGTCCATTGCTTTGTGCGAAATATTCTGTAAATCGGAAAATAGAAAACCGTATCCTTCGGCGTTTTCCCCGATCCAGGACAGTTTGGCTCGTATCATTTTCGCTTCGGCATCGGCGGCGATTTTCGCACCGGCGAGCTTGGTGTCCACGGCGTCGTGCAGACTAGCCAGCGTGCGCTTGTTCTTGATCGCCTCGACGAAGTCCGGCGGCAGGCAAAACGTCAATCGAATCGGCGTCATCTCGGCTTCGAGGCTGGCGATATGCTCGGCATACGCTTTCCTGGCGTCCATCACGATTTTTTCCTTGATCGTTTTCTTCTTGCTTTCGACCAGCTTATCTAGCATCAAGCGCTTCGATTTCAATTCATCCTTGATGTAATCGATGGTGCGCATCAGTTCATCGATACTCGCCGTTTGCGCCAGTGCGGATTTTTTCGCCAGTTCCAGTTCTTTTTCCGCCTTGTCGCAGAATTTAACCGTGGCTTCCGCCTGGGCGAAGTCTTCATCCGTCGTTAGTTCCGTATTGATTTTAGCGATGAATGTTTGCGCAGCTCTCTTGAATTCCGGCAAATTGTTCAAGATGACTTCGCCGCTGATTTGAATGCTCAAGGCGGGCAATTGAAGGATGGTATCCGCCTGCGGTTTCTCGGTGAGTTCACGCGGTTGATAATTGGCGAGGTCTTTGGCGAATTGTTCCCAGCCGGCGCGAATGCGGTCGAACCATTCTTGACTCGGTTCGACCGTCGCATAGACGAAATTGCCTTTCGTGCCATCAGATACGACGAAGAGTAATTTTTTCGCGCCTGTCACCATGAGAACCTGCTGGCATTGCGGCATATGCTCGTCCGGCACTTCTCCGGCGCTAACCATCGCGGCCAGTTTTTTATTCCATTGCTTGTGCTCGAAAGCAATTTCTTCGGACATCGTTAAGCCATCGCACGAAGCGGCAAGCTTGTCTTCGGAACAAGTTACCGGATACAAGTCCTCACCGATGATCTGCTCGACGAGCGGGCGCGCTGCGGCTTCTACTTCGTGACCGTAGTCGAGAATATTTTCTTGCACCCAGTCGCTGAATTCCTTCGGCGCGCCAGTATGCTTGATGTGCAGCAATTCGTTTCTTTTCGTCTTGGTGGATAGTCCGAGCATCACCGCCGCTTCGCTGGCGCCGAAGTAATCGAAGCGGAATTGTTGCCATTGGCTGCTGCCTTGCGTGAGGTTATGCGTAATCATTGTTGTTCTCCTTTGGTTTGTTGTGGGAGCCATGAAGCGATCTCTGTTTTTTGATCGTTCGAAAGCAGCTCTTTGGTTTGAATCATCGCAATGAGATCATTGACCGTTTTCTTGCCTGATTCGATCAATGCTTTCCATTGGGCTTTCTTTTTCTCGAAATTTTCTGGTGTAATGGGATGAATGGTAGGTTTGTTTTTATTTTCCCCATTATTATCACCAGTCTTACCTGTTTGTTCTGTCTTATTTTCCATGACAGTATTCCACGTCGCTTCGCCGTCCTTGATCGCACCATAAATACCGCGCAGATTGACCAATTCCGCCGGGGAACATGTGTCAAGACCATGCCCAAGGAAACTAACCAGATCGACCACCATTACGCCAATGTCGGCAAATGCGTCGGCAATGCGCTTACGTTCCGCACCAGGATCTTTTGCCGCCTCATTCAGGCGCACTGACTTAATTATCATCTCCGCCTCGTCCTGAATGTCGCCAGGAATGATTCTGGATCCGAGCGTCCTGATTGCCTTTGAAATAAGCGCCCCGCGCTTATTCAGTAGATCATCGTCATTAGCAGGAACGGTATAAACCAATTTATCGTAGCTGTTCTTGCGCACTGAAATGAATGAGCCATCATCCATAGGTTTGGATCGTTCAACGGTTTTTGATACGCGGACATCAAGCGGATAGGTCAGATTTGATTCCAGATCGGTTACGGTAATGCGATGAATCTCTTTCGAATCATCTTCAAAGACCATGGTTGTTTCAACAAGCACGTTCCGCATATATCTCAACGCCACTTCGACAAAACGAATGCCTAGTCCTTCAACACCTTTGCCGATTGGTTTGTGGTAATACGCGCTTTTGTTATTGGCAAACGACGGCCGTCTGCATTCATGCATGATTTTCTGGCGTACTTCGTCCCAATTACGCGGGCAACGCATCGCGATAATATAGCGGGATTCAACCATGGCTTTGGCTTGAGCCGCTACTGCGCTTGCTGCGGTTTCTTGAATGGATGTTATTTGTGTTTCGCCGAATTCTTGCCGGACTGGCGTATAAAATGGTTCGTTCATTTCGATTCCTTTCTTATCTGGATGACTTTGGTTTGTTTCGGCGCTTGATTCATGATTTCCAGCAAGCGCCAGGATGGTTTCGTTATTCGTTGCACTTTCGATTCGATAGCAAACGGCTTGCCATGTTTTCGACTGGCTTGCGTGAGCTTCTCGGCGAATTGTTCTGGCGTCATCATTTGTTTACTCCTTGCACGATGTTAAGCATCCAATCGATAACCGTTACCGCGCCGATCACGAAGATAACGTAGACAATCAGATAACCGGCAGCGAAAACGATCTCATCGAAACGCGAAGACGAACGCATTGGAATAGGTCTTAAATTACGGCCGCTAATCACTCTAATTGGCGGTTTTTGATTAATCACAATTGCCACCTTGCGCGCTCCACGTTGCGACATCTCTGTTCCAGGCGTCAGTCATTGCGTCATGGCCTGCTTCCCCAATGTCCGGTAAATTTTCCAGCCATTTGATGTAGCGCTTTTGTTCTTCTATTTGAAGCGTTAGGCGGTTGATCGCTTGCTCGCGCTTCGATAATGGCAAATGAAAGGCTTCCGCTATTTCCATGGGCGTCATGGCTTCGATAGCCGCTTTCATACTTTCCCATTTGCGAAGTTTTTCTTGCGCATTGGAAAGCCTGAAGATGTTTGTCGATGCTTTTAGCAGGGCGATGATGGTGTTTAAATTAGCGCTACCCATGATGATTTCCTCGGTGTTATTTATTGTTGATCGCAAAAGTCTTTAAATGACAATCCCCACAGTTTTGTGGCCTTATATCCAAAACTAACTGCTAAATCCGCCATCGCCTGTAACTTCGAATCGCCAAAGCCAGAGAAGGGTTCTTGTATTTTTATAAAACTCGTGCGCACAGCCATCCATTGGTTGTCGTCTTTTATGAATTCAATGCCTAGACGCTCTGCGTAAATATCTGCATCCGTATCATCGCAACCCCATTTTTTCGCCAATTCGAAAACGCGATCCTGATTAGCGCCAGCAGCTAACGATTCAACGAGAATATCCCATGCGCCTTCCCGGTCTTTAGGATTAAAGGGCCAGAAAGCGCGGGAAAAATCGCTTTTGAGAATATCTTCTGCCGTTCCTTCCAGGTCTCGTTTATAGATCAAGTCTCCGTTTGTATGCAGGTAATACCAGCCAATGATTTCCATTTTTTCCCTTTCGTAATATTAATATATCAACATATTTCAATATCAATATATCATCATGTAAATGATATTTCAATATCAATATATCATAATATTTAATTTATTGTTGTTGCCCATCCATTTGATCGTGATTGTTGTAACTCATGAAAGATATTATAACTATAGTGATAAATTGTATATCACTATAGTTATAATCGATGAAAATGTTTTATGCGTTTGCCGCCTTTACTTAATCAAAGTAAATTATTATGATTTTGTTTGATTAAATCAAAAGGGGTTCTCATGGATACCAAAGTATTAACGGCGCATATTCCTTTGCCGCTGGCGGAAAAAGTCGATCAAATGGCCGATCGTTTGGAGCGGTCTCGGGGATGGATCGTCAAACAGGCATTAACGGCCTGGGTAGATCGGGAAGAAAAGCACTACACAATGACGCTGGAGGCTTTAGACGATGTTGACAACGGTAGAACCATTCCTCATCAGGAAGTCGAGGAATGGCTGGATAGTTTGGCGACAGATAACCCATTGCCTGTTCCAGAGGCTCGATAATAGCGCGTCAGTTCAATATCATATGGACGCATAGAGCAAGGTTTGATTTAACTCGACTCCATGCTTTTCTGGCGCCGGTTAACAAGTCTGCGGCAGCGCGTGTCGTTACATCGTTAAAGGCAACGGCGAAGCATTTGTTGAATTATCCGCGCATAGGCAAAAAATTGGATGAATTTGCTCCGCGAGAAGTGCGTTATATTTTTATTGGCGATTATGAAATACGCTATGAGATTTACGAATCGACGGTTTATATTTTGCGGCTTTGGCACGCGCGTGAAGATAATTAATAAGGAAACAACATGACAGACAATGTAGAAAACATTCTTATCGAGATGCTTAATGAATTGCGTAACGAAGTGAAGGCATTGCGCCATCGCCATGAAGAGGACATGGACGACATCAAAGCGCGCATATCCAGTCTTGAAAGCGCGATGGCGTCTGTTCGTAGAGATGTTAATCACGGCGGCGGCGTTGACGATAGCGTGCGTCAAAATGGGGAGTTAGATGAATTATGGGCGCACGGCTAGCAGCTAACCGCGGCTGGAAATTAAAGCTTGATTGAAGCGGCGCTTATTGTTTGTTTTCCTTTATATTGACGGGAGAAAAATGATGCACATTATCCATTTTTATCGTCGCGGCTAATAAACCTTTGGCGTAGGCTAACAATTTTTCCTGCTCACCCTTAAAAAGACTCTCAAAAATAATAACTAATTCATATTCTGTTTTGTTTTCAATAAAAATACGAACAGGCATGCCATCCTCTAGTGGTTGAACAGCGTCATGATCGGCCTCATTCAACATGAGCCGCATTTGCCCCCTATTTATTTTTTGCCCCTCTCCTTTTGCCAGCCATCGCGGTTCGACGCCCAAAACATCGGCCAGCTCAAAAATATTGAGCGTTCCTTCGGCTTCGCCTCTTTCTAATTTAGAAAGCATGGATTGTTTTATACCGGATAGCTCTGAAAGACGCTTTTGCGTCAATCTTCTTTCGGTTCTGGCTTGTTTTAAACGGTCTGCTATCATTTTTTAATACTATAACTAATGTTATTAGTTGGCAACTATAAAATATCTAAAGTGATTGACAATAATATCACTAAAGTAATATAAATCAGCATGAGCATTCAATCCTCTCATAAGAAGTTTCTGGAAAAAGCGGTTCTCATTGCCGGCAGTCAAAAAAAACTGGCCGTTGCACTGTCTCGCATTTTGCGCGAGCGTGGCGAGAAAAGAGAAATCAAACAACCACAGATCTGGAATTGGCTGCATAGAGATAAAGTATTCCAGGCGGAATACGCTATTCCGATCGAAATGGCGACTAACGGGGAAGTCACTCGTTATGACTTACGGCCAGACCTATTCGGCGAAGCGCCCTCGAAAGAGGCGGCATGAGCCTATCTATCCTCCACTTCCCCGTCCGCCGTTTCCCCTTCTGGCGGTTCGGGGATTTTTTTTCACGATAAGAAAATGAACGATTGCGAGTGTAGAGCACCGGCAGCTTACCAGGCCCATAACCTGGAGGTACTTGGTTCGATTCCAAGCCTCGCAACCACGCATCGCGTCGAGCGCAGCGGCAAGTAAAAATGTTTCCATGATTCCCCAATTCTTAATCGTGATTCTTCTTACCGCCTGCTCATCGCCGGAACAAGAAGAACGCGACAGGTGGCAGGAATACATGAAGACGCATCACTGCACTGGCTTCGTTGAAATGGGCATTATCAAGTGCGGACCGCCGGATGATTGGCCAACTTGGTTTTATATCGAGAAAGAGAAACGATGAAATTCAGAAAAAAACCGGTGGTGATCGATGCGGTGCAATGGGATGGAAAATTGACTACCGTTGAACCATTGCTGATAGGAGCAGGCATCAGTCACGTCGATCAAGAATTGGGAAGTACGGAGTTATTCATTCCAACATTGGAAGGAACGATGACAGCAAGTGTCGGCGACTGGATTATTCGCGGGGTGATGGGTGAAATTTATCCCTGTAAAGATGACATTTTTAGAATGACGTATGAGTCTGTTGAAGACTAATGACCAGCCTGAATACAAAAGTCAAACAGATCCTGGGGCTTCAAGACACGACTGACTTGAACGGCTGGGAAAATGGTTTCGTGGAAAGCATTGCTAAATTCACAAAAAATGGCGAACGGACGACAGGCTTGAGCGATGAACGAATCGAAATCATCGAGAAAATTTGGTCGAAACATTTTGCGTGAAAGGAAATTGAAGTGAGAAAGGCTATTAATGGATAACCAGCACACCCTTATTAAGGGCTATCGAGACTTGAGCAAAGAAGAAATCGCGGCAATGAACGAAGGCAAAGAACTTGCCGAAAAAGTAGGCCAATGGATAAACAAGCTGAAGGTTAGTTCCGATTTAGATCAGCGTTGGGTTTCTATTGGACAAACTGACCTGCAGAAAGGCTTCATGGCGGCGATTAGAGCAATCGCAAAACCAACAACGTTTTAAATTTCAAAAGGACATGCGATGGATTTTGGACAAGCGCTATGGGCATTAAAGCGCGGAAATAAGGTGGCGCGCGAAGGATGGAATGGGAAGGGCATGTGGCTGATATTGATTCCAGGCAAACCCGCTTCTCATCTTCTTCGTGAAGGTTCTCCATACCGGGAAGCATTGAAACAAGAGTCATGCGAAATACTGCCTCACATCGACATGTGGACAATCAACGCAGCAGGCCGCAGAGCTATGCTTCCTGGGTGGCTTGCATCACAGAGCGACATGCTCGCTGACGACTGGGTAATCATAGAATGACCATGATCATCAACCACGGCCCTATCCATTTCAATTTTTGCTGCAAGAAGCCGCCTAAGCGCCCGAAGGCGGCGGGATTAATGACGTTTCAATGGGGCAATACCAAAATCACTTTTTTAGGAGTCAAGCACATGGCTAGAACCGTTATTCCGGTCGATACGATTACAAGCACTATTAATGGCGCGGTGTCCTTTCTGGATAGCAATGGCAGTCCGGCGCCGGTGGATGGCGTTCCTGTGTGGACGAATGCAGGCGATCCGATTGTCACTATGGAAGTGTCCGCCGATGGCATGTCCGTTGTTTTGACGCCGACTGGCGTTCCGCAATTAGGCGTCGCTAGTATTTCGGTGTCCGCCGATGCCGATCTCGGCGACGGCGTGGAATCGATCATTGCTTCCGGCGAGCTAGAGTTTGTTGCTGGCCGCGCTGTTTCCGGTTCGCTGACTTTCACGGTTGCATAATTAGCATTTAAGTCAGTAATGACTGGCCTGCCAGAACCATTCATACCGCCAGAGGTTGATCTCAGGGGACTCGAATACATGCCGTTATTCGGCAATCATCTATTCGGCTCGGAGTTCAATGCAATGGCAAGCGATGGTGAATGGCGGGCTGCTTTAACGTTATGGTGGGCCGCCTGGAATCAAAAACCAGCAGGCAGTCTTCCTGACGATGATTCCGCTTTATGCCGTCTTGCCGATCTTGGCCGCGATGTAAAGACCTGGAAAACGCTGCGCGAAAAAGCGTTGCATGGTTTTATGAAATGTTCTGACGGACGTTTGTATCATACGTTTTTGTGCAGACAAGCATTAATCGCATGGGAAAAACGCGTAAAAGAACGGGAAAGAAAAGCAAATTATCGTGCAAAAAAACAGGGACAGAACGCGGATGTCCCAGGCCATGTCCCGCGTGACAACAACGGGACAGAGCGCAGGACAAATCAGGGACGTGACGCGGATGTCCCCGCTGACGGGAATAGACGGGACGTGACGGGACGGGACGGGAATATTAAAAACCCTGTTCTAAGTGAGAGTGGTGATAAAACTCTCTTGACCGGAAATTACCACGTTCCCAAAACGCCGCTCCCGCACAATTTCGGCATCAGCGATGAGGTGAAAAAATGGGCGAAAACAAAAGGTTACGAACCGGATTTGCCAGCTTACCTGGAAGTGTTCAAGCTCAAGGCTGAAGCCAACGGCTACACAAAAAGTTCTTGGGATTCAGCGTTTAAGACTTCAATGCTGGACGATTGGGGAAAGGTGCGGGAGAAAAAAAAACTGGGTGGAGGGGGGAAATCCGCTCTGGAGCTAATCGAGGAAATGGAGGCGAAACGTGCATCCGGTTGACGTCAAGAATCTCGAAACTTTGCTGGCTGAAATGGCGGAATGCTACGCAAAACCGCTGCCAACGCCGGTCGTTTTGAAGCATTGGTACGACGCATTGCGGCATTTTTCTTTTTTCGACATCGAACGCGAATTGATTTTGTGGCGGGATAGTTGCAACAAGCCGCCCATGATTTCTGACATTCGCGCCAGTCTTTTGCAGAAAAGAAAAAATGTAATTGCGCAGCCGTTTGCTAGTCAACCAGCAATATCGAGAGGCGACAGTGATGAGATCGAGAAAGATTTACGCCAGCGCGGTTTGTGGAAAAACGATAACGAGTCTAGCGAGCAGTGGATTGCCCGAATGCGGCGCGAATGCAAAGTTGGTGTGAAAAAAATGGCTGGACAGTCGTTAACGCTTGAACGCGAGCCTGGATGCGACGATGAATAATCTGAAAACCATTCCCGATTTTTCGCCGGATGATCGCATCACCTGCAGGCAATGTCATTTACTGCGAGGTTCGCATTTTTGCTCGGTGAACAACGCCGCGACGATGATCGATTTGCCGCGCCGTTGCGAATGGTTCAAACCGAAACGCAATGATCCAGATCCGCGCACAGGAAAAGAACGCTGGCCGGAATTGTTGATACTGACTGAAAAAAAACCGCAAATTGCCGATTACAAATTACAAAAAAATCATTCTGCGAAAGACGGCAAATGAATTTCACTATCCAGGCGCAATGGGAATCTTTTTTTCAGCAAATTGGACTGGCGCAAGCATTGCCAGCGCGGCAAACAGAAATGCAACACGCTTTTTACGCCGGTGCATGGGCAATTTTGAAAATGCAAATCGCTATTGGGCAACTGAATCAAAATGCAGGCATTCAGTGCTTGAACGGCTTACATGAAGAAATTGTCCAGTACGCAGACAATCTTCAAGGAGGAAGTAAACATGCAGACAGTGACGGAACTCAATCAGGCAAGCAAAAACCGCAGGCATGAAGCAGCCGCTCGAAAAGATTGCGATGGGCAGGAAAAAATCATCGAACTGGATGAGCTGCGAAAGGCGTTACCAGTGCTGACGCAAGACTACGCGACCTATGCCCAGGCGAAAGTAGTGCTGAACGAATCGATCAAAGCAACAGCGGAACGCGCGGGCTTGCTGTCTTCCGTGGTGCGCAAGCTTGTCGTGTCGCGGGCAAGCGATAAGACTATCGACGATAAACGCAAGGCGCAGCAGATGTCGCTCGTGTTTGAGGAAATCGGTGAGTGATTCAATCACACTCGTTTTGCCATATCCACTAAGCGCCAACCGCTATTGGAAATCGTGTGTGCCGAAAGGATACAAAAGCCCGATCGTGTATGTGACGGCGGAGGCAAAAGCATACAAGACGGAGGTGCGCTGGATCGCCAGGCAAGCGGGTATGAGGAAGCCACTTCAATGCCGCGTCAAAGTGCATATCGATCTTTACCCGCAAATGCCGCAGGATGTCGCAAAGCGCGCTAGAACGAATCCTGATTATTGGGATGATAACGTGAGGTGCATCGATCTCGATAACGCCAGGAAGGTGCTCTACGATGCATTGCAGGGCGTCGTTATCGAAAACGATGAGCGTATTTGGGAAGACAGCGCCAAACGAATGCAGCCGGATGGTGAGGCGCGCGTCGTAGTTACGGTAACGCGGCTCGAAAAGATATTGATTCAGCCGCCCTTGTTCGCGGCATCGATGTCATGACTAACAGCCTGGTCCGATTATGGCGGCTGCAAGCGGTGAACATGACATTGCTGTGTGTCGATGTGCGTGTGTACGGTGAGGAGCCGACCAGCAGTTGGCGCGTGCGGGAATACGAGGCCAAAGGCTGGTCGAGGATAAAACCGGATTGCAACCCCAAAGTGCTTAGGCGGACTTGCGAATCTACATAATTATGATTTCACCAAAGACGTAAAATCAGACCATTGCTCGATGCGGAAAGCGCGAATGGCGCGGAATAGATTGGCCATATCCTCGTTATCCGTGACGTAAAGACTGCCTTGAACGCGCCGGAAGCCGTGCGCGGCAAGCAATGCGCCAATGTCAATGTAGGCTTGCCGGACGCCTTTAGGATGATGAATTTCGGTATCGGCCACTACTAGATCAAATGCGATTGCGTACATTAGATCGCCTCCGGATCGTCGAGTAGATGCGTCAATCGATATTCCGTTGTTTCTCCGCTCTCGATTAAAATTACTTCGATCATCCAATCGCCATCCGGCAGCTGGCGGCGTGCGCGCCCGACTTCGTACTTCGGACCGAGCGGCCCGAAGGTTTTTATTTTTCCTACGGGAATAGTGGGCGGTAGATATTGTGGTGTGTTCATGATTTCCCCTTAAAGTATCGCGCAAAAACGATAATCATTTCCTCCGTCTAAATGACGGCCAATATTATCTCCTTTTAAGTGCGTGATTTTTTTTGGATGCATCGTTGTTTGTATAAGATCAATAGCTTTGTTGTAATCATCTTTATTTGTTACTCCAATATGAATATATTTTCCGAAAATGCTACACACGGATACGCTTAGTCCTGCGGCCAGAAGTGCGTCCCTTAATCTTGCACTGAATGTTTTCATTTCCCTTCTCCTTGAATATCTAAAATTATTTTTTCTCTCACAGTCTCTACCGCGAGGCAAAGACCGTAAGACAAATCGCCCTCTCCTAGTACCGTTGCATGCTCGATAGTTTGGGCATCCAATTTGACCGTTTTTGTGACCGTTGGCAAAGGGTTTTTTGATCTTCGGCCAGCGCCCTTGCGAGCGCCGCCGTGGGTTTTTTTATTGTGCATAATCAAAAAATCAGATAATTGTTTGCATCTTGCAACGTATCGTCCTCGGAGCGAAACCCACCTCTCGGACAGTGATTGTTGTATTGCCAATACCATTGGCCATCAGCAAAAAATGTCTCTACCTCACAGATTTCCCCTAGCGATACAAAGGTATGTTTGCTCATTTCGTTCTCCTTTTGTTTTTTAGATATTTTTGCTATTCCAAATTTCCAAAAAATCGCGCTCAAATTCTGCTTTGCCGGAAACGCTAGAGAGCGTGTAACGTTGTCTTGGCATGGCAATTTCTTGGCCGAAATCACGGGGCAATGGGTAGCCATTATTGTGCCATGCACGGACCTTCGTACCATGCTGTTCTTGGACTACATAGTAGCCGGTGATTGTGGTCCCAACGCTAATGGTGTTATTTGTGTAGATTGTTAGCATGATATTTTCCTTTAATTAGTCGTTAATTTTATCGAGCGCCCTTGCGAGCGCCCCCGTGTTGTTTTTTTTCAGTCATAAATTGAATGTGGAACACATATTTTTGTCAGTACTTTAATGGCTTCGTGTTTCTCGCGTTCCCTTGCTTCCATCGCTGCTACTTTTGAGTTGGGATGAAAAAACGCCTCCGCCATGAATTTTTCTTTCGGTAGTCGGCCTAACTTACCGTTCTTTACTGCGCGCATTAGTTCGGCTCTGATTTCTCGTGGCATACTACCTCGTATCAATCGATATCCTTCATGGCGGATGGCATAGGCATTCGGTCCGCAGCCTTCAGTTTCTTCAAAAGCAGTGAAGCCGCCATGCAGTTCAATCTTCCCTTTAATGCTTTTTGCGTCACTTGTTTTTGGCATTTCATTCTCCTTTATTAATTTCGTCTAGCTTTTTTGTGAGCGCTAGAATCGCGCAACTGTAGACGTATATATTCATTGCTTTTTCGCAAAGTTTATCTAAGCGTGGATCAAACTCATGCAGCATCTTGCCAGTCGAATCTTCGATTGCAGCCATTAGGTCTAGCATTCGCTGCGCCTGAACTCTTTTGTGACTTACTCCGCCAGTTTCATTTTGTTGAGTGTTCATTTCGTTCCCCTTTATTTTTTGGCTCTACGATTTGTTTCGCCATGACTTGAAATATGCGCATCAATCAAATTGGGTGTCAACATGAATAGTAATTATTTTTCAACAAGCCGACGAACGGTAGCTAATTTGTGATTTATATCACAAATATGGCTTGCTTTTTTTGGGAAAAGTAATATAAATCACAAAATGCGTGGTCGCTCACATCGCTCAAAAAAGAATCGAGAGATTATTTTATCTATATTAACCAAAGGGTTAAGCTATACTGCTGCCGCGAAAAAGGCGAAAATGCCGCGTCGCTGTCTCTACGATTGGCGGGCGGATGACGCGGAATTCGATGCGGCGTGCATCGCTGCGGAAGATGAAGGCACCGAAGCGCTGGAGGATGAAGTACTTCGCCGGGCGATGCATGGCGTCGATAAGCCAGTGTTTCACAAGGGGGAAGTTGTCGGAAGCATCAAAGAGTACAGTGATAACCTGGCAATGTTCACGCTCAAGGGCCGACGGCCAGAAAAATATAGAGACCGTTACGAGAGCACCATCAATGCAACCGTCAAGACCGATGGCGCAACCGATATGCTGGAGCTTGCGCGCCGGATCGCCTTCGTGTTCGCCGCTGGCCTGGCCGAGCTTCCGTCTTCCTCTTCCACGCCTGCGCTCACACTCAATTCTGCGACAACATGACATCGATACTGATCACTGGCGGGACTGGTTTTTTGGGCAATGCGCTGGTCGAAGAGATTTTGAATCGCCGCTTGAGCGAGCGTGTGTGCATTTACTCGCGCGACGAGCACAAACAGGCTTCGATGCGAACCAAGCACCATGACGATGAGCGGCTACGTTTTTTTGTCGGCGACGTGCGCGACGTCAAGCGTCTTCGCCGGGCGATGCATGGCGTCGATATTGTCATACATGCCGCAGCGTTGAAGCGCATTGAAGTTGGGCAATACAACCCCGACGAGATGCTAAAAACGAATGTGCACGGCGCGATCAATGTGATCGAGGCCGCAGCTGACGCCGTAGTACCCAAGGTCGTGGCGATCTCAACCGACAAGGCTTACCGGCCTGTCTCTCCTTACGGATTCTCAAAAGCGCTGGCAGAAAATCTCTTCCTCGCCGCCAACGAGACACATCCATCAACGACACGTTACGCTGTCGTTCGCTACGGTAACGTCGCAGGCAGCACAGGCAGCGTGATTCCGAAGTGGCGCGACCTAGTCGATAAGCTTGGCGTGGTGCCTGTGACCGATCCAGACTGTACACGATTCTGGATGACCATAGAACACGCAGTCCGGCTGGTCATCAATACGAGCATAGGCATGTGTGGCGGCGAGCTGGTCATACCGGCTTTACCTGCTTACCGCCTGGGCGATCTGGCAGAGGCAATGGGCGCAAAAATGAACATCCGCGGCCTTCCCGCGCATGAAAAATTGCACGAGTCGATGGCTGATGACAATTGCAGCGAGACAGCCACGCGGATGAGCGTCGAGCAGTTAAAAATGGCATTGACGCATGTCAACTGACAATCCACATCACATTACCCGCGAGTTTGAGTCGGCGCTGTGCGAGTACACTGGCGCGCCGTATGCGATCGCCGTCAATAGCTGCACGATGGCGTTGCTACTGATGCTCGCGTGGATGCGTATGGAGTTCGGGTCGTACAAGGTCTCTGTGCCTATGCGGACCTACGTGAGCGTGCCGCAGTGCGTGCTACATACAGGGCACACGCTACACTTCATCGATCTTGCATGGAGCGGCGCATACAAGTTGTGGCCGTTGCCGGTGTGGGACTGCGCCAGGCGGTTCACGAGCGGCATGTATAAGCAAGGGCAATTTCAATGCGTGAGTTTTCACGCCTCGAAAATTCTCGGCGATACGCAAGGCGGCGCGATCCTGCACGACAACGCGGAAGCCGATGAATGGCTGCGCCGGGCGCGGTTCGATGGCCGGACCGAAGGCGTGGCGCCGGAGGATGACCGCATCGATATGCTCGGCTGGCATTGTTATCTATCGCCGGATGTGGCGGCGCGGCTGCTGTGGAAATTGTCCGTATTGCCGGAGCACAATACCGATCTGCCGAATAGCGACTATCCAGACTTATCTACATTCCAGATATTCAGACAATGAACAACGTGGAAAATTTTGAGGGCGACATTCCAATCGCGGTTGGCGTGTTTCAAAACAAAGTTGTGCTAAAGTTCCCGCGCGCCGTGGAATTTGTCGAAATAGATCAACAGAATTGCCTGGACATCGCCGAAGCGATGGCGGCCTGCGCGATGGAACTGAAGGGCGAAGTGCCGAAGGCAGGACAGGCTCTCAAGAAAGAGCTATTTGACCGGTACAGAGAGAAGCTCATCAATCGCGTCACGATCATGTTCAATTCACGGCGCGAGCAAAAGAAGATTGCCAATCGCAAACTGGCGACGGAAGTCGTTGAAGTGTGTTTGCGGGAGGTGTTTTGATGTCAGAAATGCGAAGTAACCCAAATAAAGAGAGCGAGTCATGTGTGGCTAGTAACCCAAACGATGTAAGCGTGCCATCATCCATAAGCAACCCAACAAAGCTAAGCGAATCATCTGTCATGAGTAATCCGAAATACGAAAGTGAGTCATAGTGGAAAATTAACACACGCAACGAAAGCGAGTCAGTATCAAAGAAACCCAGTAAATTTAAGCGAGTCACTAAAAGGTAGTAATCCATTAAAAGCGAGCGAGTCAAACCAACAGAGAAATCCACACTCTATAAGCGAGTCACAACAATAGAGAAACCCAAGGAGTTCAAGCGAGTCATTAAAAGCGAAGAAACCCAGAACAATAGAGCGAGTCAGTAAGTTTAAGAAAACCATGATAAAAAAGCGTTTTTAACCCAAGGAAGGGAACCCATGAAGCAGCAAATCAAGACGTTGGTGCGCGGCACGTATGATATTCAGAAGCTACGCATTCAAATGGGCAATCGGATCGTTGCCAATTTTAAAGCGAAGCTGGGACAGCAGCCTAGCAAGCCGGAAGAAGAAATGGATGCGGAAGGCAAGACCGTTTTGAAACAATTGCGAGAGAGCTACAAAAAGCTCACTGATGGCGTAACGATGTTTCCTCGGCAGGCGAAGTTCAAAGGCGATGAAGTCATATCCAGCTATACCGAACTGGTTTTGTTTTCTCAATACTGCGATCTGGAAGCGAACGAAGACAAGCATTTCAGGCTGCTTGAGCAATCGCTACGGGAGTTTCCTATCTATCGTGAATTTCTTTTGGAAGTGAAAGGCATCGGTCCCGCGATGGCGGGCGTCGTCATCAGCGAAATCGACATTGCCAGAGCGGAATACCCGTCCAGCCTATGGAAATATTGCGGTCTCGATGTGGCGGCGGATAACAAAGGCCGGAGCCGTAAGGCGGAGCATTTAGTTGATTATGAGTACGTCGATAAAGAAGGCCAGCCAGCCAGCCGCAAGGGCATTACGTTTAATCCATGGCTAAAAACTAAATTGATTGGCGTACTCGGTAGTTCATTTTTGCGAGCTGGCGAGAATCAATACTCAAAGATTTACTACGACTACAAGAACAGGCTGGAGAATCATCCAGAGCACAAAGAGAAAACCAAGGGACACAAGCACAACATGTCGATGCGATACATGATTAAACGCTTCCTGGTTGATCTCTACACTGCATGGCGTGCGTTGGAAAACCTGCCGGTCGCTAAAGAATACGGCGAAGAAAAATTAGGACTCGTGCATAGGAAAGCAGCTTGACATGACGTGCGTCGCCATCATTCCCGCAAGAGGCGGGTCTCGCCGCATTCCGCGTAAAAACATTCGATTGTTTCACGGCAAACCAATCATTGCCTATCCGATACAAGCAGCCAAAAAAAGCGGCTTGTTCGGCGAGATTATCGTTAGCACGGACGATGAAGAGATTGCCAAAGTTGCTTTGAGCTATGGCGCGACATCGGTGCACGTTCGTTCACCAGCAATGGCGGAAGATGAAGTGGGCACGCAAGAAGTCATGAAGCATGTGCTGGAAGACTTTGACATTGATAGAGGACTCGCGTGTTGCATTTATCCGTGCGCGCCGATGTTGTCAGCCGTTACGTTGCGCAATGCAGGTAGAGTGTTGTACCAAAGCGCTACGAACTACGTTGTGCCAGTCGCTACCTGGTTGCGCGATCCAGGGCAATTTTATTTCGGTCAAATTTCCGCTTTCAGAGAAATGACTGACCTTCGCATGGCGACGTTATTGCCTATCGATCCGGCTACCGAGTGCGACATCAATACTGAATGTGATTGGCTGCGCGCCGAGAATATGTATCTAAAATGGAAAGGGCAAGGATGAATGAACAAGAGCAATTCTGGATTGGTGAATTTGGTGACGCGTATACAAAGCGTAATCGCGTGGACTGGCGGGCACGGATTCCATTTTGGAAGCACATCATTGATATAACCGGCGCGAGGTCGGCATTCGAGTTTGGATGCGGTGCTGGATGGAATTTATCGGCGATAGAGGCTGCATCAGATAGTCGTATAGCTCTCTACGGTTATGAGATTAACGAATTAGCTAGAGCGATTACTACAGGATGCCAATTAAATGTTGGCGGAAAACTTCTTCCGGCGGACGAATGCATGCCCGTAGAACTTGCATTTACCACCGGCGTTCTCATTCATATTGCGCCAGAGCATCTTGAGAGCACCATGCAGCGCATGGTCGATGCGAGTTGTGATTATGTTCTGGCGGCGGAATATGACGCGGATACAGAAATCGAAATTGAATACCGTGGTGAAGCGAAAAAATTATGGAAGCGGCCTTACGGAAAATTATACGAGTCTATGGGATTAGTGCTTGTCGATAGCGGTAAGCCGGAAGGCTTCAATGATTGCACTTACTGGCTGTTGCGAAAACCATGATCCGCTGCTCACGCTGCATCATGCCGGACACGCGCCCTGACACGCCATTTATCGATGGCGTATGCGCCGCTTGCATTGCTTACGATAAGCGCAAGAAGATCGATTGGGATGAGCGCAAGAAAGAACTTTGTCGCATTTTGGAAACAGCGCCTAAGAATGGCGGCGGTTACGATTGCATCGTGCCGTCGAGTGGTGGAAAGGACAGTCATTACCAGGTGCTTACGCTTCTCGATCTTGGCGCTACGCCGCTTGTCGTCACAGCTACCACATGTCACCTTACGGAAATTGGCCGAGCCAATATCGATAATCTCTCTCGGTATGCAACCACCATCGAAGTATCGCCGAATAAAAATGTCAGAGCAAAACTGAATCGTTTAGGACTTGAGATGGTTGGCGATATTAGCTGGCCTGAACACGTCAGCATCTTTACAACGCCTTTTAAAATCGCCTGCGACATTGGCGTACCGCTCATTTTCTATGGTGAGAATCCGCAGAATCAATACGGCGGCCCGCATGGAACGGAACAAGCAAAGGAGATGACGCGCCGGTGGGTAAGCGAGTTCGGCGGCTTCCTCGGTTTGCGGCCTTCCGATCTCGTTGGCGTTGAAGGCATCACGCAACAAGACATGCAAGACTATATGCCGCCATCCACGGCGCAGATTGCGACAATAGGCGTCACCGCCTATTTCCTCGGACAGTTCCTGCCGTGGGACTCCTATGAAAATGCGAGGATGGCAATTAAGGCGGGGATGAAATTTCAAATGCCATCCGGGGCAAATTGGTGGCCGTGGGAAAACTTGGACAACGCACAGACCGGCATTCACGATTTTTTGATGTGGCGCAAATATAGATATAGCCGCGCTACTGCCCAGCTATCGGTAGATGTCAGATCTGGAAAAATGAGCAGAGATGTTGCGCTTGCTTATGCGGATGCATTGGAGGATTACTTCCCCGTAACTTACTGCAGTATTAATGTGGAAGAAATGCTCGCCATGATTGGCGTAACGAGACGGCAATTAATGGCTATTGCCGATAAGTTCTCATGCTAGCTATACGAATTATCCCAACGCTGCTTCAGCGCGGCTCAACGCTAGTCAAAGGCGAGCGTTTCAATTCGTGGCGATCGGTTGGCCACGCGCTGCAAGCGATTAACATTCATCAAGCGCGTGGCGTCGATGAGTTGATCTACTTAAACATTGCAGCCACACCAGAAGGGCGTGGGCCTGATTTCAAGATGGTCAAAAGCCTTACGCGGGAATGCTTTGTGCCCATCACAGTGGGCGGCGGCGTGCGGTCTGTTGAAGATGTGCAAGGATTGTTGAATGCGGGTGCTGATAAGGTGGCTATTTGTACTGCTGGAACGCTTGATTTTATCTTGTATATTTCCCGCAAATTCGGAAGCCAGGCAATCGTTGTCGTAGTTGAACATTTCACGGAAATAAATAATTTAATACCTCTATGGGCTGTTCGTTTGGAAGATTGTGGCGCTGGAGAAATATTGCTTCAGTCGAAAGAAAGAGATGGCACCATGCAAGGTTACGATCTTGAGTTAATTCGCTCAGTATGCAACGCCGTCTCCATTCCAGTCATAGCAAGCGGTGGCTGTTCAGGCTACGAGGATATGTACAACGCCATTCAAGCCGGCGCATCGGCGGTCGCTGCCGGCGCATTGTTTCAGTTTACCGATGCAACGCCGAAGGGCGCGGCGGAATATTTGAAAGCAAGAGGCATCGAAGTGAGAATACCGGCATGAACAAGCCTTTCATCGTCGCCGAAATGTCGGCCAATCATAACGGTTCGCTCGATAGGGCGATGGCTATCATCGACGCCGCAAAATTTGCTGGCGCGGACGCCATCAAGTTGCAAACCTTTACACCGGAACAGATGGTGGGAGATTCCACTTATTGTTTATCCGGCGGTCCTTGGGCTGGACGCAATCTACTCTCCCTATATCAGGAAGCGCATACGCCAAGAGAATGGCACGCGCCGTTATTCGAGCGAGCTAAACAGCTTGGCATTGAATGTTTCTCAACGCCGTTTCACAAAGATGATGTTGATTTTCTGGAAACGTTTGGTTGTTCGCGCTACAAGATCGCCAGTTTTGAAATAGTCGATTTGGATCTGATCGAAGCCTGTGCGAGAACCGGAAAGCCGCTCGTCATCTCGACCGGCATGGCTTCTTTTGATGAAGTATGTATAGCTAAAAATAAAGCATGGGAAAGCGGCGCCAGGGACATCACTCTGTTGAAATGTGTTTCTTCCTATCCAACTAAAGCAAAAGATATGAATTTAGAGACAATGCGTAATCTAAAAAATATAAATTACCACGTGAATGAGGTTGGTTTGTCCGATCATTCGCAAGGCATCGGCGTGGCTGTGGCGGCCGCCACGCTAGGCGCGTCCTATATCGAAAAACATTTCACCTTGTCGCGCAAGAATGGCGGCCTAGACGCTGCATTCTCTATGGAGCCGCAAGAATTTGCGCAAATGGTTTACGAATGCCGCCGCGCTGTTGCCGCTATAGGCTATGTACGATATGGCTGTATGGACTCGGAAGAATCATCGAAAGAATTGCGCCGCTCTTTGTTCTTTGCCTGCGCTTTACCTAAAGGCGCAAAAATAGAACGGCATCATCTCAAATGCGCGCGGCCTGCGCTGGGAATGGCTCCTTCTGCGTTGCAAAGTCTGATCGGTCATGAACTGGCGATGGATGTTCACGAAGGCGTCGCGGTCAAGGAAGAATACTTTCTGTGAAGCTGGTTAGCGTCTATTCAGTGCTGAACGCGCCGGCCATTCTTTACTGCCTACTTTCCGAACGCACGGCCAATCAGTCTATCTCGCATCGGAGAATGCCGACGGCTGAAGAACATATCGCGTTTTATATCGGCAGGCCTTACGAATCGTGGCGTCTCATCCATTGCGATGACCGTTATGTAGGCGCCGTTTATCTCACTAAGCAATGTGAAATCGGCGTTTCCATCTTTCATGAATTCTTGCATCGCGGTTATGGAAGAATGGCCGTCGAACTATTGCTGCAAGAATATGTGGGAAAACGATTGCTGGCGAATATCAATCCAGCCAATCAACCATCAATTGACTTATTTGAATCGCTAGGGTTCAAGCACATTCAAAATACGTATGAGAAGGAAGCCTGATATGCCAACTTATTCAACGTTTTAATTGTTTAAGCATTGCCGCGCGTAAAATTTCGTTCAACCGGCTTTGATAGCGTTCCCCTTGTGCTTTTAACCAGGCAATAATATCGGCATCGATGCGCACGGTTAATTGTTGCTTAACCGGTTTGTAAAACTGCCCGCGAATGGCGTGTTGCCAATCGGTTTCTTTGGTTGCTGGAATATCTGAAAAGTCAATATCTGTTTCTGGCTTCACCGCGAGTTTGGCCAACTTCTTTTGCATTGTTTTAGTAACCTTGCTCATAGATTCTCCTTTCTAACTTTGTTGCTCGTCGTATGGTTGCGGCTCTCCTTGTTCACCCTCGATTAATGCCTGGCCGATAACTTCAGTTTCGCTATTGTGTTCTCTCATTTATTGTTTTCTTGATTCAAATGATTATCAAGCGCCATAGTTATTTCCGGAAAAGCACGAAGTAATTTCTTATCCATCGTGAATAACTTGGTTTCTAATATTTCTGCAAGCGCAACAAACTCGCAATCATATGCAGAGCAATCGCTATCATGCACTAGCTCAAGCACTGCATATGAATCCAACTCAAACTCATTCCCACAGAGTAAGGTTTCAGCTTCCACTTGCAAACTACAGGCTTGCTCGAATGTGAGAACTTTGCGTCTTAAATAGCCAGCTAAAATATTCCGAAATTCACTGCGCCAAAGTAATGGTGCAGCCCAGTTTGGTTGGGCTTTAAAGAGATCTTCTGCCTTTTCTGTATGCTCACTTGGCAAGAACAGGTAGGCAAGCACATTGGAATCGACAACAATCATTTGCGCCCTTCATGTTTGAACGCATCAATATCACAAGCTTGAAATTTTTCCTTTGGCAAAGAAGCCCGTAATTCGCAAGCGCGTGCCAATCGCTCGGTTGGCGATGCGGTCAGAAGCACGGCTTCAAGACAAACGATGGCTTCGTTATTCATGCTGCGCCTATGCGTTTGAGCAGCCATCTTTAGTTTGTCATATACGGCGTCTGGAATGTTTTTTAAAGTCAGCGTCACAGGCATATCGATCTCCAACCATAATTAAACCATTGTGGTTTCTTTTTCGACTGCTGTCAAAGATCCTCTGTTAAAAACACTTCCGCTTCTTTGTTGCGGCGATTCACGAGACCTTGCACTACTTGTCCGTTGGCTTTATTCCAGAGCCGCATGGCTTTGGCGACATCAACACGCGTTCCATTTGCCAGCGCCCGGTAAATAGACCGATTCTTTTTGATGATGGCGGAAACGCCAACATTGAAGGCTAGAGAAATCAACGCGGCGCTTTCATTGATGCCCAAGCCGAACTTTTCGACAATGGGATTGAGCGCATAGATAACCCATGTCATGTCTTTAGCCAGAAAAGCATCCGCCTCGGCTTCTGTGCAGGTCTGGCCTTTCTTGACGCCGTGCGTGTGACCGTAGCCAATCGTCAATACGCCGCCGCTATCGGAATAAGCGGTCAGCCGTAGACCTTCAAAACCTTTGATGAGTTGGGTGGCTTTGGCGATAGCGGCGGAATTCATTCATTGTTCTCCTGATTTGAAATCCAAGGATTGATGACAACCAAGCCAGCGGCGGCAAAAGGCGATATGTCACGAGTGGCTACTGCGAAACCATGCGTTGCCGCGATGGCGGCGATATAACTATCAGGCTTGGGAAATCCTTTTCCGGCAATATTGGCCTTTAAGGTCAATTCGGCATAATACCGCGCTGCCTCAGCATTAAATGGCAGCACTCGGCCATTAAACAATTTCATCAAACCGTCGAGGGTTTTCTTCAACGTGTCTTTGCGTCTGCCAATGGGAAGCGCTGCGATGCCAAATAGCAATTCAGCCAGAGTGACACTGGACAGATATAACGTTTCGGCGGTTTGATCGTTCAACCATATCAGAACGGTTGGGTGCGGTTCCGGCTTCATTGCCTCGGAAATGACGTTCGTGTCAACGACTATCATTCAAAACTCATCGGTTCAGCCGGCGTCCTATCTCTTATCTTGTCTAACATCTTGAAATCATCGTCTGTCAGACCTACTTCGCGGCCTAATTCGGCCAGCAAGGAACCTAGTTTGATTCTTCCTTCAGGCCGTAAAGCGTCTTCAAGTATCGCCCTGATTTCCGCCTCTGCACTGCGGCCATGCGTGGCGGCGCGCACACGTAAGGCGCGATGCGTTTCATCGGGTAAATTTCTAACAGAAATATTTGCCATCGTTATCTTTCGTGAAAATTAATATCAACGACATCATTATACATAATTGACATCAATTTATGCGCTTTAAAAGTAGACTTGCAAATAAGATGAAAAACAGTACCCTATAATTAAACCGGATAGGCCGACGGGCCGAAAAGCGCGAACCCTTCCCGCGCCTGCCGGTTATCTGCCGGCAGAAGGTTCCGCATTGAAGGAGCGGAATGCTTCTTTCTTGGAAGGAATCCGCATCATGGCGAAGCTGACCGCGAATGCGAAAGCGCGCACCAGGCAGCAAAAAAACAAGGGCAAACTATCCGCCGCGCAGGTCAAGAAGATCGACGCGAAAGCGGATCGCATCCTCGGCAAAAAAGGCCCGAAAACCTTGATGGATCATTACTAAGGAGCGGCCATGGCTTTCAATATTCAAACGACTCCACAGACCATTTTGAATTCGTCGTCCACCGGCCCAGGCAGTTGGTACCGCGTGCATCCGTCGATCAGGAACATTACTTTTCAAACCTTGCAAACCGGCAGTTCGGTAGGCGTTACGGTGGCGTCCACGTCTTACATCGAGGTATCGAATGATGGGACGAATGCACTAGCGACGAAAGCGGCGACGATCGCCTTCAATGGCGGATCGCCGCAATCCGATGGTTTCTCTCTCGATGCGCACTATGAATACGTGCGCGCCAATATCAATTCCATTTCGACCGGCGGCATCCAAGTGATCGCCGCGCCGAAAGCGCCGCTATGACAGTGACGACTAATGCCGCTGTGACGGGCGTTGTTTCTCCAAGCAACCAGGTTATAACCGGCGGTTCCATTGATGGGACATCGATAGGCGCGACGACGCCCGCGGCTGGCGCTTTTACAACATTGATGGCAACGAGCATCGCCCTTGCTGGCGGCACCGCGCTAGGCAATTATGTCGAGGGAACCTGGGTGCCTGTATTCACCGGATTGACCGTTACGCTCGGCGGTGGAACGGAAGAAGCGACTGGCGCGTATATACGCATTGGCAATTTCGTCATCGCCAATGTATTGATAGCGGTCACTGGCGGCGCAAGCACGACGTCCGTAGCGGGCACCACCAACTTTACGCTTCCCATTGCCAGTTCCAGAAGCGCGGCGGGCAATTGCGGCGCGGTGAATCAAGGTTCCATTGTTAATTATGGGTTAGGCGCGGTGTCTAACGGATCGGCTTTCCCGCCCTCTTGGACGACGGTCACGAATGGCATTTTGATTTCGTGTATTTATCTTTTGTAGAGGGTTAATTCCGCGCCGGCGCGGTTCGCCGGACTCCATAGCAGCTTAGGCGAGCAACGATAAAGGAGATTTTCATCATGGCATGGAACAACAATATTATTACCAGTATTTTCGGACGCAGGGTTGGTTTGCAACCGATGAGCACGGTGCAAAACGGCGGCGGCAAACCAGCGGAATTCTTGGTTGGCCCCTCCGATTTCAGGGTGGGCGTCACCACGGCGGAATCGACTGGAACGAATCTATTGCCGTATGGCCTCAGTTTCGTCGCCGGATCGAGTGCTGCGTCATCCAGCGTCTTCACGCTCGATCCGCCGATACCTGGCGTCCGTAAATTGCTTTACTTCCCCTCGACCGGCGACAAGAACGTCTATCTCAAATCGGCCAACAGCGAAACATTCAAATCGACGGTAGGCAGCAGCTTTACGACGATTCAAAGCACCGCTGGCGGATTGCTGGAGCTTATCGGCGTTACGACCGCGATATGGGCGGCCTTTGGACTTACCAGCGGCACGTCTTCGCAAGCCTCTGGATTCGCCTTGACTACGACGACTTAATATCGCTCATGACAAAAAAAATAGCCTTGATCGGCAGCGCGCCGAGTTCAATCCGCTTAGCCCCGTATCACGATCCACAATGGGAGATATGGGGCTGTTCTCCTGGCGTCTATGGCGTCGCGCCGCGCAGCAATACGTGGTTCGAGTTGCACCGTTATGAGCCAGGACAAACCTGGTTCTCGCCGGAGTACTGCCAGTTTCTTGCGAAGTATCCAGGCGATGTTTATATGGCCGAGGTAAGGCCGGAGATTCCGAACTCGAAGACGCTGCCGGTCGATGAACTGGTGGCGAAGTACGGCCCGTATTTCTTTACTTCCTCGCTCGCCTGGATGATGGCGATGGCGATCGAAGAAGGCGCTACCTCGATCGGATTGTGGGGCGTCGATATGTCAGCCACCGAAGAGTACGGTTATCAACGCGCAGGCTGTCAATATTTCGCGCAGATCGCCGCCGCCATGGGCATCGAGGTGGGCGTGCCGCCGGAATCCGATTTATTCAGGCCGCCACCGCTTTACGGTGTATCGGAAATCGATCATGGACAAATCAAGCTCTTGCAAAGAAAACGCGAATTGCAAGGCCGGCTCGCTTCGGTTCAGCAAGAACTGGAAATCAAAAGAAACGAAATGTTTTTCCTGCAGGGCGCCATAGACGATATGGCTTACATGGCGTCGACGTGGACGGATAAGAAACCGGTGTTGTCGCCGCCGGATTTAAATTCATCGATAGACGATACAGAAACGCCTGCGCCATGCCGCCGCGCTATTTTTTCTCTTGGTAATGACGAGAGTTATGGAACTTGAATCGATCATTGCACGGCTGACTAATATGCCGGTAGCGGAACGGCGGCAATTGGAAAAAGAAATCGACGCCGCCACGGCTGCTTTGAAGTGGACGCCGAATCCAGGACAGCAGACGGCCGCTTATTTTTCGCAAGCGGATGTATTGCTCTATGGCGGCGCCGCTGGCGGCGGAAAAACGCATCTGGAACTTGGCTGGGCGGTCAATGAAGCCGAAAGCGGCATCATCTTCCGCCGCGAAAGAACGCAGACCGACGGTCTGGAAAAAGAAGGCAAGCGGATCGTCGGCGGCGAAGCGAGCTTCAACGGTCAGGATTTGGAGTGGACGTGGCCGGGCGGCAAGACGCTGAAGTTAGGCGGCATGAAAGATCCGGACAGTTGGAACGATCATGCCGGCCGCGAACGCGACTACATGGGATTCGACGAAGGCGGCGAGTTCCTCGAAATGCAAGTCGCGCAGATCATCGCCTGGTTGCGCGCGCCTGCGGGCAAACGGGCGCGCGTGGTCATCGCGTCCAATCCGCCGCGCACCGTCGATGGCATCTGGCTCATCAAATGGTTCGCGCCGTGGCTGGATGATAAGTTTCCCCATCCAGCTACGCCTGGCGAACTGCGCTACGCTGTGGGCGTCACGCAAGACGATCGCTATGAACTGGTGTGGGTGGATGGGCCTGGAGAGTATGAAATAGACGGCGAGAAGTACATCGCCAAATCGTATACGTTCATTCCCGCCAGTCTGAAAGACAATCCTTACCGCAACACGCCGGAATACCGGGCGCAATTGCAATCCTTGCCGGAACCGCTGCGTTCGCAATTGCTGTACGGCAAATTCACATCGAGCATGAAGGATGCGGACAATCAGTGCATCCCGACCGATTGGGTGCGCGCCGCCTTCGAGCGCTGGCAGCCGGAGCCGCCGATGAATGTGCCCATGTGCTGCATCGGCGTCGATTGCACCGGCGGCGGCAACGATCCGATGGTGCAAGCGCCGCGCTACGACGCCTGGTTTGCGCCGCTCGTCAAAACGCCTGGCAAAGAGGTTCCCAAAGACAAGGCGGGCGCGCACGCCGCTGGTCTAGTCGTCAAAGAACGCCGTGATAATGCGCTGATCGTGGTCGATATGGGCGGCGGTTATGGCGGGCCGCTCTATGAACATCTCATCGCTAATGAAATAGAGACCAAAGCCTACAAGGGCGCGGAAGCCACTACGCGCCGGTCGCGCGATGGGAAATTGAAATTCGTCAACAAGCGCAGCGCCGCGTATTGGCAATTCAGGGAAGCGTTGGATCCAGGGCAGCCAGGCGGCAGTCCTATCGCGATGCAAGAAGACAACCGCTTGCTGGCCGGACTTACCGCGCCAACGTTCGAGGTGACGCCGCGCGGCATTCAAGTGGAGCCGAAAGTGAAGCGCAACGAGCGCGGACAAGTGACCGGCGGCGTCATGGCGAAGCTCGGGTTTTCTCCCGACGAAGCGGATGCCGTAGTCATGTCCTGGTTCGAGGGGCCAACGATCGCCACATCCGCCATGGAATGGATGGATAGAGCGGCGAGAAAGCGCGGGCGTAATCTGAAAGTGATTAGCGGCGGCAGACAGCCGCTTTCGGCAAGGAAGGTGGGGTGATGATAGAGATAAAGAGAGAACGCTTTCACGATGTGATTGACGAGGCGTTGCCGATCTTGCGAGAAAACTATGCCGAGGTATCAGGATGCAAGACGCCGATGAATATCGACATGAATGCGTATGCAATCACGGAAGAGCAAGACATGTTCAGAGCTTATGTCGCCAGGAATGCATCTACACTAATCGGCTATGCGGCGTTTTTCGTCACCAGAAATGTGCATTGCAAACATCTTAAGCAGGCAGTCCAGGATACTTTGTTTGTGATTCCCGCTTATCGATCGCAAGGGGTAGCGGCGCAATTGCTAGAATGCGTTGAGAGAGAATTGAAAAAGGAAGGCGTTTCTTTGCTCTACAGCGATGTTAATCAAGCGCATCCGCAACTTGCCAGGTTGCTTAAGAATAGAGGCTACGAAATGACGCGAAGCATTTATTTGAAACGCCTTGATGGAGATGAATCCCATGTGTGAACCGACCACAGCGACAGCGATCTACACCGCCATAGCCGGTGCTGGAACGACCGCGCTGGTTTCTCAATTGACAAAACCATCTACGCCAGGTACGCCAGCGCCGCCGAAAGTGCCGGAACCGACGTTGATGCCCACGCCTGACGACGCCGCCGTGCAGGAAGCGAAAAAGAAATCGATCGCGGCGCAGTTGTCCGGCAGAGGCAGGGCTGGCACCATTCTGACCGATGCCGGTCAGCAGAAACTTGGTGATTGATGGACGCCAAACAACTCCTCGAAGTAGCGAACATGCTGTTTGCGAAAAAAGCGCCGCTGAATTCGCTCCATCAGGAGATCGCCGACAATTTTTATCCAGAGCGCGCCGATTTCACCCTTCAACGTTCGATGGGAAACGACTTTGCGGCCAATCTGGAAACATCCTATCCGGCGCTTTGCCGGCGCG
>ERZ1292642.352-Hain-H14-01um-R1-352-length-28910-cov-4_pt1 | contig 28910 bp, 50 predicted proteins | sample MGYA00564403_ERZ1292642 | MGnify/ENA primary metagenome ERZ1292642 (study PRJEB36523, sample SAMEA6512643) | groundwater metagenome | collected 2019-01-09 | study: AquaDiva: Metagenomics assemblies of 32 groundwater samples
CAATAGCTCCACCGAAGATGACTACGCCATAAAAGGCTATCCCATAAATCAAATTACGATAATCTACGAAAATTTCTCTAAGTTTTCCCATGAATTACCTACTTTCGCTGTAGTTGGAAAACGGATCTTTTGCCCATTAATTTCAATTGGCTCTTCCATAGCTTCTTGCATTAGGTTCGCGTAATATCTCACCTCACTTTCAGGAATTTCGAGGATAAGTTCATCATGGATTTGTAGCTCCAACCCGGCTGGCTGCTTTATAAGCGGAAACAGCCGTATAATCGCTCCGTTAATAACGGATGCCGCGCACGCTTGAATTGGAAAGTTGTACGCCGCTCTTACGATACTCTCGCGCGAGCCGAGAAAATGTCGGACTCGTCCGAGAGGTTCTCTCAATTTCCGTGTTGAGAGAACCTCAACCTCAATGGCTCGTTGCCAGCGATTGACGTTCGGATGCTTCGCTAGCCAGGATTGCTGGAGTTGTTCAATTTCTTTAACGCTCGGAACGATTCCAGCGCGAGTGCGAATTGCTCGACTGATAGACTGTCGGCGGACGGTTGCGGCGGTGCCTCCGTAGAGGATAGCTCCGTAGATGAAGGTTTTGGCAAAATCGCGCTGTTGTTCCGTGACCGCTGCAATTGGAACAGAAAAGAGATGAGCCGCGTTAAACGCATGTGGATCGTCTCCTTTTGCAAAAATATCAAGAAGAAGTGCGTCGTTGACAAGATTTGCAAAAATGCGTAGCTCTATCTGCGAATAGTCACGCGAAAGTAACTTGAATCCAGGCTGTGCAACAAAGATTTCCTTTGCTCGTCCGTCAGGAATATTTTGCAGATTTGGATTTCGTGACGAAAGCCGGCCAGTTGGAGTGACATGGAGTGTATATTGTGTGTGGACTCGCCCATTAGGATCGAGAATGAATTCATCGAAATAAGTTGAACGGAGTTTGTCATCTTTTTTCCATTCGATTAACTCGGTGAATAATGGCTCAAGATCGGAAGGAACCTGCTCAGAAAGTTTCATAAGTGTATCAAAATCAACCGAAGGTTCTTTATGCTTCGTCATCCCAACGGGAGTGAGCTTTAAATCTTCAAAGAAGAGCTTGCGGAGCTGCTTTGGAGAGCGGAAATTAAACTCGTCGCCAAGAATGGTACGGAGCGATCTCTCATGGTCAGCGAGCTGATTGTCAAGTTGTTTGCGGTAGTCGTAGAGTAAGTTCTGGTTTATGAGAATGCCCCGCATTTCCATTGCCCTCATTGGCCGGAGCATTTTCATATCTTGCTCAAACGTCTGCCTCACACCAAACTCATCAATCTCCTTATCAAGCTCTATATGAGCATAGCCAGTAACAGCAACATCCCGACAATTATAAGTCCGCATAACTGCCTCATCCAGAAGGGCAAAGTTATCTTCTCCTTTAACATCATCCTTGTAGTAAGGGAAAGGAGTGTAAATCGAGCCGATGAAGGCGAGATCATGTGGCACGCCTTTCTCGGAGATAATTGCGTGGTGCGCGATCATGGTGTCGAAGCCAAAGTTATTCACAGTGAAACCCACGTTCTCAAGAACCTTTACGTCGTAATTTCCATTTTGGAAGACTTTACAGATTCTTTCGTCTGCAAGAATTTCCCACACGGCTTCGACGACTTTATCACGATCATCGTCGCTCCAGATTTCAATTCCACCTTTTCCAAGGAAAGGGACGCAAATGGCACAATCCGCTCCTTTGAAATAAAAACCGATACAGAGGGGTGCAGTATTCCACCAAGTTCCTCCGCTAGTTTCAATATCAACTGCGACGCTACGCTCTGCGAGCGCCAGCTTGCCGATCGCTTGTATTTCCTCAAGAGTAGGGGAGATGTTGAAATCTTCTTTCGGCGGGAGATACTCATGTGTTTTCGACTCCAAAACTCCTTTACCAATATCGTAGTTTATAAAAGGCTCCATGACAATTGCATTTTCGCCTTTCATAAGCCAGGATGGATGAAACGTTGGAATAACTTTGCCATGTTGCGTCATTAACACCGAGCTTCGCCACTTAGAAATTCCCTTCTTTCCGGTTAGAAAGTTAAGAGAATAATCGCCCAGAGCAATTGTAGCATTAGGCCGGACAAGGCCAAGCGCCGGAAGTAAGTGACGCTCGGTGCAGAACGCAATAATTTCCTTTGGAAGCTTGTCAGCTCGCTTATGAGTTCCAGTTGAAGGAGGAGGTTGGCAGCGAACGATATTATCACAATAGACTTCATCGCGTGAAACTCCATTGCTCTTGAGCCATGAATTAAGCTTCTTTCCAGCCCACCCGATAAGTGGAACGCCCTGAATTGCTTCGTTTTGGCCCAATGACTCCGCTATGACTGCAAGTCTAGCATTACTTGGGCCTGAACCACTTGCATATCCCAACGATATTTTTTCCCACGGACAGCCTTCACATGAAGCTGGCTTCACCTGATAATCAGGCATAAAATAGTTTTTTTAATTTCTGCAATTCCCTTATCCTCTTGGTAGATAAGGGCTTTCTACTTTTGTTTTCCTGCACCTTCCTTATTATCCTTAAAGCGATAATAGCTTTTTCTTTCAACCTTATTAAGAAAGGCTTTATATCCATTAAGAGCCTGCTTGCGCGCCTTGAATTTGCTACCCACCTGTAAATTACCTTGTTACCATACCTTTCAGTATCATATCCACTTTCCCTTATAGAAATTGTACCTCCATATTGGAGAAATATCTCTACAAGCCTCTTATCTGAATTTGTCATCTCTACACTTACGCATACTCCATTGGAATCTGTATAGTTGAATACTGAAATTGAGCCTTCACCATCTATTAAGCCAGCTAAATACTCTTTGCTGACCTTCGCCATTAAGTTATAAGAATTTCCTGTGCGGCCGGGCTTGATACCGGCTTCCATGCGTTACTAGCCAACCGAGTTACAGCACCTTCAGGAGTTGGCATCCATGGCCCAATGTGGGTGCTCATTCAATGGCGTGTCCATCCACGCCGCGCACAGGAAATGCCTTTATGCCTTGAGATAGCCCGTAACTTTGTTCCGAATGCCGACGATCTTATTTCCCTGATCGTCAAGGACGTGCTTTCCATCCTTAATCTTCTCGTAAGTCTCCTGCTCCACCTGCGCGACGAAGCGCGCCTTAATGGCGTCTTGCGTGTCAAAGTCAATATCAAACTCGCCCTTGGCAGCGCCGGGCATCGCCTGATGGGGCACTTGCGCGGCTTCGAGAAAATTCTTTAGCTTCCAGCCAGCCTGCGGCTGAAGCGAGAAATTCTCCCATAGCTTGCGTGAGCCTTCCACTCGCGGGTCAATGACGTTGTGCTCTGCCTTAATCATCAAGTTGCCGGTTGAGGACTTTGCAACCTCCATTGAGTTTACTTCGCAGAGGTAGTTTGCACTCGGAAGTGGATCGAAGTCAGTGTCACTGGATTTGAAGCTAACTCTTGCCATGTGGGTCTTTTCCTCCCCAAAAATCTTCGGACTTGTTAGATGCCGACGCTCGATATTGAGTTGTTGACTTTGAGAGATTGGCGTAGCTCTCCATTGGATTCATGGAATTATAAGCCACCGCATTTGCCGCCACGCCACCAGCGAGAGCCTGCGAAACCCATGAATCAGGAGATACACCAAGATATACGAATGTCCAATCACCTTCAGTTTCCTTCGAGGCAATAAGCTGAAGGATTTGCTCTAGCGTTGTCTCTTTTGAGGAGTTTTCCTCTCCATCGGTGATAATTACGCAGAGAACCCGCTCCTCTCCTTTCTTTGCAAGAGAAATTTCCTTGATTGTTGATGCAACAGCATCGTAAAGAGCCGTTGCGCCGTTGGGAATGTAGTTTCCACGATCAAGTGGAGTCATCATCACAAGAGGCATTACCGGACTTGTGCCATAAATAGTGTTAAACTTCGTGAGTGTAAGACGACACTCGCCAGGTTCAGCTTTCTGATCTTCAAGAAAGCGGTTGAAACCCCCACGAACATCTGAGGCTTTTGGCTCCATTGAGCCACTTTCGTCAAGAATTACACCAATGAGAGTTGGGATCATGTGCTCTCCTATTAAGGATAAGGTTATAAAAAATGCGCGGTAAGTTCATCGCTTATCGCTTTCCGCTGACGCGGCGAATGATTTGCCCGCACAGCCCGTCAGAGCGTTGCGCGGTGTTGTCGTTCCTACGCCAATTACTTACTCGTATTCAACTTCTCCGCCAGCCGGAGCATTCCCATTGCCAATTTCACGATGCCTTTTCGCTGCTCCTTTGAAAACGCTGAAAGCTTCGTGGCAAGGAGCTTCGCCACACGATCCGGGGATGGGGGCTTCTTCACGGTAGTGCTGCCTTTTGCCATAGCAATTTCACCTCCTCCCTCATGGGGATTTCGCTTGCCCAACTATTTGAGCAGGCTCTTGATAATCGTTTCATTGAAGAAATCGTAGTCGGGACTTGGCAATTCAAAATATGGCTTCGGTAGCTTTCCCGAAGAATCTTTCGCAATCCACGAACCTTCTGGTTGCGTTTGGAACGCGCGAAACTCACGGAGCTTGTTCCCTTCCATAGCCCTTCGGGTGTGCATTCGAAATACGAAATCCACAAACTTGAGAACCTCTCTTGCCATCTTACCAGGAACCATCGGCAAGCCGGTTCGCTCTTTCGTAAGCTCATCTTCATCCATCTCTGCGAGAGCAATGTAAACTTTGTGAATTTTAGGAATCTTGTTAATATCAAAGATTGCATTCACAAACCGCGTATGAGCCGTGCCGTAATCTGGCTTATCAGGAATTTCTGGCAAAAACCGCCTACGGGCAACTGTCCTTACAGCATCGCCAAGAATCATAGCATACATACTAGTGAGCTGATCAAGCACAAGGGTTTTGACAACGTAATTTCGCGGAAGCTCCACACCGGGATTCTTCAAAGCTTCTTCGAGAGAAATATTTTGCTGAGCTGGAAGTGTAATATTAGGAATACCCGTTCTCACGAATGCAAGAACGATTTCGTCGAGTTGATCTTTTGTGGAAATTTCAATGAATGGGATGTTCGTGCCAGTCAGCGGCATCGGCCGATGCTCACCACCGCCGCGAAAGATTAAGAAAAGCGGATTTGGCATATTTTTGGCAATTGTGGTTTTACCAATTCCGCTATCGCCGTAAATAATCATACTCGTTTCATCGAGTGCAATATCGCTGGAGGCAATTTGAATTTCGTAGGTCATTTTGTTATACTTTTCCTCCCACGGCGCTTATCAGCACCTTTCTTAAAGGGTTTAGGCCAAGGCTTTAGTTGCACACTATTCTTCTGAGAATGCTCATAGTTTATTGACCAGCGGAAGAATTCATTCGTTCTCGTTGCCAATGATTTGCCCCAGGTCATCTATTACGCCATATTTATTCCTTAAAACGTGCTGATCGAATCGAGAGCGGCAAATATCGTAGTATTCGCACATCCCACGAATTGAAAAGCAAGCATCGAAATTCGGTGGAAAGTAGTCATTATCCATCGAATATCTAATTTCCTTGAGAAGCTCTACCATATCGCGTCGGAACTCCGCCATATCATCATCCGTCTTTGGAATTGGGATATGATCGTGCTCAGGGCCTTTTGTAGCAAGTGGCTTGCGAGTCACATCAAGCAAAGTGCCGTAAACGGAAACGCCAAGAACTTCTTGGTAAGCGTAGCAATATGCAGTATGCTGATTACTAAGATACTCTTCTTTGAAGAATTGTGGGAGTGTCTTTTTCGTTGTCTTATATTCAAAATTCATTACATACTTATCAGCGAAGTTTACAAGAGCATCACCTGTTCCAACTAAATATAACTCTAAATCTTCATATTCCGCAAGCTTCACCTCAAAGGGAACCTCAATTGCAATTACCTTAATTGAGTTATTTGGAAATCTCCTTGGAAACTCTAGGCAGTAGGAGGATATAACCTCAAGAATTATCCTTTTTGTTTCAGGCTCCTGAGTTATCAACGATGGAAACATCAGAATCTCAGCATCAATTGACTTCATGCTTGCATCAACCGCAGCGAGAGCGTCTTTTGATTTAAGCCACTCGGCTCGCCCAGCGTGACAAGCGGTGCCAATGCTGAGCGCAGGAGCCTTCTCAAGAGAAATGAGCTTATCAATTGCTTGGAGCTTATATTTGCGCTTGCAAGTGCGATAAGTGCGAGCGTGGGTTTGGCGAATCTTCATTGTGATCATGGCTTACCTCCATGTGGAGGAATGTTGCCTACCCATCCGATATATTTTGGAAGGTGTCGAATACCACAGATAGGGCACTTAGCAGTAATCATTACTTATTCCGCAATCTCGCAGTTAATTCACTTAGCTCCTTGGAGGATACTTTGCAAGATTTCATTATCATCTTCTCTAGCGTCGGCCTTCTTTTCCAAAGAAGTATGCCTACATACAGTAATTGAAACTTTTCATGGCCGAGGTAAGCTACATCAAGTATGCCTAAAAATAAAGGGAAAAAGTGATTGAGCACCAGAGCGAAATTTACGATGCACGCTAATTTCCACCAACCAGGGCTTGTTGCTAAAATGAATGTTGTTGCTGCTGAGTTTATAGCCAAATTTAAATCTTTATTAAACACCCTACTTTGAGCTATAATTTCCATGAAATGTCTCAAAGAGAGCCTTCAGGCGGTTTTCTATTCTTTTCCCAGGCACATTCATCTGAACAGAAGCCGAGCCACAAGGAATCCTTGGGGATTTCCTTATTACAAGTGACGCATTTATTTACGCTTTCTTCTTCGCTCATTATTTTAGGGCTAGAAGAAGATTAGCGAGGCTATTTTCATCAATTCCAGCGAATATTTCCCTGAGTATATCCGGCATTTCTATATTATCTCTCTTTAGGGATTGTATAGTTTCTGCTGTATGCTCAGCAAATTCTGTGACAACTTTGTTGTAATATCTCCCTTGAAATAACTCCCTTGAGATTGCTATTGTTAACTCTCGGCCATGGAGAGCTTCGGTGTCAAACGAATTACCACTTATGCCAATTGCATCAAGGAGCTTTCTTAATCTCCACGTTGCTTGTGGTTGCAAGGAAACAAATGAAAATACCTGCTGCCCGGTATCGAGTATTTCATAAAGTAGGCGAATCATATCTTTGCCAGCTCTGCTTTTGCAAAGATCGGCTTCGACTATTTTAGCCTGATAAGTTCCTGATGGAATTAGATTCATAACCCAATTTCCTTCAATTGCTCATCCGTCAATCCGGCTCGCTTCGCAACTCGAATTGCTTCTCTGATTTCCTTTTCTGTGGGTGTTCTTCCACTCGTTGACGAGAACGAAACTTTCGTTCCGACCGCTTTAGGAATCGTTGAAACGCTCTGTGCCTTCGCAGAATTGCCTGAGCTTCTCTTACGAGAAAAGGATTTCTTGTCTCGAAGAGTTGTGAGGCGCGTTTCAAGTAAATTCCGTCGCCGGTGGAGTTCTTCACGGATTTTCGTGGCTTGCGCTGGAGTTATCATTCAATCTTTGAGGACTCGCCAGAGAAGGAATGCGAATGCGGCAATGAAGATAATTGCGATGCTGAGAGCTGTAAGGTCATCTACAGTTGACAAGATTCCATCACGCTTGCCGGAAAGCAAGGACAGAAAACTCCAGCCAATTTCTCTCATTTGAAAAGCTGCCCCGCAGGCTCATCCTGCCGTAAGATAGAAAAACGGCCAAAAACTATCTCGCAAGCCCTTGCTTCACGAACGCGCCAGGAGGAAAATGATGCGTGACGCGCCGTTGATGCCGTTACTTGCTCAGCCGCTCGCTGAAAGGGGGCGAGGCTCATTATCGTTTTGTTGTATGATGCCGTGCTCGACGGCATGATGGAGAACAGAATCTAACAACTCCGCCATTCTTTTGCAATGGGCCACCGCAGCTATCACATACTGAGCTACTTAACATGATTCTAATAGTTGGACCAACAACTGAGTGCTTGAAAAACTGAATTGGCCCAATCCACTGTGCTTTTGCTCCATATACCACTTCTCCCAAGCGATCAATAAATTTCATTTCATTTTATCTACAAGCGCCTTGAGGCGTTGGCTCAAGTCAAAGAGCTTCCGTAAGTCACTAAGCTCTTTCTCTTTCTTTTCAAGAAGTGTTTCAACCTTGCTAAGCAGAGCTTGGAGTTCGTCGTCTTTAGATTTCGTCATAGCTTTCCACCGTGTGCTGGATGTGGGCACTTTCCACGCTTACACCAAACTTCTCGGCATACCGGGTGATAAATGTCCCACTCCTTCAGATCGGGTGGATCATTCCGTATTGCATAATCCTGAAATTCCTTTACTTCGTTTGGAGTGAGATTTCTAAAAAGTCCGCTAAATGTCGTCATCACCTAAATCCTTATCTTCGAGATCGTCAATTTCACGATCTTCTTTCGAGTCAAGCTCGGCTTCGCGTAATGCGGTGAGTGCATTGTCAAGCCGATCCTTCAAAAGCTCAGCCGTTTTCGGCTTGAGCAAGATTTCCTTCTGAAGAACAGCGACGGTGGAACTGTCAGGTGCAGCTTCGCTTCCGAGAATCCGTATTGAAATTAACTTTTTTGCAGTCACTTTAACTTGGAATGAGGCCATCGAAAATATCCTCCTTTGCGCTGTAGCGCACCACGCCTTTTTTCACTCCGTCAGGCAAGAGTTTCCCACGAATTTCAATTTCATGCTGAAGTTTGTTCGTGTGCTGATGCGCGTGCTCGTTCATCGTCGTCTTGAATCCGCAACCACATTGGTAGCTGAGCTTTTCCTCCGCCATTGCGATTCTCCTTTGAGAGTCGGGCAAGCTCGGCATAGGATTTATCGGAGCTTAGCTTTCTACCGCATTTCCAGCAAACAAAAGTATGCGCGCGCAAGTGCGTGACAAATGCCGGACTGGTGCACTTCTCGCAGGAGATTGCACAGTCAAGAATTTCCATTGACTCTCCTCCGGTTATGCGAGCTTTAAGGTTTTTCGTAAAGTAGGTTTTCCGCATTGTGGGCAGTATTGGTCAAATTGCTCTAGGAGAGCTCCGCATTCGCAGGGTCCCCGGGAAAACTCTGTAAGTGAATTACCACAATGCCAGCAAAACTTTGCATCTTGCGAGCGATGTGAGTCACACTTCTCACAGAATTTGTAAATTGACATTATATCCTCCCACAAGGATTTGAGTTAGGGAGAGGCTCAGCAGCTTCGCTTGTGTGGAAGTTACGCTGTGAGCTTAACACGGACAGCCGCTTTCGGAGCGATTGCAGGAAATTGCTCGCCCACGGTAAATTGGTTTTGCCAATAATACCGTCATTCAGCCCTGCAAGCGATCAAGCAACGCTGTCAAGTGGTTCTCCCTTTTACTTTATATTTTATCAACTTTTGAGGCTTGCCACACCAAGCTGAGCGAATGAAACTATAGCGCAATAGGTTTTGTCGTGGCGTCATCCTCCTTTCCGGTGGTGAGGATTCCCGCCACCTTTTCGGCAAGTTCCTTAAAGCTCACTGCTTCCGACGTTCCACCCGTGCTTGTTGCAAGCTGCTTTAAGAAAGCTTCTCCAGGCAAGCCTTTCGGCCCAACGTAGAAAACGTCAATCTTGCAAGCGAGCTTCTTCGCCGCGAGCATTGCAGCCTCTTGCGAATCTGGCTCGCCGTCAGAGACGACGATGAGATGTTCTGGCTTGATCTGCCCCACGAAGTCGAGAGCGCCAGCGAGATTTGTCCCGCCGGTGGGTTCGGGGATAATGTCACTCCACATGAAATCAGAATTGAAGATGAGTTGCTTGAACGCGAGTTGCTTCAGGCGAAGCGTTGAGACGACGCCACGCAAGGCGTCAATACGGCGTTCATTTGGTGTATCAGCTTGGCTGCTCATACTCCCACTTGTATCAAGCAAGAGCACAACTTTCGTGGCCTGCTGATGCTTGCCAAGCAGCTTGTCAAACTTCGTGAGAGGTTCGCCAGCTTCGAGCTTGCGCGCGATTGCCTTATCAGCTTGCTCCTGGTCGAATTTATCCATTGGTAGCCTCCACTTCGACCACGCGAGTTTTTTGCACTGCCGTCCAACGAGCGTACAAATCGCTAGCGTAGTTTTCTGCCTCCTCCCGTGTTGCAAATTCTAGTGCATTACCAGCCCACTGTCCTGAATTATCCGCAATCACTTCAACCTTAAACATTGCTATTCCTCCTGATTCGCAAGGTTTGTGAGTTGCGCGAGCATACGCCACGCTGCTGTAAACGAAGCAAGTTGCTCGCTTGGAAAATTGCTCCGCCACATACGCGCCTGGAGCGCGTCATACGTTGCAAACTTCTTCTGTGCTATCGCATAGGGAATTTTCCCTGCTCCTGCTAGCGCAATGAAAAGCTGCTCCATTGCGCGGAGTGCGCTGATCTTGTGTATCGGCTCGGCACTCTTGAGCGCAAGATCATAAACATCTTTAGCGAATGAGCGCCGGAGATAGAGCGTGGTACCCACAACGAAGCTCGGCACCTCAAAAATTGCTTCTTCGATGCCGCTACTCGCAAGTATATATGGCGTCATGCAGTTATGAAACTTACAAGCTTTTACTGAAAGCCGAGATTCCTTTGGAGGAATGTAAACTTCCACGAAGTCGTTGATAGCAATATCGGAGAGAATTGCGATTGGCCCCTGGAAACCCGGAGGGGGCGCACCGTAATTGTGGTATCTACTGCGATAGTTCCTTCGGGCACTATGCTTTTGTAGCGTAAGTGCGCTCTTAGCAATTATGCTTTCAGTCCCTTTCTCACGAAGCTCAATAAACACGGTACGTCGTGGGTCAGTAACCTTGCTTGTATCACTCATAGTTGCCTCTCCTAGCATGGCGTCACGCAAGGGACGAGACGCGCCGGTCGAGATTCTCATAGCTTGTCAATTTCATCCTGAGCCCACTTAACTTTCTCGTAGGCTTTTTCAAGCTCCCTGATAACTTGGCCGTCGAGTGCAATGAATTGACTGTAGAGTGAATACTGACGTAGCATCCCAATCGAACGGCCAATATCACGCTTTGCGTGTTGCAACATGCCCACTAGATTTATGGGCTTATAGGTTTTTACTGCTATGGGAGTAGGCATTAATGCTTTCCTCCGCAATTCGTGCAAGCCCCTTGCGGTGTGCGTAGCCCACGGTTCCAATCGTCGCAAGGCTTGCTCAGCAGCGTGTTAATCTCAGGGCAATTGCTAATTTGCTCATGAGCGTATTCGTGGAATTTCTTCCAAAGAGCCATGTAGGTTTCTTGGCTTGCCGCCGCCGCAGAGAATAGGTTAATTACAAGCTGCAATTCGTGCTCAAATTTCTTTCGGAGTTCTGGCGGGACTTGCCGTGAAATCTTAAATGCTACGCTTGCGATTGGCGTGCGAAACTTAATTAACATAAATCCTCCTTACTCCGTCACAAGCTCAATAATCTTGCAAGGTTTGAATTTGCTATCAGCGTAGATGATCTTGACTCGCTTGCCCATCGCTTCGAGGGCAGGAATCATAAGCTTCGCTGCTTTCTCATCAATCTCGCAGAGCACGACTTCGCGTGAGCGGTAGTTAAGAACATCGTTCCACTCATCAAGCTTTAGCTGTAACGGCCGCACTTCCTTTTCAAGGTCAGAGATACGCGAGTAGAGCCGGTTAACAATCTCCTGTACGCGGGAAATTTCCTTCTTGAGAGAATCCGTGGAAGTGGTTTCGTACCGCTGGGCGAGTAGCTTATGCTCATTTAACTTACTCATCTTAACTAATGGAGTGATAGGGTTGGATACAGCTTGAAGAGGCGGTTTACCCGTCTTATACAATGGAGACTTTTTATGCTCATCTATGCTACGCTGAATTTGCTTAACACTATCTGCGAGACGTTCTTTTTTCTTGCGCTCTGCCCATTCTTCGCTATCCATTGTGTTCCTCCCAATTGCAAGTGCTAGGTTTACTTGCACTCCCAGGTTAGCACGACCGCCGGAAGGCTGTCAAGCTCTATTTTCGCCTTATCTTTCGATAGGTTAGCATGGCTGTGCCAGAAAGGCACCGAAGGTGTTAATTGTTGATTTGTAATTGCATATCCTCAATTGCTTGCTCAACGACTACGTTTTTAATCTCCCACTTTATTGCTGGAGCTTCATAGCCCTCTTTTTCAATTGCCGTAGGCAATATGAATATCTTATCCTTCGGATCAGGCAGCTTTTGCCCTTTTTCTTGATTACATCCCTTATGTACAATCTGCAAGTTGAATGGATCACATTCTCCTCCACCAAGCGATAGCGGAATCTTATGATCTATCTGTGTTGTTTCTAACTTTAGCGTTCCTCCACACAGCTTACACTTGTTACCGTCTCTTTGCTTCAGCATGGCAATTAGCATCCCACGGTAATCACGACGGTTTTCCCCTTTGTTTTCAGTCATATAACTCTCCTTTCTCGGTTTTCGCCTTATTCCACGGGCACTTAGCCCGGAAAGTTATAATTCTTAATGTCATGCCTAGAAAGAAGGCACTTTCGGGGTGGTGGTACCACCTCACACACACACACACACATACACACACACTTACACTACAGTATGGGGGGGCCATAGTCAAGAGAAACTTCTTTCGGCTTCACTAACTTTCCAACTTATAAGGTCCATCTAAGTACCCGTCGAATAAGGCAAAAGTCGCCTTTTAGGGTTATGGGATTTCTTATAACATTTCCTCAATTGGCTAACGCAATTGCCGCAGTTACGCTGAGCTAGTAATTGCGGGCTCGCCCGTGTCAGCGAGGCACGCTCCCGCGTCGGCGCGAAAACTCGCAGAGCGATTTTGCTTGACAAGCTCCGCGAATCGCGCTATTCTCAGAATGAGCATAGGGGAATTCACCCCTTGCTAACTGCCCGATAGGGCGGAGGAGAACCGCGATGAAATCGTTCGACCTAAAGACCGTGAAACGGAACAAGTGCCTTGCCTGGGACCCCGCTGCGAACAAGGGAAAGGGCGGAGCGGTCGTGACCGCTGACCTGCTTAACGACGACGGGACCGTCAACACGGCGGAAGCTCAGCGCCACGGGGTCGAGGCGTCGGCTATCGTCTACTTGACCCCCAGCGATCTGCCCGAAGCCTACCGCCAAGGCTACAAGCAAGCTCTGGAATTCCACGCGAAGGAAACCGAAATGACGGCGCAAGACACGGTGTATAAGCTCATCATTGCGGATGCCATGCAGGATTTGGCGAACGCAAGCGTTGCGGCACATCGGCCCGTTACGGATAAGGCGCGTGAGCGCGCCGAGTCAACGCTTCGAAAGGTGCTCGAAGCGCAAGGCAAGAGCGAGGCCGAAATCACGGGCGTCCTTGCGATGCTGGCGAGCAAGTAACTAGCGCAAGCAAAACCTTGCAAGACGTGGGGCGCGCATACGAGAGCACGCGCAAGGGACAGCATGAAAAAGATTTCTCGTAAGAGAGTTCTTGCTGCCGTTGAGGCTGAGATGTTTGGGCGCGAGAACCCCGGCTTTTGCCTTGCTTGCGGCGCTGACGCTGACGGGTGCGAACCCGATGCTCGTGAGTATGAGTGCGAAAGTTGCGGTGAGCGCAAGGTATATGGCGCCGCTGAAGTTCTCTTGATGATGTAGCGCATAGCGCATTGCGTCGAAAATGGCGCAATGCGCTATTTTTTGTGCAAGCTCGTGCCACTCTGGCATGGCATGAAACGTGGGGCATAAAATTTGCAATTGCATGGCTCATGCCAAGATTTTACCACGGGTGGTAGTCCGCCGGGACTCACCCACCACAGGTGGTATCGTGTGCATGGCCCCACAATTGCACCTTGCAATTGCCGTGCCTGTGCAAACGCCATGCCAACACAACATCTTGTGGTGTGCCACGCTGTCACTACCACCTGTGGTGTAGCAAATTGGCACCACCCCGGCTCCCCCTGTGCCAGAATGGCACTCGCTTCGCTCGTGACGCATGAAATCGCACCACATAACTTAAACCAAACTAACTTTTAATTAAAAGGAGAAATGCGATGGATTCACTGAGAGAGAAGGTTCTTGCGCGCGAAATGCAAACCTCGGCTTTCGATGAAGTGGCGAAGCGGCCAGAAGATAATATTAAGCCAAGAATTTGGAAAGTTGTAATAATTGCGAGTCTTTCGGAGTGCAAGATTGATGGCGAGTATGTTGCTGTTAGAAAAGAGTGTATTGCTAGAAATGAGTATGAGGCACGACGGAAGCTTGGAATTGAATTTAGCGAGAAGTGAGAGTGAGTAATACAGAAGCTCCGGCGCACCGCCACCCGTATGTGAAGATTCATCAGCTCGCGGATCGCGTTCAAGAACTGATTGAGAATGCGAAGCAGCTTAAAGGAGATGAAGCTACGCATGGAATGGAATTTCGGGTCAAAGTCTGGGAGAGTGACGTGCCCAACCGGGTCGAGGCGAAGCTTTGCTTCACCAAAGCCCCTGCCGACGACCTAGGTACAATTGCGTACCGGCTTTACGGCGTCGCACGTGGAACGACAGACTTGTGGGATGTTTTATGTGCGTTCCGCAAGCATCTTGGCGATCCAATGCACTTTGAGCTTGTTGGGAGGGAGGTTATGACCTCGGAGCATCCATTTCCTTGCGAAGATGACTGGTTTAGCTTCCAGGTGTGGTGGCCGATATGAGCTATAGTTTCTTAAATGATTTAATAGATAAGTTTCTTCTCGCTAAAGTTGGGGGGCAGTCTGCAAGTGCAGGAAATATTTCGATTCCAAATATCCCATATATACCAGCAACTACTGCGTCTGCATCAACCACATCTTCAGTTTGCCCTGTTTGTAAGCAAGACCCGTGCTGGAATCCGACTATTACTCAATGTATTCAGTGCGGCTCTTCTTACCCATCTTGCTTACCATATTCTCATGCTTGCCCTGCTATGCAAGTTCAGCAGCAATCCTATCAAACTTCTTTTGCTACCTCCGCAATTGGCCTCGGCCCGGGCTTTTCACAAATCTGGAAAGACAATCCCGAATATGAGGAGGAAATCGCAGAGCTTAAAGGTGAGATTGCCCATCTCGAATCATTCGTAGCAAAGCTTCTTGAGAAGCCAGGAATGACTGAAGAAATTCTCAAAGAGATGCTATCTGAAGATGATTGCAAGCTCTTAGAGGTTTTGAAAAATGCCTCCCGTGTGTAAGAACTGTGGATGGTATGCACTTGACATTGACGGAGTTAAGGGAACCTATCGTTGTCCTAAGTGCGGTCCCACCGGCAAAGAGCCGGTAAAGAAGAAATGATAACCGTAATTATCTGGCTTGCCATCATCGGCGTTGTTATCTATCTCGCAGTTAAGCTTATTGGAAGTGGCGTATTTCTTGAGTGAAATTTCATTTTAGTATGCTAAAAGGGATGTACGATTCCTATATGAAATGTCCTGTTTGTGGCAAGTATATGCACAAGACAAAGCCTTCAGAGAAGTTTGAGTGCAAGTTTTGCGGGTGGAAAGAGTGAACCAGCGACCGCAGGGAGCCTACCCACAACCTCCATGAGAGTTATTCCAATTGTTACTGATGATGGGACGAAGGTTGATTTACCGGAGGGTTGGTGGATACAGCCTGTAAGAAGGGGATTTATGTTTAAGTGTTGTGATTGCGGGTTAAAGCATCGTATGGATTTTAGAGTACATAAAGGTCGTGCTCAGTTCCGGGCATGGCGCATGAGCCATCGGAAGAAAAAGTGATTTCATTGATTCTCGACGTTGAGACAACGGGGCTTGACCCGCATGAAGATAGAATTGTTGAAATGGGATTTGTCCTGACGGATTGGAAGATCATTTACGGCGCGCTGAAAACGTACATCAATCCCGAAAGGGGATTTGATAATGCGTACAACAAACTCAATAGTAAGATTGTCGCGGATGCTCCGACTTTCGGCGCTTGCCTATCATTTACCTACATGCTCTTACTGTTCGCTGACGAATACATCGCGCACAACGCCAAATTCGACCTTGCCTTTATGCGTGAGGAGCTTGCACGGCATTCGCTGCATTTGCCCCGTCGTAATATCTTCGATACCATGCGAGCTACCGGAGGGAGGAGCCTCCAAGATGCCTGTAGAATAGCAGGAGTTTATACTGAGGATGTTAATTGGCATTCTGCGCTAGATGACGCCGTAGCGTGCTTTCGCCTTGCAAAAGCCATTCGCGGGGACGAGCCGGAAATGGGCAAGCCACAAGAAGCGGTGGCAATTGTGCCTCGGCTCTCTTAGCCAGAGGCTCGAAATTCCTTGACGGAAGTTGTGAAGCGAGGGATAATGTTGCAGATGGCAACAGAAATGGATATGAAAATGTATCATTGTCGGCAGCCGATGATTCGGCGGCGCGATCCTGCGGGATGGTATTGCTTAAAGTGCAAAGCAAATGAACCTGATGTAGTGAAAGTGAGAGCTAAGATAATTCCGCAAGATGAATTTGATGCCGACCTGTCTGACAAGAAGGTTATTGCACTTGTGGTAGTTTGCTCGATTATTGGCGCTGGCTTGATTGTGCTGTATGCACTACTCTTCGGAAGATGAGTCAACTCCCTGATCCTTCGACATTCGCCATGTTGAATTCCTTCCTTGGCGGAAGGTCTATGTCCGATATTGCGCAAGATTATGGAATTTCCATCAGCGCCGTTTCACAGCGATTGAATCATCCCCAAATTAAGCCAGAGGTTATTAAGCGACTTAACACGCTTGCAAATCGTGCGCTTGAATTTAAGTTAAATGCGTTCGACGGAGCAGAATCAGCTTTAACGAAATTGATAAAGTTAAGTGATACTGCAAAGACTGAGGAGCTTCAGAGATTGGCTTCCTTGGACGTTGTAAAGATAGCAGGATTAATGCCGAGAAAACGATTATTAATTGAATCAAATAATGTTAATGGAATTGACAGTGACACGAAGGAATGGATCGAAAACGTAATTAGAGAAACTCGCTCACTTAGCCCTACTAAAGCTAATGATGTTATTGACATTTAGAGAAAAGGTAATTTGGCTAGCAGCATATTTGGAAGGCGACGGATGCTTTGCTAGCTCATTTTATAATAAGCCATATAAATATGTTCGCCTGCAAATAAAAGTAGATGCTACTGATAAGGATGTTCTAGAAAATATGGCTGAAATACTTGGGTCAATTGTAACTAATGGAAATTTGAATGGTAGTAGACTCGGGAAGAAGCCAATTTATAATGTTACAGTTAGTGGTGCTCATGCTATTAGCTGGATGATGATGCTATATCAATTTATGGGTAGTCGCCGTAAATTGCAAATAAAGAAAGCAATTAACTTATGGCGAAATACCGAGTATAAGAGGCTAAGGAAATCATCTATAGAAGAAAATTCTTATTATCACGCTTTGGTAAGTGAAGGATTAAAGCTGGCTAAGACAATTTAATGCCAACAAACGGCGCAGTTCTTGATACATCACAGCTTCTTCTGCAAAACACCGATGAAGCGCAGCGGCAGTTTCTTCGCGAGCAATGCCGGAAGTCACTCTATGTTTTATGCAAAGCAGTATTAGGCTTTAAGGATTTTACCCCTTCGCTTCATCTTCCCGTTTGTAACTTCATTCAAGATCAAGCGTACCGCCGGAAGCTCACCCTTCTCCCTCGCGGCTTCTTCAAAAGCCATATTGTCACCATTGGTTATCCTATTTGGCTCCTTATTCAAGAACCCATTAATGGTTTTCGTGGTCCTGAAGAACGAATTCTTATCGCAAATGCGACAGCTACTAATGCCGAGCATTTTCTTTCAAAGATTAAGTCTATCTTTGAAAGAAACTCCGTGTTCCAATGGCTCTTTCCAGAGTTAATTCCCGACTTTGCGAGCCGGCATATTACTTGGAACGTTGGGGAAGCGGCGGTTCCCCGGAAGAATGATTATCCTGAGCCAACGTTTTCAACTGCCGGTACGGGTGCAGCGGTAGTTTCCCGGCACTTTACACGGATTATTCTTGATGACCTTATCAATGAGCAACACGCTGTCTCTCCTGAGCTTATGCGAAAGGCAATTGATTGGGCAAAATACACTGAAAGCCTTCTTGAAGTGACTGGAAAAGATGAAATTTCAATGGTTGGAACTCGGTGGTCATTTGCAGACATTTATTCTGATGCAATTGAGACGGAAGGCGAGTATTCGGAAGTGAACCCTCTTGGCTGGAGGACATATATCCGTAAAGCAATCGAGAATGACCAGCCAATCTTTCCTGAGCGGTTTGATTTCAAAGAACTTTCTCGCCTAAGAGAGAAATATCGTGAGGATATGTTCAGTTGCTTGTAGTTAAACTCGCCTTCTGACTCAACAGCGAATGACTTCAATGCTAATTGGCTAAAATACTATCAATTTACCGAAAAAGGTAAGATTATTCCGCAGGATGGGCCTCCAATTGACCCAAATGACATGGATCGCTTCGTTATTGTTGATATTGCGACGAGTTTACGGAAGGAAGCTGATTATTCATCCATTGTTGTTGTTGGAACAGACGAGAATCGGCGTGTTTTCCTTCTTGAAGCATGGCGTGGACGGGTTCCAACGAAACATTTCATTGAACAAATCTTCAAGCTTGGCTCTCGATGGCATGTTCGCTGTATTTACTACGAAGATTCTGCTACTCAGAAGCTCATTGAGTATGCTTTGCAAGAGCACGCGAAAGAAACAGGGCAGTATATTAAGGTTGATAGCGTTAAAGCTGGAAATAAGCAATCAAAAGAGCAGCGAGTTCGCATGATTGCCTCGTACTTTCAGCAAGGCCGAGTTTATATTCGTGAATCAATGATTGAGTTCAAAAAAGAGTACCAAGACTTTCCCTTGGGAAAGCATGATGATCTTATTGACGCATTTGCGTATTTTCCTCGCTGTGCGAGGTTTGTGTACCCTGACCCGGAGGTTGATCCTGATGAGATGGAAATGGAACGAGAGCGATTTAGCCGTCGTGTGGAACTCGATATTTCATTGCGAGGGCGTTCGCAGGTTACTGGTTATTGATGAATGAGCAAAACCGATTGGACACGGCTGAAGAATTTTGAACGCAAAGAATGGCGGCTAAAGCCCGATGTTGTTCTTCCAGAATTGGTGTATCTTGTGGATGAGCTGGCGAGCTTTGTAAAGAAAACTCTTTCAAAGTCGGCGTTTTGTGTAATTAATCAGGCGTATGAGCCAACGGGGCATGAGAAGAATAGTTTGCATTACCTAGATAGTGATGGTGTGGCCCGCGCTGTTGATCTTCGCTTTGAAAGTATTTTACTCATTGACCAGTATCTTGCTGCTGAGAGATTTCCATTTACGGGAATTGGCGTGTATCCACTTTGGCGGAATCCCGGCTTGCATCTTGAAATCGAAGATGGAATCATTGTTCCTGGCAAGCGGTGGATGAGAACATCAGGAGGATATATTGGGATTACTAGTGAGACGATCCGCCACATTCTTCCAAAGGAAATTAGCTGATGAATGCTAATCAGCAAAGAGAGTGGATAAAAAATAATCCTGAGAAGAAGAGGGCCTATACTCGTAAATCAACGAAGAAACACTACCATTTATGGCGTCGAGTGGTCATTATTGGCTATGGTGGAAGATGCTCTTGCTGCGGCGAAAGTAATCTTAAGTTTTTGACCCTGGATCATGCGGATGACAGCGCGGCTGATGATCGCAAAAACGGTATTTTTATGAATGGGACCTTCTATCGAAGAATTGCTTAGTTGGGATTTCCACCGAAGTATAGAATTCTCTGCTGGAATTGCAATTGCGGTCGGCATCATAACGGAGGAATTTGCCCACATAAAGAAATATTTACCTCGATAGCAGAAATAGAGCTAATAGAGAGTATGAAGAGTGATTAGGTTCCTTGGTAAGATTGTTCAGCTATTCAATATATTCTCCCGAAGTGAGGAATCTGATGGAAAATACGAATTTTGTCAATGTAAAATTTGTAGGCAGATAGATAGTGCCAAAACCCGCGATGCTCTTTGAGAAGTCATTCCGCTTTCGCGCATTCCTGAGTGCTGGCAAGGGAAGTATGCGGCTTGGCACTAAAATTCTTGGAGGTAAATGAGCATGGCAAAATCAGCGGTGAGACGACTCCCCGACCGTGTTTTCAAGAAGATGGCTCACTTGATGAGGATCGAAGGTAAGACGAAGGAACAGGCGCTTGGTGCGGCGGCAGGAATGAACCGAGAGGGTCGGCTCACTGAAGGTGGTGAGTATATACGAAAAAGGAAGAAGTGATGGGAGAGAAGAAAACGGCTCAGAGTGTTGCTACGAAAATCAGAGAAGTAGCAGGTGTCGTTGATCCGATGAAGCCCGCGAATAAGCCAAAAGAGAAAAAGAAGTAGCGATGCCTCGGCTCACCCGCGAGCAGCTTCCCGAAGATTCTCTTTACAAATCACTACCTCTCGACAGCTCTGCCGTCGAGAAACTGATGGCATATCTCACTGAGGAACACCGCCAGGCACTCTCCGCGCACTCCGAATACTTTGATGAGCTGAAAGTCTTTCGTCGGGCGATCAAAGCGAAGCCAGCAACGAAGGTTAAGACGTTTCCGTGGCCGGGTGCATCGAACTTCGTGGCGGCGCTTATCCGTATTGCCGGAGACGCGATCAAAGCTCGTATCGTCAACTCACTCCTCGGCCCGAAACCTTTCTGGCTCGTCTCAGCGACCTCCGAAATATTTGTTCCGTATGCAAAGCCGTGGGAGCGATTTCTTGAATGGGCAGTCGCAAATGACCTCAATCTTGCTCAGGACGTCGAAATGATTGTGGATCAAACAGTTTATCTTGGTAAATGTCCAGCGAAAGTTTGTTGGGTTGAAACGGTGAAGCCAGTTAAAACTTATGATCGTCGAACAAAAGAGGTTGTTACTGAAGTTCGTACAACAAAGGATCAGCCTACTATCATTCCTATTCTTCTTGAGAATTGGCTTGAGCCGTGGGGGACTGAGGAATCTGTTGATAAGCCGTGGAATTCTCATCGGATTTTTATGCGTGCCGGGGATATTAAGGAAGCTGAGAAGCTTGGCCGCTTGAAGAATTCTCAAGAGATTATTAACAGTTTGCTAACCTCACTTCCAAATGATATTCAGGAAGCAACTGAACTTCGCAAGATGGTGTGGGCAGAAACACAGGTTGTTACACTCTATGAAACACAGGTATCATTTGATATCAACGATGATGGCTTCCGCGAGGATTTAGTTGTGCTTTGGCATTATGACACGGGCAAGCCACTTAGTGTCAAATACAATTTCTTCTTTCATGGCTCTCGCCCACTTCACATGTTCTTTTATCTTCGTAATAGTGATGATCGCTCATCAGGTGATGGTCTTGCACAACTCCTTTATCCCATTCAGGATTCACTTAGCACATTCATTAATCAGCGAACCGATAATATCACGATTGCGAATACCCGCTATTGGAAGGGGAAGAAGAATTCCGGCTTGAAGAAAGGTGAGCAAGTGTGGCCGGGTCGAATGTTCTTACTTGATGATCCAGTTAATGACCTTGTTGCAGATAAGCTTGGCGATGTTTCACCTGCTTCGTTTACGCATGAGTCTATGCTTCGAGATTATGGTGAGCGGCTAAGCGGCATTTCTGACCCGCAATTGGGTCGTGAATTTGATAATCCTCGCGTTGCAGCGACGACTACGCTTTCTATCCTTCAAGAAGGCAATCGCCGTTTTGACATGGTTATTAAGCTTATGCGCGGCGAGTTTGGCAAGATTGGCTTACGGATTTCACAACTTTATCAACAGTTTGAGCCACGAGTGAAGCTTGAGGAGATTCTTTCACCGGAAGATGAGGTTTATGTCCGCGAATTGCTGAGTATGAATCCTTATGATATTGAGAAGAATTTCATTATCCAGATTAATACCTCAACGGCCACTTCTAACAAGGAAACTCAGCGGCAGGGCTTGCTCGCACTCTTTAATTTAATTACTGGCTTTTATGCTCAGGTTAACCAAGTTGGCCTTGAGTTAATTGCGAATCCACAGGTTCCAGAGCCCGTCAAAGATATGATTATTGAAATGGCTGTTGCGTCACACAAGATTCTTAAAGAGATTGTGCAATCTTACGATATTACTGATGTTGATTCTGTGCTTGTTGATGTTGGCAAGGCGCTTGAATTCGTGAAGAGTGGCGGTTCTCCTACCACAATGGAGCAGCAAATGCAAGCTGGTTTAAAGAATTTCTCTACAATTGCTGGTGGTGGTTCTGTACCGGCTGGCCCAGGAGGGGGTGGGGAGCAGGCAATTGGGCAGCCCCTACCCGGAGCGGGGGCCGAGAATGAGCCAGCTAATCCCCAATTGGTACTTGGACAGGCGACTTCATAATGGGCGATGAAAACGGGAAGCAAGCTGCACTTGAGGAGTTAATTCGTAGTGAAGGATGGGAAGTGCTTCGCAATGAGATACTTGAACCATTAAGACAGCAATTATGGTCGCAATTGCGGGAAATTAGCGTGAAAGGGCCTGTGACCCCGGAGATGGGTGCCGAGATCGCGGCCCAAATCAGGATACTCGATAAATTCCTTGGGTTGATAGGCGACTTTGTGGGATAATGATATCAACAGAGTATGTTGCTGGCTTCTTTGATGGCGAAGGCACTGTTGGCATATATTTACAGAAGTCGAAATACGCTGTCTTGACTGTGGGGATAAGTAACACTAATAAACATATTTTGGAACTAATTAAAGTAAAGTATGGTGGTAATATTTACGAGAGGAAAATTGCCGATAAAGGTCGTAAGCGAGTGTTTCAGTGGAAGCTAGGTACCATCGCCTCGATGTTTGCCTTTTTACTTGATATAGCATCATACGTTGTCGTGAAAAAGGATGCTGTTGATTTGGCTCTTGAATATATAGAGAAGTATTGTAGTGGGCCAATTAAGCAGGATGTTTCTGGAAGAATGGAATTTTATCTTTTGACAAAAACCTGAACAAAACAGGTCAATGAGAAAGGAGACTTACGGCAATGCCGACCCCTGAAGAGGAAGCTGTATTAGCAGCGGCGAAGGAAAAAGAGGCTGCTGATGTGGTAGCAGCCAAGACGAAGGATCGAGAAGAAATTATTAATGAAATTGACGCGAAAATTGCCGCACGGGATCAAGCTCTTTTGGAGACAATTAAGACGATGTTTGTACCTCCAAAAGCGGAGCCAAAGGCTGAAGAAAAGCCCGCTGAGGCTGAAGTTTCTTCAGAGGATTTCTGGCGTGATCCTAATGCGGCGCTTAATAAGTTCTTTGCAACGAAGGTTGAGCCAGCACTCAAAGCTAGGAAAGATTCTGAGGTAGAGGATACTTCTGGCTTAGAAGCTCTCGTTGCAACTCGTAAGATGGAATTGAAAGCCGCCGTTGGCGATGAAGAATGGAAGAAATATGGTCGGTTCTTTGAACAAATTTCTCAAAAAACTGATCCTAAAGTTCTGAAAGAATCCCTCGGAATGGACGCGGTGTGGCGTCTTGCAAAGTCTTATGGAGACGATTCGATTAAGAAAGATGAAGAGACCCGCCATGCGCGGAACGAAGCAGCTCGGCTTCATGTTGGCGGCGGTGGGCCAAAGGAGCTTGAGGTAAAGATCGTGCTAAGCGAAGATGAAGCAAAAGTTGCAGAGGCTATGGGTTTAAGTCCTGAGCTGTATAAAAGGTATTCGAAGATAGAAGAAGTAGAAATTGGAAGTGATAGAAGAAAGAAATAAGGAGGAAATTTTGGCTAAGCCGATGATAGATGTTCTCGATGAGCAAGAATTCGCTGGAGTAGATCAATTTCATGTTGCAAACGCTGATCCAGCGTACTACTATTGCTGGCTTAATGCTAAGCCTGACAATATCGAGAAGATGAAGTTAATCTATGGATATGAAATTGTTGGAGCCGGGAATAAGGAAGGCGCGCTCGTTCCGCCAAACGCCGCTGGCGAGCGTAAAATCGGAGATGTTGTTCTTGCGCGTATGCCGCGTGAGCGATATGAGAAGATTATGAAGTTAAAGAAGCGAAGGGCGGAAGCACAGATTTCTGCCGCGACGGATGCGTGGAAGTCGGAAACCGAGAAAACAGGACTCAGGATTGATGACACAACGAAGCGGACAAGTGAAGTTTTCAAGGTTGAATAAGGGAGGTGGGTAACTAGAATGGCAACACAAACTGTCCGAGCAATGTCAGTTGCGTTTGAGCCTCATTATCAGTGGGAAAGCTTTGAGGCGAATGGACAGACGTATCGGAGAGGCGCGCTACTGACATATAACACCGTTGGCGAGCTTATTGAAGCAAGTAATGATGAAACCAACATCGCTGGTATTGCCACGATGCCGGGGCAAAATACCACTGGAACTGGTAGTCGAAAGAAGGTAACATTTGTTCCATTAACTCCCGCTGTAATTATCGAGGCGAATATCGTCGCTAGTGCGAGCACGAGTCACACAATTCTCGGGACTGTAGTTGGGCACATTTTCTCTATCATCAAGAGAACCAGTGAGACTGATGTGCCTTGGGCGCTTGATGCAAGTGATACTGATGTTAATGCTACTGGATCTTTCCGGGTTATTGGCCTGAAGGATGCCTCTGGCGATATTAACGCTAGTGTGTATGCCGTTATCCTTGCGTCTCGAAGCGCATGGGGCGGCGGTCCTACGGTTGACTAAGGAGGTGAGAAGCTAACATGCCGATTCCTGCTTCTACAGGTGCATACTCAGCCCTATTAGCACCGGGCTTGAGGAGAGTTTACACTGAAGATTTAAAGAGCCGCGAGACGGAATATGACAAGATTTTCCATGTCAATACGTCGAAGCGGAATTATGAAGATGACCAGCAGGTTGCCTTGCTTGGAACGACTCCTATAAAGGTGCAAGGTGGCCCGACGACGTTTGATAGCCCTATTCAGGGCGCATCGGTTCGATACACTCATACCGCCTACGGAGTTGGGTTCCGGGTGACAGTAGAGATGCAAGAAGATGATCTATATAATGTGATGGTTAAGGCGTCGAAAGACCTCGCGGGCGCGAACGGAGAGACGGTAGAAGTCAATGCAATGGATATTGTGAATAACGTCTCTGACTCTGCGAAGTATGCGGGGTTTGACACGCTTGCGCTGGCGCACACCGCGCACACGCTGCTTGGCGGTGGAACGTATGCAAACCGTCCGACAACCGATGTGCAGCTTAGCGTAACGGGTGTTCAGGCTGCCGTCGAGTCGTTTGAGCTGATGGTTAATGAGCGCAATCGCAAAGTTCTTGCGAAGCCGTGGCGCTTGCTGATTCCTGTTCAGCTCAAGTGGGCGGCGCGGGAGATTCTTGGCTCGCAGTATAAGCCTTATGTGTCCAACAACGAGATTAACTCGTTGATGGATGAGGAGCTTCAGTTCTTTGTCAGCCATTATCAAACTGACACAAACAACTGGGGCCTTCTCGGTCGTCGCCATGATATGAAAGTGTTCTGGCGCTCGAAGCCGCGCTTTGAAAATGGCGATGATTTCTCAACGGGTGATGCGCTGTTTAAGACGTTCTTCAGAATGTCACAAGGCTTCTCAAGCTGGCGTGAGACGTATTGGAGCTTGCCCGCTTAATGTGGCAGCTCACTAAGGAGGTGAATTAGCGAATGACTCGCGCCGCTGAAAGCCAAGAAGGATATTCGGGATTTGGCGGTGGTATAGGTAAAGCCTGGCTCCGCGTATTTGCTCCATATGATCCTGCGCTAAAGACCGGGGCTGGCTTGGCTGATAAGCCGGGTGGCCTAATTCTTGAAGCTGTAAGTGATGCTGGTGTTGTCACAACCTATTGGTTGTGGATTGACGCTAATGGAGTTCTTCACTCTAAAACATCGGAGCCAACGAATCAAGATGAAACAACGAGTATTATGGCTCCGAAGAATATTACTGTTTCGACAATTGGGATAGACCCAAATGCTTCGCTTCCTGCGGGTACTGTTATTGAAGTTGCGACGACAATAACAGGAGTTGCAGTTGGCGATGTAGTAATGTTAGAAGTCCCGGCTTTGACGGGTCTAACGCCAAATGCCAGTGTCTTTATGATTACGCAAGTTGCAAGAGTTACTACTGATACTATTACCGTGAAATTCTATAATGCCTATATTCAGGCGGTTATTTCTGGCCCTCGTACCTACAGATATTTCTGGTTCGACTTAACTTGATTCAAGCATGATTGCAATTGCCCGGTGGAAATTGATAACCTCTTTCCACCGGGGGTTTCACCCACCCTATAGGGAGAGAAATCATGGAAATCGTGCTTGCGATGGCACTATTTAGCGTTCCGCTAATTGGGTTTTATACACCATTGTATCCTGATGGGTGGACGACATATCGGGATCGCACACTTCTTGTTTTTTCGATTCCGCTGCTCATAGCGATGTTTCTCATTGAGCCAGCCTTCGGATTGATTTTTGCTACGATGCTTACGCATTATCACTTTGAGCTTGAAGATTTGCATGGCATTGTAATTTGGTCTTTCGTATTTGTTATGTGGTTTTGGCTTACACACCTTGATAAGCAATATGCTCCATTGATTCTTACTGCGATTGTTTTGGCTGCTTGTACGCAGATTGGCTTTGCTTTTACTGACTTCGTAAACTTGCATCTTCGGAAGCGAAAAGGTCAATCGGAAACGCCGGTATGTGGGAGCTTAGGAAACCGGACTTACCTAGCAGCGTATCTTGCAATTGTGGCTCCTATTGTGGCGGTGCCAAAGCTTTGGTGGCTACTGCTTATATTCTTTGTAGGAGTTCTTATTTGCGCTTCCCGTGGAGGACTTCTCGCATTTATAGCTGGCCTACTTGTTGCGTGGCCGAAGATGGCGGTACTAACTACGATAGTTGGCGGTGGGATTTTGCTAGCTATGCTCTTTAGGCATAATATCTTTCTTCTTAATCCAGTTCTCGCGTCAGCGAGTGCAAGGAAGCAGATTTTGAATACGATAAAATCGCGGAAGCAGATTTGGCTGCTTACGCTAGCTCATACGCTCCGATGGCCTCAGTGGCTCATTGGGCATGGATTTAATAGCTTCAATAAGTATGGATTAAAGTGGGTATCTCAATATGGAATGAAGGAAGGATTCATGCACGCACATAATGATGGACTTCAGTTATTCTTTGAATATGGTCTCCTTGGACTTGCTGCCCTTGGGTTATTTGCATGGAGACTTGCACCACATATGTCACTTGGGCATTCATTGACCGGAAGTGCTGCCGCGCTGATCGTAGTTTCAGTTTTTACATTTCCTCATCATATTGGACCTGTAGCGGTGACGATTCTAGCAATACTTTCAATGCTTGCAATTGGAGCGATATAGTGACGCTGAAGCAAATTCTTATGAGTGTTGTGAAGCCAATAAATTTGCTACAACCTAATTTTAAATACGAGATATTTGTTGGTGTGCAGCATGATGAAGATTTGAAGGTTCATATTCCAGATGTAAAAGGTCAGGAAGAAGCAAAAAAGATTTGCAATTATCTTCTTCAATCTGCTCATGTTGTTGCGATGCGATATAAGCTAAGAATGATCTTTGATGAGCCAACCAAAACGAAGTAAAAGGAGGGCATCATGGATGCCACGGTAAATGACCTTTATATCATTCTTGGAAGGCGCGATGTTGAAGTGGAGCTTTTAGGGCGACAAATCACTCAACTTCAGCGGGAGAATGTGGAGCTGAAGCTCAAATTGAAGGCTTTGGAGGATAAGCCTGGCTGACAACGTAGAGCAATTTGATCCTTTAAGCTGGCTTGCTGGATTGCTTGAGGGAGAAGGCTGCTTTGTTATCGCACGAGCGGGAAAGAGTAGGCGATATTCTCGATACGCTATTCAGTTAATGATGGTAGATGAAGATGTTGTGTCGATGGCTGCTGACATTCTTAGCACTAAATACATTAAAGCCAAGTATGTAACAAAATCGGGTAAATCAATTTATCGCGTTGTTGTTCATGGACCTTACGCACTCGGGTGGATGACTCAGCTTTATCCATATCTAAGTGAACGCCGGCGTCAAAAGATTGATGAATGCTTAGAAGATTGGTTTAAAAATGGAGCTTACATCAGTTCTGGTAAGTTTCTTAAAAGGCATGGTGATTCTCCTATGTTGCATCTTCTTTCTAAATTGATCTCACATGGCTGACAATTTAACACTTAACGCTGGCGCTGGCGGTTCGACACTCGCCACCGATGATGTTGGTGGGATTCACTATCAGCTTATCAAGCTTGGTTATGGCGCTCTTGCCGCTTTTACCATCGTCACTGGAACCGTCGGATTTCCCACTGATCCACTAGACCGCGCCCTTCGTGATCTTGGCAAAGTTGACGTAGCACTTCTCGATCAATACACTCCTGTAGATATTGATTCCGGGGCGGGGACGGTTAATGCCCTGCCTATTACCATTGGCATTTCCGCTGCTGGTGGTGCGTTCGTTCCGGGTGGCGGCGGCGTTGAGGCCACAGCCCTTCGTGTCACAATTGCAACAGACTCAACAGGTCTTATAAGTGTAGATGACAATGCAGGATCACTGACAATAGACAACGCAGCTCTTAGTGTTGTGGGCGGAGGGGTAGAAGCAACTGCACTTCGAGTAACTCTTGCTAGTGATTCAACAGGTCTTGTAAGTGTTGATGATAATGCAGGGTCACTTACCATTGACAACGCTGCATTATCTGTAACAGGCGGTGGCGTAGAGGCTACGGCATTACGAGTTACTATTGCAAGTGATTCAACTGGCGTACTCTCCGTTGACGATAATGCTGGTTCATTAACTGTTGATGGCACGGTAAATATTGGAACCTTCCCTGACAATGAACCGTTCAACGCTGCGCAATGGGGTGGAACTACATCAGCCGGTGGTGCTGGTGCGGCAACAGCAGGATCACCGCGCATTATTGCAGCTACAGATAGTCCTGATGTTACTGCTTTGCAAATAATGGATGATTGGGATAATACTGCGTCAGACGCCGCTAGTGTATCAGGTGATGTTGCCCATGACG